>ERZ869909.2426-NODE-2426-length-12389-cov-9.101933_pt1 | contig 12389 bp, 10 predicted proteins | sample MGYA00520892_ERZ869909 | MGnify/ENA primary metagenome ERZ869909 (study PRJEB32215, sample SAMEA104723947) | bioreactor metagenome | biome: bioreactor; feature: anaerobic bioreactor; material: water | place: China | collected 2015-03-12 ... | reverse complement strand
GCGGCCGCCGCGCGGGCCCCGGGAGGGGTCGGTCAGGCGCCGCGGACGCGGGCCAGCGAGCGCCGGGCGGCCTCGGCCACCCGCTCGGGGGTGAACCCGAACGCCCGCATGACGGTGTCGCCGGGCGCGGAGGCGCCGAAGCGGTCGATCCCGATCACCTCGCCGGCCTCCCCGGCGAGGCCGTCCCAACCGAAGGTGGCGGCCGCCTCGACGACGACCCGGGCGCGCACGGCGGGGGGGATCACGGCCGAGCGGTAGTCGTCGTCCTGCGCCGCGAAGCGCTCGCGGGAGGGCAGGCTGACGACCCTGGCGCGCACGCCCTCGCCGGCGAGCAGCTCGCGCGCCGCCAGCGCGAGGGCCACCTCGGACCCGGTGGCGACGAGCAGCACGTCGGCGCGCTCGTCGCCGCCGGCGATGGCGTAGCCGCCGCGGGCCACGGCGCCGGCGGGGACGTTCAGCGCGGGCAGGTTCTGACGCGAGAGCGCGAGCACGGTCGGGCCGTCGCGCCGGCGGAGCGCCTCGACCCACGCCTGGGCGGTCTCGTTCGCGTCGGCCGGCCGGAAGACCTCCAGGCCGGGCATCGCCCGCAGCGACGCGAGCGTCTCGATCGGCTGGTGCGTGGGGCCGTCGCCGCCGAGCCCGATCGAGTCGTGGGTGAGCACGTACACGACCGGCTGCTCCATGAGGGCGGCGAGCCGCAGGGCCGGGCGCAGGTAGTCGGCGAACACCAGGAAGGTGGCGACGAACGGCCGCACGCCGCCGTGCAGGGCCATCCCGTTGGCGACGGCCGCCATGCCGTGCTCGCGGATGCCGAAGTGGACCGTGCGTCCGGCGTGGTCGCCCGCCGCCATCGCGCGCTCGCCGGGCAGGTCGGTGAGGTTCGAGCCTGCCAGGTCGGCGCTGCCGCCCACCAGCTCGGCGAGGCGCGGCGCGAGCGCGTGCAGGGTCGTCTGCGAGGCCTTGCGGGTCGCCACGCTCGCGCCCTCGGCCCAGCTGGGCAGGTCGGCGTCGAAGCCGTCGGGCAGCTGGCCGTTCATGACGCGGGCGAAGGCGCGCGCCAGGTCCGGGTAGGCGGCCTCGTACGCCGACCAGGTGGCGCGCCACGCGGCGTGCGCCTCGGCGCCGTCGACGGCCGCCTGGCGGTAGTGGTCGAGCACGTCGTCCGGCACGGTGAAGGCGGGCCAGTCCACGCCGAGGGCCGCCTTGGTGGCGGCGGCCTCGTCGGCGCCGAGCGGCGAGCCGTGCACCTTGCTGGTGCCCGCCAGCTTCGGCGAGCCGTAGCCGATCGTCGTGCGCACGGCGATCAACGAGGGTCGGTCCGCGGTGCGCTGCGCCTCGGCGATCGCAGCGCGAAGGGCGGCGACGTCGTTGCCGTCCTCGACGCGCGTCACATGCCAGCCGTAGGCGCGGTAGCGGGCCGGGACGTCCTCGCCGAAGGTGATGGACGTCGGGCCGTCGATGCTGATGCCGTTGTCGTCGTACAGCACGATCAGCTTGCCGAGCCCGAGGTGCCCCGCCAGGCTGCTCGCCTCGCCGGACACGCCCTCCATGAGGTCGCCGTCGGAGGCGATCACGTAGGTGAAGTGGTCGACCACCCGCAGGTCGTCGCGGTTGTAGCGGGCCGCCAGGTGGGCCTCCGCGAGGGCCATGCCGACCGCGGTGGCGATGCCCTGCCCGAGCGGGCCGGTGGTCGTCTCGACGCCCGGGGTGTGGCCGTACTCCGGGTGCCCCGGCGTGCGCGATCCCCATTGGCGGTAGCCGCGCAGCTCGTCCATCGACAGGTCGTAGCCGGTGAGGTGCAGCAGGGCGTACTGCAGCATCGAGCCGTGCCCCGCCGACTGCACGTAGCGGTCGCGGTTCCACCACCCCGGCGCGCTGGGGTCGTGGCGCATCACGTGCCGGTAGAGGGCGTACCCCATCGCGGCCGCTCCCATCGGCATGCCCGGGTGGCCGTCGCCGGCCTCCTGGGTGGCGTCGATCGTGAGCGCGCGGATGGCGTTCACGGCGCGGGTGGTGAGGGTGGGGTCGACTCGCTCCTCGGTGCTCATGCTTCCTCCTGGGTCGTCGCCGGCGCGGGCGCCGGTGACGACGCCGCGACCGGCGACGGCGCGCATCCGACGCCGGCACGCGGCCGGCGGACGCTTCGGGTCTGCGCGCGACGGCGCCTCGGACCCGACGATACCGTCCGCCGGCCGCGCTCGGGTCAGGCCGACGCGCCGGCCAGGGTGTCGCGGATCTCCTCCATGACGATGCTGGACGACGTGGCGCCGGCATCGGGGTGGCCGCGGGCGCGGTCCCCGAGGCGGCTGGCGCGACCGAGTCGCGGCACCAGGTCCTTCGTCGCGGCCACGGCGGCCCAGGCCGCCTGGACCGCGCGGTCCAACGCGGTCGCGAGGTCGGCCCCCTCGTCGGCCGCCGCCCGCAGCGCGGCCGCGGCGGGCACCCAGGCGTCGACCATGGTCTTGTCGCCGGGCTTCGCGCCGCCGGTCCGCTGGGCGGCCTCGGCGATCGCCTCGAAGACGGCCGCCCAGGTGTCGGGGGTGTCGTACGCGCCGCGCGCGTCGAGCGTCGCCCCGGCGGCCGTCAGCAGCTCCTCGTAGATGGGCCCGATCGCGGCGCCGACGTCGTCGGCGAAGGCCTCGGCGGCGGCGCGGAAGGCGGCGCCGGCCGTCGGCGCGTCGAGCTCGTCGAGGTTGCGCCGGATCGCGCGCATGCCGATCGTCATGCTGACGCCGTGGTCGCCGTCGCCGACCGCGGAGTCGAGCTCGCACAGGTGGTCCTTCTCGCGTTCGATGCGCACCGCGATCGCGTGCAGCATGCGCACGATCGTGGCGTCGTCGATCCTAGCCACGGCGGCCTCCCATCTGGACGAACATCGGGCAGCGGGCGGGCGCGGCCAGCAGGTCGTGCAGCTCCTCGTCGAGCTGCATCAGGGTGATCGAGGCGCCGGCCATCTCGAGCGACGTCACGTACTCGCCGACGAAGCTCTGGCGGAGCCTCACGCCGAGGCCCTCGAGGACCTGGCGGGCGCGGCGGTACATGATGTAGAGCTCCTCGTACGGCGTCGCGCCGAGGCCGTTCACCAGGATCGCGGCGTCCTGGCCGCGGTAGTCCTTGTCGGCGAGGATGATCTCGAGGATGTCGTCGACGAGGCGGTCGACGGGGACGATCTTGGAGCGTCGGATGCCCGGTTCGCCGTGGACGCCGAGCCCGAGCTCGAGCTCGTCCTCCGGCAGGCCGAAGGTCGGCTTGCCGTTGGCGGGCACGGTGCAGGCCGAGAGGCCGACGCCGACGGTGCGGGTCGCGTCGTTGGCCTTGCGCGTCGTCGCCTCGACGGCGTCGAGGTCGGCCATGGTCTCGGCCTTGGCGGCGAGGACCTTGAACACGAAGAAGTCGCCGGCGATGCCGCGGCGGCGGTCCGCCTCGGCGGGCGGCGCGGAGGCGACGTCGTCGGTCACCAGCACCGTGCGCACGGGGATGCCGAGCTCGCCGGCGCGGGCGGCCGCGCGGTCGAAGTTCATGACGTCGCCCGCGTAGTTGCCGTAGCTGTAGATCACGCCGGCGCCGCCGTTGGCGGCCAGGGTCGCCTCCAGCACGGGCTTGGCGGGCGGCGACGCGAAGATGTTGCCGATCGGCGCGGCGTCCGCGCCGCCCGGGCCCACGTAGCCCATGAAGGCGGGCAGGTGCCCGGAGCCGCCGCCGATCACGACGCCGACCTTCCCCTCGATGGGGGCGTCGACGCGGGCGACGGCGCGCTTGCCGACGCGGCGGATCAGGTCCTCGTGCGCGAGGACGAAGCCGTCGAGGCTCTCCTCGACGAAGTCGAAGGGGTCGTTGATGAGCTTCTTCATGGCGTGGGCGCCTCCGGCGCCTCGCCGGTCGCGCGCTCGGCGGCCGCGCGCTCGGCGTCGTAGGCCGAGATCTTGTCCACCTTCCGGGCGCTGTTGCCGCCCTCGAACTCGGAGGCGAGCCAGGCGTCGACGATCGTGCGCGCGAGCTCGGGCCCGATCACGCGGCCGCCCATGGTGATGATCTGGGCGTTGTTGCTCTTGCGGGCCCGCTCGGCCGAGTAGGTGTCGTGCGCCTGGGCCGCGCTCACGCCGGGCACCTTGTTGGCGGCGATCGCCATGCCGATCCCCGTGCCGCAGATGAGGATGCCGCGTTCGGCCACGTGGGCGGCGACGTCCTGCGCGAGCGCCAGGGCGATGTCCGGGTAGTCGACGGCCTCGGGTGTCGGGCGGCTGTAGTCGACGACCTCGATGCCCCGGCTCTGCAGGTGGGTCTTGAGCTTCTCCTTGAGGTCGAAGCCGGCGTCGTCGGCTCCGATGGCCACTCGGTTCTGGGTCATGTGCGGTTCCCCTGTGCGCCTCGGTTCGCGGGCGAGCCCCAGGGAACGCTCCCCTGGGGCTCGCCTTCCCACGAGGGTGCGGGTGTTACCGAGTGGTGAGCTCTTCGCGTTCGGCGAGGAGCGCCTCGACGTTCTCGGGGGTGATCGGCGTCCACGGCACGTTGTAGACGTCGAGCTGGCCGCCCGCCCACTCCATGTCGGGGTAGCGGGTCCACAGCTGGCCCAGCGGCTCGTAGGACGGGCCGATGATGCGGGCGAGCAGGATGTCGAGCGCGCCCTCGGCCTGGCCGCGGGCGTCCTGCAGGATGCTGATGTCGTGCTCGCCGGCGAGCACCGCGAGCATGGCGTCGGTCACGCCGTCGATGCCGCTGGTCGGGATGGTGGTGACGTCGATGCCGGCGGCCTTCATGGCCTCGATCGCGCCGAGGGCCATCTCGTCGTTCTGGCCGACCACGCCGTCGATCTGGCCGGGGTAGGTGGTGAGCCAGTTCTCCATGCGGGCGAGCGCCTCGGCGCGCGACCAGTTGGCGGGCTGCATGACCAGCAGGTTGATGTCGGGGTACTCCTCGAGCGCCTTCAGGTTGCCTTCGCGGCGCTCGATCTGGGCGGACTGGCCGAGCGGGCCTTCCAGGATGACGATGTTGCCCTTGCCACCGAGCATCTCGAAGACGCCCACGGCCTGCTGGTAGCCGCCGACGACGTCGTTGGAGCCGATGTAGCTGGCGAGCTGGTCGCTGTTGACGCGGGTGTTGGAGCCGACGACGGGGATGCCCGCCGCCGCGGCCACGGCCACCGCGGCCGCGCCGGCCTCGATGTCGATCGGCACGAAGATGATGCCGTCGAAGCGCTGGGTGACCATGGTCTCGAACTGGGCCTGCTGGACCGAGGCGTCGTAGCGCCCGTCGAAGACGGTCAGCTGGACCTGGCCGCTGACGACGGCCGGGTGCCGCTGGAGGGCGGTGGTCCAGAGCTGCATGTACTCGGCCTGCAGGCCGTACACGGCGGCGCCGATGCGGATCGGCTGGTTCTGCGCGATGGCGGAGGCGAACAGGGTCGCCGCCAGGACGATCAAGACGAGTCGGAGGCTCTTGCGCATGCGTCGGTCCTTCCTATCGAGACGTGGGACGAGGGCTTCGGTACGTGCCGCGGGGCGGTGCGTGCTTCGGTTCGTGCCGGGCGTCCAGTCGTGCCTCCTTTCGGTCGGCGGGGGCGTGCCCCGCGGTTGGTCCTCGCGTTCAGCGGCGTCGCAGCGAGTCGAGCAGCACGGCGGCGACGATGATGGCGCCCTTCAGGGTCAGCTGGTAGTAGGCGGTGACGCCGAGCAGGTCGAGGCCGTTGTTCACGACGCCGATGATGAGGACGCCGATCAGCGTGCCCACCAGGCGGCCCTGGCCGCCGGCGAGGCTGGTGCCGCCGATCACGACCGCGGCGATGGCGTCGAGCTCGTACGCGACGCCGGCCTGCGGCAGGCCCGCGGTGGTGCGCGCGCTGAGGATGATGCCGCCGAGGGCGGCGAGGGCGCCGCTGATGCCGTACACCGTGAACTTCACGGCGCGGGCGTTGACGCCGCTGATGCGGGCCGCCTCCTCGTTGCCGCCGACCGCGTACACGTACCGTCCGAACGGCGTCCGGTACAGCACGATCCAGGCGATGGCGAAGACGCCGAAGAAGATCATCACCGGGACCGGCACGCCCCAGACCATGCCCTGGCCGACGAAGATGTACTCGGGGCTGAGGCGCGACACGGGCATGCCGTTGCTCGAGATCAGCGTCAGGCCCCGAGCGATGCTCAGCATGCCGAGCGTGACCACGAACGGCGGCACGCGGAAGAACGCGACGAGGGCGCCGTTGACGAGGCCGAGGCCGAGGCCCGCCGCCAGCCCGATCGGCAGGGCCACGTAGAGCGGGTACTGGGCGCCCAGGCTGGAGCTCGCGAAGATCGAGGCGCCCATGCCGCCGAAGGCGAGCACCGATCCGACCGACAGGTCGATGCCGCCCGTCAGGATCACGAAGGTCATCCCGATGGCCAGGAGGCCGTTGATCGAGGTCTGGCGCAGCACGTTGCGCAGGTTCGCGGTCGTCAGGAAGAACTCGCTGGAGAGCGCCAGCGCGGCCACCAGCACGATGAACGCGATGATGATGCCGTTCTCGACCAGGAAGACGCGGAGCTTCTGGCCCCGGGTCTCGTTGGGCTGTCTCGCGGTTGTGCGTTCCACGCGGCGTCCGACCCTTCTCGGGCTCGCCCGGAGCCCGAACCCACCGGCTACCTCGGATGCCGGTAGCCTACACCCATCGGTTGACAACGGTCAAGCCATCGCACCATTCGTCACGCCCGTCCCGTCGCGGACTCCGGCCACGGCGTCGCGCCGAACGCGCCCGACAGCGCCACGAGTGGCGTCTGGGGCGCCGGGCGGCCGCCGCGGCCGGCGCCCGAACGGTGGTTGACAAAAGCATCGCGAGGACTCGTCATGTCAACCCTCGAATCCTCACACGGCCAGCTGCATGACGGACTCCTCGGTGGCGTCCGCCGCGTCGACGATGCCCGCGAGGCGGCCGTTCCGCAGCACGAGGATGCGGTCGCTCATCCCGAGCACCTCGGGGAGCTCCGACGAGGCCAGGAGGATGCCCCGTCCCTGCCCCACGAAGTCGGACATGAAGCGGTAGATCTCGCGCTTGGCGCCGATGTCGATGCCACGGGTCGGCTCGTCGAGCAGCAGCAGCCTCGGCTCGGTCAGCAGCCAGCGACCCAGCAGCACCTTCTGCTGGTTGCCGCCGCTCAGGTACTTCACCAGCTGGCGCGCGGAGGCCATCCGCACGTCGAGGTCGCGGCTGGTCCGCTGCACGGCCTGGCGCACCTTGCCGGACGACACGAACCCGGCGGCGCTGAAGCGGTCGAGGGTCGTCATGGCCATGTTGTCCGAGACGGACATGGGCAGGAACAGCCCGGTGCCCTTGCGGTCCTCGGTCAGCAGGGCCATCCCCGCGGCGATCGCCTGCGCCGGCTGGCGCGGGCGCAGCGCCCGGCCCGCGAACGAGACCTCGCCCGCGTGGGCCCGGGTGACGCCGAACAGCGCGTTGAGCAGCTCGGACTTGCCCGCGCCGAGGAGGCCGAACACGCCGAGGATCTCGCCCTCGTGCAGGGTGAAGTCGACGTCGCGCAGCTCGCCGTCGCGCGTCAGGCCGCGGACGCTCAGCAGGGGCGTGGCGGTCGGCACGTTGGCCTTCGGGTAGCCCGTCACCTCGCGGCCGATCATCAGGCGGATCAGCCGGTCGCGGTCGAGCTCGGCGGTGGGGTACGAGCCGACGAGCTTGCCGTCGCGCAGCACCGTCACCTCGTCGGTGATCTCGAAGACCTCCTCGAGCTTGTGCGAGATGTAGATGATCGCCGCGCCGCGGTCGCGCAGGCGGCGGATGATCGCCATCAGGTGCTCGACCTCTTGGTCGCCCAGGGCCGACGTGGGCTCGTCCATGATCACCAGGTCGGCGTCGTACGAGATGGCCTTGGCGATCTCGACGAGCTGCATCTCGGCGACCGTCAGGGTCCGCATCTTGCGCCGCGGGTCGAGGTGCAGCTCGAGCTGCTGCAGGAGCGCCCGGGTCTGCGCGTGCAGCCGCGGGAAGTCGACGAACACGCCGCCCGTCCGCGGTTCGCGGCCCAGGAAGATGTTCTCCGCGATCGTCATCTCGCCGACCGGGCTCAACTCCTGCTCGATGATCGACACGCCGGCGCGGAGCGCCTGCCGCGGCTCGATGAAGTCGACCTCCTGGCCCTTCAGCGTCACCCTTCCCGAGTCGCGGCGGTGGATGCCGATGAGGACCTTCACCAGCGTCGACTTGCCCGCGCCGTTCTCGCCCACCAGCGCGTGGACCGACCCGGCGCGCACGCGCAGCGTCACGCCGTCGAGCGCCAGGACGCCGGGGAAGCGCTTGGTGACGTCGGTGACCTCGAGCATGGCGCCCGGGGCGGCCGCGACGGGCGGCGCGGCCACGGGGGGTTCGCTGGCGGGGCGCGGCGCGTCGGTCATTGGATCACGAAGCCACCGTCGATGATCAGGTTGTGGCCGTTGATCATCGCGGCCGCATCGCTCGCGAGGAACACCACGCTGGCGGCCACCTCCTCGGGCAGCGCGAAGCGCCCGGTGGGGATCTTCTGCTTCATGGCCTCGCCCTTGGCGCCGGCCCAGGCCGCCTTGCCGAGTTCGGTGAGGACGACGGTCGGGCCCACCGCGTTGCAGGTGATGCCGTGCGGGCCCCACTCGATGGCGAGCACGTTGGTGAGTCCCACGATGCCGGCCTTGCTGGCGCAGTACGCGGCGTGCTGGTCGATCCCGACCACCGACGCCTGCGACGACACGTTGACCACGCGCCCGGCCTTCGAGCGCGCCAGGTGCGGGAACGCGGCCCGCGACATCACGAAGGCGGACCGCAGGTTCACGGCCATCGTCGCGTCCCAGTCGTCGTCCGAGAGGGAGGCGGCGGGCGCCAGGCGGACGATGCCCGCGTTGTTCACCAGGACGTCGAGATGGCCGAAGGCGTCCGCGGCGGCGTCGACCGCTCGCTGGCACGCCTCGGCGCCGGTGACGTCGGCGGCGATGCCGATGGCCCGGTGGCCCGCGGCGCGCAGCGCCGCGGCCTCGGCCTCCACGTCGGGGAGCAGGTCGACCAGCGCCACCGCGGCGCCGTTCTCCGCCAACGCTCGGGCGATCGCGGCGCCGATGCCGCGGGCTGCCCCGGTGACGAGGGCCACGCGGCCGTCGAGTCGGAACGAGGGGGTGCTCGGCGGTTGGGTCATGACGGTCCTCCGGTGGAACCTGCGCGCGCGATCGCCGATGCGGCGTCGCGTGCGCCGCGCTCCGGTGGCGGCCGCCATCCGGTCGTCACCGAGGCGTTGTTCGTACGCCCGATGATACGCCGCAGGCTTGACAACGGTCAAGCGATGCTTTCAGATGTTCATACGCCGCTCGTCTCCTCCGGTCCGCGCGCCGAGCGCCGGAGGCCCCTCGCGAGCCGCGGCGCCGGGCGCATCCACGCCGCTGCAGTCGGGTACCGGAGCCGCATCGTGTCGCGAACGCCGGCGAGCGGCCGGGCGCGCGGCCCGGTCGGTATGATGGCCGCGGACGCGGTGGGAGGAGCGAGACGAGGTGTTGACAGATGTCACGCAGGTCTGAGCGGGTGTCGAACGGAACCCACGCGATCGATCCGGGCGCGAGGCTCGCGGCGGACGAGGCGGGGCCCGTGCTCGTCTCGGACGTCCCGGTCGTCGGCGACCCCCTGGTCACCGCGGCCTGGCTCTACTACCACGAGAACATGACCCAGGCGGAGATCGCCGAGGTGCTGAAGGTGTCGCGGCCCTCGGTCGCCAACCTGTTGGCGCGGGCGCGCGACACCGGCGTGGTCGAGATCCGCGTGCGCACCGACTACCTCACCGCGATGCGGCTCAGCCGGCAGTTCCGCGAGCGGTTCGGGCTCGACCAGGTCGTGATCGTGCCCACCCCGCCGGGCGCGGGCACCACGGCGATCCAGCGCAGCCTCGGCAAGGCCGGCGCGCTGTACCTCGAGAGCGTCCTGCGGCCGGGCGAGATCCTCGTCACCGCCTGGGGCGCGATGATGCTGGAGGTCGCCCTCGCGCTCAGCTACCGGCCGGTACCCGGCGTCACCATCGCGCAGTCGCTCGGCGGCCTGTCGACGGCGGACGACTTCAACCCGACCCGCGTCGCGGCGCTCATGGGCGAGCGCCTGGGCGCGCGCGTCTACCACCTCTACGTCCCCTGCGTGGTCGAGTCGCGCGAGGTCCGCGACGTGCTCATGCGCGACCGCAACATCCACTCGGCCTTCGAGGTCGCTCGCTCCGCCCACCGCGCCATGATCGGGATCGGCAAGGCGGCGTCCGACGCCACCGTCGTGCGCGCCGGCTTCATCACCAACCTGCAGATGGACGAGCTGCGCGCCAAGGGCGCGGTCGGCGACGTCATGGGGCGCTTCTTCGACCTGGAGGGCCGCCCGGTCCCGACCGAGATGAACGAGCGCATCATGGCGCTGTCGCTCGCCGACCTCGCGGGCATCAACCCCGTGATCGCCGTCGCGGGCGGGAGCGAGAAGGTGGAGGCGATCCTGGGGGCCGTTCGCGGTCGTTACGTCGACGTGCTCATCGTCGACGAACGCACCGCGCGCGCCGTGCTGGAGCTGGCCGGCCCCGCGCCTACGGCGGACGCCCCGACTCAGCGTTCCTGACGCCCGCTCGCCTCTTCCGGGGCGTCGGCCTCGGCGCCGTGCGCGCGCCGGCGGCGGATGTGCTCGCGGACGCGCTCGCCGATCGCGTGGTGGCGCCGGTCTTCGTCGGTCTCGAGGCGCAGCGGCGGCACCGGCGTGGGCCGGCCCGCGTCGTCGAGGGCGACGAAGCTCATGTGGCCCACGGTGCACACGCGGCGCTCGCCGGTGCGCGGGTTCTCGCCGATCAGCTCGCCGCGCACGATCATGCTCGTGCGGCCCGTCCACACCACCCGCGAGCGGACCTCGAGGATCTCGCCCACGTGCACGGGGGCGTGGAAGTCGATCGGCTCGGTGGACGCGGTGACGACCGTCCGGCGCGCGTAGCGGTAGCAGGCGATCGCTGCGTTGATGTCCAGTAGTTCCAGCGCCCGACCGCCGAACAGGGTGCCCATGGTGTTGGCGTGGTGCGGGAACACGACGTCGACGGTCACCACCCAGTCGGCCGCGCGCGGCAGACGGGGGTCGACGGCGCCGGAGGCGGTGGGGTCGGCGACGGCGCCCATGCGCCCAGCATAGCCGTGGCCGGCGCGGTCGCGGCGCTCGCCCGTCGCCCGCGCCTGGCGCGGCCGCCGCGCCACCGACGAGAACAGCGCCCCGAGCCTAGGCTCGGGGCGCTGCGGTGTCCCGTCTCGCATTGAGGGATCCGTTCCCGGATCCGTCGGAGGCCGGGTCCTTACCCTCGACGGGAACCTCCACGGGTCTCTGTACGTCGATTGATGCAGACCACCTCCTCTCTGTGGTGCCACGAATCTACGACCGGGCACGCGCCCCGCGGTGTGATCTGGCTCACCATGGCGCCGCGCTCGGTCGCGACGCGCGAGGTGACCGCCGCCGGCCGCGCCGCGACCGGTAGGATGCCGCCAGACCGCGACCTGGAGGAGCGCCGTGCTGAGCATCCCCGAGAAGCTGCTGTTCCTGACGCTGGCCGCCGTGGCCGTCGCCGCCGCGTTCACCGGCTTCCGGCGGGTCGCGCGCGTGGTCGCGCGCGGCGATCGGGCGCTCGCGATCCCCCGCTGGGACGACCTGCCGCGGCGTGCGGGCCGCGCGCTGCTGCGCACCCTGGCCCAGTCGACCGTGTTCCCCGACCGGCCGTGGGTGTCGCTGCTGCACGCCTTCGTGTTCTACGGGTTCGTGTTCTACCTGCTCGTGAACGTCGTCGACCTCGCGACCGGCCTGCTGCCGCGCGCGTGGCTCGGCGCCCTGCGCTTCGGGTGGGCGGGCGACGCGTTCCGGCTGTTCGCGGACCTGTTCGGGACCCTGGTGCTCGTGGGCGTCGCCGGGCTGCTGGTGCGCCGCTTCGTGCGGCGCGATCCGCGCCTGAGCCCCGGCTCGGCGCGGGTGCGGCTGCACGAGACGGTCGCCGCCGGCGGGGTGCAGCGCGACAGCCTGATCGTGGGCGTCTTCATCCTCCTGCACGTCGGCTTCCGGCTCCTCGGCGAGGGGTTCCTGCTGGCCCACGAGGGCCACGCCGACCCGTTCCAGCCGGTGGCCAGCGCGCTGGCGGCGGCGATCGGCCCGGGCGAGGGCCGGATCGTCGGCTGGCACGTCGGCTGGTGGGGCGCGCTCGGCCTGATCCTCGCGTTCCTGCCGTACTTCCCGCGCTCCAAGCACCTCCACCTGGTCACGGCCCCGATCAACCTCGCGCTGGACCGCCGCCTCCCGTCGGGCGAGCGCGTCCCCCACGGGGTCCTGGAGCCGATCGACCTGGAGGCCGAGGACGCCGAACGGTTCGGCGTCAGCCACCTCGAGCACCTGCGCGTCCCGCAGCTGC
>ERZ869909.2424-NODE-2424-length-12395-cov-58.940575_pt1 | contig 12395 bp, 7 predicted proteins | sample MGYA00520892_ERZ869909 | MGnify/ENA primary metagenome ERZ869909 (study PRJEB32215, sample SAMEA104723947) | bioreactor metagenome | biome: bioreactor; feature: anaerobic bioreactor; material: water | place: China | collected 2015-03-12 ... | reverse complement strand
GCCCGCCGCCATGGGGCGGATAGAGGGTGCCGCGCCACTCCGGGTTGGCCCACATGGGCAGCCCCAGGTAGAGGCGCTGTGGGATGAAAATAAAGTTTCATCCTAAAACCGTGCAAAACCACCCCTTTTTCTTCAATTTTCAACCCGATCGGACACCTAAAGTTTCATCCTGAATGAAGAGCCGCGGCCTCACCTTGTATGAATAAATGAAAATAAAGTTTCATCCTGAATGCTCTTTCTTCAATCTAACTCGTGGCAAAGCCTGCAGAGTTGACCTCCCTTATCTAGCAGCCCCTCAACTTCAACAGCTCATCGTCCAGTCCATAGCGAACCACGTCGATCCGGTCGCTGCGTTGGGATACAAAGTCACCGGTCATCACGGGGAGCTGGAATGGGAAAAATGCCGGGTTGTTCAGTAGCAGCCCCAATGCGCCCTTGGCCTCCGGGGTGGCCAGGAGTGCGGATTCGAACATTAGGATGGCCAGGTTTGGTTCGACAATCCTCACTGGAGCGGCTTTTTCGTAGCAGCCTTTGGCCTCGGAATCCTTCAAAGCTCCCCAAGCTACAAATGAGCGGACTGTATATCTAGCGTTACGAGATACAGTTTCGCGATCACCATATTGCTCTTTCAAGCGATTAAATATCTGTTTTTGCGTGATTTGGTCTTGCAGATTCAACAAGCGACCTGCCTGTTTGGCGACATTGAACCAGAAGGGATAAGAAGCTGACATAATTGCCCAGTGCAAGGCAAACCATCTGCTGGCGGGAAGTTCCCTTGCAAGATTGAGCGCTTCATTTCGAAACGCCATCAAATCCTCTTGCGGTGAAAACCAAGCTGCCAAGAGCGAAATAGCCATTCCATAGGTTTTCTTACCTCTTTCTCCTACCCCTCCGCTTTGTTTTTGAGTAGATAGGAATTCATCGAGCTCAGCTCGAATTTCTCTTTCCGTCAGCCCTGCTAGCAGCATCTGAACGGTTTTATCCATCCAAGATTTCTGCAGGGTTTGTTTGATCCCCAGTTTTTCGTACCGGTTATTCATTAAACTTTGTTCCTTTCAAACTTCACAAGGGGCACGATAACTTCTTCGATGGCTACACCGCCGTGACCTACGATGGCATCTCCCGGGTTCACGAATGCGTCGCGGCCACCGGCCACCAGGGGGAAATAATCTGCGGGCAACCCGACCGGCTGCCACTCGTGGGCAAACGGGAAGGCCCCGGCCACCTGAGCGCGGAGTTCCGGCGTGGGATAGACACGAACACGCTCGCCGCGAGTTTCGGCAATCACCCCTTCAGATGGGCGGCCTTTACCTTCGCATTGGATGTTGCCGTGATCAGCCGTCAGCCAGACCTCATAGCCGTAATCCAGCAGTTGGCCGACCATCGCAGCCAGAAACCCACCCTGACACCACTGCTTGATCTGGTTGTGCATCCCGGCCGAGCCGAGTTGCATACCGTGCATGATCTTGTCCACTTTATCCACGACCAGCCCCACCACCTTGGTCTTCCCGGGGTGGATTGCGGAGTCGAGGACGCCCGCAGCATCACCGTCGCCAAGGCCACGCTGGTAGGCGACATCGAGCCGAGACAGGCCATGGCCTTCCCAGAACTGCTTCCAGAGTTTCTCTTCGCTGTTGGTTGAGTTGATGGATGACGGGAAATAGAGCGGCGGCTTGCCCGAGAAGATCGACTGCCGCGATACCGAGGTCAGCGTCGGAATCCAGGCGAAGGTCGCGGATTCGCGCATGACAAGATTGGCATCTTGCTTTTGTAGAAGCTGGCGAATGGTCACCCACTGGTCCAGGGCCAGGCCATCGACCACGATCAGCGCGGCACGGCTGCTACCGGAGTCCTCGATGTCCCTTGCCAGGCGGCGCGGCACATGGTGCAGCATGGCTGGATTGGTCGGCGGCAAGTTGATCAGACTGGAGTAGTGGTCCGCCAGCCAACCGGCGAAGGTCGAGTTCAGTGCATCGCCGATTTCCTTGAGCCGGGTCTGATGCTCGGTGCTGTTGCCGCAGTGAACCAGCGAATAGAGCTCGGCCCATTTCAATGCAAAGGCGGTCCAGTCCGAGTAACGCGCTTCCGCAGTGGGCAGCTCCTTTTCGACAAGGTCAAACAGGCGGGAAATCCGAAGTGCGTCATTGTCCGTGCCGGAGGTGGCGATGCCGCTTCGAACCCAAGACCCGGCATCCACTTCAATATCTGTGGCCTCGACGGGGGTGAGTTTCCCCTCCAGGAACAGGTTGTCGATGTAGACCTTGATGTCCTGATGGTCGAACGGCAGGCGGTCAGGGCCGGGATACTTGAGGCCGTATTGATGCTCACCATCCCTGGTTCGCCCCCCTTGGGCATCGCTTTGCGATGTCCAAATCGGCGATCCTGCCGATTTGTCCGGTGAATCTTCCCGCACCTGATTGGCGCTACCCAGCCGGGAAAGAAAGAGCGGCCAGCGTTCCTGCAAAAAGGCGAAGAAGGCTTCATCGTCCGGAACGATTTTAGATAGCGGCCAGGCTTTGAACCCATCATGGCCTTTCAGAACCTGGATGAGCCGCTCAGCCAGCATCAGCGGGATTTGGAGCTTGCCGTAGTGCAGGCGGAGCAAGGCGCGAAGCAGCTCCACCTCGTTGGCGATCAGTTCCGCCGCAATGCCGAACACATGACGGAGAATGAAATCCTTGGTGGCGTTGTCGCCCATGCGATCCGGCGGCGACTTGCGCTGGGCCTCGAATAGCGCGTCCAGCAGGCTCCGGTCGAGCTTCTCGATGACCGGGTAGCTCAGATGGGGAAAGAGATCCCCCAGGTTGAACGATAGCTTCCGGCCCGCCTGGAGCAGATCGTATGGCAGGAACTCCAGCTCCGCATTCTGCAAGTGAAGGACCACCACCAGATCGGTGTGCTCACCCCGGTCCCAAATCGAACGGTACTTGGATTCATAGGCATATCTGAATTCGACCGGGTCACTGAACTCGATCAGGTCGAAGCCACGCCCGCGTAATTCGAGCGCCAGCGTCTCCTCGGTCAACAAGCAATCCGGATCGGCGACCAGGGTCAGCTTACTGACGTTGGGTAAAAAATCGTTCAGTATGGCGTCTCGCCAACTACTCTTTTTTGAAGATACGCCAGGGTTCATTATCAGCCTCGTCTCCGCGAATAATCCTGGAGTCGTATGTAACGGGAATCTTGCTCAAGCCTTGGAGCCGCCTGTACGATTTGCTCCAAACATTGATTCAGCTCCAGGGGAGACCACTGTTGGTCTGCAATTACGGCATTCAGTAGTTCCAGTGCTTCTGCTGGATATCGGCCGCATAAATTCGATTCGTGTAGCAGATGCACGACGTAGTGCGGATGTTCGATTGGTTGCAACCAGTCCTGTACTGCAGCTAATGCGGCCGGGAACTCCTCCCGGGCGGCGATTACCAGGCGAATCAAAGACTCGGAGATTCGGGGGGTGGCCAGGTCACGGGACTTAGGCCAGACCCGCTTCCAGAAAGGCTGGATACGGTATTTCCAATAGTCCTCGCGTTGCTCGCCCGCACCCTCCAGCGCTCTCACCAATGCCTCTGCTGCATCGTGCAAACCATCCAGTGGCAGTGCACGAGTGGCGACCGCTAGTTCGGCAGTGGTGAACGTGTCACCCGGATCGAGGGCGGCGAATGTCAGCAGCGATGCGTATTGGCCGCCGTGCTTGCCCAATGCCGCGTAGTGGCGTGCGGTGTCGAGGAAGGCCGGTTTGAGCATTTCCATCAGCGGGCGGTACAGGCGCGGTGACCACAGGAAGCCTTCCCACGCTGCACGTGCTTCGGCTTCCGAGCGATGCCAGTCGAAAAGCGGCAACAGGTGTTGCGTCGCCCAATCCCCGTCGACGCGGAACAACGCGATGACATGCGCCGCCAGCAACACACGGCCATGTCGATACTTGTCGATCCGGGTATCGCAAAGCTCGGTGAACGTGGGTTTGAGCTCCTCAGGCAAGCCTTGTCCATCCTCCAGCGAGCGCCGATACCACCAGCGCAGCAGTGCCTCGGTAACGTGACCCACGGGGTGGTTGATGGCGCGCATGACGGGTTCGTCGGTATCGACGCCGTCCTGGTGATCCCGCGCCAAGATTCGGCGAGCGAGCGCGAGGAAGAATGCTTCGTGTTCTTCAAAGGTCTTGGCGATGGTCTGCAACCACCGGCTAACACCATGGGCGAGCGGTTGAAGCATTTCATCAGGCGCATTGACCAGGATTGGGGCCATGTACCGCCAAGAGTGGCTTTGTAGATCTTCTTCTGACCACGCCTGTAACGCGTCTCGCCAGCGATCGTTTGGCCAAATATTCTGTCCTGCCAAATGACACAAGGCGTACGCCGTGGCTTGAAAGCTATCCTTGCACCTCTCTCGCCAGTCGTCTTGTTTCGACTCGGGCAACACTGGGTTTGCGATCAAGTAGTTCAATACGCCGCGCCTACTGCGAGGTATTGAAATGAAATCCCGCCATGGATCCCTGTCACCGACCCAGCCACTCTCCATCCAGTAAGGAAACTCATCGCGCTGATCCTCTGCCAGTTTCCACTCCGGGTACTGCGCCGAAAGCCCCTGAAGTCGATCGCTTCCGTCAGCACCCAAGGCCGCGCCGGCCTCAGCCATTTTTGCCAACCGCAGCCAGATTTCGCGTTCCACGATACGGGTCCAGCGTTCCGGCTCGATGTCATCCTTGAACATGTCGCGGGGAGGACCGGCGAGTACGGCCTGTTCCAGTTCCCGCAGCATCGCCCCATCGAGCTGCGGTGCCAGCGCCACGAGCAGACGCATGGCCTCCCGTTCGGTTTCCACCGACCACAGCCACCAGTGATCGTCCGCCAGCAGCCAATCGAGTGCTTGGCGTTTGGGGATCACGTTGTCTTGTGCGGCAGCAAAAAAGGCGAGGCGCCGAAACAGCGGATAGGGCGTGTGCCACCAGGCCTGGGCCATGAGGGCTGCCTGCGCCGGCGATTGCGCAGCAGTGGCGAGCCAAGCATCCCGGGTCAGGTCGATCAAGGCGGTCCAGTCATGGAAGTCCCGGTTCTGCGGGTGTTCACTGATCGAGGGTTGATGCATGTAGGACAGGTCGCTCCTGTCCTCGGCACCGCCAAGCTCTCGCATCAGATCAAGCGCGTCGCGCAACAGGGCGCTGACATCGGCCAGCAGCTCCGGCAAGGCGGCGTTCCATCGCTCGTCCTTGGGCAGATCGCGCAGGCAGGTATGGACGTGATCCGTCGACAGCACGATCTCCCATTCCACCAGATCCTTGATGCGCTTCGGCTCGCGGGCTTCGCCGTCCTCTTCGGGCCAGAGGAACGGCTCGCGCAACGCTACGCGCGGTGTCAGCATGTCGCGCAGCTCCAGGCGCAGGGTCGCAGTGAGGCCATCGCGCCTGAAGCGGTCGCGCCAGCGGTACAGGTCGAAGTCGCGAAGCCACGATTTCACGCGTCCGGTCAGTAGCAGTCGCCACAAGGTGCGCATGAGCGGGCCGGGGATTGCCTTGGGTGCGCCCGCACGAATGCGCGCCAATTCGGCGGTGTTGCCGTCGCGCTCGAGTTTGGCCAGCTCGTCCAGACGGTGTTCGATCCACCAAGCCAGATCGTCATGCAGCTGCCAGCCGCGTTTGACCAACCAAAGCAGCAGCGCCGGGTCGTCGAGATGGCGGATCAGCCAACGCGCCAGTTGCCGCATCACCTCGTCCCAGCGGCTGCCGCGTGCACCGGCATCGACCAAACACATCAACGGCGCCAGGGGATAAGGTGACGGCCGGCGGGTCAGGCTGAAGGCGAGTTTGTCATCGGCAGGTGCCTTCGGCGGAACACCGAAACGGTCCAGATCGGCGTGGCCGTAGCGGTCCTCGCTCAAAGGCGCCAACCAATCGAGCGACGGCACCGGGTCAAGCTCCGCAAAACGCTTGGCGGGCAGACCGTCCGGATGGCTTAGCGCCCACAACATGCGGGGAATGAAGTAGTCCTGTTTCGTGCTCGCCAGCGGGCGGGCCATGGCGCATTCGATCACGATGCGCTCCTTGCCGCGCACACCGTCGCGATAGGTTTCGGCCCAGGCGCGCAGTGTCTTGTGCAGGTAGGCATGCCGGTTGTGCTCGCGGTAGAGGATGGGCGTGACGTTCTTGGCCCGCCATTCGTTGGCCCGTTCCTCTTCCTTGCCTTTGGAGAAACTGCCGAAGGCGAACATTTCCGGCGGTGACTCACCCAGTAGACGGTCGGCGGCCAAGGCATCCATCATGTAGCGCAGCACCGGGTCGTTGATGCTGTAGCCGACGAAGCAGACGGTGTAGTTGCGGAACAACTCGCTGACGAAGCGCGCCGCCCAGCGCTCGGTGAGATAGGCCAGGCCGAAATCACCGCTGGAGACGACCAGGCGATCCAGCTCGCTCGCGGTCGGCGCAGCGCTGAGCAGGCCATGCAGGTACACCAGACCATCCCAGCGGTTCTTCGGCACCGGCAGCAGTGGCGCCTGAAAGCGCTCGATGGGCAGGGACCTCGCTGCAATCACCTCCTCGAACAGCCGATCGAAGTTGGTGGTGATGAGGCGTGTGTGGCCATTGCGGCACTTGGCGAGCGTCAGCAAGGCGTCATGGGTGGCGGTCGCGTTCGGGGCACTGAGATCGGGTGTCAGGATGCCGGCCAGCGCGCGGCGCACCGTCTCGCGGCCACCGACGATGTCCGCTTCCAGCAGGCCGATGGCGGTATCGAACTGCCCGGCCTTGATCGCCGCCTGCTGCACCGCGTTGGGTGTGGTGGCCAGGGCTTGATATACCTTCGCCACCAGCCCAGCGAAGCCCGGCAGGCGCGCCGGGTAGGAAATGCCCGCGCCGCAGAAGAACACCACACGCCCGTCCTCGTGCGCCTGCAGCAGGCGCTCGGGTATGTCGGGGCCATTTTTTATGAATCGCATTCCATTCCCTTGACTATCCGCAGCATCAGCAGCGGCCGGATTTCCGGCACGATCTGCCTTGCTGATTGCAGTTCGCGCCGCCACTCGGATTCGTCCGCATCGCAACGGGAGAGCCTGAATTGCCGCACCTCCGGCAATCCAACCCGCTCGATGGCCTTGCGGCGCGAGGCAAAGGAAACGATGCCGCGTTCCTCCTCGCGAGCCACAGAGGCGAGATGCGCCTGCTGTAACTCGTCGAACAGCTCCTGTCCGGCCTGTTCAGCCGCTTCCTGCAAACGCTCATGGGCGATGATGGATTCGTCCTGGCCGAGGGTGGCCTGCACCTGGGCTTCCGCTGTCTGCAGCGCATCCCAGATATGCCGGGCAGTGGGCAGAAACAGTTTGCCTTCCTCGCTCAGGAACACACTGACATATCCCCGCCGCACCATGGGAATGCGCAGGAGTTGTGTCTTCTGGTGCATCCCGGCCTGAAGGCGGATCTCAAAGAGTCCCCAGAGTCCGGAGATGCTGGCTGGCAACCCGCTCACGCTTACGCATGGCAATGGTTGGCCAGCCGCGATTTGCGGCAGGTTCAGAGCCAGCCCACGGACACGGCTGTTTTCAAGATTGAGCAGGGTTGCGTCGGTCAGACGATCCGCTTCCCGGGCGTTGAACACGGCTTTGCGATGTTCCTGGCCGTCCGGCCAATTCAGATCCCACCAGGAGCGCTTGCGGCTGGCCGCACCGCCGTGCGAATTGAGATAGCCAACCGTCATCCGTTCCACCCAATGGGGCAGCGGATGGGAACGCAGACGCTCAGCCGCCTGCACATCCGGTTCTTCTGAAATGCCATAGATGGCGGAGGCCTCGCGCACCTGCTGAATTTCTTCGCGAAGTCGAGCCACCGTGTGATCGACGGAGGTTTCGATACCGTCAGGATTAAGGATGGCCGAGGCGAACACATCCTCGAACAGCTCACCGGCTTGGGCGGAGTCGAGTACGTCGCCGGTCTTGTCGATACCGAACTCGTCGAAGATCACCGAGAGCTTCTGCTCCAGCACTTCGCGGACGCGGAACTCGACCGAGTCCTCAAACACGAAGTTGATTGCTCGCACCTTCTTGGGCTGCCCGATACGGTCCACGCGGCCGATTCGCTGTTCCAGCCGCATCGGATTCCAGGGGATGTCGTAGTTGATGATGACATGGGCGAACTGCAGGTTCAGGCCCTCACCACCGGCGTCGGTGGAAACCAGCACACGGTGCGATTTGCGGAAGGCGTCCTGGGCCTGCTTGCGTTCCTCCATATCCATGGAGCCGTTCAGAGTGACGACCGAGATCCCCCGGGCTTCCAGAAACTCTTTCAGCATCTGCTGGGTCGGCACGAACTCGGTGAAGATCAACACCTTCAGGTCCGGCTCGTTTTCCTCGGCCTGCAGTTCGTAGACCCACTCGATCAACGCCTCGGCCTTGGCGTCCGGACCCGCTTGTTCGCAGCGAACCGCCGCATCCAGCAGGGTCTCCACATGGCTGCCTTCGCTCTGCAGAGCCGCCACGTGGGATTTCAGCAGCTCGTCAAGCAGCTCCTGGCCGTCCATGTCGTAGAGCTCGTCGAAGTTCTCCGATCCCTCCGCTCCGTTTTCCAGCTCCGCCAGGCGCAGGCTGGCCTGCTGTTCGCCTTCCTTGAGTGCGGCAATTCGCCGTTCCAGCGTAGTGCGGATCGCCCGGGTGCTGGAGACCACCAGACGCTGCATCAGGATCATCAGGAAGCCGATGTGGCGCTTCTTCTCGCGCAGGGCCTGGTTGTAGCCCTCGCGCACATAGTCGGTCACTGCCTCGTAGAGGAGTTGCTGCAGGTGATGACGGCTCTCCCAGGCCACCGGGGCCATCTGCGTGCGCCGGGGTTTGAAGAGCGGCTTGCCGTCGGCATCGATGGCCTTGCGCTTTTCGGTGCGGATGACATACGGGGCCACCCGCTCACGGGAGACGCTGTCCATATCTGGAAAGGCGTCGTCATCCAGCAGGTTCATCAGGCGATGAAAGGCATCGGTCTTCCCCTGGTGGGGAGTCGCCGAAAGGAGCAGCACATAGGGCGCGGCTTCCGCCAGCCCCTTGCCGAGTTTGTAGCGGGCGACCTGATCGGTGCTGCCGCCCAGGCGGTGCGCTTCGTCCACCACCACCAGGTCCCAGCCAGCGGTAATCAGATCCTCGAACCGGCTGCGGTTGTATTCGGCAACGCGTTCGGCAGTCCAACCGCGCCGCTTGTCCATGGGCTTGACCGAATCCAGGGAAACGATGACCTGATCGAACATCGACCAGGCTGAGCTCCGGTGATCCGCCCCTGGAGCCAGGCGTTGCAAGGTGCCGATGTCGTCGCCCAGCACGAGCTGGAACTGCTCGTTGAAATGGGTCTGCATTTCCGCCACCCACTGGGTAGCGATGCCTTTGGGAGAGACGACCAAGATTCGGCGAACCAATCCACGCAGCTTGAGCTCGCGCATGACCAGACCGGCCTCGATGGTCTTGCCGAGACCCACCTCGTCGGCCAGCAGGTAGCGCACGCGGTCGCCGGAGATGGCCCGGGACAAGGCGTGGATCTGGTGCGGCAGCGGAATGACGTTGGACTCCATGGGAGCCAGCAATACATGGCCGTCGGTGGCACTGGTGGAGCCTTCGAGCACCTCGGCCACCTTGGCTGCGGCTGCCACATAGGCAATGCGCCCGGCTTCAATCTCCGGCTGCAGGTCGGCACTCAGCGGCCGTAAGGCGGAGCGGGGCACGCGCACCACCGCGTCCTGATTCGGCAACCAGATACGACATACCGTCTGCCCCCACAAGGTCTGTTCTTCGATGACCTTGCAGGCGCTGTTATGAACGGTGCTATATTGCCAAAGCGACTCCATCCGCTAATTACCTTCTACCTTGATCTGTTGCCTGCTGAACTTTGAATGCAACGCAGCCAACCTTAGCCATTTCCAGCCGAACTTCAGGGCTTGAGAGGTCATGCGTCTTCCTCCTCGGCCGAAAGCGATGCTGCTTTCGCTTCGAGGCTCGTCACCAATGGCGCAGCCCATGGGTAAGCCTTCAAGGAATCGACAGCGTTTTCAAAATCATCCCGGTCCACCCAATCTTTTGGGGCACCTGCGTCGACGGACGCAGAAAGCTCCGCTATGAGTTGATCCTGTAGTTCCTGTTGCAGATGATCGATAGCAGCCAGGACTCGACCCAAATGCCGATCCTTAAATCGGATTTGGTTATCCTCGTTGGTGAACGATTCCATAGCAATCCCGCGAACAACATGAAACGGCCAGGATGTGCCATCGTGGGAAAGCTTCTCGAGAAATTCATTGGCCGCCCCAGCCGTACCTTCACCTGCCTGAAGCAAATTCCGACCTAAATTCACCTGCTGATTCTCATCGAGTTCAGCAGCTTGGTCTGGTCCATTAGAAACGATCAGGTCGATAGCCGGATTCTGCACATACCAGTTGTGGGATTTCATCGCATCGATCAGTTTTCCGTAGCAAGTCTTTGTGCTAAGTCCTGCGGACCTAATCGCGCTCGATGGCATTTCCGAGACGTGTTCAACAAACCGTTCCTGTTGTCGCGTGGTCAACGCGCCATTGATACTGAGTCGTTCAAGGTGTGTAAGAACACTGGCACGCGTGGCGGCTTCGGCGATAATCAAACCAACCAACGAGTCCTGAGCTCGCTTTCCTATCTCTTTGAATATGTCAGCGATGCTGCATACCCGCATCAGTATCTTCGGAAATCTACTGGACCTATCATGCCAATCATCGTGGGAGAAAACATCGATGCCTACTTCGATTAACATGGTGCGAGAGAACCAAGTCCCTCTGCGAAAAAAGATTGCCATGGATGAATCGTCGGAAAATTTTTCCAGCTCCGCCCAGTAGTTATCGAGCAGCCAACCATGTATGGTTTCGTCAAGCCGTGGAAGAATATCCTTGGTGAACGCCACCACAGCGGTATGTTGATCATCGAGAAAATTTGGTTCTTCCAAGAGGCTTTTGAGTAGTTGCTTGCCAAAGCCATGTCGCAGCTTGACTGGCTTAGACAGGACATGCTCAACAACCACGGCCGCAGCGTGTGAGACTTGCTCCTGTGATGGCGCTTCCTCGTAAGGGTGGCCATATAGACACCGCATTTCATAGATGTGATTGAGAACGGTATGGCCAGAATCAGAAACGAAGCCGTACTCGTGAGCTTTCATCAACACGAATTTATCTACGGCTTTATGCTCTTTTTCCTTGGTTTCGATCTCACCAACGATCTTACCCGCAGCACCATCCCGTTTTTGTGCTTCTCGGAATCGCCGTTTCAACGATTCCGCACAGGCCAGCCATATCATCAAGTAGGCAGCTCGGAGCGCACCGGCTTTTCCCGACTCGACCGCATCATCGAATAGTGGGCGGTCTTCTGCGGCAAGGATGTTGTCTGCATAATGGCTGAGATCCACCGGAGCAGACATACTTATTCACCTCCCATTCTTGTTACCGCCTGGTCGTACCACATCAGCAGTTTGGGATCTTCTTCCAGAACTTTGGTTGGAATTTTTTCTGCGACGTTGATGATGGTCTGGTAGTCGCGTTCCTGCCAGGCTTTCTTGAAGCCGGCGCGGACAGCTTCCAGGCGGAAGACCTTGAGTTTCTTTTTGACGGCTTTGTATTCCTCGAACTCCTTGAGCAGCGCCTTATCGCGCAGCTTCTCCAGGTCCCCCGCCTTGTTGGGATCGGGCACGTACCAGCGGTCGCAGGCTTTGGCGGTCAGTTTCGGATCGTCCTTGGGCAGGTTGCGCAGCTCTTTCCAGTTGGTGGAGAGGTAGGCGTGGATCTGCTCGGGCACGGGGCCGTTGCCGTCGTAGCAGAGGAAGTTCTGGTTCAGCAGTTCGCGCAGGTCGAGCTGGGCCTCGTTTTTGCTCCAGCCGCCGAGCTGCTGCATGAACTGTGGATTGATGTCGGAGAAGGTCTGCGGCTTTTCCTTGAGAGACAAGCGGAGCCATTGGATCGCAGATGCCTCGTCGGAGACAAACATGGACATCTGCTTGAGTTCGCCCGAGGTCATTTTCTTGCGGTCGTATTCGGCCACCTGATCCGGCAGGAAAAACATGCCGTCACGCTCGATGAAACGCTGCGACAAACCGATCTGGAACTCCTGGCTGGAGATCGGCACGGGGTAGCCCTTGCGGACGTAGTAGGCCACCATTTGGTCGAACAGAATGCGTGGATCACGTTCCGGGACGAACTGCATCAATGCGCCCTGGCGCTTGGTGACTGGCAGATACTTTAGGTGGGTTCGGACAAAATCCCATACGCCTTCTTCGGTTTGTGCCTCTTTCTGGAAGCGCTCTTCAAAGCCGCCATTGGGTTTATATGCAGAGATGACGAGGTCTTGCTTGACCCTGAATCAGTGAATTCATCTGCTATTGCCGTGCCACCGCATTGAATATAACCACATTCTTTAACACCGCTCGATCT
>ERZ869909.2423-NODE-2423-length-12409-cov-3.440399_pt1 | contig 12409 bp, 8 predicted proteins | sample MGYA00520892_ERZ869909 | MGnify/ENA primary metagenome ERZ869909 (study PRJEB32215, sample SAMEA104723947) | bioreactor metagenome | biome: bioreactor; feature: anaerobic bioreactor; material: water | place: China | collected 2015-03-12 ... | reverse complement strand
TCGCGTCAATCGTCGCCTGCCGCGGCCCCGCCGTGGACAGCCCGTTCCGATGTACTCTAGGCGCATGGAACACCACGCGCGGATGGACGTCGCCCGTGTTGCCACGGCCTGAAGCTGCCGGGGCGTGGGCCAGCAGAGTGCTGCTGCTGGCGCTCGCCCTGTTCACGCCATCCACCGTCCGGGCCGAGCCCCTGCCGGCCTCGGCCGAGGGCTGCGACCTGACCCTGGCCGAGCTGGAGGCCGCCGGGTTGCGCATCGGCGAAGTGCGCGTCGACAACCTGAACATCTTCGATACGGCGGAGCCCGAGGAAGACAAGGCGCTGTTCCGCCTGATGAACAACCTGCACGTGCTGACCCGGGCCAAGGTGATCCGGCGCCAGCTGTTGTTCGAGCCCGGCGCGCCCTTGCGTCGCCAGCAACTGGAAGAGTCCGAGCGCATCCTGCGGGGAACGCCGTATCTCTACGATGCACAGGTGACCGTGGTTCGCTGCACGGACGGCACCGCGGACGTGCTGGTGCGAACCCAGGACGTCTGGACGCTGAAGCCGGGCTTCACCCTGTCGCGCAGCGGTGGCGAGAGCCGTGTCGGCTTCGACCTGCAGGAAGAAAACTTCCTTGGCCGCGGCGGCAGCGTGCGCTACCTGCGGCGCATCGACGAGGAGCGGCGCAGTACCGAGATCGGCTACAGCGACCGCAACCTCGGTGGGCGCTGGATTGCCGTGGACACCACGATCGCGGACAACAGCGACGGCCACGTCTTCGAACTCGGACTGGAGCGCCCGTTCTACTCGCTCGACACGCGCTGGGCCGCGGGCGGACGGGTGCTGGATGAAAGGCGCGACGACAAGGTCTATGCCCTGGGAGACGAGATCGGCAGCTATCGAAGCGACATCGAGTACCTCGACCTGTACGCGGGCTGGTCGCAAGGCCTGCGGGACGGCTGGGTGCGGCGCTGGGTGGCGGGCGTGGTGTTCGACCGGCGCCGGTTCGGCGGCGTCGCGGACTCCCTGGCGCAAGGCCTCGTGCCGGAAGACCGGCGCCTGGCCTATCCCTATGTCGAGTACCAGCTGCTCGAGGACCGTTACCAGCGCGCCGAGAATCTCGACCAGATCTACCGCACCGAGGACGTGCTGCTCGGCGCCCAGGTCCGGCTGCGGCTGGGAATGGCCTCCAGTTCGCTGGGCTCCGACCGCAGCGCGGCGGTGTTTTCGGCGCTGGCCAGTCGCGGCTACGGCGATCCGGGCAGCATGTTGTGGGAATTCGCCACCCACGCCCATGGCCGCTACGAGCGGGACGAGTTTGCCAACCTGGTGTTCGGCGGAACCGCCCGCTGGTACCTGCGCCAGTCCGAGCGCCGGCTGCTGTTCGCCAGCCTGCGCGCCGACATCGGCGAGAACCTGGATCTCGACAACCCCATCGAGATTGGCGGTGACGACGGCCTGCGCGGCTATCCGCTGCGATACCAACGTGGTGACTCGCGCGCGCAGTTCACCATCGAGCAGCGCTATTTCACCGACTATTACCTGTGGCGCCTGTTCCGGGTCGGCGGCGCCGTGTTCTTCGACGCGGGTCGCGTGTGGGGCGAAAACCCGTATGGCGGCGAGCGCCTCGGGCTGCTGCGCGACGTGGGATTCGGCCTGCGGCTGGCCAGCACGCGCTCGAGCATCGGCCGGATGCTCCACATCGACCTCGCCTTCCCGCTCGACGGCGACCGGTCGATCAGCAGCGTCCAGTTCCTGGTCGAGGGCAAGCGCAGCTTCTGAACCGGCACCGCCGGCCCTTGGCGTGCAGCGAATCTCCCGCTAGGGTAGGCACCATGCTCATCGACTGCCACGTCCACCTGAACAACTACGACGAGAGCCACAGCCGGCCGGCGGAAGACGTGGCACGAGACCTGTTCGCCAGCATGGAGGAGAACGGGGTCGACCACGCGGTGGTGCTGACCTCCTACAAGGTGAACGCGCACCGTCCCCATGTCGACGAGGTCATACGCGTGGTCGGCGGCGATCCGCGCATCACCATCGTCGAGGGGCTGCGCTGGCGCGACCCGGACGAGCGCACCGACCTGTACAACATGGAGGACCGGATTCGCGAGGGCCTGGTCAAGGGCATCAAGCTCTATCCCGGCTATGATCGCTACCCGATCAACGACCCGTCGCTGGAGAGCGTGTTCCGCATTGCCGGGAAGCACGACGTCCCGGTCATGATCCACTGCGGCGACACCTACTCGAAGCACGCCAAGGTCCGCCAGGCGCACCCGCTGCTCGTCGATGACGTGGCGGTCGACTACCCCGACGTGCGTTTCGTCATCTGCCACCTCGGCAACCCGTGGTTCCAGGATGCCGCCGAGGTGCTGTACAAGAACGACAACGTCTATGCCGACATCTCCGGGCTGACGCTCGGCGAGTTCCACTACGAGTTCGAGCGCTACATGCTGCAGCGGGTGCGAGACATGATCAGCTACATGGGCGATCCGGGTAAGCAGCTCATGTACGGCACCGACTGGCCGCTGGCCGGCATGCGCACCTACCGGCGATTCTTCGACAGCCTGGAGCTCTCCGCGGAAGCCAAGGAGGGGATCGCCTGGCGTACCGCGGCGCAACTCTTCCGCATCGACACCGCAGCGCTCGAGTCGCGCCGGCGCGGCGAGCCGGCCTGAAGCCGTGGCCGTGACGACGCCGGGGTGAACGCGATGCAGGGCTTCACTCTCCACCCCCAGCTGGTCGAGGACTGCCACGAGCTCGGGCGCCTGGGGGCGAGCCGCGTGCTTCTGCACCGGAACGCTTCCCTGCCCTGGTTCATCCTCGTGCCCGAAGTGGCGGTGGAGGTCACCGAATGGCACGAGCTCGAGGCAGCGCAGCGTCGCGAGCTGGATGAGGCGATCTGTCGCGTCGCGCGCCTGCTGCGCCGCCAACCGCAGGTGCGCAAGGTCAACATCGCCGCCATCGGCAACCTGGTGCCGCAGTTGCACGTCCACGTGGTGGGGCGCTGGCCAGGTGATCCGTACTGGCCCGGCGTGGTGTGGGGCCGACTGCCGGCGGGCCCGGAGTGGCTGCCGCCCCAGCCTGGCGCCTGGTGGGCGGCGTTGCAGGCCGACGGCCCGGGGCCGGCCAGCGTTGAATGATCCCGGGCGACGCATTGCGGGCCTCCGGCCGGCGGCGTAACCTCGGCGCCACCATGGCGACGCGTCTTCGACCGGCAACCGGCATGGCGTTGCTCGAGGCGCGGCGCCTGCCCCCCCTGTCCGGAACCCGGGTGCTGCTGCGCTCCCTGCGCGATCGCGATGCGGACGACATCCACGCCATATTCTCCGACCCCGAGACCACCCGCTTCTGGAACACCACGGCGATGCAGTCGAAGGCCGAGGCACGGCGGCTCATCCGCGAGATCCGCGAGGAGCAGGCGCAGGGCCTGCTGTGGGAGTGGGGACTCACCTTGGGCCAGGAGGACCGGGTGATCGGCACCTGCGCCCTGTTCCACCTGGATCGTGACAACCGGAGGGCCGAGGTCGGCTTCGCGCTGGGAAGGCCGTGGTGGGGTCGCGGGCTGATGCGCGAGGGCCTGGGCGTGCTCATCGACTTCTGCTTCGGGGAACTGGACTTGCGGCGACTCGAGGCCGACGTGGATCCGCGCAACGCGGCATCCATCGGCCTGCTGGAGCGTTTCGGCTTTCGCCGCGAAGGGCTGCTGCGGGAACGCTGGAACGTTGGCGGCGAGCTGCAGGACACGGTGATCTACGGCTTGCTGAGGCGGGAGTATCGGGCCGCCGGGGAGGGGCCGCCATGAGGTCGAACATGCTCCGAAGGGGAAGCCGCCGCGGCGGGCTCGTAGCGTTGCTCCTGGCCGGGCTGGCCTGCGCGCTGCCTTTGCCGGTGGCGCAGGCCGACGATGCCGCCGTGCGGGCTGCGGCCCTCGAGTACGCCGAGGCCTGGCTCACCGGTGACGAGGCGCGCATGGCGAGGGTGCTGCACCCGGAGGTGCAGAAGCGTCGCGTGCTCAGGGACCTGCGCAGCGGGGCCGAGCAGCTGCACGTGCAGGACATCGATGCGTTGTTGCATGCAACCCGGGCGGGGGTCGGCACGGCCGAGGTGGACGGCGCACTGAGCGTGCGCGTCGCAGTGCTGGACCGGCATGGAGACATGGCGGTGGCGCGCGTGGTCTCGCCGCTGTACGTCGACTACCTGCAGCTCGTGCGCTGGCGGGATCACTGGGTGGTGCTTTCCGTCACCTGGGGAACGCTGGCCGGCGCGGGCGAGGCAGACTGAGCACAACGGCGCGAGGGACCGCCGGGGAGGGCGATGGCATGGCTGCGATGGCGAGAGTCCTGGTGATCGGCGGAACGGGGGCGCAGGGCGGCAGTGTCGCGCGACACCTGCTCGCGGAGGGGCGCTGCCGGGTGCGTTGTCTCACGCGGCGAATCGATTCGGCGGCGGCGCGCGCCCTGGCCGACGCGGGAGCGGAGGTCGTGGCGGGCGACCTTGCGGATCGCGACAGCCTGGATGCGGCCCTGGCGGGCTGTGAGGCGGCCTTCGGCGTGACGAACTACTTCGAGCACTTCGATGCCGAGTACGAGCTTGGCGCGCAGTTCCTGGATGCAGTGGTGGATTCGGCGGTGGAGCACCTGGTGCTGAGCACGCTGCCGAGCGCGAGCGGACTTTCGGGCGGACGGCTGCAGGTGCCGCATTTCGAGCACAAGGCGCGGCTCGAAGCGCTGGTGCGGGAAAAGGAGATGTTCGCCACCTTCGTGCACGTGGCTTTCTATTACGAGAACTTCCTGTACAACTGCCAGCCGCGCCGCCAGCCCGACGGCAGCTATGCCTTCGGCTTCCCGCTGGGTGGGGCGGCGCTCGCCGCGGTCGCGGTGGAAGACATTGGTGGCGTGGTGGCCGCCGTGCTGCGGCGGCCGGCGGATTTCCAGGGCAAGGTCGTGCCGATCGTCGGCGACCAACGGCCCGCCGCCGAGTACGCCGAGCTGATCGGCCGAGCCACCGGCCGCGAGGTCCGCTACCAGCACGTGGCGCGTGAGGATTTCGCTACGCTTCCCGTCCCGGGCGCCCCGGCGCTGGCGGACATGTTCGAGCTGTTCCGCGTGCACGCGCCGGCCGACGCGCGGGAGCTTGCCGCCTGCCGGCGGCTTTATCCGGGGATCCGGGATTTCGCCTCCTGGGCGCTGGCCCGCGGCGAGGCGCTGCGGCTCGCCATGGATTCCTGAGTCAATCCCGCTCGAAGGTGTAGAACAGGTCCGCCGCCGCTTCCGCGCCGGAAGTGGCCTCGACCGACAGGCGCTGGTTGATCTGGTAGCGCAGGCGCAGCGTGTTCACCGTGTCGAACAGCCCGAGGCCGTAGCTCACGTACAGCCCCGCCCCGAGGTACTTGCTGACGACCAGCGCGGCGCCGCCGCTGGCGTCGTCGGCCGTGACTGCAACGTCATCGAAACCCAGGCGACGGCCGAGATCCTGCGCGATGAGCCCGCCGCCGGACAACGCGAGGGAGTTGGCCGCCTGGTTGACGGTGCGCTGCTCACCCGACTGCAACTCGTCGAGGCTCTTGCCGAGCGTCAGGTAGGACAGCGCCTCGGCGCGCGGCATCGGCGGGTCCGAGTAGACGGAGATCTCCGGGTCCTGCAGCGTGCCGCGCACCAGCGCACCGGCCGTTACGCTGTCGACCCGGCGCACCGCCCGGATCTCCAGGCCGGGATTCTCCAGCGGGCCGCCGGTGTAGATCAGCCGCCCGGTCTCGATGTCCAGGCGCTGGCCGAACACGCCGAAGGTGCCGTCCACGACCCTGAGCTCGCCGCGTCCCCAGGGCAGGGACTGGGGCTGCAGTACCGTGAGCAGGCTGCCTTCCACCCGGCCGCGCAGGCCCGCGGCCTGGACCTGCACGTCGGGCCCGACGCGGATGCGGATGCGGCTGCTGACCGCCAGTTCCTGCTCGTCGGCCGCGGCGCGGGGGCCGACGATCACCTCGTCCGTGCTCGTGGTCACGGCGGTGGGGCCAGCCAGGCCGGTGATGCGGGCGAACGGGATGGCCACCTCACCGCCGAGCGTGAGTTCGTTCCCCGCATAGGCGAGACGCAAGTCCGGGCTGGCCGCCACCCTGGCCTCCGGCAGGTCGGCCAGCAGCAGCGCGTCGCCCTGCAGCGTCGCGCGGCCCTGGACCCCGGCGGCGCCGAGGTCGAACTCGCCACCTGCCGTGAATCGCCCTTCACCGGACTGGCCGGTGGCGGTGAAACTCAGGTTGCCGCCCTCGAGTCGTGCCTGCACGTCGATGTCACGCGGCCTGATGCCCAGCAACGGCACGTACGCGGTTCCCTCGCGCCATTCGAAGCGGCCGGTGAGTCGTGGTGCCGCCAGCGTTCCGGCCAGCTCGGCCTGCGCCGATGCCCGGCCATCGAGCTCGGCGAGCTCGGGGAGGAGTTCGGAGATCAGCTGCAGCTGGCCGAGCTCCGCCTCCAGGCGCCCGGCCAGCGGCGGGTCCGCCGCGTTCCAGCCGATCGCGAGCCGGCCCTCGAGGTGATCGACGCCGCTCAGCGCGAGCTCGAGTCGCGCGCGGGCCTCGGTCTCGTCCCCGGTGAACTCCAGCACGCCGCCGTCCCAGGCGATCAACGGCTCGCTGTCCTCCTCCGCGATGCGGATGTCACCCGCGGTCAGCGCAAGCCCGCCCGACAGGGCCTGGAAACCGTCGTCGTCGGCTGCGACGGCCACCAGGCCCGTGACCACGCCGCGGGCCAGCAGGCCCGAGCCGAGCCACTCGCTCAGTGGGCCGAGGTCGAGCTGTGCCAGCGTGGCACGACCGCGCCAGGGCCCGCCGCGTAGCCATTCCCCACCGAGACACAGCAGCCCGAGCGTGCCGTCCATGCAGGCCTCGTCGACGACGACCCGCTCGCCGCTGGCCGCGAGCGCCGCGGGCGCCCGCAGGCGCCAGACCGGTTCGCTCGCCTCGTCCAGCTCGATCGCGCTCACCTCGCCCTGCCAGCGATCCTCGTCCAGGCCGCCGGCCAGGGCCAGGGCCAGGCGCCGCTCGGGCTGGCGTTGCAGGTACTCGAGCCGGACCTCGTGTCGGGTTGGCAGTCCCGCGCCCTCGAGCCTCAGCGTCGCGCCGGGGCCAGGCGCCGTCGCCAGCCCCTCCACCTGCGCCAGCAGCCGCGACGCCTCCGTGCCTGCCGGATCGATCAGTGCATCGACCTGCAGGCTGCGAGCGCGATTCTCCCGCCAGCGCAGGCGGTTGCCGCTCGCCTGCAACTCCAGCCGCGGACCGGCACGCGGCCCGTCGACGCGCGCGCTTGCCACCAGTTCGCCGCGCGCGCCCGGCAGCAGGGCGCCCAGGTCGGGGGCCTGCATTTCCAGGTCGAGCGCCACGCTGGTCCCGTCCAGCCGGCCAGTCGCAACGGCAGTGGCCCGGCCCACTTCGAGCCGCGCCCGGCGCAAGCGGATCGCCTCGCCCTCGATGTTGAGTGCGGCCTCACCCTCGACCGGCAGGCCACGCAATTCGCCCGACAGGGCCGTCGCGGCCACCTCCAGCCCACCGGCACGCTGCGGCAGGCCCCGCACCGTCACCTCGCCCGCCAGCCTGCCGTGCCAGTCCGGCGCCAGCGACCCGGGATCGATGCCGCTGAACCGCAGGGCGAAATCCGCCGCTTCGTCACCGCTCCACGCGATCCGGCCCTGGCCCTCCAGTGTGCCGCCGAGCAGGTTCGCAGCCAGGGTGTCGATGTGTGCTCCTGCCTGGTCTCCATTCGCTTCCAGCCGGGCGCTGCCGGCAGGCCAGTCCGGAAGGGAAAACTCCGCCTCTGCCGAGGCCTGCCAGGGGAGCGTGGGGTCTGCCGTCTCGAGCCGCCCGCGCGCCGTGGCGCGCAGCGTGTCGTCGGTGCTGCGCATGCCCAGTCGCTCCACCACCAGCGTCGTTCCGGCCCAGAGGGCCGTGGCGTCGATTTCCGCCTCCGGCAGGCCCTCGTGCCGCGCGGCAGCGCGTGCCTCGAGGTGCCAGTTCGTGCCCTGGCCTCGAGCCGCGAGATTCAGCCGCGGCAGCTCGACGACCACGGCTTCGCCATCGAGCGGCCAGCGCAGCGCACGCCCGTCCAGTACCAGCTCGGCGGCCACCTCGGGGGCCGGGCGCAACCAGCCTCCCAGTTCGAGGCGTGCCTCGCCGGGCAAGGCCAGTGCTACTCGATCCAGCGCCAGGGTCTCGTCGCGCCAGCCGCCAAGGGCCTCGACAGCGGCGTTGCCCGGCCAGCCCGCCGGCCAGGTGACGCGACCCTCGAGCGTGGCCTGCTCGAGCATGCCCACCGAGCGAAGTGAGGCGGCCAGCCCGTCCGCGGCCGGAGGCCAGGGTCCACTTGCGGCTGGCAGGGCCTCCAGCTCGATGGCGAGGTCCCAGGCGGGGGTGCCGACCAGGTCGCGTACCGTGCCCTCGATGCGCGCCGCGGCGGGTGCCGACAGGGCCAGTTGCAACGCCAGCTCGGGCAGCGTTCCCCGTACGGCGCCCCGGCCCGCCAGCGCGGCATCCTGCCACGGGACACGCCACCGGAGATCGACGTCCCATGGGGCGGACGGGTCGAGGCTGGCACGCGCCCGCCCCGCCAGCTCCACGCCGTCGGCCGCCAGGCTGAGCCGGTCCAGCGCCAGCCCCTGGCCGGACAGCTCGCCGGCGAACTCCAGGGTGAGCGCTTCCAGCAGTGGCCCCGAGTCGCCGTGCACGCTGCCGCCGTCGAGCCTGAAGCGCTCCACCACGACCCGGAGGGGCACGGAGTAAAGCTGCCAGTCGCTTGCCGGCTCCTCCGTGGCGGGCACCTCGTCGTCCGGGCCGGGCCGCAGCCACAGCCGTGGCGAATCGATCTCGAGATGGACCAGGTGCACGGTCCGCGCCAGCAGCGCCCGAGGACGCCAGTCGAGTTCGAGCCGCTCGATCGTCCCGGCCACGCCCGGCGCCTCGAACTCCACGCCCGCCAGCACCAGCGGTCCGGCAAGCCGGCCCTCGATCGCCCCGATCTCCAGCTCCAACGGCAGCAGGGGAAGGGCACGGGCGACGATGAACCTGAGGCCCGCCGTGGTGGCCGCCAGCCACGCCAGCGTGCCGGCAAGCACGACCAGCAACGCGACGAGTCCAAGGCGCTTGCGATGTCTCACAGGTCTGGCCGGATGCTCAGGTGAAACCTGGGGCCGCGGCTCTCGGTCACCGAGCGGGCCACCGCGATGCGCAGCGTGCCGATGGGGGTGTGCACGTTGACGCCGAGCCCCAGCGAGGCCTCGACGCCGTCACCAAGAGAGTCCAGTGCGTTGCCGGCGTCGGCGAACGCCGCGAGGGCGACGCGTCCCCAGACGCGCCGCTCCGCTTCCAGGCTGCCGAACAGCAGGTGGCGGCCACCCACCACGTTGCCGGCCGCGTCGCGCGGCCCCAGCGTGTTGAAGCCGTAGCCGCGCACGCTCTGGTCGCCGCCAGCGAAGAATCGCTGCGAGGCTGGCAAGGTGTCGAAGCCCTCGACGATGCCGATGCCGACCCGGCTGCGCAGGAAGAAGCGCCAGTCGGGGCCGAGCGACCTGACCCGGTTGGCCTCGAAGTCGAACCGCAGGAAGTCGCTCTTGGCGCCGAGCAGTTCCTGCGATCCGCGCACTTCGCCCCGCAGCCGGTAGCCGTCGCGGGGGAACAGGACATCGTCGGCGACCAGCTTCTCCATGCTGACGCCCGGCACCAGCAAGGTGTCGCGCAACTGTGCCTCTCCAGGCACGCGGGTGCGCTCGTCGAGCAGGTCGGCGAACAGCGTACGCTGCCAGCCGCCGCCGCGGTCGGTGACGTGGCTGACGCCGAGCGTGGCCCGGCGGCTTTCCAGGTCGGCGAGGTCTTCCTGCGTCAGGCCGCCGCGAAACAGCAGGCGCTCGGTGAGAGGGTCGCCGATGGGGATGCGGTAACGACCGGTCAGCTCGCTCAGGGTGCGCGCCAGGCGCAGTTCCGTGCCGGCCGAGTGGCCGGCCTGGTTCAGCCGGCGCCAGTCGATGCCGAGGCTGGCGCGCACCTGCGTGTCGGTGGCATAGCCGAGGCCCATGCGAATGCGCTGGCGCCGCGTCGGCGAGGTCTCGATGCTCACCGGTACCGTGCGCTGCGCCGCGTCGGGAACACCGGTCTCCACCACCACGTTGGCGAAATACAGGCTGTCGGTCAGCCGGTACTGGGCCTGCAGCAGCCGCCCGGCATCGTAGGGGTCGCCTTCCCGCAGGGCGACGATGCGCTCGAACAGGCCGGAATCGAGGATTTCCTGGTCCACGCTGACGGCACCGAAACGGTAGCGGGGCCCGGTATGCAGGTGCAGCACCACGCGGGCCGTGAGCTCCGCGGGGTCGACTTCGAGCCGGCGCGCCTCGAAATTGGCCTCGAAGTACCCAAGCATCGAGGCCACGGACTGCAGGTTGCCGCGCAGGCGGTCGTACTCCTGGTGGCGCAGCCGGCGTCCCGTCCGCAGCGGGCTTTGCGCCACGATCTCGAGCAGGCGCGGCTCGGCCTCGCCCTCGCCCAGCAGGCGCACGTCCACCTCGGTGACCAGCACGGCGTCGCCGGGGTCGATCGCAAAACTGGCGGTCCACTGGCCGTTGCGGGCCTCCAGCCGCTGCTCGATGCGCGGGCGGTAATAGCCATAAGGGCGCATTGCCGCGCGAACCTGGCTGCGGGCGCGCGCATGCAGGCGCCGCACGGCGGGTTCGGACAGGTCCTCGCGGGTGCCGTGGCGCACCAGGTCGAGCGTGGCGCGGATGTTTGCCTCGACCTCCGCTTCGACGCCGGAAATCTCGACCCGCACCTGGGACCAGACGGGCCCTGCCCAGCCGTACGCAAGCAGCGCCAGCAAGGCGGCGATGCCGGCGAACGAGGACGGTCGAGGGCGCCGCGCGCGGCAGCGCGGGTCGGGTGAGGACACTCTGGATTCCGCGTGAAGGCCGTGGCCGGAACCCCATTCTAAGGGTTCCGGGACGGTGGCGTTTCAGCGGGCGAGGGCGCGCCAGCCGATGTCGCGACGGCAGAAGGCGCCGGTCCAGCGCACCTGGTCGGCGAGCGCGTAGGCCTTGCGTTGCGCCTCCGCGACATCGGCCCCCAGGGCTACGGCGCAGAGCACGCGACCGCCGTCAGTCAGGACCTGGCCATCCGCAAGCCGGGTGCCGGCGTGGAACAGCTTCAGGTCGGTATGGCCCGCGTCGGCCTCGAGGCCGGTGATGGGATCGCCCTTGCGCACGCTGTCGGGATAGCCCGCTGCGGCCATCACCACGCCGAGCGCCGCGCGCGCATCCCATTCGCAGTCGGCCTGGTCCAGCGTGCCGTCGAGCGCGGCGAGGCACAGGGCCACGAGGTCGGACTTCATGCGGAACAGGATGGGCTGGGTTTCGGGGTCGCCGAAGCGACAATTGAACTCCAGCACCCTGGGCGTGCCGTCCGGCGCGACCATGATGCCGGCGTACAGGAAGCCGGTGTACGGCGTGCCTTCCGCGGCCAGCCCGGCGACGGTCGGAGCCATGACTTCGTCCATGATGCGCCGGTGCATTGCGGCATCGACCACCGGGGCGGGCGAGTAGGCGCCCATGCCACCGGTGTTGGGGCCACGGTCGCCGTCGTCGCGCGCCTTGTGGTCCTGCGAGGATGCCAGCGGCAGGATGTGCGCCCCGCCCACCATCGCGATGAAGCTCGCTTCCTCGCCTGCCAGGAACTCTTCTACGACCACGCGTGCGCCTGCATCGCCAAAACGGTTGCCCGACAGCATGTCGCGTGCCGCCCGCTCGGCCTCGGCCACGGTGCCGGCCACGACCACGCCCTTGCCCGCGGCGAGGCCATCCGCCTTGACCACGATGGGTGCCCCGCGGCTGCGGATGTACTCGCACGCGGCATCGGCGTCGCTGAACTCTCCCCAGGCGGCGGTGGGGATGCCGTGGCGAGAGCAGAATGCCTTGGAGAAGGCCTTCGAGCCTTCCAGGCGGGCGCACGCGGCCGAAGGCCCGAAACACTTCAGGCCGCGGCGGGTGAACTCGTCGACGATGCCTGCGACCAGCGGCACCTCGGGTCCCACGATGGTGAGCCCGATGCCCCGCCCGGTTGCGAACTCCGCCAGTGCCGCGATGTCCGCAGCCTCGATCCCGACGTTCTCGCAGCGCGGCTCGCGCGCGGTGCCGGCATTGCCCGGCGCCACCAGCACCTCGTCCACCCGCGGCGACTGCGCCAGCTTCCAGGCCAGCGCGTGTTCGCGGCCACCATTGCCGATGACTAGGACTTTCATGGGAACTCCCTGTGTGTGCCGGGCCCGGGTCCGGGGGTCAGTGGCGGAAATGACGGATGCCGGTGAACACCATCGCCATGCCGTGCTCGTCGGCCGCGGCGATCACTTCCTCGTCGCGGATCGAACCGCCGGGCTGGATCACGCAGCGGATACCCGCTTTGG
>ERZ869909.2422-NODE-2422-length-12409-cov-3.847065_pt1 | contig 12409 bp, 12 predicted proteins | sample MGYA00520892_ERZ869909 | MGnify/ENA primary metagenome ERZ869909 (study PRJEB32215, sample SAMEA104723947) | bioreactor metagenome | biome: bioreactor; feature: anaerobic bioreactor; material: water | place: China | collected 2015-03-12 ... | reverse complement strand
CGATCCCGTCTTCGCCCGTCTCGGTGATACGAACGCCGCACACCCCGATTTCGAGAAGATCGTCGGCGATCTCCGACGCCCATCCACATCCATCGTCTTCGGCGAAAAGGGCAGCGGCAAGACCGCCATACGCCTCCAACTCCAGGAACGCATCGAGGCCCACAATCAAGCGCACCCGGATGCACGCATCCTCCTCGTCCCCTACGACGACCTCAATCCCGTCGTCGACCGCCTCCTGGCGCATCACTCCGTCGGTCCCGGCAGCAAGGACCAACTCATCCTCGAAACGCTCCGGAACTTCCGGCTCGTCGATCACTTCGACGCCATCCTCCACACCGCCACGACCCGCCTCGTCGATGCCTGCCTCAACGATTCTGAGCCGGACCGGCAGAAATCCTTCCCGGAATCACCCGCGAAGCGTCTCCGCCAGGAACCCTTCACCACACGCCAGAATCTGATCCTGCTTCAGGCGGTCTACGCGGAGGACGACGAGACCTGCTCGCGCCTCCGTCGTCTCTGCCGCAAGCTCAAAGCGCCCCCCGACTTCCGTACACTGCTCTGGCTCTTCTTCTCCGCCGTGGGATGGCTTCCCCCAGCGGCCCTCTTCTTCGCGGCTCTTCTATCGCCACAGGTTGATCTCGGTTCACGAACCGTCCAGATCGGTTTCATCCTGCTCGTCGCCGCATGGCTTCTTGCGGTTGTCTACGGCCTGTTCTGGCGCATGTGGTCCGCTACGCGCCTCGCGAAGCGCATTCACCGCCAGGTCATTACGACCGGCCGCTCCCTCCGCTCCCTCGCGCGGGCCATCCCGCTCATCCCCGAGTCGCTCCGGCGCGGATCCGGCCTCCCCACCGACGATTCCGACGACACCCGCTACGCCATGCTCGACCGCCTCCGCGCGGTCCTGCGCCCGCTCGGCATCACCGGCATCATCGTGGTCGTCGATCGCGTCGACGAACCCACCCTCGTCAACGGCGCACCGGACCGTATGCGCGCCATCGTCTGGCCGCTGCTCAACAACAAGTTCCTCCAGCAGGATGGCCTCGGCATCAAGATGCTCCTGCCGATCGAACTTCGCCACGAACTCTTCCGCGAGTCCACCGCCTTCTTTCAGGAAGCACGACTCGACAAGCAGAACCTCGTCGAGCGCCTCTCGTGGACCGGCGCCATGCTCTACGACATCTGCAACGCGCGTCTCACGGCGTGCCGCGCCCCAGACGCCGAGCCCATCAGTCTCGCCGATCTCTTCGAAACCGATGTCACGCGCCAGGACATCATCGATGCCCTCGACCAGATGCACCAGCCGCGCGACGCCTTCAAGCTCCTCTATCGCTGCATCCAGGAACACTGCTCCAATGTCACCGAGGAGCAGGCGTCGTGGCGCATCCCCCGCCTCGTCCTCGAATCGGTGCGTCGCCAACAGTCCGACCGCGTGCAGGAATTCTCCCGCGGCTTCCGCCCCGCCTGATCCGACGCGCTCAGGTCCTGATTTCCACCCACACCACAAAAAAAGAAGCGGAGAGGGGGGGATTCGAACCCCTCGAAAATCGCGGTTTGCGATGCTTGCAGCAGGGTAGCCGCACACGGGGACGCACAAGCTCAGCGTCAACTCTCCGTACTCCTCCGGGCGTGGCCCGATCTCTCCGATGAGGTCCGGCGCTGCATCATGGCGATCGTCGCGAGTGGTTGGGCGGCGCGGATGCCGGACGGGCGCAGCCCTGTGGGGGGTGGGCGGCATCAAGCCGGGGCCCCGACCACTCGTGACGATCAAGCCGGCGCTTCCGGGGGTACCGGGGGTGCCGAATGAGCACCGCCCACGATCGCATCGCGCAGCTCGTCCCCCTCACCGATGAAACTGTCCGTGCCGGTTGGGCCGAACTTCTCTCCCGCTACCAGTGGGACGCCTTCGCAACGCTCACCTACGCGAACTCCGTCCGCACCTCGGAGAAGGTGCTCCGCGACTTCCGACGCTGGCTCAAGCGCTGGCAGGTCGAAACGGCCGTCCAGCGCGGACTCGTCACACGCTCGACCACCACCCGCACCGACGCCTACGGGCGCACGATCTCCACTGATGAGAAGCTCAGCGGCTCGTGGCACAACGCCTACCGCAAGGGTCGCGCCTTCCCGGTGTGGGTGCTGGGTGTCGAGCAACACCGGAGCGGCACTTTGCATTCCCACGCGATCATCAAGTGGTCGGACCATCTGCCCGATCTCGATCGCCGTCTCGGCTGGTCCCTGTGGTTCAACAGCAAGGCCGAGGGCGGCTTCGGTCACGGCATCGCCAGGATCGAACCGCCCAGAGGACAGAGCCAGGTAGCGACCTATGTCGCCAAGTATGTGGTGAAGGGCGGCGAGGTGTACCTCTCGCCGTCGTTCGATGCGCGTCGGTTGACCGCTGCCTAGTTGCGGCGTCCACGGCCGGACCGGGCGAGCCCGAAGCCGCAAGGCGAGGGCCGCCCGCCGGTACCCGACGGTCGGCATGCAGGGATGAGTCCGTGGGACCATCCTTGACCCACGGACTGCGCAAAAGCGTATAGCTAGGCAAATACTCGTATATGTCTCGGTCGTATGTATACCGTGCTTCCAGTCTCGATCTGCATGCTTGCAAAGCGGTCTTGAGACAGTTCTGCAACAAGGGTTTGGTCCGCAGCGGTGAGTACCTCGACTCGGACCGAAGACCCCGCAGAGTGTATGCGCTTGACGATCGCAGACATGGCCGTGAGCCCGTTTGTCTTTGTATCGATGGTCACATCGTGCGGCCGAACAAAGACTCTTGCCTCTCCCGTGATCTGCTGCTGAGAATGGGGGTATGGTGCGTCCAACGGGCCGAACTGGACCCGACCTGAATCAACGCGACCATGAAATGTGTTGACTTCTCCGAGAAATCGCATGACGAACTCTGTCTTGGGATGATGAAAGACATCATCCGGTGTACCGACTTGCTCGATGCGCCCCTGACTCATGACCACAACCTCATCCGCAACCTCAAGGGCTTCATCCTGATCATGAGTCACGAATACGCTGGTGATTCCAAGATCATCGTGCAGGCGACGCAGCCAAGCCCTCAGCTCTTTGCGTACCTTCGCATCGAGTGCTCCGAATGGCTCATCAAGCAGCAGAACCTTCGGCTGGACCGCCAGTGCTCGTGCGAGTGCAACTCGTTGGCGCTGCCCGCCGGAGAGCTGATGCGGATACCTTGCCGCCAACCCATCAAGCTGAACGAGACCGAGAAGTTCATGCACACGGTTGCGGATGTCTTCCTTTGATGGGCGCTCGCTCCGGCGCTTGACTCGAAGACCAAAGGCAACATTGTTAAATACGGTCATGTGCCGAAACAGGGCGTAGTGCTGAAACACAAAGCCGACGCGCCTGTGTCGTACATGTGTATTCACGACATCCTCGTCGTGGAAGAGGATCTTCCCGCTGCCGGGATCCGCATACTCCAGTCCCGCCATAATTCTCAGAAGTGTGGTTTTCCCCGAACCAGAGGGGCCAAGCAGGGCGGTGAGACGACCACCGCCTACAGTGAGGCTGATGTTGTCCAGCGCCTTGAACTTGCCGAATGTCTTTGAGATGCTCTGTACTTCGATGCTCATGATTGCTCGCTCTCCGACTCTCGAACTGCCAGCATGTGCTCGCGACTGACATTCCACTCAACAAGACTCTTCACGATCAGCGTGATGAATGCAAGAAATGCAAGAAGAGATGCAACCGCAAACGATGCAGTGAACCGATAGTCGTTGTACAGGACCTCGATGTGAAGCGGCATCGTGTTAGTGAGTCCTCGTATGTGCCCCGACACGACGGAGACTGCCCCGAATTCACCCATCGCTCGGGCGTTGCAGAGGATCACGCCGTACAGTAGCCCCCACTTGATGTTCGGCAGTGTCACTCGCCAGAACATCTGCCAGCCGTTCGATCCCAGAGTCAGCGCGGAGAGTTCTTCCTCATTTCCCTGCGCCTGCATGAGCGGTATGAGCTCTCGTGCAACGAACGGGAATGTCACGAACATGGTCGCGAGTACGATGCCTGGTGTGGCGAAGATGATCCTGATGTCATTCTCGACGAGCCAGGGACCGAACCATCCGCGGGCACCAAACAGAAGCACGAAGATCAGGCCTGCGATGATGGGGGAGATGGCGAACGGAAGATCTATCAGCGTGATCAGGATATTCTTGCCCTTGAACTCGAACTTCGCAATTGCCCAAGAGGCGGCCACTCCGAACACGGTGTTCAGGGGTACGGCGATTGCCGCGGTGATCAGCGTGAGTCTGATTGCCGAGAGTGCATCGGGCTCGGTCAGCGCTGCAAAGTATGTCTTGACTCCCTGGCCGAAGGCATAAGTGAAGACCAGAATGAGGGGCAGGAAAAGAAAGAACGCCAGAAAGCCGAGTGCAAGGCTGATCAGTGTCCATCGCACGAATGCGGACTCTGTCTTTCCAGATGTGTGCCGATTTCGACCGCCACCAACTCGGATAGCAACTGTACCTGCCATAACACGACTCCACTCATGCCTGGTAACGACGACTCCACCACTGCAGCAGATTGATGACAAGGAGCATGACAAATGACACGACAAGCATTACTACGCCGATCGCTGTGGCGCCCAAGTAGTCGAACTGCTCGAGTCTGATGAGAATCAGCAGTGGTGCGATCTCGGTCTTGTAGGGCATATTCCCGGCAATGAAGTACACCGATCCGAACTCGCCCACCGCCCGCGCGAATGCCAGTGCGAAACCTGTCAGAAGTGCGGGAAGAACCGTCGGCAGAAGCACCCGCCGGAATGTCTGCCATCGTGAGGCCCCGAGCGATGCCGACGCCTCCTCGATTTCGATCTCAAGATCTTCAAGTGCCGGCTGCAGGGTGCGTACGACGAAGGGAAGGCCGATGAGTGTGAGCGCGATAACGATGCCGGGAAATGCGTATGCAACCTTGATGCCGAGCGGTTCGAGCCATCGACCTACCCATCCCGTATGTGCATAGAGGGTTGTGAGCGCGATGCCGGAGACGGCTGTAGGTAAAGCGAACGGCAGATCAACGATCGCATCCACAACACGCTTCCCGGGAAATGTGTAGCGCACCAGCACCCAAGCCACAATGAACCCGAAGACTCCGTTGAGTACCGCACCGATCAGGGAGGCACCGAAACTGACTTTGTATGCCGCGAGGACTCGTGGATCGGTGACTGCACTGTTCCAGAAGTCGGCAAAGCTCATCCTAGTAGTGAACAGCACCAATCCTCCAAGAGGGATCAGAACCAGCGTAGCCATGTAGAAGATGGTGAAACCCATCGTCAGGCCAAAGCCGGGCAGCACGCTGTGCTGCTTGAAACGGAACCGTGATGCCGTAGTCACTGCCAAGCGTTACCTCCGATCCATTAGAATCTCAACTGGAACTGTGCACGAAGCGCGTACTGATCACCGCAAGCAGAACGCAGCAGCCCGCCTCCGGTGTTTGCCACGGGGACTTGATCAAACGCATATACCAAATCAACGGTGAGTTTCGCGTTGTGCTTATGGAAGTAGTAGTTCGCACCGACCGTGAGAATGCTCAACTCGTCTTTGCCGTCAAGATTTCGAGAACCACCCTGGATTCCGCCCTGGTTGTTTCTGTAGTACACGCCGTCGAAGTCGATCCACTCGTAGCGAACAAAGGGCTCGAACTTGTCTGGAACGATAAAGTATGAGGCCTGACCGACAATGCCGAGCTGATTGGAGCCATCCAGATTCGTAGGAACCCCCGCAGCAAGCGGACCGCTGACATCGAAACTCTGTCCCGTCACCGAACCGAACAGACTCAGCCCACCGAGCTGCGCATTCACATCTACCGTCCACTTGAGAATATCGGGGCGATCGCCAAGGTCATTCGATTCTCCGATTTCGTAATTGATCGCCGCACCGATCATGACGGCGGTCTGGTCGCCCGACCAGCTCGCGAAGTCATTGAACTGTCGCCACGCACTCTTCGGTTCATCCGCTACGGCGATGAACTCCGCACGCGCCGCGAAGGCGACATCCGTTCCGGTGTTGTTGAAGTCTGTGCGCCATGCATATGAGCCATCATGCACCGTTCCAACAAGTCGCAGACGGTCGGCCGGCTGCCAAGTGAGCTGGGCACCCTGGCTGAAGTCGGTTGTGAAATAGTCGGCGGTATATGATCGCTCGACAGCAAGCTGGGCAGGACCGGGGACATTCTCCTCGTGGAGAAAAGACGGCTTGATCTGTCCGAATCGCAAGCTCAGAGCATCGCTGAACTTGTAATTCACCCAGGCAAATGCCGCAGCGACATTGCCGCCGTTGCCGGCATCAAGACGCAGTCGATAGGTCAGGTTCGGGTTCAGTGCGTGCCCCTGAATGTCGAATTGCGTACGGCGCAACGAGAACCCGAAGTCGTCAAGACTCCCCCCGTCCCCCGCCGTCGCGCCATTTCGTCTGTTGTTGTAGATGTAGCGCACCTGGCTAACGAAACCGAACCGCATCTGGAAGTTCTGATCTTCGTTCTGAATGAAGAAGCCGCGATTGTATCCGGCATTTGCATTGCCCAGCAGACTGCTCCGTGTCTCCGCATCTGCGAGGACTTCGCGTACGATGGCGCGGATCTCATCCGGCGTCGTGGCATGCTGGGTTGTTCCGCCGAACGCGCTGATCTGCGTGAGAAGTAGACCTGCCGTAACTGCGATGCGCTTTGAGTGCATGTTCATGTGACTGAGTTCCTTTCGTCCGCACACAGAATGTGCTCTGAGTGATGAGGAGCTCCGGTCGTCCGGTCGCACTGTGGTGACGGGTGAATCATCGTGCTACATTGATTGCCAGGGACTGTCCGTGTGATTCTGGGCAGTTGTCGAGGAGAAGCGGGTCTTCTCGCTTACTTCGAGCTGCACTACTCTGCCATCGTGAATCGTTAGGGTGAGCTGGCCATACTTGATCGCACCGGCCTTGCGGCGGATCTGTTCGAGCCATTCTTCACTGCCTGTCGTAGGGTGCGACATTTGTCTGATGCTCTTTGCTGACATGCACAATTCCTCATGCAATTCGATCCCGAATCCTCCGCCGAATACCGAGAATGCGCCTCGCCCCGAGCGTCACGGATGGAACATTCGGGGCGAGAAGCTCAAGGAGAGAGAGAGCAAGAAACACCGAGCATCCATGCATTATCGATTTGATGGGGCATAGATCTGATCGAACTTGCCTCCATCCGCGAAGTGAATCCGATGGGCTTCGGACCAACCGCCGAATACTTCATCAATCGTGAACATCTGAATTGCCGGAAACTGGTGACGGTACTTCGCGGCGGCTTCCGGAAGCACCGGGCGGTAATAATTCTTTCCCGCGATATCTTGGCCGATCGGTGAGTACAGGAAATCCAGATACGCGGTGGCCACATCACGGGTGCCCCTTCGGTCAACATTTCTGTCAACAACCGCCACCACGGGTTCGGCCAAGATGCTTACCGGTGGTACGACGATCTCAAGTCCGGCCTCATCGAGCTCATTTGCACCCAAGAGAATCTCGTTCTCCCAGTTGATCAGAACATCGCCGATTCGGCGCTGAATGAAGGTGTTGGTCGCGCCCCGGGCCGCTCGATCCAGTACCGGAACATTTCTGTAGATCGCAGTGACGAATCCCTGCGCCTTACGCTGTGCCTCTGCGACACGGTCGGCCGCATCGGGATCCTTCAGAATCGAGATGAAGTCATCCCCAAGTTCCTTCCGAAGTGCATATCCCCACATCGCCAGGTAGTTCCAGCGTGCAACACCGGAGGTTTTCGGATTTGGTGTAATGACCTGTACATCGGACCTCGCGAGATCGCCCCAATCCTGAATGTTCTTCGGATTCCCCTTCCGCACAAGGAACGCCAGCGTCGATGTGTATGGTGCGTTGTTGTGAGGAAGCGTACCCTGCCAGTCCTTCGAGAGCAGCCCGGCGTGCTCGGCGATGGCATCTATGTCGTATGCCAGAGCCAGAGTCACAACATCCGCCTGCAGGCCGTCAATCACAGCTCTGGCCTGACTTCCGGAGCCGCCATGCGACATCTGAATATTCACACGCCTACCGGTCTTCTCCTGCCAATGCTTCGCAAATGCTTCATTGAACTCGCGGTACATCTCGCGAGTCGGGTCATATGACACATTGAGAATGGTCTGTGACTGCGCAAAGGCTTGACCGGGCAAGAGCAATCCGATCGTGATCGCAGCAATCATCAACACGATACTTGTACGGGTCATCTAAATATCTCCTTGCATTTAGTCTTCCTGTGCCCTCGAATCTCGGGCGCACCAGCGGATCTACCATGCACAACACGAAGTACATGAGATGCAACCTCTGACGCCTGTACCCTCAGCTCGGGGACGGCCGTGCTTTCCCAGAGCTGTGCCCTGCGCAGCGGTCCAACGATCGCGATGCAGTTTTCGGGTTTTCCATCGCTGCCGATCGCAGCACCGCACGGGCTACACCGAACTCCAAGCCGAGTCTCGTCAGGTATGAGAATGCCATCCGCGAGCAACTGCCTCATCAGCGGAGCATCCCAGCGCGTCACATCACATTCGGGGCCGGCACAGACAAGCACTCGATCAAAGCGTTGCTCATGGAGTGCTGCCTCACCCCGATAGCGAATCGATGCCGTGATCTGACCATCATGCTCGCGGGCCCGCTCCACCCGGCCTGCATGCACATCGAGTATCCCTCGATCCCGCAGTATTGCGATCGATGTCGCGATCTCCGGAGCGCACCTGTGCCTGTGCACATCCCAGAGCGAGGCGAGGTGTGATATGAACCTCGCCCTATCATGCACAGTCAGCCGCTGCCAAAGCCATGGAAGTCTCGGACGAAGGCCGTCGATCACACTTCGCCAGTCGTTCGACTCGCTCTCGGCCCGATCGATCGCATCACGAATATCTCGGGTCAATGCTGTCAGCGTAAGGCTGTCCGAGAGAGACCGTACCCAATCACCGAGCCACTCCGGTGCCGTGTACGCTTTATGCTCGCGTGGCAGCATGCCTCGGCGAGAGATGGCGATCATCCTGCCCGAGAATCCCCCGCGTGCGAGTGCGAGTGCCGCATCGCACATGGTGAGCCCGGTACCGATCGTCAAGACTCGATCGCTCTTCCTGATCGCACTGAACTGGCTCTCATCGAAAATCCGAGAGATGACACGGCCTTCGTAGGATTGAATTGGTTTCAGAGCATCAGGAATTCGTGCTGGGCCGCTCCCGAGTGCCAGAACGATCAGATCGGCTGTGATCGGTTCATGATCCGCCAGTTCGATGCGAAATCCCCCATCAGAGCGGCGAGCAGCAACCACCTCACCAGCAATTCGATGCAGCTTCGTGCATCCCGGTGCAGCTGAGCATGCTGCGTGCAATTCCGACTCGATGTAGCGTCCGTACTCAAAGCGTGGCAGGAAACCCTCCTGCGGCACATCACCGAGCATCGCCTGGGCCCACCGATGAAAGCCACCCGTATCGTCTGACCAGGCTCCCATCTTTCCGCAGGGTACATTCAGAAGGTGCGATGGATCCTCAGTCGAGTAAGCAAGTCCTCGGCCGACAAGGCTGCGGGGCTCAATAAGAACGACCTGAAGCGGGCGTCCAGAGGATCGGAGCAGGTTTGCGGCGACCATTGCTCCCGAGAATCCCGCTCCGATGATTGCAATGGTCGGAAAGCGCTTGTTGCCGGCATACAATGCTGTGTCATGATGGTTCATGCGTGCACCTCATCCGCCAGTTGGTACGCACGCATGACCGGTGCTGGCCTGTAAACATGAAGCGTGACGAGGGGATCGATCGCAGCCGCGTCGTTCCCCATCGCATGAATGGCATTTCCGTCACACCCAAGCACAGAGCCAGTCAGGTACGACTCTGTTCCCAGAAGAACAGCATTGCCGCACCCGTCGAGTTCGAAACCGGACTCAGTCGCGATGCCTTGTAGGACTCGAAGGGCACACATCGATCCGCCGTGATCATGGATCTCGCTCACCTGTCCCGGTAGCCATCCGAGCAGTCGGACTGACACAGCTTTGTCCTCGACGAGAACAAGGCGCGAGTACGAGGACGCCTTGAACACCATGCGATCCGAGAGCGCCAGGATGCTCGCCGGCACCCTCTCCAGCACCGCCCGGAGTTCGCCGAGGGTTGTGCATGACGAAGCGACCGATGCGATTGCCGCGATCGTTTCCATGGTTTCCGGGATCGGCTCATGAAAGCTCATCATCACTCGGGGGATACAATCGGTGTGCCAACGATTCGTGATGAGGCGACCCCAGTTCTGAGCCCGCAAATAGGGAAAGGATTTTTCCTTCCATGAAATAAAGCGGATCAGACCTTTGTATTTCACGGATTTCTGGGATATAGTCAGGTATGAATCGCGAGAAAGAATTGCAGCTTGCCCTCTGGCGCGAGGCCTGCCGTCATATAGACATCGCCGAGTCTGCCGGCGACCTCCTGAGAACCGTCTCCCGCTTCGTGCCGGTCGATGGCATCTGGATCTTTGGCCACGATGGCAAGGCCTGTGAGTTTCTCGCCGCGGCCGGGCGAGCAGTAGCTCCGAATAATGTCAGTTTCTCCCTCTCAAGGGAAGAGTCACAGGGGGTTGCTCGCTGGATGAATCGAGGTGGTTTGGCGCTGCTGAACCCCATTCGCCCGGGCAGGAGTCTGCTTCGCCCCCTTGCCGCAGCATTCGCAGGGCACAGAACGGTCATATGCGGTGCTCTGATCCGAAATGAACAGCCGGAAGGGCTCGTTGTCTGGACACTGAAGGACGATGCGGAGCTCGATGCTGCAAACTCGCTCTTGATCGCAGCGACACTTGAGCCGCTGGCAGTGGCGCTTGATACATCGCGTCGCTTCCATGAGTTGGAGGCCCTCAGGCGTGCTGCCGAAGCCGACCGACAGGCCGCGCTCAATCGATTGGGAAGGCAATCGCTCGATGAAAAGATCGTTGGTGCCCATAATGGGCTCCAAGGTGTCATGGAGCGAGTCGTCATCGTTGCTGCCTCTTCGGTGCCGGTGCTCATCTTGGGCGAAACCGGATCGGGTAAGGAAGTCATCGCCCGTGCGATCCACGAGAGATCGACACGATCCAAAGGTCCCTTTCTCAGGGTGAACTGCGGTGCTATTCCCCCGGATCTGATCGATTCCCAGCTGTTTGGGCACGAGAAGGGTGCCTTCACCGGTGCAACCGAGCGAAGGCACGGTTGGTTTGAACGAGCCGATGATGGAACGCTCTTTCTGGATGAAATCGGCGAGCTCTCTCTCGCAGCACAAGTTCGACTGCTTCGTGTCATGCAGGAAGGCATTCTTGAGAGAGTTGGTGGGCAGGATTCGGTCCGTGTTGATGTACGAATCATCGCGGCAACTCATCGGAATCTCGCCGAGATGGTGCAAACACGGGAGTTCCGAGAGGATCTGTGGTACAGACTCGCGGTCTTTCCATTGGTCATACCGCCACTCCGAGAGCGACGACAGGATCTCCAAGAACTTGCACAGCACTTTGCGGATCGTGCATCCATACACTTCGGATTGCAGAGGTTCGAGATCACCGGGGAGGATGCTTCGTTGCTCGCGCAATACGACTGGCCCGGAAACATCCGCGAACTCGCTGCTGTCATCGACAGAGCCGCCCTGCTCGGCGGAGGAAGACGACTCGCAATCGAAATTGCTATGGGACCACCAAGCCGTCTCCATCCTCGTAAATCTGATGGCCGACACGGAGAAACTTGTACCGCGTCCATGAGTTTGGAAGATGCGATCCGCGATCACATCGAGCATGCGCTCAAACAAACCCGTGGCCGAATAGAGGGAGTCGGAGGCGCTGCGGAATTGCTCGATATCAACCCGCACACGCTTCGCTCCAAGATGAAGAAGCTGGACATCGACTGGCGGAAATTTCGCCAACTCGAAATGCCACCTCGATTGCTCTAAGGCTTCAACTATTCGAGGTCACGGCTTGACCCCCGCCGCCATGTGAGTATGATCCTCGTATGCAAAAGGATCGCATCACCGTCACCCTCGACCCCGATCTCGTCGCTCGCCTCGACCGACTCGCCGAGGTCCTCGACCAGTCACGCTCTCGATTGATGGAGCGCCTGCTCGAAACCGCCGTCGAGGAGGAGGAGCAGCTCATGGACAAGCTCGCCTCGCCCGTGATCGGGCCGATCGTCCAGAGCATCATGGATCATCCCAAGCTCGTCGCGACGCTCGCCAAGCTCATCGGGGATCAGATGAGTCCGGAGGATGTGCTGCGTTGGCAGGAGGCCTCCCCGAAGGTCCGCGCAACGCGTGATCGCCTGCGCAACGAGCGCGGCCGACGCAATGATCTCAGAGCGGAGGGGGCATCATGAAGGACTCTCTCCGCAAGCTGCAGACGGTGACCCTCAAGACCGCGGCTGGGCTGCTCTCCATCAGCGAGCGCAC
>ERZ869909.2421-NODE-2421-length-12416-cov-3.147419_pt1 | contig 12416 bp, 11 predicted proteins | sample MGYA00520892_ERZ869909 | MGnify/ENA primary metagenome ERZ869909 (study PRJEB32215, sample SAMEA104723947) | bioreactor metagenome | biome: bioreactor; feature: anaerobic bioreactor; material: water | place: China | collected 2015-03-12 ... | reverse complement strand
CTGCGGCTCCTGCTCCGCGCGTCCGCCGGACAGGAACATCCACAGGTCCTGCACGGCCGGCCCGGTGGCGCAATCGTCGAGGTCCACGATGTGCACCTGGCCGTCGTGGACCAGCACGTTGCCCGGGTGGAAGTCGCCGTGCAGGCGCAGCTCCCGGGCGCCCACCCGTTCGAAGGCGTCTTCGACCGCGCCCAGCAGGTCGCGGCACAGGCTGCGATAGGCCGCTTCCACGTGCTCCGGAATGAAGTCCTGCTCGAGCAGGTAATCGCGCGAGGCCGCGCCGAGCCGGGCCGGCGTCAGCCGCGGCCGGTGCTGGAAGCGGTCGCCCGCCCCGCACAGGTGGATGCGCCCGACCAGCCGGCCGATCTGCCGCAGAAGGTCGAGGTCGTCGAGTTCCGGAATGCGGCCGGCGACCCGCGGGCTGACCGAGAAGCGGAACTCGCCGTGGCGATGCAGGCTGGTGCCGGCGTGGCGGATCGGCGTCACCACCGGCAGGTCGCGCGCCGCGAGCTCGAAGGCGAAGGCGTGTTCCTCGAGGATGGCCTCGTCGCTCCAGCGCCCCGGCCGGTAGAACTTGGCCACCACCGGACGGTCGTCCTCCAGTCCCACCTGGTAGACGCGGTTCTCGTAGCTGTTGAGCGGCTGCAGGCGCCCGTCGCAACGCAGGCCGAGGCTCTCGACCGAGTCGAGGATGTCGTCCGGCTGGAGCTCCTGGTAGGCGAGCGCGTGGTCGGCGGCGGCGGTCATGGGCGGGTCCCTGGTTCCGGGCCGCGACTATAGCAGGCCGGCCCGGTGGAAATATTTCTTTGCATTTTGCGGCCTTGTGCTATAGTGCGCGCACTCCTGATGCACACCGGTCTGCATCCGGCCCTTGTGGCAGCCCTGTTTTCGGTCAGCCTCGAGCACCTCTAACATCGAGCCTGGACCGGCCGGAGCGAAGCTTCCGGTGGGCGATCCGATCAGGAGATCACTGTTTTTATGTCATTCGATTCCCTTGGCCTCCGGGCCGAGCTTCTTCGTGCCGTTGCCGAAGAGGGCTACACCAGCCCAACCCCCATCCAGCTCCAGGCCATCCCCGAGATTCTCGCCGGCCGCGACGTGCTCGCCGGCGCCCAGACGGGCACCGGCAAGACCGCTGGCTTCACCTTGCCCATGCTGCAGCAGCTTGCCGCGGACCCCGTCGAGGGCCGCCGCCGCATCCGCGCGCTGGTGCTGGTGCCGACCCGCGAACTGGCCGCCCAGGTGGCTGCCAGCGTGGAGACCTATGGCCGTCACCTGCCGCGCCTGCATTGTGCGGTGGTGTTCGGCGGCGTGAGCATCAACCCGCAGATCGCGACCCTGCGGCGCGGCGTCGACATTCTCGTCGCCACGCCCGGCCGCCTGCTGGACCATGTGCAACAGCGCACGGTGGACCTCTCGGCGGTGCGGATCCTGGTGCTCGACGAAGCCGATCGCATGCTCGACATGGGCTTCATCCGCGACATTCGCAGGGTGCTGGCCCTGCTGCCGCGGCAGCGCCAGAACCTGTTGTTCTCGGCGACCTTCTCCGACGAGATCCGCGCGCTGGCGAACGGCCTGCTGACCGACCCGGCGCAGGTCGAGGTGGCCCGCCGCAACACGCCGGCGGAACTCGTCAACCAGGTGGTGCACCCGGTGGATCGCGCCCGCAAGCGCGAACTCCTGTCGCATCTCATCGGCACCGGCAACTGGCGCCAGGTGCTGGTGTTCACGCGCACCAAGCACGGTGCCAACCGGCTCGCCAGCCAGCTCGAGACCGACGGCATCTCCGCCGCCGCGATCCACGGCAACAAGAGCCAGGGCGCACGCACCAAGGCGCTGGCCGATTTCAAGGCGGGCAAGGTACGCACGCTGGTGGCTACGGAAGTGGCGGCCCGCGGCCTGGACATCGACCAGTTGCCGCACGTGGTGAATTTCGAGCTGCCGCACGTGGCGGAGGATTACGTCCACCGCATCGGCCGCACCGGCCGCGCCGGCGCCGAGGGCGAGGCCGTGTCGCTGGTGTGCGTGGACGAACGCCGGCTGCTGGCGGACATCGAGCGCCTCCTGAGCCGCGACATCGCGCGCCAGGTGGTGGCGGGGTTCGAGCCCGACCCGTCGATCCGGCCCGAGCCCATCGAGACCGGCCGGCGCGGCTCGCCGCCGCCGAAGGCCCGTGGCCGGGGCGGCCCGGAGCGGCATGGCCGCAGGTCGCGGGGACCGCGACAGGAGAACCGCAGAATTTGCCCCTGAGGGCATCTCGGCAGCGGGCGCCTTGTGCGCTGGACGTTCGCTGCCGTCGTATCGCGACAACGCACTCTTTGTACGGAATGAGCACTAAGTTATGAATATCTACGTTGGAAACCTGGCCTATAGCGTGACCGAGGACGATCTGCGGAACGCCTTCTCGGAGTTCGGCGCCGTCACTCGCGCCACCGTCATCACCGACAAGTTTTCGGGCCAGTCCAAGGGCTTCGGCTTCGTCGAGATGGCGAATGGCTCCGAAGCCGAGGCTGCCATCCGGGGTCTGAACGACAAGCCCCTGAACGGCCGCAACATCAAGGTCAACCAGGCCAAGCCGCGCGAAGAGCGCCCCGCCCGTAGCGGCGGCGGCGGCGGCGGTGGCCGCTGGTAAGACCGGCACCAGGGTCAAGGCCTTCCGGCCCAAGCCCAGAGAAGGGCCCCGCAAGGGGCCCTTCTCGTTTTGCCGCGAGCAAGGCTCTGCGTCCCCGCGCGGCGTTTCCCCGCAAGCAAGGAACTTGCTAAGGTTCGCAGCCAGCGAAACCCTTCACAGGACCCCGACATGCCAGAGCAGGACAACGGCGCGCGCATGAACGCCGCCGACCTCTACCTCGAGGAAATCTTCACCGACCGGCGCGTAGGCACCATCCAGCGCCTGACGCCCGTCGACGCCGAGGGCCGGCCCGACCCGGGCCGCAGCGTCACCTACGTCGGCCAGGCCCAGGTCATGACCCCGGCCGGCGCCTTACCGCTGTCCTTCGAAATCCCGGCCGGATCGCTGGCCGAGGCGGTGGCCGGCTTCGGTGGTGCGGCCGAGAAGGCGGTCGCCGAGACCATGCAGCGCCTGCAGGAAATGCGCCGCGAGGCCGCGGGCTCGATCATCCTGCCGGAGTCCGGCGGCGCCGGGCTCGGCGGCGGCCTGCCCGGCATGCCGGGGGGCGGCAAGATCCGCATGCCCTGAGGCGCGGCCGGCAGCCATGACCTATTGCGTCGCCATCGCCGTCTCGCAGGGACTGGTGTTCGCTTCCGACTCGCGCACCAACGCCGGCCCGGACCAGGTAAGCGTGTTCGGCAAGATGCACGTCCTGCTCGAGGCGCAGGATCGCTTCTTCGTGCTGCTCTCGGCCGGCAACCTCGCCACCACGCAGGCGGTGCGCACCCGCGTCCGCCACGACCTCGAGTTCGACCGACAGCCGAACCTGAAGACCGTGCAGAGCATGGCCGAGGCGGGCGAGTACCTCGGCGCCATCAACGCGGAGCAGCGCCGCAAGCACAGCGAGGGCGGCGACGGCGACCTGGCCATGACCGCCACCTTCATCCTCGGCGGCCAGATCGCCGGGCGCACGCCCGGCATATTGCTGATCTACCCGGAAGGCAACTACATCCGCGCCTCCAGCCAGACCCCGTTCCTGCAGATCGGCGAGCTCAAGTACGGCAAGCCCATCCTCGACCGCCTGGTGCGTCCGGAAATGCCGCTCGAGGACACGGCGCGGGTGGCCCTGCTGTCGATGGACGCGACCATGCGCAGCAACGTCACGGTCGGCCCGCCCATCGAGGTGCTGATCTACGACCCGCGCAAGCCCCGACTACCGCGCCACATGATCTTCGGCCCGGACGACGACTACCTGCGCGAGCTCGGCAGGAGCTGGCAGGGCTACGTGGAAAAAGCCTTCAGCGTACTGCCGCCGCTGCCGCCGCGTCCGGGCGAACTGCTGCGAGTCGTCGATGAATGAAGCCCAGCTTCGCGCGCACCGGGCCGTTGAGCACGAAGGGATAGACATCGTCGGTACCGAGTGAACGCGACAGTTCGTTGAGGCGCACTGCGCAGGAGATCCAATGGGCGATCTCTTCATCCCAGTTCGCGCCGGGTGCGGCGGTCAGCAGCCCGGTGGCGCGCGCAGTCTCCAGCGCGTCGGTGATGTGCAGGTAATGCGCCCAGCTTTCGGCCCAGTCCTCCATCGGGTGGCTCGAGGCATAAGGACTGATGCAGTGATCGGCCCAGTCGTGGGCCGGGCCATGCTGGTGATAACGCTCCAGCGCCGCGCTGTAGTCACTGCGTTCATCGCCGAACAGCGAACGGTACTCGTTGCGCGGCGCGCCCGCCGCCACCAGCAGCTCTTCGTAGAAATGGCCACTTTCGTGGCGGAAATGCCCCAGCAGCGTCCTGTAGCGTTCCGCCATCTGCTCGCGCACCGCGTAGCGCGCGGCATCGTCCGCCTCGAGCAGGTTGATGGTGATGATGCCCGCGCGGTGCCCGGTCATCACCAGCGATTCGGCGACTTGCGGATTGCTGCGCTGATCCTCGAGGAACTCGAAGCGCAGTGGCGCCCGCACCATTTTGCCCTCCCGCGGCAAGCCGAACGCGATCAGGCTGTAGACCAGTCGCCGCTTGGCCTGCTCCGTGCGCCGCCACAGGCGAAGGTTCTGCGCCGTGCCCAGGTTGGGGATGACGTCGTTCAGCCGGCAGGCCAGGCAGAAATCCGCCGTGTCGTCGGCCGCGATCAGCCAGTTGCAGGCGCGGTGCACCGCCCGGTGCGCACAAGGTCGCCACAGGGCGCCCACGGCATCCGCGAAACCCGTTTCTCCCGGCCGGCGCGCCAGCATCTCCGCGCGCGTCGGTGCGTAGCCGAGCTCCGCTCCACATGCGGTGCAATGGTAATCGTCAAAAAAAACCCGGAGCCCGCAACCGCAGGAGAAGCGCTTCATGCCGGTTGGTCCGGCAGGAACCAGGCCGCCGCGATCTGCCGGTGCACCTCCGCCAGTTCAATCTGCAGGTCGTCCATCAGCCGATGCAGGGCCGCCTCGTCGAAAGCCTGGACTACTTGTGCATCTACGATGCGCTGCAGCCGCAACACCGCGCGCAACGGCACCTCGTGGTTGGGCAGCACCATGAAACTGGTCTCGAGCTCGCCCAGGCAATGACGAACGGCGCGTGGGAACAGCGCGTCGTTGAGCAGGAAGCGAATGGCGTCCTCGTCGCGAATGCGACGGCGTACGTATTGGCGGTACATCTGGTAGCCCGACAATGACTTCAGCACGGCCATCCACAGCGTGTTGTCCAGCCGGGTCTCCGCGCCGCGCACGCCGAGCAGGGCCGCCGCGGCGACGTCGATGATGCGGGTGGTCATGTCGGCGCGCTCGAGATTGCGGCCAATACGGATGAACTGGTAGGCGTCGCCGTGGCTCATGGTGCCGGATAGCAGGCCGGTCATCTGCTGCACGCCGCGCACGATGCCGGACAACACCTCGTGGCGACGCCGGGGTGAGGCCATCTTGGGCAGTTCCTTGCGGCCGTAAAGGTGCAGCTCGTTGACGCTGCGCCAGGCCTCGGTCGGGCACAGGTCGCGGGTGGTGCGGAAGTTCTCGCGGGCCTGTGCCAGCGAGGCGACGATCGAGCCGGGATTGGCGTCGTCGGCGGCCAGGAACTTCAGCGTCCCGCGTGCGCCGCCTCCCATGCCACTCCCATTGCCGCCCCCATTGCCGCCATTGGGGTACCGCGCGCTGAAGGCCTCGCGCGCGCCGCAGATCTCCACCAGCAGCGGCCAGCCGATGCCGGCTTGCTCCGGAAGGTCCATCAGCGCGGCATCGTAGACCCGCACCAGGCGCGCGGTATTTTCCGCGCGCTCCAAGTAACGGGCGCCCCAGTACATGCGTTCGGCGACGCGCGACAGCATGCTCAGTCCTCCCCGCCCTCGAGCACCCAGGTGTCCTTGCTGCCGCCACCCTGGCTCGAGTTGACCACCAGCGAGCCCTTCACCAGCGCCACGCGCGTCAGGCCGCCGGCCGTCACCGCGCTGCGGTCGCCCTGCAGCCCGAAGGGCCGCAGGTCCAGGTGGCGCGGCTCGAGCCGGCCACGCACCACCGTCGGTGCGGTCGACAGGTTCAGCACCGGCTGGGCCACGTAGTTGCGCGGTTCGCGCTTTACCAGCCGCGCGAATTTCTTCAGCTCTTCCTCGCTGGCGGCCGGCCCGATCAGCATTCCGTAGCCGCCCGACTCGTTCACCGGCTTGACCACCAGTTCGGCGAGGTTCGCCAGCACGAAGCGGCGCTCCTCCGCGTCGATGCAGGCGCGCGTCGGCACGTTGGGCAGGATGGGTTCCTCGGCCAGGTAATAGCGGATGATGTCTGGCACGAAGGCATAGACCAGCTTGTCGTCCGCCACGCCCGCACCCGGGGCATTCGCGATCGCGACGTTGCCGGAGCGCCAGGCGCGCATCAACCCGGGCACGCCGAGCAGCGAATCGGGCCGGAATACCTCCGGGTCGAGGAAGGTGTCGTTGACGCGGCGGTAGATGACGTCGACCCGCTCCAGTCCCGCGATGGTCCGCATGTAGACACAGTCGTCGTCGCCGACGACCAGGTCGCCGCCTTCCACCAGCTCGGCGCCCATGGCCTGCGCCAGGTAGGCATGCTCGAAGTAGGCGGAGTTGTAGATGCCCGGCGTGAGGACCACCACCTCCGGGTAGTCCAGCGGCCGCGGCGAGAGCGAGGCGAGGGTGTCGAACAACAGCGAGGGATAATCGTCCACCGGCAGGATGCGCTGGTTCGCGAACAGCTCGGGGAACACCTGCTTGGCGACGCTGCGGTTCTCCAGCATGTAGGACACGCCCGAGGGCACGCGGAGATTGTCCTCCAGCACGTAGACCGTGCCGTCGGCGTCGCGCACCAGGTCGCTGCCGCAGACGTGCGCCCATACGCCGTGCGCCGGCCGCACGCCCCGGCACTCGGGCAGGAAATTCCCCGAGCTCTCGATGACCTCGCGTGGGAACACGCCGTCGGCGAGGATGCGCTGCTCGTGGTAGATGTCGTCGATGAACTGGTTGAGCGCGGTGAGGCGCTGTTTCAGCCCGGCCTCGATGCGGCGCCACTCGCTGGCGGCGATGACGCGCGGGATGATGTCGAAGGGCCAGGCCCGGTCGATGTTCTGACCTTCGCTGTAGACCGTGAAGGTGATGCCCATCTCGACGATGGCGCGCTCGGCGGCTTCCTGGCGGCGGGCCAGCTGGCTCGGGGTGAGCGAGGAGAGGTAGCGCGTGAGCTTGCGTGCATGCGGCCGCGGCCGCCCCGGCGCGCTCACCAACTCGTCCCAGCTCGTGCCGGGGTCGTACTCGCTCCAGCTGATCTTCATGCGGCGTATGCCCCGTTCCGCTTGCGCGTCCCTAGCATAACAGCCTGCCCTGGCGCGCCAACGGCGGGCGCTAGTCGTCGACGGTGAAGCGGATCTCTGCGTGGCGTTCCAGCGGCTCGAGCAGCGCCAGCCCGAAGGCCGTGGCCGGCGTCCACGATCCACCGGCGACCGGCAGCGCATCGCCTTCCAGCGCGAGGCGCATCGCGGCCTCGCCGAGCATGCGCGCCGTGGCGCCGTAGCCGGGATCGCGCCGACCCGAAACACGCGCCTGCAGTCGCCGCTCGGGCGCGGCCGGGTGCCGGCCGACCAGCAGCATCTCGAAGCCGCCCGCCTCGCGTGCCGCCGCGTCCGGCCCCTGGCCGGGCCGGGGCAATACCCAGCGCTTCATCGCGGCGCGCGTCGGGCCGAGCGAGACCGTCGCCATGAAGCCGCCGAGGGCCGCGGTCAGCGCGGTGGCGCGCGCGAAGCCGGCCATGCCCTGTCCGGTGAGGACCGACTCGCCGTAGCGGAAGCGATGGCCCCAGGGCCAGCCGAGCAGCGCGTGGCTGCGGCGCACGATCCGCGTGTTGACCGACGCCATGACGAACGGCGCCGTCCAGCCCTCGGCGTCGGCGTCACGCAGCGGCTGGAAGGGATCGCGCCCGTCCGGCCCCTGGCGCTCGCCCGCGGGATTGAGCGCGTAGGGATGGCCGAGCGCGCGGCGCACTTCGGGCTCGCGCCGCGCCGCCTCGACGGCCGCCAGCAGGCTCGCGACGGTGCCGCCGCTGAAGCTGCCCTGCATGCGCTTCACGAACAGCTTCACCGAGCTGCACGGCCGGCCGTAGCGCTCGATGGCGTGGTGCTGCAGGAACAGGCAGCCGAGGTCGGAAGGAATGGAGTCGAAGCCGCAGGAGTGCACCAGCCGCGCGCCGGTCTCGCGTGCGCGGGACTCGTGCGCCTCGATCATGCGCTGCATCCAGTGTACTTCGCCGCTCAGGTCGCAGTAGTGCGTGCCGGTGTCGGCACAGGCCGAGACCAGCTCCGAGCCATACAGCGCATAGGGTCCCACGGTGGAGCAGATCGCGCGCGTGCGCAGCGCCATCGCCGCCAGCGCTCGCGGGTCGTCGCCGTCGGCCAGCACCACCGGGACCTGCGGCGCGCGGAGTGACTCGAGCACCGCGGCCAGTTTCTCGGCATTGCGCCCGCCGACCGCCCAGCGCAGCTTGCGTTCCGGTCCGGCACGCAGCAGGTGCTCGGCGACCAGCCGGCCGGTGAAGCCGCTCGCACCCCACAGGATGAGGTCGAATTCTCTGTCGTCCATCTTTGCTCCGCGGCGAAGCGATCCCGCGCGCCGGCGCCGGCGGCACCATGCGCAACAGCAAGCAACCTTAACAGGATTGCCGGCTCGAGCGCGCCGGGTGGCACCGTGCGTCCCGGGCGCCGATAATTCCGGGCTCGACACCTCGCCAGGGAGAACGCCATGAAGACCCGCGCCGCCGTTGCCTTCGCCGCCGGCCAGCCGCTTGCCATCGAGACGGTCGACCTCGACGGGCCGAAAGCCGGCGAGGTGATGATCGAGGTCCGTGCGACCGGGATCTGCCACACGGACGCCTTCACGCTCTCCGGCGACGATCCCGAGGGCGCATTCCCCGCCATCCTCGGCCACGAGGGCGCCGGTGTCGTGGTTGAAGTCGGCGCGGGCGTGCGCTCGGTGAAGAAGGGCGACCACGTCATCCCGCTGTACACGCCGGAATGCCGCGAGTGCGAGTTCTGCCTGAACCCCAAGACCAACCTGTGCCAGGCCATCCGCTCCACCCAGGGCCGCGGCGTGATGCCCGACGGCACCAGCCGCTTCTCGTTCGATGGCAAGCCGCTGTTGCACTACATGGGCTGCTCGACCTTCTCCAACTACACCGTGCTGCCGGAAATCGCCGTGGCGAAGATTCGCGAGGACGCGCCCTTCGACAAGGTCTGCTACATCGGCTGCGGCGTGACCACCGGCATCGGAGCGGTGGTCTACACCGCGAAAGTCGAACCGGGCTCGACGGTGGCGGTGTTCGGGCTGGGCGGCATCGGCCTGAACGTGGTGCAGGGCGCACGCATGGTCGGCGCCGATAGCATCATCGGCGTGGACCTCAATCCGGCCAAGGCGGAACTGGCGCGGCGCTTCGGCATGACCGACTTCGTCAACGCCGCCGAGTCCCCCGACGTGGTGGCGGAGATCATCGAGCTGACCCGCGGCGGCGTGGACTACAGCTTCGAGTGCATCGGCAACGTTAAAGTGATGCGCCAGGCGCTGGAGTGCTGCCACAAGGGCTGGGGCACCAGCATCATCATCGGCGTGGCCGGTGCCGGCCAGGAGATCGCCACGCGGCCCTTCCAGCTCGTCACCGGCCGCAACTGGCGCGGCAGCGCCTTCGGCGGCGCGCGCGGGCGCAGCGACGTACCGAAGATCGTCGACTGGTACATGGACGGCAAGATCAACATCGACGACCTGATCACCCACACCATGCCGCTGGACGAGATCAACACCGCCTTCGACCTGATGCACGAGGGCAAGAGCATCCGCTCCGTGGTGCTGTACTGAGATGGCGGCCGGCGACGCGATCGAGACGCTTTCGCGCCATCACTGCTTCGGCGGCACGGTGGGCTATTACCGGCACCGCGCAGCGGCGACCGACTGCGACATGCGCTTCGCGGTGTTCGTGCCGCCCGCCGCCGCGCACGGCCCGGTGCCGGTCGTGACCTGGCTGGCGGGGCTCACCTGCACCGAGGAGACCTTCATGATCAAGGCCGGGGCGCAGCGGGTCGCCGCCGAGCTCGGCCTGATGCTGGTCGCGCCGGACACCAGCCCGCGCGGCCCCGGCGTGGCCGACGCCGAGGACGGCGCCTGGGACCTGGGCCAGGGTGCGGGTTTCTACCTCGACGCCACCGAGGCGCCGTGGGCGCGGCACTACCGCATGTACAGCTACCTCGTCGACGAGCTGCCGGGGGTGATCGCCCGTCATTTCCCGGCCGACCCGTCGCGCCAGGGGCTGTTCGGCCACTCCATGGGCGGCCACGGCGCGCTGGTGCTCGGCCTACGCAATCCCTCCACCTGGCGGTCCCTGTCCGCCTTCGCGCCCATCGCCGCGCCCTCGCGCTGTCCCTGGGGCGAGAAGGCTTTCAGTGCGTACCTGGGGCCGGACCGCAGCCGCTGGGCCGACTGGGACGCCAGCGAGTTGGCGCGGAAGCTGCCCGATGCCGGCCGCCGCGCGAAGATCCTCATCGACCAGGGGCTGGACGACCAATTCCTCGCCGCCCAGCTGCATCCCGAGGCCTTCGAGGCGGCCTGCGCCGAGTCCGGCCTGGCGCTGGAGCTGCGCCGCCACGCCGGCTACGACCACGGCTATTTCTTCATCGCCTCCTTCGTCGCGGACCACCTGCGCCACCACGCCGCGCTGCTGGGGACCGGATGAGCGAGTCCGACCGCAAGCGCTGGGACGAGTGGTATGCGCCCGCCGGGCTGGTGATGGGCCCGGAGCTGAAGCCGCTGGTGCTGGAGCTGGCGCCCGTCCTGCCCACCGAGGGGCGAGCGCTGGACGTCGCCTGCGGCGAGGGCCAGCTCGCGCTGTGGCTGGCGGCGCGCGGGCTGGAAGTCACGGCGGTGGACATCTCGACCGTGGCCCTGGGAAAGCTCAGGGAGTTGGCGGCCGCACAGGGACTGGCGGAACGGATCGACGCGCTGGAGATCGACCTCGACGGCGGCCTGCCGCCCCTGCCGGGTCCGCTCGAGCTGGTGACCTGCATCGATTTCTACTCGCCGGCCCTGATGGCCGAGGCCCGCGGACGGCTGGCGCCGGGCGGGCTGCTGCTGGTGCAGGTGCTGCTGCAAGCGCCGGGCGGCGACAGCCCGCGGCGCGCGGCGGCCGGCGAGGCGCTGGGCTTCGCCGCGGGACTCGAGCTGAAGTTCTATCGCGAGGGGGTGATCGGCGGCCGGGCACTGGCCCAGTTGCTGGCGCAGAAGGCGCCGGGGCGGTTGCTGGCGGGATGGGATTCTCCGCCGCGCCAGGCCGGTTCTTCGCCCTGACGGGCGCCAGAAAGGCTGCTCAACCGCGTCTGCATTCCCGGAACAGTTCAATTCCCGAATGGGAATCCTGCCCGCGTCCGTGTGGTTCAGGCGATCTGGCTGGTCATCTCGCTGAGGATGGTGTGCAGCATGGCCCTGAGGCAGCGGGATTCCCCTGCCATGGTAGCGGCCAGATCAGGGCGCGCGCGAACGATCCGGGTGTTTTCGGCTTCGACCTCGGCGTACAGTGCCTCCGCCTCCCGTACCGCGCGGCTGCGCAGGCTTTCCAACAGGCGCTCGACCGTGCCTCTGGCCAGGTGCAACGACGCACCTGCGTCCAGCAGCAGGCCACGGCGGATGTCCGAGTAGTGCTGCACGCCAAGGATCGGCCACGCCAGTTGGCTTCGGGCAGGCCAGCCCTGTTGATCGAATACGGGCGTGTCATAGGTGGCGACGCTGAGCAGGTCGTAGAACGGCGCCAACTGCACGCCCTCGTGCGAGACCAGGAAGCTAAGGTTCTTCAGGTGGGCATCGCTGTTGCCGACGAGTACATTGAACACCAGCCAGCCAAACAACCGGGTTTGCGCTACCGCCGGGCTGCGACAGGCCTTGGCCAGGGCGGCGAGATTGTCCATGCTGCCTTCGCTGTACTTGAAGCTGCGGTCCAGGGCATCGCCGCCCAAGAGGCTGCCGGTAATGCCGCAGTCGGTGAGGCGCTCCTTGATCTTGGTGATGTTGCCGCCCAGGTCGTAGTGGTAGCCCAGGTCCTGTTGCAGGCCGCCATCGGGTATCAGCTCGGTGGCTGGTGCTCCCGTGTCGAACTTCTCGCTGCGTATGCGCAGCAGGCGGAAGTTCAGCGGGTCGTAGGCATAGCGCGTCATCACCCAGTTGCTCATGCTCATCAGCAGCCGCTGCCCCTTGGCGTTGTATGCAATGTTCCACACGTAGGGGACATAGTCCAGGGAGATGCTTTGCAAGGCCCCGGCCCTGTTGTAGGTAGGTTCTACCACCGAGCGGTAGCTA
>ERZ869909.2420-NODE-2420-length-12416-cov-25.523948_pt1 | contig 12416 bp, 7 predicted proteins | sample MGYA00520892_ERZ869909 | MGnify/ENA primary metagenome ERZ869909 (study PRJEB32215, sample SAMEA104723947) | bioreactor metagenome | biome: bioreactor; feature: anaerobic bioreactor; material: water | place: China | collected 2015-03-12 ... | reverse complement strand
CTGCACGTGGAGCTGATCACCGAGCACGTGGGCGAGACCCCGGTGAAGATCAGCGGCGCCCTGCACAGCTACCTGGCAGTGGCCGACGCCCGGGCCTGCCGCGTCGAGGGGCTGGCCGGCGCCCGCTACCTGGACAAGCTGGCCGGCTTCGCCGAGGGCGAACAGCAGGGCGAGCTCGGGGTGCGCGGCGCCGTGGACCGCATCTACCACAGCAACGCCGAACTCACCCTGGACGATGGACGGCGCCGCCTGCGCATCGCCCGCCAGGGCAGCGACTCCGCGGTGGTCTGGCAGCCGGGTGACGCCCTGCCCGAGGACACCCCCGCCGACGCCGGACGCCGCTTCCTCTGCGTGGAGTCCGCCAACACCCGCCTCGACCCGGTGTGGCTGGTGCCCGGCGCCCAGCACCTGCTGGGCACCACACTCTCGCGGGGGTAAGGCACCTACTTGTTTCCACCAGCTTCCACTCAGCCCAGGGCTATGGTTGGGTGGAAAGCTCCGACCTCGGCGGGGGGCGGCTCGGATGCAAAACCTACCGAAAGATCACAGCTAGCGGCTCCAGTGGTTGGAGAGCACTTCCGCCTGCTCCATGATCAACTCCACGGCCTCCGGCGCCTGGTCCGGCGGGTACTTGTAGCGCTGTAGGGTTCGCCTCACCAGGATGCGCAGCTTCGCCCGCACGCTCTCGCGCACCTGCCAGTCGACGGTGGTGGATTTGCGCAGCTTGTCGGTGATCTCCACGGCGATCTTCTTCAGGATCTCGTCCCCCAGCTCACGGACGGCACTCTCGTTATTGGCCAGGGCATCGTAGAAGGCCACCTCGTCCGGGTTCAGGCCCAGGGCGGCATCGCGCTCCATCTCGGCCTGGAACTGCTTGGCCATGCTGATCAGCTCTTCGATCACCTGCGCCGTCTCGATCCCACGGTTGTTGTACTTGCGCAGGGTCTCCTGCAGGCGGTCGGCGTATTTCTTCTCCTGCACCACGTTGTGGCGGGTCCTGGCCTTGATGTCGTCCTTGAGCAGCTTCTCCAGCAGCTCCACGGCGAAGTTCCTGTAGGGCATCTGCCGCACGTCTTCCAGGAACTCCTCGGAGAGCAGGCCGATGTTGGGCTTGTCCAGGCCGCACAGGGCGAAGACATCGGTCACGCCCTCGGCGACCAGGGCATTGTCCAGGATCTGCCTCAGGGCGGTGTTCTTCTCCTCCTCGGCCAGCTTCCTGTCCACGCTGGTGAACTTGGTGATGGCGGTCTTCACCTGCGACAGGAACGCCACCTCCTTCTGCAGCGCCTGGGCCTCGTCCAGGGTGGCGCACAGGGAGAAGGCCTTGTTCATGGCCAGCACGGTATCCAGGAAGCGCTTCTTGCCGTCCTCCAGGCCGAGCACGTAGTTGGCGGTGGGCACCAGCAGCTGGTGGGGGTCGTCTTCGAAACCCGTCCCTTGATAATAACGGTAATCGAACCCCTTGCCCTGCGGCCCGGGGGCGAACATGCCGTGGATGATATCCAACTTCTCCAGCAGGATGGCGTAAGCCTCTTCCGCGCTATGGGTGGGTGAGCCCTTCCCCTTGGCGTCGGTGTAGGTCTTCAGGGCCTGCTTGAGCTCGTTGGCGATGCCGATGTAGTCCACCACCAGCCCACCGGGCTTGTCCTTGAACACGCGGTTCACCCGGGCGATGGCCTGCATCAGGTTGTGGCCCCGCATGGGCTTGTCCACGTACATGGTGTGGCAGCAGGGGGCATCGAAGCCGGTCAGCCACATGTCCCGCACGATCACCAGCTTGAGCGGATCGCGCTCATCCTTGAAGCGCTTCTCGAAGCGCTTCCGGGTCGCCTTGTTGTAGATGTGTGGCTGCAGCAGGGCCCGATCCGAGGCGGAGCCGGTCATCACGATCTTGATGGCCCCCTTCTCGGGGTCAGCGTCGTGCCACGCCGGACGAAGGGCGACGATCTCGTTGTAGAGGTGAACCGCGATCTCCCGGCTCATGGCCACGATCATCGCCTTGCCATCGATGGCACCGGTGCGGGTCTCGAAGTGGTTGACCAGATCCTCGGCCACCTGCTGCAGGCGCGGGCCGGCGCCGACCAGCTTCTCCAGCCGGCTCCACTCGCCCTTGGTCTTCTCGCGACTGCCAAGGTCCTCCTCGTCTTCCACCACCTCCTCGACCTGGTCGGAGAGCGCCTCGATCTGCTCGCGATTGATGTCCAGCTTGGCGAGGCGAGATTCGTAGAAGATCGGCACCGTCGCGCCATCCTCCACGGCATCCTGGATGTCGTAGATGGAGACGTAGTCACCGAACACGGCGCGGGTATCCTTGTCCTCGCTCTCGATGGGAGTGCCGGTGAAACCGATGAAGGCGGCATTGGGCAGGGCATCGCGCATGTGCCGGGCGTAGCCGTACCGATAGCTGCCGTCCTTCTTGAGGGTGGCCTTCAGGCCGTACTGGCTGCGGTGGGCCTCGTCCGAGATCACCACGATATTGTGGCGATCGTTCAATACCGGGTGGCCAATCTCATCGCTGAGCAGGGCGAACTTCTGCACCGTGGTGAAGATGATGCCGCCGGATTCCCGTTCAGAGAGCAGCCGACGCAGGGCATCCCGGTCATCGGCCTGTACCGGCTCCTGCTTGAGCAGCTCCCGGGCGGCGCTGAAGGTGGCGAACAGCTGGCCGTCCAGGTCGTTGCGGTCGGTCACCACGATCAGGGTGGGGTTGTTCATTTCCGGCTGCTGCTGCAGCTTGCCGGCGTAACAGCACATGGAGATGCTCTTGCCGGAGCCCTGGGTGTGCCACACCACCCCGGCCTTCTTGCTGCCCGGCTGCACCTCATCGCCGTAGGTGGCCCGCCTCTCCCTGGCCCCCTGCTCCGGCGCCCGGGCGGCGATCACGGTGGCCTTCACCGCCTCACGCACGGCGTGAAACTGGTGGTAGCCGGCGATCTTCTTGACCAGCCTCTCGGCATCCGTCTCGAAGATCACGAAGTAGCGGATGTAGTCCAGGAACAGCTCCCGGTCGAAGAAGCCTCGCACCATGGTCTCCAGCTGCCACTCCAGCTGGGGCTTGTCGTCCTCGTGCTTCACGGTACGCCACGGCATGTAGCGCTCCTGGCTGGCGGTGAGCGAACCGACGCGAGCCAGGTAGCCATCGCTGATGATGGCGGCCTCGTTGTAGGCGAACAGGTCGGGGATCTCGTCCTTGTAGGTCTGGACCTGGTGGAAGGCATCCCAGATGCTCAGGTTCTCGGCACCGGGGCTCTTCAGCTCCAGCATGGCCAGCGGCAGGCCATTGATGAAGCAGACGATATCCGGGCGGCGCAGCTGCTTGCTGCCCTCGATGGTGAACTGGTTGATGGCCCGGAATCGATTGGCCGTGAGATCGCCGAAATCCACCAGGAAGGCCTGGTCGTGGATCACCCTGTCGTCGCGCTTGTACTCGACCGGCACGCCGTCCAGCAGCAGGCGATGGAAGGTACGGTTGCTGATCGCCACGTCCAGGCTTCCGGGCTTGCGCACCACGGCGATCGCCTGCTCGACGGCGTTCTGGGGCAGGTGCGGGTTGATGCGCCGGATGGCCGCCTCGAGATCCTCCAGCAACAGTACCTGCCGGTAATCGCCCCGCTCCGGGGCCTCGCCATCCGGTGCCAGGTCAGGCCCGTGGGCGATTTCCCAACCTCCCTCGGCGAACCACTGCTGGCACTGCTTCTCCAGCTGGCTCTCATTGATCATGGCCTGGCTCCTCCGTGATATAGGCCTGCTGGGGGTGGTTGGGCTTGGTTGGGTACAGCAGCTTGAGCCGCCGAGCCCTGACCATGGGCTGCAAATAGTGCTTGCGCAAGGATTCCGCCGAGCGATTGAGCAAGCGCGTCAGTTCATCCAAGCGCAAGGGACGCCGGCAACAGAGGGCCAGGATGACCTCCTCAACCTTGACCCTCGGTGCCTTACCCCTCTCGGCGATTGGCCTTGCCAGTGCCTCAAGCTCCTCCCAAGGTCCGGAGCTAATGTCCAAAGGTCCGGAGCCCGCCTCCAAAGGTCCGGAGCTGGATGGCAAAAGTCCGGAGCTCATATTCAAAGGTGTCGAGCCGGAGCCAGCCGCCCCTTCCGCCATCTCAAGTTCAGTGAAGATATCCTCCAGGTGCGCGTCAGGCAGGAAGTACACCGTCCCACGGCCAGTTCCACCGCGCAGCATCAGACGCTTCTCCACCAGCCCAGCAAGCAGCTGGCTAAGGTCTCTAGGATGAATATCCAGAATGGACATCATGCGCCCATGGTCTACCGTCCTCTCGATGGAGGCGGTCACGAGGACAAGGCGCTCCTTGTCCGACAGGCTGGCGAAGACATCCTCGCCCAATGAGGCGTGCAGCTCGGCCAGTACCGACTCCGGCACCAGGCTGAGCATGTGCAATTCCAGCAGGGTCTGATCGGAGGGCGTCTGGGTTTCGCGCAGCACCGGTTTTCGCCAGTGCTGACTCGACCACCCCTGGAAAATCTTGGGCAGCCCAGAGCCAGCATTCTCCCCCAGGCCGATATAACGAAACATGTTCTGCAGCAATCGATTACGACAATCGCTGTGCCCCCCGGCCATAGCCTGGTCCACCGGCACCCGCATCAGGCCGGGATTGCGGAACCCGAACATGTCCGGTCGTTTGACCACCAGTATCGAGGCCCGCCCGCTATAGTCCGCATGCACCAGGGTGTTGACCAGGGCCTCCCGCAACGCCTTGTGGACCAGAGTGTCATCCTGGCGTTGATCGCCCTCCAGCGTGAAGGGCACCTTGAGATCGGCGGTCAGCTTGCGAATCACTCGGCGATAGAAGTCGAACACGTTCCCCGACCAGCTGCCGTCCAGGGTGAATCGATCGATCCAGCGAAGCTCCGCTTTCGGCTCGGGGCGCTCCTGGTAGTCGAGCATGTAATTGGGAAATGCTTCGATGATGGCGACCTGCTGGCCAAACATCAGAAGACCAGCGCGCGTCAGCCCTGAATGCCCGGTTTCACGGTCCTTGCGCCAGCCCCCGATCTGGTACAGAAACGCCTGGGCATCCAGCTGGTTCCAGGGGTGGTCTGGCTGCCGATTTGCGTAGAGCTGGCGATACTGATTGAAGCTCTCGATATCCAGATCATCCAGGCCAAAGCCCCGCAGGATCTCACTGTCACGGCTGTCCTCGACCTGCTCGGCCAACATGCGTCGCACCTGCTCTTCATCCAGCAGATGGTCGGTGCTGTTGAAACGGCGATAGGTACCGCTCAGGGGATTGCCGCGCAGATAGACAGGCCGCTGCTTGCGAGTCGCCGCCGGCACATGGATATGCAAGACGGTCTTGTCCTCGATCTCGATGAGGCGGACCCAGTGATCACTAAGCAGGTTGACGCTGACCTTCTGAGGGTTGTTGAGCCCGGTCCAGAGCTCATCGACCACCTTCTGGGGATCAGCGACGCCGGCCAGCTCGAAATGGCCACCGGATCGCTCACACACCCCCAGGAAGATATCGCCACCACGGGTGTTGGCGAATGCGCTGTAGGTCGGCCAGAACTCCTTGGGCAGCGCTCCCTTGCCATCGCGCCCCTGAGCCAGCTTGCACTCCACATCCACGCTTTCGCGCAGGGCGGTGATGTCCTCCAGGGAGTCTATTTCAAGCATCGCCGTCTTCCTTTGCCAGCAGAATGAAATGCTCGATCAGGCGGATCATCAGGGTCTTCTGATCCGGCAGGCTTTCCGCTACCAGCAGGGCCAATGCTACCAGGGTGTTGTCGTTGATCAGGTGTTCCACCGGCCTTGCCAGCAGGGCGGCGTTACGGCGCAGATACCACAGGAACAAGAAGGAGCCGCAGCGCTTGTTGCCGTCGGCCAGCGGGTGATTCTTGATCACGAAGTAGAGCAGGTGAGCGGCACGGGTGGCCACGTTCGGGTAAAAGAGCTCATCACCAAAGCCCTGCTCGATAGTCGCCAATGCAGAAGCCAGGCCGTCACCCCGTAACTGGCCGAACAGCTCGGTGGCCTCGCCCTTGGCCATGAGCGTTTGCTTGAGTTCGCCAATGGCTTTTAGTGCCTCGTCCAGCTCCAGCGGCTGCATATCCGGCTGCTTGATGCCGACCTCGGCCAGCTGTTGCTCGTCGTAGCCCTGCAGCAGGCTCCAGGAGCGGGCGTAGTCGCTGATTACCCGGGCGACGGCTTCGCCTTCATTGGATACCAGGCCTTGATTGGTGAGGGTGCGGCTCAGCAGGTCAACGGCCTGCTCAAACTCGATGCCGCGCTCCGCCAGGCGGCGCTGATTGAGGGTGTAGCCCTGAACCAGGTGATCCTTCAGCACCCGGGTGGCCCATTGGCGAAACTGCACGCCACGCTGGGATTTCACCCGGTAACCGACGGAGATGATCATGTCCAGATTGTAGTGATCAATTTCCCGCCGAACCTGGCGCTTGCCCTCTTGGCGAACTATCCGGAATTTCCGGATAGTTGGTTCTCTCTCCAGCTCACCCTCTTGGAACACATTGCCCACGTGCTCGTTGACGGTTCGCACGTCTTTGCCAAACAGCTCCGCCATCTGGGCCTGGCTGAGCCAGACCGTCTCCTGATCCAGGGCTACTTCCAGCTGAGCCTTCCCGTCCCGCGAGACGAAAAGCTGGACCTTCTGTTGGTCAGGCGGTGGCATCGGCGACATTCCGGGAATCAGGCTCGAAAACGGTAGTCGTAAGGCTCAGCTCGCCGGAGAGGAGCTTCGGGAGCAGAGTGTCTCGTAGTTGTGCAAGGTTATCTGACTCTCGGACATTGATCTCAATGGCTTCATAAAGTGGCAATACTTGTCTTGTATAAGCCGACATCAGTGATTCTGGCGGCACCACCACAGGGATAATTTTGAAGTTCTTTTTGCTGATCTCTGCAAAGGTGGTTCCGCTAGCTCGGCTCTTGATTTCGTCCATATGAGCCTCGCACCATTGAATAACGAACTCAGGGCTCAGCACTTTCTCGCACTTCATCGCAATGTAACCCTGATTTACTGCGACAGGAATCTTGGCCATAGCCAGATAGCCAACCGGTGCGCGCGACGACATCAGTACGGTATTGATTGGCAGCAGGCCAGAACTAATCTTTGCAAGCCCTGCTTCGGTTATTTTGCGCTCGGTCTCGACGAGCACCTTGTCCGCAAGGTTTGATAGATCTTTTGGTGAAGTCCAGCTGATCCGGCCCCCTTCCCAAAAGATAGGGTTCTTGGTGGATGGCGTGCCGCCACCGACGACTGTTACTTCATCGCCAATTTGGCTGACACCCCACCCCTCCGGAATCTCCCCCAGCTCACTCTCCTGCATCGCCGACGGGAACAGCTTGGCAGTGGCGCGAAGCTCGGCGTATTGCTCGGGCTGTTCGGCCTGTAGGCGGGCCAGTTCTGCTTCAGCGCCTGCGGCGGATGCGTCAGCATCAAATAAAGAGGTGCCGGAAATGGCCCGCATGGCGGTGAGCAGGGCGTCATCCTCGCTGCCGCCGGCTTCCCGTGCGGCGATCTTGGCTTTGACCGGCTCGAAATCGACAAACCAGCTTTTGAAGATGGCCTGGGCCATTTGTTCGAGGGTTTGGTTGATTTGGTGGTTCAGTAAGATTTTATGATCGAGGTCTCCCAAGACTTTGGCAATGGACTTCTGCTCATCAATAGGTGGAAGGTATACCTCGAACTTTGGAATATCCGCGCATTTAAGGCTGTCAAAAACAGCGCCAACATTTAGGTACTGATTAACCTGAGACCACCATTGAGGCCCTTGCGTCAGCCACCTCAAGAACGCTGGATGTACCTTGGTGCCATCTGATCTCAGGAGAACCAAGTTTTGTCCTAGCGCAATTTCTAATCCATCAGGAACGAAAGCCGATTCGCCTGGGTTGCAACGTCGCGAAAGAAGAACGTCATTCGCGGTCGGCTTTGCTTTTCGGCGCCAGTGTTTGAAGTCCTCCTCAGAAATCAGGCGGGCACCCTCTAAGATAATCCTGCCGTCTTTTAACTGAGGAATTCCAATATATGGCAGCCCTTGGTCTTGTGCTTTTGGTGTTTTGTGATCGCAATCGATCAGGCTGACACCTGCCTCTTTTAAGCTCACTAAAGGGCGGTTAGCACTCATACCCCAGCCTCCCAAGATTCCGCTTGATCTCAGCCTCCAGCCGGTCATTCTCCGCAAACTGCTCCCGCAGCTGCCCGGTCAACCGCGCCATCTTCTCGGCAAATGGCTCGCCATCGTCTTCCTGCGCCAGAGCACCCACGTAACGCCCCGGTGTCAGTACAAAATCATGCTTCGTGATCTCATCCAGGCTGGCGGATTTGCAGAAGCCGGCGACATCCTCGTAGCCCTCGCCGCGCTGCCAGGCGTGGAAGGTGTCGGTGATGGTGGCGATATCCTCGTTGGTGAAGTCCCGCAGTACCCGGTCCCGCATGAAGCCCAGGTTACGGGCATCGATAAACAGGTACTCGTGGCGGCGGGCGCGCTTGTTCACCTGGTTGGGCGAGAGGCCGCCGCTCTTGTCCTTGGTCAGCAGCCAGATACAGGCGGGGATCTGGGTGTTGGTGAACAGCTGGCCGGGCAGGGCCACCATGCACTCCACCAGATCCTCCTCCACCAGGCGCTTGCGGATCTCGCCCTCGCCCCCGGTGTTGGAGCTCATGGAGCCGTTGGCCAGCAGCAGGGCCATGCTGCCCGCGGGCGCCAGGTGGTGGAGCATGTGCTGCATCCAGGCGAAGTTGGCGTTGCCCTTCGGCGGGGTGCCGTACCGCCAGCGGGCGTCGTCGGCCAGGGATTCGTTCCACCAATCCTTCATGTTGAAGGGCGGGTTGGCCATCACGAAGTCGGCACGCAGGTCCGGGTGCTGGTCGTTCAGGAAGGTGTCGGCGTTCTTCTTGCCGAAGTTGAAGTCGATGCCGCGGATGGCCATGTTCATGGCGGCCAGGCGCCAGGTGGTGGGATTGGACTCCTGGCCGTAGACGGAGATGTGCTTCTTCTGCTCGGCGGGGTCGTAGTGCTGCTCCCTGGCGTGCTCCTCGATGAACTTGTCGCTGGAGACGAAGAACCCGCCGGAGCCCATGGCCGGGTCGTATACGCGCCCGGAGTAGGGTTCGAGCATCTCAACGATCAGGGTGACGATGCTCTTGGGCGTGTAGTACTGGCCGCCCTGCTTGCCCTCAGCCAGGGCGAACTGGCCCAGGAAGTATTCGTACACATGGCCGAGGATATCCTTGCTGTGCAGGCTCAGCTTCTGGCCGTCGAATACCGGCCGGGTGAAGGAGGTGTCCGAGAAGGTGTTGATCAGGCCCAGCAGCTTGTCGTTCTCCAGCTGGTACTGGCTGATGCGATTGAGAATGCCCTTGAGCTTGGCGTTGCTCTTCTCGATCTCCTCCAGGGCGTTGTCGATCAGCCAGGAGACGGAGCGCAGCTTCACGTCGTTGCCGGCGTCATCCTGCCAGAGCACGGTGCCCACGGGCAGCACGGCTTTTTCTTTCAGGGTGCTCCAGCGGGCCGGCTTGGGCACCCAGAACACGTTGGCTTCGCGGTAGTAGTCGAGCAGCTCCAGCTCTTCCTCTAGCGCCTGCTGATACTCCTCGTCGCTTGAGAAGTCCTCCCGGGGCAGGTAGTAGATGTTGCCATCGCTTTCCTGCTGGAACAGCGCCAGCAGCTCCTCCTGGCGCTCCTCGAAGGCATCGGAGACGTACTTCAGGAAGATGAGCCCCAGCACCACATGCTTGTAATTGGCGGCATCCAGGTTGGACCGCAGCTTGTCGGCGGCCTTCCATAGCTTGTCGTCCAGCTCCCTGAGGAACTGCTGCTCCGTGCTGTTCATGCGCTACCTCGTGCTTGATTTGCTACCAGCTTGATAATTGCCCTGCTGAAAGTCCATAGGCGGCTAAGGCCGCCGGGGGACTAACCGGCAGCCTTGATGCATTCGCTTCGGAAGGGAGCGCCCACCTCTGCAGGCGCTCAGATCAGCTCAGTGGTGAAACCGCTCCGCGGCTTCCCGGGCCAGCTGGCGGATGCCGTGCCAGTCCTCGGCGTCGACCAGGGACTGGGGCGTCAGCCAGGTGCCGCCCACGCACATCACGTTCTTCAGCGCCAGGTAGTCCTCGGCGTTCTCCAGGCTGATGCCACCGGTGGGGCAGAAGCGCGCCTCGGGGAGCGGGCCGGCGAAGGCCTTGAGGGTCTTGACGCCACCACTGGCCTCGGCGGGGAAGAACTTGAAGCGGCGGTAGCCGTGCTGCCAGCCGGACATCACCTCGGAGACCGTGGTCACCCCCGGCAGCATCGGCACGGGGCTGCTCACTCCATGGCGATAGAGCGCCGCCGTGGCCCCCGGCGTGACCACGAAGTCCGCCTCCACCTCCTCGGCCTGGCGGTACTGGGCCGGGGTAAGCACGGTGCCCACGCCCACGCTGGCCTGGGGCAGCGCCGCCTTGATGCGGCGCACCGCCTCCAGGGCGCAGTCGGTGCGCAGGGTCACCTCCAGCACGGAGAGCCCGCCCTCCACCAGGGCGGTGGCCAGGGGCACGGCATCCTCCAGCCGCTGGATGGTCAGCACCGGGATCACCTCCGCCTTGAGGCAGATGCTGTCGAGCTCGGTGGTGCGGGTGGAGGGCAGCTGTTTATCGATGGTCATGACATGTCTCCGGTCGGAATCAGGGAGCCCAGTAGATCGCCAGCGGGCAGGAAAGAAAGGCGCGGATCGGCAGCTCCCGGGCGTCGTCGCCGGCCAGGGCGCGCACCAGGGTGTCGCGCTTGTCGCCGCCGACGATATGCAGGAAGTGGCGCCGGGCACGGTGCAGGCGGTCGGCGGAGAGGGTGATGCGTGGCAGGGGCTGGCTGGAGGCGCGGATGGCCACCGCCGGCTCCGCGGTGGTCAGCGCCAGATCGAGTTCACGGCTGTCGGGAAAGAGCGAGGCGGTATGGCCGTCGCCGCCCATGCCCAGCACTACGGCGCTGGCGGGCCAGGCCAGCCCAGCTAGCCGTTCGGCCACCTCGGCCACGCCCTGCTCGGGGGTACCATCGTCGGTGGCCAATGGCACGAAGCCGGCGGCCGCCGCCGGCCCCTGGAGCAGGTGCTTGCGCACCAGGCGGGCATTGCTCTCGGGGCTCGACGCCGTCACCCAGCGCTCATCGGCCAGGGTCACCTGCACCCGCTCCCAGGGCAGCTCCCGGGCGGCCAGGGCCCGGAAGAAGGGCACCGGCGTGGCACCGCCGGAGACCACCAGCAGGGCGCGCTCCTGGCCCGCCAGGTCATGCTGCAGCGCTTCCGCCACCGCCTCGGCCAGCTGGGTGGCCAGGCGCTCTCGACACAGCTCGCTCATATGGTTTCCTCCCGAGAGGCCTTCCAGAATCGCGCGATAAATCGCGCTCCTACCGCTCCCGACGAAGCCCGTCCCTTCTCATTTCCGGCCTCGTCGCGGCGCTCCTGACGCTCGCTAGTAATCCTCATACCAGCTTCGGCCATCCTGGGTGATCATGGCAATGGAGGCCACCGGCCCCCAGGAGCCGGCGGGGTAGCGCCTTGGCGGCTCGGCCCGCTCGGCCCAGGCGGCCACCAGGCTGTCGCACCAGCGCCAGGCGTGCTCCACCTCGTCCCGGCGCACGAAGAGATACTGGCGCCCCTTCATCACCTCCAGCAGCAGGCGCTCGTAGGCGTCGGGGATGCGCGTCTTGGGAAAGGCGCTGTTGAAGTCCAGCTGCAGGGGGCCGCGGCGCAGCCGCATCCCCTTGTCCAGGCCGCTGTCCTTGGTCAGCACCTCCAGCATGATGCCCTCCTCGGGCTGCAGGCGGATCACCAGCTTGTTGGCGGCCAGGTCGCGCTGGTCGGGGTCGAAGATGTAGTGGGGCTGCTGGCGAAAGTGGATGACGATCTGGGAGAGCTTCTCGGGCATGCGCTTGCCGGTGCGCAGATAGAAGGGCACCCCGGCCCAGCGCCAGTTCTCCACCCCGGTGCGGATGGCCACGAAGGTCTCGGTGTGGCTCCCGGGGTTGGCCCCCTCCTCCTCCAGGTAGCCGGGCACCGCACTGCCGTCGATGGTGCCGGCGATGTACTGGCCGCGCACCACGTCCCGGCCCAGCCGCTCCTCGGTAAAGGGCTTGAGCGCCCGCAGCACCTTGACCTTCTCGTCGCGGATGGCGTCGGCGTCGAGGTTGGCCGGCGGGTCCATGGCGATCAGGCAGACCAGCTGCAGCAGGTGGTTCTGGACCATGTCACGCAGCTGGCCCGCCTCGTCGAAGTAGCCCCAGCGCCCCTCGATGCCCACCCGCTCGGCCACGGTGATCTCCACGTGGGAGATATGATTCTGGTTCCACTGGGTACCGAAGAGCGGGTTGGCGAAGCGCAGCGCAATCAGGTTTTGCACCGTCTCCTTGCCCAGGTAGTGATCGATGCGGTAGATCCGCGACTCGGGAAAGACGGCACCGATGGCGTCGTT
>ERZ869909.2419-NODE-2419-length-12420-cov-351.875800_pt1 | contig 12420 bp, 11 predicted proteins | sample MGYA00520892_ERZ869909 | MGnify/ENA primary metagenome ERZ869909 (study PRJEB32215, sample SAMEA104723947) | bioreactor metagenome | biome: bioreactor; feature: anaerobic bioreactor; material: water | place: China | collected 2015-03-12 ... | reverse complement strand
AGCGCCTGCGCGATCTGCAAGGTGGCGCGTGCGGAGAAACCGAAGCGGCCGTTGGCCTCGCGCTGCAGGCTGGTCAGATCGAACAGCAGCGGCGAGAGCTGCGTGGAGGGCTTGGATTCTTCGGTGACCGTGCCGGCCTGGCCTGCGCAGCGAGCGAGAATCTCTTCGGCCTTGGCTCGTTCCCAGATACGGAATGCGGTGGCGTGCTCGTCACCGTCCTTCTTCCTGAACGATTCGTCGAACCAGCGCCCCGGATAGTTGCCAGCCTTGCAGGCGAAGTCGGCTTCGAGCTCCCAGTAGTCCCGGGGCTTGAACTTGCGAATGCGCTCCTCGCGCTCGACCACGATGGCCAGGGTGGGCGTCTGCACCCGACCCACCGTGGTGAGGTGGAAGCCGCCGGTCTTGGAGTTGAAGGCGGTCATCGCCCGGGTGCCGTTGATGCCGATCAGCCAGTCGCTCTCGGCACGGCACACCGCGGCCGAACGCAGACCCTCGACCTCCTCGGCGCTCTTGAGCTGGGCGAAGCCGTCACGAATCGCGGCAGGTGTCATCGACTGCAGCCACAAACGGCTCACCGGCTTCTTCGTCTTGGAATGTTCGACGATGAAGTTGAAGATCAGCTCGCCCTCGCGGCCCGCGTCGCACGCGTTGATGAGCCCTTCAACGTCCTTGCGCTTGATCAGCCGGGTAAGCAGCTTGAGCCGCTCGTGGCTCTTTTCGATCGGCTTGAGCGTGAAGTGAGGAGGAATCACCGGCAGATGGGCGAAAGTCCATTTGCCGCGCTTGACTTCGAACTCTTCCGGCACGGCGAGCTCGAGCAGGTGACCGACCGCGGATGAAAGCACGTAGTCGTCGGACTCGAAGTAGTCCTTCTGCTTGGTGAATCCACCGAGCGCGCGGGCGATGTCCTGTGCGACCGAAGGTTTTTCCGCGATGATCAGTTGCTTGCTCATGGCTGTGGGGTGACCTCTTGGCGCCCGTTCTGGATGCCGCTGTTGTTTCCGGCCCAAATGGTGGAGGGCCACTAGCCTGAGTGTGAAGCCGGCAGCGCGTGCCGCTGATCCTCAGAGTGGCCGTTATCGATGCTGCTGCTGCGACTCACCGCCCTGTCTGCGGCGCATGATAAAGAGCGCGCCGCGCCTCTGGCAAGCGTTGGCGGTGAGCGTTACTGCAGAACGAGGTAATCCTCGTCCTCCTCGCCGGTGAGCAGCTCGTCGAGAATCAATGTGTCGATGGCGCGATCCTGCTGCCACATGACCATCAGCACGATGACCTTGATCCGGTGCAGATTGATCCCGAAACCGTCGAGAGCCAGGGCCCGCTCGATGACCAGTTCGCGGGTGAGCGGGTCGAGCACGCCGGCGCTTTCCAGAAACGCGAGGAAGCCGCGGCAATGGACATCGAGGCGTGCAGTCTCCTCGGGCACGTAGCAGCGGACGGACTCGGCTCCCGGCGCGCGCACCATGGGACTGGAGGCCGCGAACCCGCGCAGGCCGTCAAGCCACTCCAGTGCCTCGGAGATTTCCTCATCTTCGAAACCTGCCGCGGAGAGCTTGCGCGCAAGGTGCTCGGCTGCCGGACAGGCCTCCGCGCGGACATAGTTTTCGAAGAGGTAGACGAGAATATCGAACATATCGGACCGGGTTGTTTCAGATGCGCTGGAAGCGGCCACCCGGCATTCGGGCGATTCGGCCGGCGAGTTCCAGTGGGGTCAGGATGGCGTAGAGCGCATCCACCGTCAAGCCGGAACGTGTCGCGAGTGTGTCGATGTCCACGGGATCGAAGCCAATTTGAACCAGTACGGCGGCGGTCTGCGGGTCGTCATCGGCAAGTTCTGACAGTGTGGTTTGACCGGCAGCCCGGGGCGCATCCTGTTGTCGATTGCGGGACCAGCGCAACTCGTCGAGAACGTCGGCTGCGGTCTCGACCAGCTTCGCGCCGTCGCGGATGAGGCGGTGACATCCGCGTGCAGTCGGCGAGTGGATCGAACCGGGAATGGCGAACACTTCACGACCGCCCTCCGCCGCCAGCCTGGCGGTGATCAGTGAGCCGCTGTTGAGCGCCGCTTCGACGACGAGTACCCCGGCGCTCAATCCAGCGATCAGGCGGTTGCGTCGCGGGAAGTTGTGCGGCAGCGGAGGCGTGCCCAGTGGGTACTCGCTGACGATTGCACCGTGCTCGGCGATCGCATGGGCCAGCTTGCGATGGCGCGCCGGGTAGACCCGGTCGGCGCCGGTGCCGGTCACTGCGATGGTCAGCCCCGGTTTCGCTGCCAGCGCACCTTGGTGAGCGGCGGCGTCGATGCCCAAGGCAAGGCCGCTGACGATTGTAAGTCCCGCTTCGGCGAGGGCGCGTGAGAATGCCTGTGCGGTCTCCTCGCCCTGGCGGGTGGCCGAGCGCGCACCCACGATGGCGAGTGCGGGGGTGGCCAGGACCGAAGGATTTCCGGTCACATAGAGCAGGACAGGTGGGTCGGCGATCTCGAGCAGAGACTTTGGGTAAGCCGGGTCGGCGAGGGTGACGATGTGATTGCCCGGGGTTTCGAGCCAGGTGAGGGTGTGGTCCAGCCGTTGGTCGTCGAGCGGGGTGTCGAGTAACAGCGCAGCTTCGCGTCCGACGACTCCGGCTACGGCGCTGTGTCCGGCTGCGAATACGCGCTCCGGCAGACCGAACGCGGCCAGCAGCGCGCGTTGTGTCGTCGGACCGAGCCCAGGTGTGCTGGTCAGGCGCAGCCAGTCGGCGAGATCATGCATGGAAACGGTGGACGTGATCGCGGCCGACGCTGTGTGCGACGGCCGCGTGAGAGTGAGGCGCGAGTCAGGGCTTGCGAGCGAAGTCGCCGATGTGAACGGGGCCGTCGGAGTCCATGACCAGGCCGTAGGCGACTCTGTCGAAGACGCGGAACACGAACACCAGGCCGTAGCGGTTCTGCGGCAGGTCGAAACGTTCGCGCACGCCGTCCTCCTTGTAGGTCACTTCGCCGCGATTCCGGTACAGCGCGAGCACATGGCCGGTTTCGACGCCGTCGCGGGCGCCGACGTTGAGCGTGATGACGTTATGCCGGCCGGTGACTTCGACGCCGCGGTAGATATCGATGAGGCGCCCGTCGATATCCAGCTCGGGGGCCCGCGGCACATGCGAGAAGACGCGGGGCCGCTCGCTTGCGAGTACGCGATCGCCGCTGCCGATCTCCTCGATCGCGGTGATGATTTCCAGCGTGGCAGGCACGCCGCCATAACGGACGCGATCACGCTGGGCCGCGCCTTCAGGCATCCACGGCTCCTCACCCGGTGCCAGCTCGGTTGGATGGCGCCATTGTCCCGGGGGCAGGGTGAGATCTTCTTCGGGCGGTGGCGGCTCCCCTGCCGCAACCACGCGGGCGCTGCCGAGATACTGCGCCTCGAAGGCGAGCAACTCCTTGGTGAAGGGGTCGATCAGCGGTTTGGCCTTTCGGAATACTTCGAGGGTGCCGCCTTCAACATGGACGTCCTTGGCGAACACGGTGTCGCCATTGCCCATGAATACCCGCTGCTCTTCGGTGGCGACAATCGTGCCGGCACCTGCGAGCATGGCTTCGTCGACGACCAGCGGGCGGGTGAGGAAGGGTTCGATATCGCGCAAGGGAATGCTGCTGATGGCGGCATCCAGGGCTTCGTGATAGACCTGTGGCGACAGTCGCTGGTCGCCGCCGATTCGGCGTCCGATGGTCAGATAAGGCCCGCTGCGGTCAAGCATGATGACCTGGCCGGGATAGATCAGGTGCGGATTACGAATCTGGTCGCGGTTCAGGCGCCAGACTTCCGGCCAGCGCCAGGGCTGCTTGAGGAAGCGGCCGGAGATTCCCCACAGCGTATCCCCACGGACCACGGTGTAGGTATCGGGGGCGTCGTCGGCGATCTCCACCGGTTGCGCCAGTGCCGGCATGCTGATCAGGGTCAGTGCGGCGAACAGTATAGGGAATATAATGCGGATCATTGCTCGCTTCCGAATGGAGCAGACCGGAAAAACCCCTGGCCGGAACATCTTCTCAAGGCCAAGGTCCAATCCGCGATCGTTCAATTTGCCAACAGAATACGCGGAAATCCGCCTGATGGCATGCCAAAGCACTTGAAATTCTGCACGTAATGTCTTAACCCGGCAAGCATTTATATGGCCTTATTACCGATTTTGAGATATCCCGACCCGCGACTTCACCTCAAGGCGAAGCCGGTTGAGCAGGTGGACGACGAGATCCGTCGTCTGGTGGACGACATGGCGGAGACCATGTACGAGGCGCCCGGCATCGGTCTGGCAGCGATTCAGGTCAATGTCCAGAAACGGGTGATCGTCATTGACGTGAGCGAGGACAAGTCCAGCCTGATGGCCCTGATCAACCCGGTCATCGTCGAGCGTCGCGGCGAGCAGACCTGTGAAGAGGGCTGCCTCTCGGTGCCCGGAATCTACGAGAAGGTCACACGTGCCGAGGAGGTCACCGTCGAGGCTCTCGACCGCGACGGCCAAGCTTTCCGGATTGAAGCGGACGGCTTGCTTGCCGTCTGCATCCAGCACGAGATCGACCACCTCGACGGCAAGGTCTTCGTCGAGTATCTGTCCAGCCTGAAGCTGAACCGGATCAAGACCAAACTCGCCAAGAAAGCACGGATCACCGCTTGAGCAAGCACACCTTGAAAGTGGCGTTCGCCGGTACGCCCGAGTTCGCCGCCCGTGCGCTCGAGTCGATCATCGCTGCCGGCTATCAGGTGCCGCTGGTGCTCAGCCAGCCGGACCGCCCCGCCGGGCGTGGCATGAAGCTGGTTGCCAGTCCGGTCAAACAGGCCGCGCTGGCCGTCGGTATTCCAGTCGATCAGCCGGAGAAGCTGCGCAGCGAGGTTCAGCGTGCGGCCCTCGCCGCCTGTGCGCCCGATGTGCTCGTGGTGGCCGCGTACGGCCTTCTGTTGCCACGCGAAGTGCTCGAATTGCCGCGTCTCGGGTGTATCAACATCCACGCTTCGTTGCTACCCCGCTGGCGCGGTGCCGCTCCGATCCATCGCGCGATCGAGGCCGGCGATGCCGAGACCGGGATCACCATCATGCAGATGGACGAGGGGCTGGACACCGGGCCAATGCTGTTGCGGCGGGCCGTGCCGATCAGCCCGGAGGACACCACCGGCACGTTGCATGACCGGCTCGCGGCGCTCGGTGCCGCAATGATCGTCGAAACGCTTGGCGCGCTGGAAGGCGGTGGGCTGGTAGGCCAGCCGCAACCCGAGGAGGGCGTCACCTACGCAGCGAAGATCACCAAGGCGGAGGCAGCGATCGACTGGCGCCGTTCGGCGGTGGAGATCGAGCGAGCGGTTCGCGCCTTCGACCCGTTTCCAGGTGCAGTCACCACCATGCGGGGCATGTCGATCAAGGTCTGGCGAGCGGTGGTCGAGCAAATCGATGGACCGGCCGGGACCGTCTTGTCCGCCGATGGCGACGGTATCGTGGTGGCCTGTGGCGATCGAGCCGTGCGTCTGACCGTGCTGCAAAAGCCTGGCAGCCGGAGACTGCCGGTCGGGGAATTCCTGCGCGGCTTCCCGGTCTGTGCCGGAGAGCGGTTTGGTGTCGACGCCTGATCGGGCTTGAAAGTCGGCGTGACAGCCCTCATCTCTATCTGCAATCAGATTACTTACGGAAAGTCCTGCCATGTTTGGTAACTGGATGAAGACCTCTATCCTGATGGCTGGCATCGTCGCGCTGTTTGGCGCGGTAGGTGCCGCTTTCGGTGGCCAGCAGGGCATGCTGATCGCCCTGTTGCTCGGCGGCGCGATGAATGTCTGGGCCTACTGGTTCTCGGACAAGATGGTGCTCAAGATGTACAACGCACGCGAGGCGGATGCGACCTCCTCGCCCTACCTGTACAACATGGTGCGAGAGCTCGCGCAGCGGGCCGATCTGCCGATGCCCAAGGTGTACATCATCGATGAGGCGCAGCCGAACGCCTTCGCCACCGGGCGCAACCCTGACAACGCTGCGGTGGCGGCAACCACCGGCATCATGCGCATGCTGTCCGAGCGCGAACTGCGTGGCGTGATGGCGCACGAACTTGCGCACGTCAAGAACCGCGACATCCTCATTTCGACCATGTCCGCGACGGTCGCGGGCGCGATCTCGATGCTCGCTCAGTTCGGCATGCTGTTCGGCGGTCGCGGCGAGAACCGGCCGCATCCGGTGTTTGCCATCCTGATGATGATTCTCGCGCCGATGGCGGCGATGATCATCCAGATGGCGATCTCCCGTACCCGGGAATTCGGCGCGGATCGCGGTGGGGCCGAGATTTCCGGTGATCCGGAGGCTCTCGCCAGTGCGCTGGCCAAGATCGAAGCCTATGCGAAGGGTATCCCCATGGAAACCGCCGAGCGTCACCCCGAGACTGCTCAGATGATGATCATGAACCCGCTCTCAGGCGGCATGCGCGGGCTGTTTTCGACTCATCCCGCGACCCAGGATCGCATCGCGCGTCTGCGCGAGCTGGTCGGGCGCGTCTAACGCCGCGCACGGGGGCGGAAAACGCGCATGACCGCACCCCTCGCAAGCGCCGCTGCCAATCGCAGAGTCGGCCTCATCGACCGCATTCGGAGCTCGGTCAGGCTGAAGTTGCTGGTCCTGGTGCTGGCACCTTTGCTCGCCGGTGTGCCGGTTCTGCTCGGTCTGGTGTGGAGCTGGGGCAACCAGGCCTACGAGCGGCTGCTGACCTTCAAGGTCAGCTCCGACATGATTACCGCCAACGGCTATTTCGAGCGGGTGCGCATCGGTGTCGGGCGCGATGTGTCCGCACTGGCGTCGTCGAACCGGCTGGTACTCGCCCTCGAAGCGGCCGACGATGATCGACTCGCCGCGCTTCTTACCGAACTGGCGAATCGGTATGCCCTGGATTACCTGCTTTACCTCGACCCGGACGCCACACCCCTGGTGACGTCGCGCGATGAGGGCTTGCCTGCTGCCGCCCGAGACAACTGGCCGGCCGTGGCCGCCGCGATGCAAGGGCGTGCCCATGTGACGATTGAGCGTTTCTCACCGGAAGCGCTCGGGGAAATTGCCCCCGAGCTGCAAGCGCGCGCCTGGCAACCGCTGGTGCCGACTGCCGCTGCGGCGCCTGACCCGCGTATTGCTGAGGATCGTGGCATGGTGATCCACGCATCGGCGCCGGTACTCGATGCAGAGGGAATCACGGTGGGACTCGTCGAGGGGGGAGTACTGCTCAACGGCAACCTCGATCTGGTCGATCGCATCAACGAGATCGTGTACCGCGACGGCTCCCTGCCGCTCGGTAGCCAGGGTACGGCGACGCTCTTCATGGGCGATACGCGAATCGCGACCAATGTGCGCCTGTTCGAGGGCGAGCGAGCGCTCGGTACGCGTGTATCCCAGGCGGTTCGGGATCAGGTGCTGGGGCGCGGCGAGCTCTGGCTGGGTACAGCCTTCGTTGTCAATGACTGGTACGTCTCGGGTTACGAAGCGATCGAGGATGGTCGCGGCGAGCGCATCGGCATGCTCTATGTGGGCTTTCTGGAGGCACCGCTGCGGCGGGCGATGCAACAGGCAATGGCGGCGCTGTTTGGGCTTTTTCTGCTGATCAGCGTGGCGGGCACGTATTACAGTCTGCGCTGGGCGCGCAGCGTGTTTGAACCGATTGAACGCATGAACCGAGTGATTCAGCGGGTTGAGCTGGGGGAGTCGGATGCACGTGTCGGGGCGGTTACGAGCCGCGATGAACTCGGTCGCCTGGCCGGAGAGTTCGACCACCTGCTCGACACGCTCGCCGCCAAAAGGGCCGAATTGCAACGCTGGGCCGACGAGCTCGACCGCAAGGTGGCCGAGCGCACCGCCGAGCTGCGCGAGGCAAACGAAACTCTGCGTCGGGCGCAGAAGCAGCTGGTGATGAGCGAGAAGCTCGCAGCGATCGGCGAACTGACCGCCGGTGTCGCACACGAGGTGAATAACCCGGTGGCGGTCATCCAGGGCAATCTCGATGTCCTTCGCGAGGTGCTGGGTCCGGCAGCCGAACCGGTGCGCGACGAGATCCGGCTGATCCACGAGCAGGTCGAACGCATTCGCCTGATCGTCACCAAGTTGCTGCAATTCGCTAGACCGGGTGACTTTGCTGGCTACACCGAGGCAGTGGAGGTCGGTGCCGTAATTCAGGACTGCCTGGTGCTGACACGTCACAACATCGACAAGTGCGGCGTCGAGGTCAATCTCGAACTCGCTGCGACGACACCGGTCGAGATCAATCGCAGCGAATTGCAGCAGGTGCTGATCAACCTCATCGTGAACGCCACCCAGGCAATGGCCGCGGGCGGACGACTGACGCTCGCGAGCGAGGACTGGCTGGCCGAAGACGGCTCCGCACAGGGTGTGGTACTGCGGGTACGCGATACCGGATACGGCATCCCGCCGGAGCATCTCGCTACTATTTTCGATCCTTTCTTCACCACGAAAAAGGAGAGCGGCACTGGCCTGGGGCTGTCGGTAACCTACACGATCGTCGAGCGCTATGGCGGGCGCATCACCGTGGAGAGCAAGCCAGGTGAGGGCACGGTATTCAGCGTCTGGCTGCTTCGGGAAGCGGCGTATCGCGGCGGCCCTGAGGCGCCGGGCTTCATGCGACGCTGGAAGGTTTGACCTGACGCGACGCGGATCTGTCGGTTATGATCCTAGCCCGCGAGGACGGGGAACCTGTGGCCGTTTGCGCAGACTATGCGTACACCGACGATAACCGGCCAGATCTTCAGGATGAGCCGGAGGTGAGGAGACTGAATGCAGCACGCTGAGGTAGTGCGGAGCACGCGCGCGGCAAGCGACGCCGTCGGCCAGATGGACCTGAGCTGGCCTGAACATTCCGTGCTCGTCGTCGATGACGAGGAAGGCATGCGCAGCTTTCTCGCGCGCGCGCTGGCGCCTCGCTGCGCGAGTGTCGAGGTCGCGGGCGACGTCGAACAGGCGCGCCAACTCATGGACCGGCGTCATTTCGATCTCATCGTGCTCGACATTGCTCTGCCGGGAAAATCCGGCATCGAGTGGCTGCATGAGCTGCGCGACCAGGGCGTGGGCATAGACGTCATCCTGATCACCGCCTTTGCCGATCTGGAAAGCGCCATCGACGCGCTGCGCGCCGGCGCGTCTGATTTCATTCTCAAGCCTTTCCGCGTCGATCAGATTTTCAACGCGATGAAGAACTGTTTCCAGCGTGCCACGCTGGCCCGCGAAAATTTCGTTCTGCGCCGCGAGTTGTGGGCGCGCGAGAGCGAGGCAGAAGGGTTGGTCGGTGAATCCGAGGCCATGAATCAGCTCAGGGCAGTGCTCAAGCGGGTCGCGCCGACGCCGAGCACGATTCTGCTGCAGGGCGAGTCCGGCACCGGCAAGGAAGTTGTCGCCCGCGCCCTGCATCGACTCAGCAAGCGTCGAACGAAGGCTTTTGTGCCGGTCAACTGCGCAGCCATCCCGACCGAGCTCATCGAGAGCGAGTTGTTCGGTCATGTCAAAGGCGCGTTTACCGGCGCGGCCGGCAGCCGCAACGGGCTGTTCTACTATGCCAACGGCGGCACCCTGTTTCTTGATGAGATCAGTGAATTGCCACTCGCGATGCAAAGCCGTTTGTTGCGTGTGCTGGAGGAGCGGAAGCTGCGTCCGGTCGGCTCCGAGCGCGAGGTGCCGGTGGATGTCCGCGTGGTGGCAGCATCCAATCGCGATCTGGTTGCAGCGGTCAAGGCGGGTGAGTTCCGCGAGGACTTGTACTACCGCCTGGCGGTCGTCGATCTTGCAATCCCGCCCTTGCGTGAGCGCATGGAGGATATCCAGGCCCTGGTCGATCACTTCATTGCCTTGTTGTCGCAACGGCTTGGCGTAGCACCACTGACGCCCGATCCGGAGATCATCGAGGCGCTCAGCGCCTACTCATGGCCTGGCAATGTGCGGGAACTGCGCAATTTCGTGGAAAGATCGCTGATTCTCGGCACTTTCTCGGTCGCCTGTCTGCAGCCGGTGACGACCCCGGCGCCGGTCGCAGCGCCACCCGAGTTTTCGCTCGAGGAAGTGGAGCGTCGGCACATTCTGACCGTGCTCGAGGCATGCGGAGGCAATAAGACCGAAACCGCGCGAATACTTGGCGTGTCGCGAAAGACGCTGGACCGCAAGTGCGCCGATTTCGGCGTATGACTTCCCTGCCATTGCCCATGGGCGCGACCCATATCGCAGGAGTGACTGAATGAAGGTGATTGGTTTCGCCGGCTGGTCCGGTAGCGGCAAGACGACGCTGGTCGAGCAGGTGATCGGTGTGCTGAGCGCACGCGGCCTCAGGGTGTCGCTGATCAAACACGCCCACCATGCCTTCGACATCGACCATCGCGGCAAGGACTCCTGGCGCCATCGTCAGGCGGGTTGTCGGGAAGTGATCGTCAGCTCGCGCAATCGCTGGTCGCTCATCCACGAACTGCGCGATGAGGCCGAGGCTTCGCTTGATGAATTGCTGTCGCACCTGTCACCGTGCGACATCGCGCTGGTGGAGGGTTTCAAGCGGGCGCCTATCGCAAAGATCGAGGTGTACCGGGAGGGTGCCTGCGAATCCCTTCTGTTCCCGGACGACGTCCACATCGTCGCGGTCGCGACCGATAACGCCGAGCTTGATACAGGCGGTCTGCCGATTCTGGACATCAATCGTGCGGATGATGTCGCAGATTTCGTTCTTGCCCATTGTTTCGGACACCAGCCGGCGCCAGCGTCCGTGGACTGAGCGTCGCCGATCCGGACCCGAAGCCACCGTCGAAGAGGAGAGCTCGCATGGATCGTCGCGCCTTCGTCAAGACCTGTACGCTTGGCGCTGGATTGCTCGCCGGGGGTGGCCTCACCCTCGCGGGTGACGTGCGCGTACAGGCCTATCAACGTGTGCAACTCCTCGCCCCGGACAACATGCCTTTGCATGCCGGCGAGCTGATGTCCGGCGAGCAATACGTGTTCCACTATCCGTTTCCGGCCACACCATGTTTTCTGCTTGATCTGGGCCGTCAGTTGCCCGGTCGCAATGGGCTTGTCACCGAGACCGGTAGCCAGTACGACTGGCCCGGTGGTGTCGGTCCGCGCGCCTCGATCGTCGCCTACTCTGCGATCTGTGCGCACAAGATGGCCCATCCCACGCGGACCATCAGCTATATCAGCTACCGGGGGCCGCGTAACGACACCGACCCCGAGACCGGCGTCATCAGTTGTTGCGCCGAGAACAGCCTGTACGACCCTGCAGCGGGTGCAGCGGTGCTGGATGGGCCGGCGCCTCAGCCGCTGGCGGCCATCCTGCTCGAACATGATCCGTCCGATGACACCTTGTACGCGGTCGGCACACTCGGGGGCGAGATGTTCCAGCGCTTCTTCAGCGAGTTTGGCCTGCGACTGAGCCTGGAGAACCCGTCGAGAGACGAGCGCATGCCCCTGAGTGAGGCGGTGCGGGTGATGCCGCTTGCCGATTTCAGCGGCAACGTGGTGAGTTGCTGATGCAGGTCAGGTGGAAGCACTCCTGCGCTGCGGCGCCCGTGTCAGCGGCGCTTGAGCAGATCGAGCAGGCTGGGGTCGGCTTGGCGACGGGCGATCTCGAAGGCGTCGAGGCCGTTGCCGTCGCCGATGGCCGGATCCAGGCCCAAGGCCAGCAAGGCGCTGACCATCACCGGGTCGGTGCGCTCGACCGCACGCATCAGCAGGGTCCAGCCGTAAACGTCGCGGGTGTCGAGGTCGGCGCCATGCGTAGCGAGTGCGCGTACCGCTTCGACATGCCCCTTGGCGGTGGCGAGCAGCAGCGGCGTCCATCCGTGACGGACTCGATGACGCGGGTCCGCGCCGGCGGCGACGAGCAGATGGATCACCTCTACGTGTCCCGACACTGCGGCATACATCAGCGCGGTACCGCCCTTGGGGTTGGCGCGATCGACCTCTGCGCCGTATTGCAGCAGCAGATCGGCGATCTCGCTTCGCCCGGTTTCGGCCGCCCACATCAGTGCAGTCTTCCCCTCGTGTTCGCCCGGCCCGCTGGCCACTTCCGGCGAGACACCGGCATCGAGCAGGATCGCGACCCGCGCCGTCTGGCCGGTCATGACCGCGTCGAGCAGCGCCTCGCCAGCATCCGCGAGTGCTGCGTGAGTGCTGAGCAGGCAGATCACTGCGAGCATCGTGGAAACCATGACTTGCCGGATTCGCATCATTTCCGCCTCCTCGAGTGGCAGCGAGTGCATTGGAATTGAATTATCAGAACGAAGACGGGCGTGCAAGTTGCACCGCAGCGTCATCCCGACAGCAGGAGAGAATCATGACCCAACTGGACAGACAACAAGTCGAGTCGGCGCTGACCGGCTTTATCGAACCTCATCTCGGACGCGATCTGGTCGCTGCCGGCTGTGTCGAGGGTGTGGACATCGA
>ERZ869909.2418-NODE-2418-length-12427-cov-3.276356_pt1 | contig 12427 bp, 9 predicted proteins | sample MGYA00520892_ERZ869909 | MGnify/ENA primary metagenome ERZ869909 (study PRJEB32215, sample SAMEA104723947) | bioreactor metagenome | biome: bioreactor; feature: anaerobic bioreactor; material: water | place: China | collected 2015-03-12 ... | reverse complement strand
AAGCTAGAGGGCCTTCGGAGTTTCCGGTGGTAGCCAGTTACCAAAGATTTGTTCATTTTTTCGTGTAGATAAAATCAGAGAGCATTTTACTGATAAAGGCAAACAATCCGAAAGGGTTGGACGCAAAGCTAGAGGGCCTTCGGAGTTTCCGGTGGTAGCCAGTTTCCAAAGAAACTGTTCTCTTTTGTTATTTATAGCAAGCGAGAACCAGTACTGATAAAGGCAAACAACTCGAAAGGGTTGGACGCAAAGCTAAAGGGCCTTCGGAATTTCCGGTGGCAGCCAGTTACCAAAGATTTGTTCTCGCTTTTTTATTCAAGGAGGGTCACCCTATGTTCAAAAAAATGATCGTTGGTCTAATTGCAGTTATTGTTATATCTGCAGTCACACTTGTAGCAACTCAACCTAAAGTTCTAGTAGCGTTTCGAAGTGAAGCTTCTGCGCTATTTGCAACTACTTCAAATACAGATACTCAAGTTACTCAAACCATTCAAACTGAAGCTGAAAAGCCAAGTGTGATTGAGATGAATATTGTGGCTAGTGATACTCTCAAAGTCAGTGAGTCTGCTTTATTAAAGATTTCATTTACACATGAAATGACATCCAATGATTTATTATGGTCGGTTGACCGTCTGTTTGCAACAATCGATGAAGATGGTTACCTCTGGGCACTCAGTGAAGGAACCATCGTGGTTACGGCTTACTCAGCTCAACTTCAATTAACAGCAACAAAGCAAATCAATATTCTTCCCAATGAAGAAGTTAAAGAAGATACTCAAGAAGCTGCTCCAGCTCCAACACCGGCACCAGCACCGGCCCCAGCACCGGCTCCAGCACCGGCTCCAGCACCGGCCCCAGCACCGGCTCCAACACCGGCCCCAGCACCGGCTCCAGCACCGGCTCCAGCACCGGCTCCAGCTCCAGCACCAGCTCCAGCTCCAGCACCAACAATCAAAGAAGTAACAGGATTAACACTATCAAATACAGTCAACTCGTTGACACTGGGTTCAAAAGTAACTTTCTCAGTCGTTGTATCTCCATCTGATGCAACCAACAAGGATGTGGTATGGTCATCATCCAATGATGCGGTTCTATCCGTTAGTGCATCCGGTTCCGTTGTAGCCAAGGCTATTGGAAGCGCTGTGGTAACAGTGAAAAGTGCAACAGGATCCATCACAGCAACTCATACGGTAAATGTTGTTTCAGCTGTTTCTTCCTCACCTGCATCAACCTGGGAAATGGAAGTTATTCGTTTAACCAATATTGAACGTGAAAAAGCAGGTCTGCCTGCACTTAAGTACAATAGTAAGCTTCAACCAGGCGCAGATATTCGTGCTCAGGAAATCATTACTCATTTCTCACACACACGTCCAGATGGTAGTCGTTTCTTTACAGCATTTGATATATCCTATCGTTCTATTGGCGAAAACCTTGCCTCTGGATTCAGAAGCCCAGATGCAGTTGTGGCCGGTTGGATGGGTAGTGAAGGTCATCGTGCCAACATATTGGCTGATAAGTTCACTGAAATGGCTGTAAGTATTACTCAAGATGAAAACGGTAGATATCGTTGGGTTCAAATATTCTATCGTCCTTAAGAGCAATCATAAGTAAATAATGCAAATCAAAAAGAAGTTCTACTAGAGGGCTTCTTTTTTTGGTAGAATAGAGTCTAAAGAAGGTGAATCGAATGAACAAACAAAGTTCACACGCATGGCTAAAGAAACTGATATCCATTCGAAGCGAAGTATCCACTGAAGGAGAAAACCTGATGGCTGATGCGCTCTACCAGCAACTATCCCAACTAGATTATTTCATAAAAAATCCGGAGCACCTCAGTTTTGTGGAAGCAGAAAATGATCCGTATCAACGGAAAAGTCTGGTAGCTTCCATGATTCTTGATCCCTCACGACCAACACTGATTGGTATTGGCCATATCGATACCGTATCAACCATCGATTATGGAAAATATCGTGACCTGGCAACCGAGAGTGAATCACTGAAACAGGCCTTTTTGCAGGACTTAGCTAAGTTCAAACCTTCGGTTCAGCAGGACCTAGTAAATAGTGATTATCTTTTTGGACGTGGATCTTTGGATATGAAAGCAGGGGTTGGAGCCTGGTGTGAAGTTTGCACCTTACTTGATCAACATCCTCACCTCGCCAAAGCCAATCTGATCCTCGGTTTTGTCTGTGATGAAGAGGGAAACTCACTGGGCATGCAAAGTATCCTTTCAAAACTCATCAATATAAAAGATACATTTCATTTAACTTATCTGGGCGTCATTGATACGGATTATACAGCACCGAAAACAACAGGCAATGATGAATATACGATGTACTGTGGAACCATTGGAAAATTTCTATTGAACATAGCGGTTTTTGGTAAAGAAGCTCATGCATCTGATCCGCTGGAAGGTATAGATGCAAGCATGATTCTAAGTGCCCTAATAAGTAAGCTCTGTTACAATCAACAGTTAAGTGAAACATCCCTGGGTAAAGTTTCGCCTGTGATGGTCCCACTACATATCGAAGACAGCCAGCAGGCATACAGTGTGCAGACAGCTAAAATGGCCTGGGGCTATGTGAATGTTTGTTTTTACAAACGCCCAATTGAGCAATGGATGAATATATTTGAATCCACCGCACAGCAAGTGGTGGAAGAACTTCAACAGAAAATGCGTCTAGCACTAAGTGCACAAGGCAGCACAAAAGAACCAGTGCCTATCCGAGTGATAACGCAAAAACAACTTTCAAAAAGCAAACTCGATCTGCATCTACCGGATGAACGAATGGAAGCTTACAGATACGTCCAAGATAGTTATCAAAGTGTGATGAATGATGAGGCACTTATTGTACTGTACATCAGTCCACCCTATTATCCTGCCTTCACCATCGATCCGCAACACTCACCCCTTGTTACATATATTCAATCGAACGTTCAATCGACTCATCCGTACACCATCGAACCTTATTATCCATACATTTCAGATATGAGTTTTGTTAAGGGAGTTGATCAACATGAGATTGAAGCTCTCAAGCAATACATGCCCAATGATCATCGCATCGATGAGCGGATGTTACATATGATGTCAGCTCTGGATTGTGAAATGATCAATATTGGACCATTAGGGAAGGATGCACATCAATGGACGGAACGTGTATCCTTATCGAGCTTTGATTGGCTAATCAACACACTTGCACAGTGTGTTTTGGAGGTAAAGGATGAAATCTTCGATTCAAACGAATAGTTTTTGGGAACATAAGGTAAAAGACAAGCATTTCATCATGACACACTTTGAAGATATGTGCTGGATTTATGATGTCCAAGCTGATGAAATCGAGTTTTATACGGAACACCCTTATAAACAACGGATATTACACCAAACAGTAAATGAAGTCATTCCTTTGCTTCTACAAAGATATCAATTAGTTCAAGCTGGAAACAATGATCCATACTTAATCTATGGCAAGGATGTAGTTTCTTTTGAAATGGATCATGAGGCTATCAATACACAGGTTCTTACTCAGATTGATTTGGATTCAAAACAGATTTTCGGATGCACACTGTTGTTAAGTCAATCGATGGATACTGATTTGGTAAACCAGTATTTGCAGCAACAGCAGCGTTTGATCAGTTTAATGGAAGAAAATGTACGCTTGAATTATCTGATTCGAAAGGATAAACTGACTTCCTTGTATAACAAAGCATACATAGAGGAGCAACTTGATGTTCAATGTGGGATGGTTAGAAGATATCATCGAGAGTGCTCGGTCATCTTTTTTGATATCGATCATTTTAAACGAATTAATGACAACTATGGGCATTCAGTCGGGGATGAAGTACTTATAGCTATTTCTTCACTTATCTCTAATCATATTCGTTCTACGGATATGTTTGCTCGCTGGGGTGGGGAGGAGTTTCTACTATTACTACCTGAAACTGGGATTGAAGAAGCTAAAATCGTTGCCAACAAGTTATGCGCACTCGTTGAACAACACGATTTCGACATTGTCAAAAAGGTGACCATAAGTCTTGGTGTTACCTCGGTCCTAGCCTCAGATACGGTACTTTCCATTCTTAATCGGGTGGATAAGGCATTATATAAGGCAAAACACAGTGGTCGAAATCAGGTTGTCGTCTATCAAAGTGATGAAGAGATACCATTTGCATCCATGAAGATTTCCTGGAGACATGTGTGGGATAGTGGGCATTCTCAAATTGATGCGCAACACAAAAATTTGATTGATTTAGCCAATGAGTTGCTTGAAATGACAACCATGCAAGCGACGAAAGAAGAGATTTTGTTTATGCTCGATAAACTCATTCAACATACGTCCCAGCATTTTGCATATGAGGAGCATGTCTTAAGAAAACTGAACTACGATCAGATTGAAGATCATATGGTCAAACATCAGCTGCTTATCGAGAAAGCTTTGGGCTTAAGGAAAGATTTTCTTGAAGATAAAGGGTACATGAGTACATTCTTCTCTTTCATTATTGAAGATGTGGTGTTAAAGCATATGATTCAGGAAGATACGCGCTTTTTTCCAACAATAAAAAAGTCAATCCACTAGAAACGATGATCTTTAGCTCCGTTCATCATGAAAACGTGAAAGTATGTTGGAATTGTGATAAACTATATTCGAATGATGAAGAAAGGTGATGACATGTCCATAAATTTAGTCTATGAACTTCAGGCGTTAATCAACTCGGCTTCCGAGTCCGATACAGACAAGGGGATTGCCTTGTATTTATTAAAAAATATCCAACGTGTCGAAGATATCACCATTAATGAGTTGGCGAATGAGTGCTATACCTCAATCTCCACGGTAAGCCGTTTTTGCAAAACCATCGGATTAGCCAATTTTGCGGAACTGAAACAACGGATTGGTGAATTTCGCTTAACCAGCTATGAATCGATGAGTGATAATCTTGAAGGTTTGAACTTTCAACAGGGTAATGATGTATTGGTGAATTATACCTCAGAAATTGGAAATGCTCTTTCAGATTTTGCTTCATCCATTGATTTTGAAGTTTTGGACCAAATTATTTCTCTGATGCATCAAAGCGATCGAGTTATCGTTTATGCAACTCAATTGCCTGCCTTTTTTGCCAAGTACTTCCAGTATCTGATGTTACTGCAAAGAAAATACATCGAATTTTATGATCTGCAGGAAGATTCTTCCTACTCCGCATCCCAACTGACGGATAAGGATTGTGCGATGGTCTTTTCAGCGGAAGGTAACTTTATCGTGCGAAATCGCCAAGTAATGATTCAAATCCTACAGACATCAGCCAAAAAGGTTTTATTTACTCAAAACCCAGGGGTTAAGTTTATTGAGCGTTTTGATCAGGTCTTATTTCTTGGAAAACGTAATGCACCAAAGATGGGAAGGTACAAGATTCAGCTCCTCATAGAGGTCTTAGTGAACCGGTATTACTATTATTTGGAGAATCTATCAAAAACTGAAAATAAAGGATAAATCATGGAAAGAACTTCAAAATCTGAAGTTCTTTTTTTGCAGTGAATCCGGTTACAATTAAGGGGAAAGAAAAGGAGTATATTTATGGAAAAATTTACAGCGCTTCTCGAGAAATACTTGATTCCAGTAGCTGGAAAAGTACAAGGGAACAAATACCTTTCATCCGTATCTGACGGATTCGCCATCTTGCTTCCAATCATTATGATTGGTGCAATCGCAACATTATTTGGAACATTGCAAGTCGGTGGTTACCAGACATTTCTGGTATCTGTTGGAGCTAAGCCTATCTTTGGTTTTATTTCAGCAGTAACAACAGATGCTTTGTCCATCTATGCAGTCTTATTTATTGCTTACAGTTTCACAAAAAAGCGTGGTTTTGAATCCAACAGCTTAATTGTGGGTGGATTAGCCTTATTCGCATTTTTATTGCTTATTCCTCTAGGAGTCAGTGGAACAGCTACAGAAAGTAAAGAATTAGTTAATATTGCGGGTGCGATTCCAACAGGATTCTTGGGCGCTCGTGGATTGTTTATGGCAATTATCGTGGGTCTATTAACACCAACGGTGTACTTGTTTGTTATTGAAAAAGGATGGGTTATCAAACTGCCTGATAGCGTACCTCCAACGATTGGCCGCTCATTTAGCGCGTTGATTCCTGCATTTGTGGTTGCAATCTCCTTTGCACTTATCCGTTTTGGATTCAGTTTAACTGCTTATGGTCATGCCAATCAGTTTGTTTACTCCTTTTTGCAACAACCTTTACAGGCTCTTGGATCCAATCCACTATCCATTGTAGGGTTCATTATCATCGCACAAGTCTTGTGGTTCTTTGGTATTCATGGTTTTATGGTTGTCTTACCGTTTCTACAAACAATGCTACTACCTCTTAGTCTTGAAAACCTTGCGGCTTATGAGGCAGGATTAGCCTTGCCAAATCCGATTGTCTGGCAAACATTTGGCACTTACATTCTTATTGGTGGTTCAGGAGCGACTCTAGGTTTGGCTATTATCATGGCATTTGCGTCAAAATCACAACGTTACAAAACGCTGGGAAGACTTTCATTGCCATCCGTTATCGCTGGAATCAATGAACCGATCGTTTTTGGAACACCCATGGTTCTAAACCCATTGATGATTGTACCATTTATTTTCACACCTATCCTGATGTTCTTAATTCCTTACGCACTAACCATCGCAGGCATTATTGAACCTTTACGTGGAATTGCATTACCACTTGGAACTCCTGTACTTCTATACGGATGGTTACAAGGCGGATTACAGATTCTACTTGTTCAGGCAGTATTGATTGTAGTTCAGGCAGTCATCTACTTCCCGTTCTTCAGAATTCTTGATAAGCAAGCATTGGCTGATGAAACAGCAGAAAACGCGTAAATCACACCCCGGGGAAAGTTCGCTTTCCCCTCTTTATATAAAGGAGAATTCATTATGAGCCGTTTACCAGAAAATTTTTTATGGGGAGGTGCGGTTGCTGCCAATCAGCTCGAAGGAGCCTATCTTGATGGTGGCAAAGGACTCACCAACATTGATGTTGTCCCTATGGGGAAAAATCGTTTCCCGGTGATGAAGGGAGATGCCGTGTCATTTGAAGTATCTGCGGATCAATACTACCCAAGTCATGAGGCAATCGACTTTTATCACACGTACAAAGAAGATATTAAACTGTTGGCAGAAATGGGGTTTAAAAGTTTTAGAACTTCCATTGCCTGGTCACGCATTTTCCCAACCGGTGTCGAAGAAACACCAAATGAAGAGGGCTTGGCTTTTTATCAGAGCCTTTTTGAAGAATGCAAAGCCTATGGAATCGAACCCGTGGTGACCATATCACACTTTGATGTACCGCTTCATCTTGCGAAAACCATCGGAGCCTGGCGATCTCGTGAGATGATTGCTCACTTTGAAAAGTATGTTCGTGTTATTCTTGAACGATACAAAGACTTGGTAACCTATTGGATGACATTTAATGAAATCAACATGCTTTTGCATCTGCCATTTGTCGGAGCGGGGATTTCATTTAGTGAAGGTGAAAATAAAGATGCGGTTCTCTATCAGGCAGCTCACCATCTTTTACTCGCGAGTTCAATAGCAACCAAGATTGCCCATCAGATCAATCCATTAAATAAAGTAGGCTGTATGCTTGCGGCAGGATTAACCTATCCCAACACTCCTCATCCAGAAGATATTTTTATGGCCCAAAGCAAGAATCGTGAAAACTACTTTTTCATTGATGTTCAGTCTCGTGGTGAATACCCATCGTATGTAAAGAAATATCTTGAGCGAAGTGGAATTACACTGGATATCAAAGAAGGAGATCTTGAACTTCTAAAAGAGCACACAGTCGATTACATTGCCTTCAGTTATTACTCTTCCCGTTTAACTAGTGCAGATCCGAAGGCATGGGAAAATCAAACTGCTGGAAACGTCTTTAAAACACTTCGAAATCCACATCTAAAAGCGAGTGAATGGGGTTGGCAAATTGATCCGAAAGGTCTAAGAACGACGATGAATGAGCTTTATGACCGTTATCAGAAACCATTGTTCATTGTAGAAAACGGACTTGGTGCCAATGATGAAGTGATTGATGGTGAGATTAACGATGACTATCGTATCGAGTATTTGCAACACCATATCAAGGAAATGATTGATGCGGTAGATTTAGATGGAGTTGATCTTTTAGGGTACACTCCTTGGGGATGCATTGATCTAGTATCTGCTTCTACGGGTGAGATGAAGAAAAGATATGGCTTTATTTATGTGGATAAGGATAATGATGGTCAAGGTACCCTTAAGCGAATGAAGAAGAAATCGTTTGAATGGTACAAACAAGTCATTGCTTCCAATGGCGAAAATTTAACTAATCAATAAAACAAACGTACCAATTCGAATTGAATGGGTACTTTTTTTTTAATCATTGGTATAATAGAAATATTGGGGTGATACTATGAAAAAAAGACTGATTCTTTATGCAGGGAAGTATAAAACAACTAAAGAATGTGCACAATTACTTGCTGACAAGTTTTATGAGCATGTAAAACTCTGTTCGATTTCGGATGTACAATCTGTATCTCTTCAGGACTATGATCAGATCATTTTTGGAGCAAGTGTATATGAATCACGTATCTCTCGGAAAATGAGCCAATGGATCAAAAAGCATCAGAATCATCTTTTACACAAAGAGATAGGTATTTTTTTATGCGCCTATCATGATGAGAAATGCGGACTCTACATGAAACTTAATTTTCCAATTGAAATCCTGGAGCATGCAAAGGTCAAAATGTGTTTTGGGGCACATCTGGATTACTCAACCATGAGTTGGCTGGATCGATTTCTGATGAAACTGATTCAGTTCTTTGATCAGGAAGAGATTGTAAGCAAAGTATACAAAGAACGAATTCACTATTTTGCCAGAGAAATGGCTAAAGGAGAAGAAATCTATGAATGAAACCATTCGAGTGATACTCCAGCGCAGCAGTGTGCGGAAGTACTCAAGTGAACCACTAAATGATCAGCAAATGGATGCACTTAAGAAAGTGGCATTAGCCTCACCTAGTGCAAAAAACCGTCAACCATGGCACTTCAGTTTTATTACGCAAGGGGAAGTGATTGAGAAAATGGAACAAATCATGGCCAATGACACCAACCAGGATCCTTATGGAAGCATGAAACTTTTTTACAAAGCGCCTTTGGTCGTGGTCATTTCCACAAATTCGATGGAACATATGCAACTGGTGGACTGTGGTATTGCGGTTGAAAATCTGGCGATTGCGGCGAAATCCATGGGGCTGGACAGCGTGATTGTGGGTCGTCCCCGACATCTGAGTCCTGAAGCCATGATGCAGTTTACATCCCTATATCAGCAGCCACAAGGGTATGAGTTTGCGATAGCTATTTCAATTGGCTATGGGGCAGCCGGAAAAGAGCCACATGGCTGGGATTATTCAAAAATCAACGTCATCTAACGGATGATGTGCTATAATATTTTAAGTGATAATGGAGGAAATTATGGAAAAAAGAAAAGATTTACCCCTACGTAGTGAAGTTGCACTGGAAGATACATGGAATCTAGAACCTATCTATGCCAGTGATGAAGCATGGGAAGAAGCCTTTGGGTATATTGAACAAAATCATACGAAGGCACTTTCGTTTAAAGGAAGACTGACATCAGATAAGGAAACGTTTAAGGAAGCGATTCGCTTTCAGGAAGATATCTATTTTCGTGTTGAACATGTCTATGTCTATGCCCATCTCAAGTTTGATACAGATACCACCAATAGCAAATACCAGGCTTATTTTGCCCGAATCTCAAGTTTGTATGCTCAAGTAGCATCCAGCTTCTCATTCTATCAGGCTGAATTGTTATCAGCTGATCCAAAAATCATTGAAGGATTTCTTGAAAGTGATGAAGAATTATATGTGTATAAGCATGAGTTTGAAAAACTGTTTATCAAGCGTCCCTTTATTTTAAGTGATAAGGAAGAGCGTTTATTGGCAGAAGCATCCGAGATATTCAAGTCACCATCCGATACCTTCGGCATGCTTAACAACGCGGACATAACCTTTGAACCTGTGATGGATGAACATGGGGAAGAAAGCCAACTTTCACATGGTCGCTATGTTTTATTTTTGGAAAGTAAGGATCGGCGGGTTCGTAAAGATGCCTTTATGTCCATGTACAAAACATTTACCAGCTTTAAAAACACATTTGCATCCACACTTTCAGCGACAGTAAAGGCTCACAATTTCAATGCCAATATCCGTGGCTACAGCAGTGCCCGTCATGCCTCTTTGAGTGCGAACAACATTGATGAATCTGTGTATGATGCACTGGTTGAGGCAGTGAATGATCGTATTTCATTGTTGCACCGATATGTCAATCTTCGTAAAAATGCGCTGAAACTCGATGAAATAGCGATGTATGATCTGTATACACCTTTGGTAGAAGATATTGATTTGCCTGTAAGCTATGAAGATGCGAAACAGTTGATTCTCGATGGTCTGGCTGTATTAGGAGAGGAGTATGTTGGAATCCTCAAGGAAGCTTTTGATAACCGATGGATTGATATCAAGGAGAACAAAGGAAAGCGCAGTGGTGCCTACTCCTCTGGCGGTTATGGAACCAATCCATACATTCTGATGAACTGGCAGGACAATATTGATAATGTCTTTACACTGGCTCATGAACTGGGGCATAGTGTGCACAGTTATTACACCCGCAAATCACAGCCATATGTTTATGGAGACTATTCCATTTTTCTGGCGGAAGTTGCCTCCACAACCAATGAGATCCTATTGACAGATTACATGCTTAAGAAGTTCACAGATCCAAAAGTGCGCGCTTACCTGATTAATCACTATCTGGATGGATTTAAGGGTACGGTTTTCCGTCAGACACAGTTTGCGGAGTTTGAACATTTCATTCATATGGCTGCTAAAAAAGGTACAGCACTCACAGCGGATTATCTGAGTGAGTCATATTTTGAATTAAACAAGAAATACTATGGTGATTCCATGGTATACGACCCACAGATTGCCATGGAATGGGCACGTATTCCGCACTTCTATTACAATTATTATGTGTTCCAGTATGCTACGGGATTCAGTGCCGCAAGTGCCTTGTCTGCGAAGATTCTTTCGGAAGGTGCAAGTGCAGTGAAGCCATATATTGATTATCTGAAAGCAGGAAGCAGCGATTTTCCAATTGAAGTATTGAAAAAAGCAGGTGTAGATATGAGTAGCAATGCCGCCACCAAGGCAGCCATGGACGTCTTTGAACAGCGTCTTGGTGAACTCGAAGAACTGCTACTGAAATAAGTACAAGGCTGCCAAAAAGTGCAGCCTTGTTTTTTAGAGGTACCAATGAAAAAGATTTACAACGAATACAAACGTCATAAAAAACAGTATCTTATAATTGTAAGTGCTTTTTTGCTATACCTTTCGACGTTTGTTTTACACCATATTTCGTTTCTAATTGAACATGTTTATGCTCGAACCCTCTTTCCAATAACCAATCAGTTACTTTCAACGCTTACATCGTTTGTTCCTTTTTCAATCGCGGAGTTTCTGTATGTATCATTATATCTACTTGCTTTTGCTTTGATACTTTCCATCTTGATTCAGGGCATCAAAGGAAAATGGCTTAAAGCCATCAGAGAAGCACTGGTCATCGTATCCGTGATTTATCTTGGATTTATGATGCTATGGGGATTGAACTACTATCGTCAGCCCTTATGGGTTTCGTTAAATATGCCTGTAGAATCTTCGAAGCAACAGTTGATTTCTACGGTAGATACGTTAACACAGATGACAAATCAGCTTGGTGTACGCGTGAGTCGTGATGAGCAGGGTATTATGAAACTATCGATACCAAGGCAGGACTTACTAAAAGATGATTTTTTACAGATGAACTCTTTATTAAAACCCATTCCGTTTTTACAAGGGGTATATGGGGATGCCAAGCCTGTTTTTCTATCCAGATATATGCTATACACGCAAATTTCCGGGATGTACTTTCCATTTACTGCGGAGGCGAATGTAAACATGCTGATTCCAGATGCCACATTCCCATTTACAGTGTTGCATGAACTGGCACATCAACGGGGGATTGCACTTGAAGACGAGGCGAATTTTGTGGCTTTTGTAACTGCAGTAACTCATTCTCATCCGGATATTCAGTATTCAGGGGCGATCATGGCTTTACGCTCAAGTATCAATGCACTGGCACGAGTAGACTTGAGTTTGGCACAAAGCAAGGTAGAAATGATTGACTCATCGGTACGTTTGGACATGCAGTCTATACGCGATTTTTGGGCTCAGTATGATGGTACAGTAGGAACAGTAAGCAATCAGATTAACGACACCTATCTGAAAGGAAATCAGCAGAAGGATGGAGTTGCCAGCTATGGACGAATGGTCGATCTGCTTGTCCG
>ERZ869909.2417-NODE-2417-length-12433-cov-9.790709_pt1 | contig 12433 bp, 13 predicted proteins | sample MGYA00520892_ERZ869909 | MGnify/ENA primary metagenome ERZ869909 (study PRJEB32215, sample SAMEA104723947) | bioreactor metagenome | biome: bioreactor; feature: anaerobic bioreactor; material: water | place: China | collected 2015-03-12 ... | reverse complement strand
CCTCGGCGACCCACCGATCGGCGGCGGCGCCCGCGACGGCGCTGCGCTCGGCGCCCGACGCCAGGCGGTAGTGGAGGAACGCGCTCGTGAGGATCGCGGCGAGCAGCGCCCACGTCGCCAACGTGACGACCAGAACCGCCACCAGGACCATCCCCGACGATCGGCGGCGGTTCACGGCCACACCTCGGCGCACGGCGCGTGCGGCAGCCGAACCTCGTAGCTCCGCTCGTCGCCGTCCGACCAGGTGAGAGCGATGCGGAGCGCCGTCCAGCGCGTCGCGCCATCGTGGTCCACCGCGCGCCACGCGCCACGGTCGTCCCGGCCGCCGGTGACGACGAGCCTCGTGACCTCCTCGAGCCATGGCTGGCGCACCGCCGGCGGCGAGCGCCAGTACAGGGCAGGGCGTCCACCACCGTCGGCACCGGCGAAGACCTCGACGAGGCGCGGGTCGTGCTCGCCCAGCCTCACGCCCTCCGCCCGGACGCGGCGCCCCGCATCGGCGACGTGGAGACCGCAGCCGTCGAGCCCGCGCCCGGCGTGGGCCAGCGCCCCGGCGAGGAGGAACGGGACCGACGTCGCGCGCTGCCCGACCGTACCGCGGCCGTCGATCGCGGACGCGAGCCGACCCGCCACCGACGCGGCGCCGTACGCCGCCGTCAGGATCGCGCCTCCGATCGCCAGGGCGACGAGGAGCTCCACGACGGTGAGGCCGACCGCCCTCCTCATGGCCGGTGGCAGCGCGCGAGGAGGTCGGCGCCGTCCAGGTCCGCCACCAGCGCGTCCGCCCGGCGCGTGAGCGACGCGGCCGCGGCGACGGTGCCCGCGATGGCCGGCGCCTGCAGCGCCACGAGCGACAGCGCCACGAGCACCTCGACGAGCGTCAGGCCAACGGTTCGCCGCCCAGGTGGGCGATGGCCGCTCACCGCGGCTCCCAACGGACCCGACCCAACGAGGACACGATGACTGCGGCCCGACGTCCGCGGTGCTCGAGCAGGATCGTGGTGTTGCCCACGCCGCCGCCGTCGCACGTGCGCGGGAGTCCGTCGGCACCGAACACCAGGCCTCGGGACGGCATCGTCACCAGCCGGGCTCCCGTCGAGGGGGCCACGACGGAGCCCGCCGCGGCGCACGGCGTCTCGCCGATGCCGATCGCGGAGCCGCCCGCGACGGCCGCCATGCGCGTGGCCGCGACGAAGCGCGCGAAGCGCTGGAACTCGGCCGACCCGCTGGACCACAGCGGGGCCGTCAGGGCGGCCGCGAGGCCGATGATCGCCACGATGACGATCGCCTCGAGGAGGGTGAAGCCGCCATCGTCGAAGGGGGTCATGGCGCCATCGTGCGCCACCGGACCCGGACCCGGCCCCGCGAGATAGGCCGGCGTCCGGGGACCCCTCGTCAGAACGTCTGGTTGCCGTTGGCCTGGATCTCGTCCAGAACGACCCAGCCGTACTTCCGCGCCGCTTGGACCGCCGAGACCCGGTCGCTCACCCCGAGCTTCGCGTACAGCCGGTTCACGTGGTGTTTGACCGTCTCCGGCGAGATGCCCAGCTCCGCGGCGATGGCCTTGCCCGTGGCGCCCGTCACGAGCCTCCGGAGCACCTCGAACTCGCGGGGCGAGAGATCGGGCAGGTCGGACGGCGGTTGGAGGCGACGGGCTTCGGATCCCACGAGCTCGTCGATGCGGCGCGCGAGGTGTTCGGGTTCCGTCTCCTTGCCCAGGAACGCGGTGGCGCCGGCGCCGGCGGCAGCCGCGACCACCGCGGGCTCCTCGAACGTCGAGAGCATGATGATCACCGGCGTGGGGCGACCGTCGGGCACCGACCCGACGATGCGGCGGGCGGCATCGACGCCGTTCAGGCGCGGCATGCGAAGGTCGAGGAGCACGACGTCGTACGCGCGGCCGTGCGCCAGGTCGGCGGCGTGCTGCCCGTCGATCGCCTCGTCGACCTGTCCGAACCCCAACGAGCGCAGGGCCATCGCCAGGCCGAGGCGGTACATGGGGTGGTCGTCGGCGATGAGGATGCGGAGCTCCGCCCTAGGCCGAGACATCCCCGCTCCCGACGTACGCCAGCAGCACCGTCCCCTTGGCGCTGGTCGACTCGAGCACGAGCTTCCCACCGTGCATCTCGAGGACCCGGCGGGCAAGGAAGAGCCCGATGCCGCCGGCCCCGCCCGCGACGGCGACACCGGCCACGTCGATCGGCTCCGAACGGAACGGCTGCGTGAGGTGCTCCAGGGGGGCCGGCAGCCCGTGGCCGTCGTCCGCGACCCGCACCAGCCCGGGGAACACCTCGACGTCGACGACGTGCCTGGCGTACCGGACGGCGTTCGCGATGACGTTCTCCAGGGCGCGCTCGACCAGGGCTCGGTCGCCCCAGGCGCGCCCCGTCCCCGTCACGCGGACCCCGACCGATCGCACGCCCACGAGCCGTTCGACGATCCCCGCCACCAACGCCTCGAGGTCCATCGACTCGCGCCCGACGATCACGTCGTCGCGTTCGAACCGGATCGCGTCGAGCATCCGCTGCACGTCCGCCACGAGCACGCGAAGCTCCGACGACAGCCGCAGGACGAGGAGGCCGTCCTCGGTGCCGGACAGGCCCGGACGGTTCGCCAGCACCGCCAGCGTGTTGGCGCCCGCGGCGATGGGCGTCTTGACGTCGTGGACGACCGCGGCGATCCACGCGGTCTGGCGCGCGTGCCGCTGCTCGATCCGGTCCAGCAGCGCGTACGTGGCGAGCGCGAGCTCCCGGACCTCCGGCCAGGCGCCGCTCAGGTCGATGGCCGGCTTGGCCTTCACCACCGCGATGTGGTCCCGCGGGCGCGCCGCCGCGTCTCGCAGGTCGCGCGCGAGCAGGGTGAGCGCCAAGGTCCGCTCGGACCACCTGCGGTACACCATCGAGTACGCCAGGACGCCGCCGCCGATCGCAGCGACGACGATCCAGGCGGTCGACGCCGTCCACCCCAGCCCGAACGTCAACACCAGCGCCAAGGTCCACCCGCTCACCGCCGCCATCACCAGGGCTGCGAGCCACACGCCCACGCCTGCCATGGTGGGTGCGACCATGCGCTTCTCACCCCTCCCCGGTCGACGACACCGCCAAGAACGCCTCCTGGGGCACCTCGACCGTCCCGAGCTGCTTCATGTGCGCCTCGCCCTTCGTCTGCTCCGCCGGGACATGCGCCGCACCCGCGATGGCGCCACCGTAACACCTGACCCACACGCCCCCGCGGAAGGGCTTCACAGCCGCGGCCGCGGGATCCCCGTCACCGAGCGCCCACGGGACGACGAGGATGTATCTTCGTCCCATGCGAACCGACGCGCGCTCGGGCCCGACGCTTCCCTTCCTCGTCGTCTTCCTGTCCAGTGCGTGCGTGATGGTCATCGAGCTGGTCGCGAGCCGGCTCATCGCGCTGCACGTCGGCAGCAACCTCTACACGTGGACCAGCATCATCGCCGTCGTCCTGACGGGCCTCACGGTGGGCAACCTCGCCGGCGGCGCGCTCGCCGACCGCGTGGGCCGGCGGGCGGGCGCGCTGCTCGCTTGGCTGCTCGTGGCGGCCGGCTTCTCCTCGCTCGCGATCGTGGTGGCGGTCGACCCCGTCTTCGCCGGCACGGTGGCGAGCCTTCCGCTCGCGTCCCGGGCGCTGCTCGGCGTGGCCATCGTGTTCTTCGTGCCGGCGGCGGTGCTCGGGGCGGTGTCGCCGCTCGCGGCGACCTGGGCCATCTCGACCCGTGCCCGGCTCGGGTTCACGGTGGGCACGCTGTACGCGGTGGGATCGTTCGGAGCGATCGTCGGAACGCTCCTCACCGGCTTCGTCCTCATCGCCTACGTCGGCTCGATCGCGATCATGGTCGGCGTGGCCGCCGTGCTCGCGCTGTGTGGCCTGACGGTGCATCGGCGGCTGCCCACGCTGGTCGGTGCCGTCTTCGTCCTCACGGTGGCCGGCGTCGTGCTCGTGGGCCGACCCACGTGGATCCCAGCCGCGGCCGCCGAGCACGGCGAGGTCGTGTACGTCGCGGAGACCCGGTACCAGACCGTGGCCGTCGCCCACGACCCGTGGACCGGCGCGCGCACCGTCGTGCTCGACAACCTCGTCCATGGGTTCGTGGTGCCCGAGGACCCGACGCTGCTCGTCTACCCGTACATCGCGGCCTACGCGGCCGCCCACGAGGTCGCACGGGAGCGAGCGGGACGGCCGCTGCGGTCGCTCCACCTCGGCGGCGGAGCGTTCACGCTTCCGAGGTTCGTCGCCGCCGCGTTCGCCGGCGACGAGATCGTGGCCGTCGAGATCGACCCTGGCGTGACGATGGCCAACCACGCCGCGGCCGGGCTTCCCCTCCCCCCGCCGTTCGAGGTCGTCCACGCCGACGCCCGCGAGGCCGTGCGGGACCTCGCGGGTGCCGGCCGGACGTTCGACCTCGTCTACGCCGACGCCTTCACCGACTACTCGATCCCGTACCACCTAGCCACGGTGGGCTTCTACCGGCAGCTGCGCGCCGTTCTGGCCGACGACGGGGCCGTCCTGTTCAACGTGATCGACGACCCTCGTTTCCCGCGGATGCTGGCGTCGCTCGTGGCCACCGCCGGGGTCGTCTTCGAGCGCGTGGAGGTCCTCGCCATGGGGCCGGACTCCGACGAGAACGCGCGGAACACGTTCGTCGTGGTCGCCGGAAGCGGCGACCTCACGGCCCGGGAGGTCGTGGACCGCGCCGCCGCGGGTGGCCTCGAGGTCGCCGTCCGCGTCGCCGCCGATCTCGCGGGCCGCCTCGGGGGGAGGCCGCCGGTGGTCCTGACGGATGCCTTCGCGCCGGTCGAACGGCTCGTCGCCCACCTCTACGGACGCTGACGAGCCTCGCGACCGATCACGGCCGGCGCGCCAGGATCCGGATGCCGGACGCGGTGAACTGGCTGGCCGTCGCTGGCGGCGTGTCGGGGATGTCGACGTTGGCGATCCCGGTGAAGGTCCCACCGCCGCCGCCGTTCCAGTAGATCCCCAGGTTGCGATCGTTGCAGAGCGTCCCGGGCCTGGGGTCGGAGCCGATGGCCAGGATCGCGCCCACGAAGTTCAGGCCGCCGCCGCCGATCTTGCATACGGAGCCGTTCGCCCACACGACGGTGTAGAGCGTGCCCCGAACGGACTGGAACTTGACGTCCCCCTCGGTGGCGATCAACGTCTGCACGGTGTCGGTGCCGAGCGCCGAGGCACCCACCTTGTCGATCTCCACGTCGTTCGCCGCGAACAGGGTGTTCATCCCGGAGAGGTCGGCGTTGCCGTTGCCCATGCGGACCGTGCCGACCACGAGCTTGAGGCCGCGGCCGTTGGCCTCGCCGAAGGGCGGCGTGGAGCCGGCCCGCAGGTCGACCCGCGACGAACGCGGGCCGAGCACGTAGAGGTTCGTGGCGACGCCCGTGAGCGTCACGTTCGCGTTCTCGCCGAGGCAGATCGTACCGTTGGTGTGGAGGCTCGCGTTGATGGTCGGGGTGGCGCCGGCAGGCACGTTCAGCGTGCAGCCCGCCATCGAGGGGAGCGACACGGAGCGCTCCGCGTACGCCGCGGCCAACTGGGCGTCGAAGTCGAACAGGGGGATCTCGGGCGGATCGGTCCCGCGGTCGCAGACGACCACGCTGTGGGCGTGGATCGTGCAGGCGGCGCGGTTCTCGGGGGTCCGAGGGAGGCCGGGCCGCCACCCCGAACGGGCGAAGTTGCTGGTGTTGTTGAGGACCTTGGTGGACGAGCCCACGAGGTCGTTCCCCGCCCACAGCGGGATGCGGAAGGACGTGTTGCCGTTGATTCGGATCTCCGCACGCGACACCCAGCCGACGCCGAAGACCGGATCCTGCTCGGTGGGGACGTCGATCGGCGTCAGTTCCCCCTGGAACCGCGCGCCGGTCTCGTACTGCGAGCCCGCGGGCCCCGCTCCGCGGACGGTCACCGTCCCGGCGCGCACCGTGCCGTCCGCGCCCGGCGCGTCCCACACCAGGTCGACGATGGCGTACGGGGACCCTGCGGGGATCCGTGCGCGCAGCTCCGCCAGCGTGGGCCACGAGCTGTCGGCGCGCTGCGTGTACTCGCGGGCGAGCGCAAGCAGCGCGACGTCGAGACCCTCGTGCGCGTTGTAGAACGCGACGGCGGAGGCCCTCGTGTTCTCGGCGATGCGCAGGTTCATGTTGGTGAGGAAGAACGCGCCCACGCCGATGCCGGCCAGCACCACGAGGACGAGGAGGCTCGTCACCAGGACGAAGCCTCGTTGGGTTCGATGGGATGTGCGTGGCTGCATGGCGCCGCTCCTCGCGTGTCCGCCGTCAGTGGACGACACGGTACACCTGTGGGTTGCTGATGCCGATCAGGAACTCCCACTCCCGACCGCCTACGAACTGCACGACCACGTTGAGGCCGGCGAGCTCGGGCGGCAGCGAGGCGGTGGGCAGTCCGACGAGGCTCTCGGTGGCGAACCTCGACCGCTCGCGATCGACGATCTCGACGACGCGCATGCTCTCGACGTTGCCCACGAGGAGCTCGGTCGTCGCGACCGCCGAGCCCGGTCGCAGCTCCTGTCGCACGAGCGTCTGGGACGTGACCGTGAAGGTGACCTGCCGCTCTCCGCTGTCGGTCACGTACCGGTCCTCGAAGTAGCGGACCGTGAGCTCGTCGCTCGTGCTGCCCGACGGCCGCCGGACGAGGATCGCTTCGTCGCCCGAGCCGAGGGTGAACGGTCGCGCGACCGTCGCGGCGCCGAGGCCGCGGAACCCCGCCATGCCGACCTCGTAACGCATGAGTTGGAGCACGGCCTCGGAGTCCTGGATCGCCTCGCTCCGCTCGGTCGTCACGCGGTACGCCCGGAGGCCGTCGACGAGGAAGGTCCCGAGCGCCGCGAGCACGACGATGAAGATGGCGGCCACGAGCAGGAGCTCGACGAGCGTGAACCCGCGACGCGACCCGGCCCTCACCGAGCCCGGACGCGGCTCCGGATGAGCGCGCCGCTCATTCACCGTCGATCACGCTCCCGGTACCGCCGGAGATCCAGATCCCCGTCCACAGCGTGGAGAGCGAGAAGGTCTCGCCCCGCGGACCGTCGGCGGTCACCGTGACCCGGTACGTCGAGGGCGCGACCGCGGGGTTGCACACCAGCCGGCCCGAACCGTCTTCCTCGAAGACGAGCGCGCACGGCACGATGTCGACGCTGCACCCGGTGAAGTCCTCGGGCACGAGCGCGGAGCAGAGGTCGGAGCCGGGCTCGAGGGCCGTCTGGCGCTGCCACTCGAGCTCGCCCCGGACGAGTCGCGTCGTCCGGTTGATGGCTTCGGCGCGCGCCGTGTTCTGCAGCGCGACCGTCTGGAGCTGGGCGAGCGCCAGGATGCCGATCGAGAGGACGGAGATGGCGACGAGGACCTCGACCAGGGTCAGGCCGGCGGTCGTGCCGGTGCCTCGGCGATCGCTGCGCATCATTGGATGGTCACCCTTCCCGTCAGCGTCACGGTGACGACCCGCGACGCGCCGTCGTCCCGGATGGTGGCAATGGTCGGGCTGAACGGCCCGAGGGCGCAGGAACGGGCCTGGCCGCTGGGCAACCACACGACGCCTTCGCCGTCGACGAACCCGGGATCGACCGTGACCCTGCGGTACTCCACCGGCGACGCGCGGGCCACCAGGGTGGCGCCGGCGCAGGGCGTCGCGTCGCTGCCGCGGCGCGTCTGGAACTCCCCGTCCGACGCGGACCAGACGACGGCGACAGGCACGCTGCGCTTGACGGCCTCGAAGCGCGCCTGTTGGATGAGCGCCCGCAGGTCGTTGGCGTACGCGCGGGCGCCCTGCGGCGGGAAAGCCGCCACGCCGATCGCGGCGAGGACGCCGAGGACCGACAGCGCCATGAGCAGTTCGAGGAGGGAGAAGCCGCCGCGGGTGCGACGGGCACGGGTCGAGGGGCTGCGCCGCTGCATCGACCCCAGGCTAGGCGCGCGAGCCCCGGTCGGGTACCCCCGATCGGGGGGGATCGCCCTGCAGGCCGAGCCGCCTGGCGGCGAGCACCGCCTGTACGCGGTCCGACACGTCGAGCTTGCCGAACAGCGACGACAGATGGTCCTTCACGGTGTCGACCCCGATCCCGAGCCGGACCGCGATCTGCTTGTTCGTGGCACCGTCGCCCAGCGCCTGCAGGACGTCGCGTTCGCGCGGCGTGAGCTCCGGAAGGCTCGGAACGTCGATCAGCTTCAGGCCCGGCTCGGCGACGAGTCGCCGCAGCAGGTCGGCGATCGCGCGAACGGGCGTCTCCTTGGTCAGGTACGCTCTCGCGCCCGCCTCGGCCGCGCGCCGCACCGTATGCGGGTCGTCGTAGGTCGACAGCATGACCACGGCGCCGGCCGATCGGGCCGCGACGATCCGCCGGCACGCCTCGATGCCGTCCACGCCGGGCATGCGGACGTCCAGGACGACCGCGTCGGGTCGCAGGCGCGCCGCCTCTTCGGCCGCCGCCGCGCCGGTCTCGACCGTCGCCACGACGTCGAACCCTTCCGCCTGCAGCGCCAACCTCATCCCCAGGCCGAACGCGGGGTGGTCGTCGGCGACGACGACGGTGGGGGTCACGAGCCCCCCGTGCCGAGGTAGAGGAGCACGCTCGTGTGACCGGGCCCGGATGCCTCGAGCTTCAGCCGTCCGCCACCCGCCTCGAGCGATCGCCGGGCGATGTACAGCCCGAGCCCCGCCGCACCCGGCGCGACCCCCGGGCTGGCGGGTCCGGGCCGGAACGGGTCCAGCAGCTCGTCGAAGGGAGCCGCGAAGCCCGGACCGTCGTCGACGACCCGGACCAGCCCCGCCGACACGCCGACGCGAACGCGCCGGCTCGCGTGCCGGATCGCGTTGACGACCACGTTCTCGACGGCGCGGCGCACGGCCATGAGGTCGAACTCCCCGGACCATGCCCCGCCGACCTCGACCTCCACGCCTCGCGACCGCATGAGGATGGAGAGGTCGGCGACGACGGCCTCGACGACGGTGTGCAGGTCGTGGCGGCCCCTCGCGCCGTAGGCGGCGGCCGAGTCGACCCGCAGCACGTCGATGAGACGGTTGAGCCGCGCCAGGGTGCCGACGCTCGACCGCTCGAGCTCCCGTACGACCGCCTCGCGATCGTCGTCCGGGGCGGCCTTCAGCCGCTCGACGAGCAGGTTCTGGGCCACCACCGGCGTCTTGAGGTCGTGCATGAGACCGCCCAACACGGCCTCCTTCTCCGAGCGGTCGCGGGCGATGCGCTCGACCGCCTGGCGCAGGGCACGCTTGAGCGCGATCGTCTCCTCCGGTTCGCCGTCGAGGTCGACGAGCGCCGCGTCACCCACGTCGCCGAGCGACGGGTCGAAGCGCCGGAGCGCGCCGGTGAGCGCCTCGAGCGGCGCGACCAGGCGCGCGGCCATCGCCGATCCGTACAGCCAGGCCACGATGGTGACCGCGACGGTCCACGACAGGGCCAACACGATCGAGGCGCCGAGCGGGAGCTCGCCGGGCAGCCACGACACCAGCCCGTACGCGACGGCAGCGGCCGGCGCACCCGCGGCGACGGCGATCGCGAAGGCGATGCGCCGGCGCATCCGCCACCGTCGCCGAGCGGCCGCACCCGCCACGGCCGTCGAACCGCCGCGCGCCGCGATGCCTCACCCCTCCCCGGTCGACAGCACCGCCAAGAACGCCTCCTGGGGCACCTCGACCGTCCCGAGCTGCTTCATGCGCGCCTTGCCCTTCTTCTGCTTCTCGAGGAGCTTCTTCTTGCGGGTGATGTCGCCACCGTAGCACTTGGCCAGCACGTCCTTGCGGAAGGCCTTGACCGTGGCCCGGGCGAGGATCTTGCCGCCGATCGCGGCCTGGATCGGGATGGCGAACATCTGGCGGGGGATGACGTCCGCCATGCGGTCGACGATGCGACGACCGACGTCGTACGCCTTGTCGCGGTGCGCGATGACCGACAGGGCGTCGACCTTCTCCTCGTTCACCAGCACGTCCACCTTGACGAGGTCGCCCGGGCGGTACGCGAGGAAGTGGTAGTCCATCGAGGCGTAACCGCGGCTGAGCGACTTCAGACGGTCGTGGAAGTCGTACAGGATCTCGCCGAACGGCACCTCGTAGTGCAGCTCCACCCGGCGCCCGTGGTAGACCATGTCCTGGAACGATCCGCGCTTCTCCTGCACGAGCCCCATGACGTTCCCTACGTACGTCTCCGGCACGAACACGCTCAGGCGCACCCAGGGCTCGGCGATCTCCTCGAGCCGGTCCGGGGGCGGCAGTTGGCTGGGGTTCTGGATGGTCATCGCGACGCCGTCCGTGGTGCGCACTTGGTACACCACGCCGGGCGCGGTGGCGATCAGTGCCTGATCGAACTCCCGCTCGAGCCGCGCCTGCACGATGTCGGCATGCAGCAGGCCGAGGAAGCCGCAGCGGAACCCGAACCCGAGCGCCTCGCTCGTCTCGGGCTCGAAGCTGAAGGCGGCGTCGTTGAGGCGCAGCTTCTCGAGCGCCTCGCGCAGCTTGGGGTACTCCTCGTTGTCGGTCGGGTACAGCCCGCAGAACACGACGGGCTGCGCCGGCTTGAACCCCGGGATCGCCGGGCCGCTGGCGCGGTCCGCGTGGGTGACGGTGTCGCCGATCTGGGTGTCGGCGATGTCCTTGATACCGGCGGTGAACCAGCCCACCTCGCCCACCCCGAGCGCCTCGGACACGACGGGCTGCGGCCGGAAGAAGCCGACCTTGTCGACCTCGAGCACCTTGCCCGTCGAGGCGATGCGCACGCGGTCGCCGTGCCGGACGGTGCCGTCGAACACGCGGATGAAGGCGATGACGCCCTGGTAGGAGTCGTAGACGGCGTCGAAGATCAACGCGCGAAGGCCCGCGGCCGGGTCGCCCTGGGGCGGCGGTAGGTGCCGGACGATGCCCTCGAGCACCGCGGCGACGTTCTCCCCGGTCTTCGCGGACGTGGCGACGGCGTGGTCACCCGGGATCCCGATGACCTCCTCGAGTTCGGCGATCGCGCCGGGCACGTCGGCGGCCGGAAGGTCGATCTTGTTGATGACCGGCAGCACCTCCAGGCCGTTGTCCACCGCCAGGTACGCGTTCTGGATCGTCTGCGCCTCGACGCCCTGGGCCGCGTCGATCACCAGCAGCACGCCCTCGCAGGCGCGCAGGGCCCGGGAGACCTCGTAGTTGAAGTCGACGTGGCCGGGGGTGTCGATCAGGTTGAACTGGTAGGTCTGGCCGTCCTGGGCGCGGTACTCCAGGCGCATGGGCGTCGCCTTGATCGTGATGCCGCGCTCGCGCTCGAGTTCCAGGGTGTCGAGCATCTGGTCCCGCTTCTCGCGTTCCGACACGCTCTGGGTGAGCTCCAGGATGCGGTCGGCGAGCGTCGACTTGCCGTGGTCGACGTGGGCGATGATCGAGAAGTTGCGGATCCTCATCGCGCCCATCGTACACGTCGCCCGCGTACGTTCCGGCCCGTGGTGGACGGACCTCGCCGCACGGGAGGCGGCGGGCCGCGTCACCCGCGCCGGTCTCGGAAGAACGCGCTCAGCAACGTTCCGGCCTCGCGCGCCCGCACCCCGCCGCGCACGACCAGGCGCCGCTTCCATGCCTCGGTCGACACGTCGGCGACACCGCCGAGGGCGCCGTCGCGCAGGTTCGGCGCGCCGTACACGACGCGCGCCACGTGCGCCGCCAGGAGCGCCCCGAAGCACATGGGGCAGGGCTCGAGCGTCACCACCAGCGTGGCTCCCGTCAGGCGCCAGTCGCCGGCGGCGGCCGCCGCCGCCCGGAGCGCCAGCACCTCGGCGTGCGCGGTGGGGTCGGCGTCGGCTCTCGTCCGGTTGCGCGCCTGCGCCAACACCGCCCCGTCGCGGACCACCAGGGCCCCCACCGGCAGCTCGCCGGCGTCTCCCGCCTCGCCCGCCAACGCCAGCGCCGCGCGCATCCAACGCTCGTCGTCGTCCTCGACCAGAACGGCGCCGCCGCCCTCGGGGCGCAGCAGTCCCTCGACCCACACGACCTCGTCGCCGCGGGCGAGGAGCGCGCGCCCCGCGCGCTCCTCCCGTGGGACGCGCGCGTCGATCATCACGTCCGCCAGCGAGCGGTGGCCGCCGGGCAACCCGACGACGTCGCCCGGTCGCCGCGCCCGGAGCTCGAGGGGGCCACCGTCGAGGACGGCCGGGTCGACGCCCGCCGGCAGGTCCTCCGGCCGAACGATGCGCCGCTCGGCGGGCGTGGTGGAGGCCCGGACGACGGAGACCCGCCCGTACGCCACGCGCCACCACGCGCCAGCGCCGACGCTGGCGCGCCAAGGCCGCTCGGCGGCGAGATGGGCGCGTGCCGTGTCGATCCGGTGGAGGTCGACCTCGACCCCGGCGCCGGCCAGGAGCGCCGCGAGCGCCTCGCGCTGCAGGGCGACCGGCTGGCGCAGCAG
>ERZ869909.2416-NODE-2416-length-12435-cov-4.688380_pt1 | contig 12435 bp, 11 predicted proteins | sample MGYA00520892_ERZ869909 | MGnify/ENA primary metagenome ERZ869909 (study PRJEB32215, sample SAMEA104723947) | bioreactor metagenome | biome: bioreactor; feature: anaerobic bioreactor; material: water | place: China | collected 2015-03-12 ... | reverse complement strand
CGTGCACCCGACCCGCGCCGGGCCGTCGCCGTCGAAGTACGGGTCCGGCGTCTGCTTGCCCGGCTCCCCGAAGTACACACCGACCGTGTGCCGCTTGAACGTGTCGCCGGTGCCCATCTCCGTGAGCACCTCCTCCAGCACCCGGTCCGTCTCGAAGACCCGCGGCGCCTCCACCGAGCCCAGCATGCGCCGCGCCGTCGCGTAGAACGGCGCCAGCTCCGCTTGCCAGTCCTCCTCGAGGTTCGACCAGCGTGGATCCGTGAAGAACGCGCCAGGCGGCTCGAGGTGCGTGTTCGCGTAGACGAGCGAGCCGCCGCCCACGCCGGCACCGTGGAAGATGATGACGTCCTTGAGGGTCGTGATCGACAGGATGCCCTTGAGCCCGAGCGCCGGCGCCCAGATCGACTTGCGCAGGTTCCACGTCGATTCGGGCATGTCCTCCGTGGTGTAGCGGCGCCCTTGCTCGAGCACGGCCACGGAGTAGCCCTTCTGGACCATCCGGTGGGCCGAGACGCTGCCGCCAAAGCCCGAGCCGATGATCACCACGTCGAAGTCGGTGCCTGCTCCTGTCGTCATCGCGTCCCCCACGCCCTGATCCCCGGTCCACAGGTGAGTCTTCGCTCACCTTGTCTCTCCCTTGTGCGCCCGGCGCGCCGAGCTTGCAAGTCCCCCTGCATCCGACCTATGCCAGACCTGCTTGCACGCAGCAGGTGACACCTCGTGAGCGGCTCGTTGCTGCGCGTCGATGGCGCTGGCCGATCGTTCGTCGTCCGGGAGCACTGACCCATGTCCGAGCCTGAGGAAACAGGCATCATCAGTCGGATCGTGCCGCAGCGGCAGACCTTCAGGGCGATGACGATGCTCGCGGCGATGGTCGTGGTTGTCGCCGGGATGAAGGCTGCCAGCTCGGTGATCATCCCCATTCTGATCGCCGGCTTCTTCGGGATCCTGGCGTGGCCGCTGATCGCGTGGCTGAACCGGTCGCGGATCCCGAACTGGATCGCGTTCCCGGTGATCCTGCTGATCGCGCTGGGCGCGTTCACGGCGATGGGGGTGGTCGTGGGGACGAGCGTCAACTCGTTCATCGGCGAGCTCGACGAGTACCAGGCTCAGATCGAGGAGCGGTTCGGGGACACGATCGAGCAGCTGAACCGTCTGGGCGAGGAGTACGGGTTCGAGGTGCCGCAGCAGGACATCGAGGAGGCGCTGCAGCCGCAGCGGCTGCTGTCGCTGGCGGGCTCGCTCGTCTCGAGCCTGAGCGCGTTGCTGTCCAACTCGTTCGTCGCGTTGCTGGTGCTGATCTTCCTGCTCGTCGAGACGACGGTGCTGCCCCAGAAGGTGCGGCTGGCGTTTCCGGACGCCCACCAGGAGCTGCAGCGGCTCAAGACGATGGTCACGAGCGTGCAGCGGTACGTGATGATCAAGACGGCCGCGAGCATGATCACGGGTGGGCTGGCCGGGCTCGCCTGTTTCGCGCTGGGCGTGCCCTACCCCGCGCTCTGGGGCCTGATCGCGTTCCTGCTCAACTACGTGCCGACGGTGGGCTCGATCATCGCGGCGATCCCGGCCTGCCTGCTGGCCTTCCTGCTCGTCGATCTCAAGGCCACGCTGCTGCTGGCCGGGGCGTACTTCGCGATCAACACGCTGATCGGCAACATCATCGAGCCCCGCTGGCTGGGCCGGACGCTGGGGCTGTCGCCGCTGTTCATCGTCCTGTCCTTGTTGCTGTGGGGCTTCGTCTTCGGCCCGATCGGCATGTTCCTGGCGGTTCCGCTGACGATGATCGTCAAGATCCTGCTGGAGAACAGCGACGACATGGCGTGGCTGTCGCTGGTGCTTGGCTCCGGCGCAGAGGTCCGCGAGGAGATCCAGGAGGGCGGACCGGAAGGGACCGGGCGGTATCGGGTCCAGACCGGGGCCGTCAGCCTGCGGCGGCGCACCCGCCCCGGCGGCGCGGCGGTGAGCACCGCCACCGGCGAGGTCAAGGCGCCCCCCGCAGCCACCGCTCCGCCACCGGAATCCTCTGCTGACGCCAAAGGTTGACCACCCGGCTGCACACCGTCACAGTGTGCGGCCACGGTCACCGCGGTGCGCCGCGCGAGCCCTGTGGGGGGGCTCGAGGCCTCCGCTGAACGCCTGCCGCTGAACACCGAACGCCGGTGCGCGCCACCGCGTCCCCCAATCATGTTCGCCCCCTCCACGGGGCCTTCCACGGCTCACGCCACCCCCTCCACGAGGAGCTCCTCCCATGCGTTTCCGCTACGATCACGACGTCGACACCGTCTTCGCGCTCATCAACGACCCCGCCGTCTTCATCGAACGCTGCCAGGCATTCGGCGAGACCAACGTCACCTGCGACGCCACCACCAGCGGCAACCGCACGACGATGAAGATCTCACGGACGGTGCGCCGCGAGCTGCCCGGGCCGCTCGCGAAGATCGCCAAGCCCGAGAACACCATCCGCGCTGACGGTGACTGGGTCGACGAAGGCAAGGGCGCGGCGAAGCGTGGGTCCTACACCGCCACCGTCGACGGCAGCCCGATCCCCATCACCATCAAGGCCACCTACACGCTGACCCCCAGCGGCGCCGGAGCCTGCGAATACTCCATCACCTTCGACATCAAGGCCAAGCACATGCTCCTCGGCAAGATCGCCGAGAAGTTCGTCCGCGACCAGACCGAAGCTGCGGTCCCCGACGAGGTCGAGTGGAACCGCAAGCGTCTCGCCGCAGGCTGAGGAGCCCGAGACAGCAACCGGCGGGACGATGACCCGCCGGAGCGTCGCGTCGCACCGACGGCCGCGCCCGCCAGAGCGCGTCCGCCGGAGCCTCCCGACGCACGAGCCGCGACCAGCGGCAGCACAAGGCGGCCGCTCTACAGGAACCGGTCCGTGCCGCGCACCCCGTCGCTGGAGTGGTCCTCGGCGAACTGGTAGCGCTCGTCCAGCAGCCCGTTGATGCGCTGCATCACCTCGTCGACCAGCCCCTGGAACTGCGGCCGCCAGCGGTGCTCGGCCGCCGGCGTGAACGGCGCGAACGGCTCCGTCGGGCGCCAGCGGGCGTAGTCCGACGGCAGCAGCGGCTCGCCGAACCGGTAGGTCACCGTGCCGCCGCGCACGATCGGTGCGTCACCCGGGTACACCAGATCGCAGCCGTTGCAGCCGACCGGCACGATCGGCAGGTCCAGATGCAGCGCGATCTGGGCCAGCCCGATGTGGCCGGCGCTCAGCCGGATCGAGCGCGTCCCCTGGGGGAAGATGATGATCTCCAGGTCCTTCGCCAGCGCCTGCTCGTTGAGCCGGACGAAGTGCCCCATCATCTGGGCGAACGTGTCGCGGATGGCCTCGAAGTAGTCCTCGCGCGTCGGATCGAACGGGCGGCCGAGCATCGAGCGGGGCTGCCGGAGCAGCGCCTCGGGCAGCTCGTGCGTCAGCTCGTCGAGGGACACCGGCTCGCCGCGCGTCTGCCGTTCGAGCATCAGCCGGATCGCCTCGTACTCCTCCGGGCTGGGCTTGCGCCCGGTCGCGGACAGGAAGTCCCGCGCGATCAGGTAGCCGCGGCTGGGCACCGGGATCTGCGCGGTGAGCTCCATGAAGCCGCTCACGAGCGGGTTCTCGTAGTACTTCCCCTTCACCCACGTCGCGGTGTAGCGCTGGTGCTGCTTCCACAGACGGAACTGGAACGGGAAGTAGTTGTAGCGGTCCGTGTGGTTCATCGCGAAGATGACCCGCTGGTCCTTTGGCACGTGCTCCTCGTAGCCTTCGAAGCGCACGTCGACGCCCGGGAAGATCCGGTACTGCGGCAACAGCAGCAGGTTGCCGGCCAGCCGCTGGAACGGGGGCCGCGGCATGAACCGGATTCGCTCAAGTCTCGGTAGATCCAGCATGAGGCCTCGCCAGTTCTGGGACACCACCGCGACCGTACGCCGCGGCACCTCGGCGATTGTGGGGCGGCTGTCCGGGAACGCAAGCGTTCTCTCCCACGTCCTTGCGCTGCGTGGTCGGGCCTCGTAAGTCGGACCAGCCCGCGCGGCGCGCGTCGAGGCCACGCCGGAGCACCTGCCGGCGGGGCGCACAGGGCGTCGTGTACGGGTCGGGTGGAACGAAGGAGACGACGTCATGGATCACATCCGCGATCTCAACGCCCTGCGGGTCTTTCACGAGGTCGTGCGCGCCGGTGGGTTCTCCGCCGCCAGCCGCAACCTCGCGATGCCCAAGCAGACCGTCTCCCGGAAGGTCGCCGATCTCGAGGACGACCTCGACGTGCGCCTGCTCGAGCGGTCCACGCGTTCGGTCAGGCCCACGGAGATCGGGCAGATGCTGTTCGAGTACACCGAGCGCATCGTCGCCACCGCCCAGGAGGCCCAGGACGCGGTCTTCGCAGGCCACGGCCAGCCGCGCGGCCTGCTGCGCATTGCCAGCCCGCCGCTCTTTGGCAACGTCTTCCTTGGACCCATCGTCGCCGAGTACCTGCGCCTGTACCCGCAGGCCCGCGTGCAGGTGGTCTTCAGTGAGAGCATCCACGACCTCGTGACGGCCGGGATCGACGTGGCGATCCGTACCGGGGACCTCCCGGACAGCTCGCACGTCGTGCGCAAGCTGCCGGGTGCGCGGATCATCTGCTGTGCGAGCCCGGACTACCTCGCCAGCGCGCCGCCGCTGCGGCGGCCGGAGGACCTGCAGCGCCACGAGGGCATCATCTTTCGCGGCAACCTGTGGTCGTTCACGCGCAACGGACGCGAGACGGTCGTGCGGATGCGACGGCGCGTCGTCGTCGACAGCGCGCCGCTCGCCCTCGAGATGGCCCTCGCCGGGCTGGGCGTCGCGCGCCTGCCGGCCCTCGTCTGCGCTCCCGCGATCCGCGAGGGGCACCTGCGCCAGGTCGTGGGCAGCTGGTCCACCGACTCGCGGCTCGTCTACCTCACGTGGCCGGGCGGCCGGCACATCGCCCCCAAGGTCCGCGCCTTCGTCGACCTCGTGCTGGCCCGCTACGGCGACAACCCACCGTGGACGATGGACCCTGACCACGGCGCTCTCGACGACGATCCGGACGACCACGACGGCCTCGAGCCGCAAGCCGCCGGCGACCTCCCGGAGAGCGATATCTTCGGCGACTCGGCCCTCGACGAGGACCTGCTCGATGACGACCTGCCGGATGACGCTGGCAGCCGCCGGTACAGCGATGACGAGCGCTGAGCCGGTGAGCCGGTGGCGGCCGGTGGCGGTCGGTGCCGGTGTCGATGGGCCGTCAGCTGTCGGGATCGCGCGCCGCCGTCGTGACGGCGGCTGCCGCTCGGTTGCCGCTCGGCTGCGGCTTGCGCCGATCCGGCATTCGCGCTTCAATGCAGCCACAACACGTCACAACCCTCGCCGCACCGGGATCGCACCGGGGTCCCCACCACGTCGCGTCCACAACCTCTCGCCGCACCGGGCCTGACGGCCGCTGCGCTACGGAGTGCCCCATGATCGTCCATCGCTGGAACCATCTGTTCGCTGCCTGCGCGCTGCTCGCGCTGACCGCCGCCGGCTGCTCGGGTCTGTCGCGCGTGCTGATCAGCAACGAGCAGGAGCTGGAGATCGGCGCGGGTGTCGACCTGCAGATCGAGGCCGAGTACCGCATCCTCGATGACGCCGACCCGGTCGCCGTCTGGGCCCGGCAGCTCGTGGGCCACATGGTGCCGCACTCGGCGCGGTTCCGCGACCCGGCGCAGGTCAACAACTACTCGGTCAAGGTCATCTACGACAACTCGCTGGTCAACGCGTTCGCGGCGCCCGGCGGCTACACGTACATCGCGACCGGCCTCGTGCTCGAGGCCGCGACCTGCGCCGAGATCGCAGGCGTCATGGGCCACGAGCTCGCGCACGTTACCCAGCGCCACGGCGTCAAGCGGCTCACCGGCGCCGCCGTGACGCTCGGGCTCACCTCGGCCGTCCTCAGCGGTGGCCTGACCCAGGACGTGATCGTGGGTATCTATGGCTTCCTCATGAACACCACGTTCAGCCGCAAGGACGAGACGGAGGCGGATGAGGTGGGCGTGCAGATCATGCACGCCTCAGGCTACAACCCCTACGCCCTCGCGGACTTCTTCCGCACCCTCGCCCGCATGTCCTCCGGGCGCGTCCCGACGTTCCTGTCATCCCACCCCGACTCCGGGGACCGCGCGGAGGCCATCGAGTCGATCATCCGCCAGCGCTGGTCCGGGCTCACGCGCAACTCGACGTCCCACCAGTTCACGTGCCAGGGCACGCGCATGCAGCTGCCCGAGATCAAGCAGCGGCTGCAGGCTGGCAACGTGCAGGTGCGTCCTGGAACCGGCACGGGCACCGCGGACCCTTCGACCGTGCCGGCACGCATCCAGGCTGGCCGCGCGCGGCGCTGACCAGGTCCCGGCCGGGAGTTGTGGGGCTGTCGGGCCGCCCGTTGCGGCTCGGTCTCACGGCGCCGCTTGAAGGTCGTTGCGGCTCTGGCTCACGGCGCCGCTCGAAGAACGGCGCGGCTCTGGCTCACGGCGCCGCTCGAAGGACGGTGCCGCCAGGGCTCACTTGGGTGAGATCCGCCACAGCGCCGTGAACTCGCCGCACAGCTCGCCGTCCTCGTTCCGGACCGTGGCCTTCACGGGGTAGTCGTACGTCTCGCCCTCGCGGACCGGCTCGCACGTGCACTCGGCGATCAGGACGCCGCGGGACTTCCGGAAGTACTCCATCTCGAGCTTCGTCGGGATGCCGCGCATCGAGTCCGGCATCCCGTACATCACCGCGACCCCGGTGCACATCTCGCCCAGGTTCATCAGGGCGATGGCGTGCACGGAGTTGAGGTGGTTGGTGATGCGGCGGCGCTGGACGAGCCGCAGCCTGGCGTAGCCCTCGCGGAGGTCCTCGACCTGGGCGCCCAGGGTGCCGGTGTACGGCGCGACCTCCCCAACGAGGCGGCTGAACACGGCCCGCCCGCCGGGCAGGTTGCGCAGCCGATCCCACGCGAGGCGCAGCGGGTTGCCCCCCAGCTTCGAAAAGTCCGTCTTCAACATCGTCGTGCCTGCTCCTGGTGGTGGCCCACGCACACGCCGCGCCGGCCGGCGCCACGGCCGTGCGGCGCCGCTACTCGTCCAAGCAGCGGGCGTCGACGGTGTCCAGCTCAAGCTCACACCAGCGCCGATCCCCGGAGTGGTACTCGGCCAGCTCGACGCACCGCAGGGACGACAGGCAGCTCAGGGCATCCTCGATGGCCTGCTCACATGTGGGATCGGCGATCGTGTAGAGCGACGTGACCGTCTCCAGCAGGACCTGCTCGCACTCGCGCAGGCTCTCGAACGCCCGGGCGAACTCGTCTGCGTCGCAGGCGCTGATCGCCTCGCACAGCCGCGCGACCGGGCCGGCGAGCGCGGCGCTGTCGCCGTGCGGCGATCCCGCGGAGGCCGCGTCGCTGTCCATGAGGCAGGCGGCTGTCAGGAGCGGCAGCGTCAGGGCGCTCAGCAGCGCTGCGACGATCGCCGCGCGGCGCCGGATCGCCGACGCAGTTCGATGCAGCCACGTCCTGAGTTGTCCCAGCGACACGTTCACGCCCCTCTGTCTCCCGCCCCGGCCGGATGCGCCTGCGTCCGGTCTCTCCCGGTCCGCCGCACGCCGGAGCTCGGGCCGCACCGTCATCCCCCTCGGGCCGGCGCGCCCTCGTAGCGAGCATCGTCGTGACCCGCGTCAGCGTCAAGCCGGTCACGACGCGACGTGATACCGCGACGTGATACCGCGACGTGATGCCGCGACGTGATACCGCGACGTGATGCCGCGACGTGATACCGCGACGTGACCGTCGGGTCGCGGTGCCGGTTCCGGAGCTCCGCCCGCCGCTACCGCGCGACGCCGCCGCCGCCGCCACCGCCGCCGCCACCGCCATTGCCGCCGTTGCTCACCTCCGGCAGCAGCACCCGGTGGATCTCGCCGAGGACGTCGATCCGGTTGCTCGAGTGGAGCAGCGTGTTGCAGGTGACGACCCGCGGGAAGCGGTCGAGCGCCTCGATCGCGCCCGCGGCGAAGACCGCGTGGATGCCGATCGCGCCGGCGATGCGGGCGCCCTGTTCCTCGAGGGCCTGCGCGGCGCGGGTCAGCGTGACCCCGGTCGAGATGATGTCGTCGAGCACGATGACCTCTGCGCCGGCCAGCTCTTCCGGCCGGATCGTGCCGCCGCGCTGCTGCTCCTCACGCGCCAGCGCCGCGTTGGCGCCGGACCCGGCGTCAGCGTCGCCGAACCCGCGGACCGTCACGTCCCGGTCGCCGTGTCGTTCCTTGTCGAGGCACAGCCACGGGCGCCCCATCAGCTCCGCGACCGGCCTGACCCACTGCGCGCTCTCGGCGTCCGGTCCGGCGATGACGGCGTCGGGGTGCTCCTGCTGGAGCCACCGCGCGATCGCAGGCGCCGCGGCGACGACGCTCGTCCTGCAGCTGAACAGCTCGTCCAGTCGCTCCACCCGGTGCAGGTGCGGGTCCACCGTTACCACGTGGTCCCAGTCCCGGCTGAGCATCGCGCCGATGATCCGGTTCGCCTGCACCTCACCGGGGCTCCGCTGCAGGTCCTGCCGCATGTACGGCATGTACGGCGCGACGAGCGTGCACCCCGCCGCGCCCATCGAGCGCAGCGTGCTGGCGAGCAGGTGCAGCGCGACGAGCTGGCGATCCGGGCGGTCCAGCCGCGCCACGACCACCACGTCCCGCCCCTCGACCGGGTCGTCCACCTGCAGCCAGGACTCCCCGTCCGGGAAGTGCCGCAGCGTCAGCCGACCCATGCGGTCGCGCGAGCCCCGCAGGCGATCTGCCTGGTTCTCCGTGCCGTTGAATGCCAGGAACGTCCGGTTCACGCGAACACCTTGAGTCCGGTGCTGCGCGGGGGCAGACTCGTGCTGCGTCTGCGCGCGCCATGCACGGAAGAGGGCTGATGACGGTAACCAACTTGACGGCAGAACCCAAACCTTCGCGGTTTTTTTCGACGATGATCCCATCTGGTCGTGCATTGACCAGCCCGCGCGGCGGGTCGCTGCTGGCTGCGCTGCTCGTCGCGTCCGTAGCCCTGGCCTCCGCCTGCGGCGCGCGCCAGTCGCCCGAGGTCGAGGTCGTCGATGAGCCCGGTGGCGACGGCACGCTGGTGGTGAGCAACCGCTCGTCGTTGCCGATCACGCGCATCTGGCTGAGCCCTGCAGCGGCGTCGTCGCTCGAGATCGGCGCGAGCCCGGATGAGCTGTCCACCCTCGCCCCTGGCCAGACCTGGGTCACGGGCGTCCCCGGCGGCTGGTGGACCATCTGGCTGGAGGCTGACACGGGCGAGGACGCGCTGATCGAGCAGTCCTGGTTCAACGCCGAGCGCCCGGTGGTGCTCGAGGTCACGGACGCCTGGTGGTCGTCCGGGGACTGGATCAGCGGCCCCGAGCCGACGGTGGCGCCGGCCGCACCGGAGCGGTCCCCGGAGGAGTGACCGGGAGGCCGCGGAGCCGACCGCTGCGGCGCTGGCCGCTGGAGCGGTTCAGGTTCAGGTCAGGTCAGGTCGGGTCGGGCATCACGAGCAGCGCCTCGTGCCCGTCGACGTCGCGGGCCAGCGCGGCCGTCATCCAGCCCGCTCGCGGCGGCAGCTCCAGCCACGGCGCAACCGACCACGCCGCGGCGGCGTCGTGTCGCCCCCACCAGCGGGTCGCATCGAAGCGCTCACCGGAGACGTGGCCGACGGCGAGGAACGCGAGACGGTCAGGGGCGGGCGGTGCCACCGGGGCGGCCTGCAGGAGCCGGTGTGCCGCGAGGCGGTCCACGCCTTCGTCGCGCAGGAGCCGCTCCCTGCACATCGCCAGCGCGTCGTCGCTGACGTCGCCCAGCGCTGCGCGCCGGCCAAGCCGCACCGCCGCGGCGCCCGTGGTCCCGCTCCCGGCGAACGGGTCCGCGATCAGGTCTCCGGGCTCGCTGTGGGCGCCCACGAGCAGCTCCAGCAGCGCCAACGGCTTCTGCGTGGGCCACCCGGTGCGCTCCTTCGCCATGTTGTTGATCGACGGGATGTCGAGCACGTCCGGCTGCTTCTTGAGCTGGCCCTGCATCCGCCGGGACGTCGCAGCCGTCATCGGCGGGTGGAACGTCCAGCGCCGCCCGCGGGTGTACCACAGGATCGTGTCGTGCTTGCGCGGCCACGTCCGGCTGCTCGAGCCGCCCAGCCCGTAGCTCCAGATCAGCTCGCTGCGGTAGCCGGGGCTGTCCCGGTCGAGCAGGCGCTCTCCGGGGCCCAGGATCCTGTCAGCCTCGACCGCCAGGTAGGGCGCCGCGCGCTGGTCGACGTGCAGCAGCAGGCTGCCGTCCTCCGCGAGGCACTCGTGACAGGCGACGAGCACGTCCCTCATGGCGGCGAGGTAGCTGTCGAACCCGTCAGGCCAGCGGTCGTCGAAGGCGTCGCGCTGCGCCTCTATGGTGCGGCCGGCGGCGTCGCTCGCGCGCTCCCGCAACGGGAAGGAGCGCCGGGTGTAGAACGGGGGGTCCATGTAGACGAGCCGCGGCCGCTCGTTGAGCGCGAGCCGGGCGAGCGTCGCGACGGCGTCGCCGGCGAGGAGCGTGACCTGTGACCGCGCGTCGTCGTGTTGCTGGTCGGGTCCCGGCGTGTCGCCGTGTCGCCGTGCGCCGGGGGTGGTGGCGTCGGCCTCGAGCGTGCCGGCTTCGAGCGCGCTGGCGCCACGCCGTTGCCGGACCGGCGCCCCGGTCCGGTCGGTCGGGGCGTAGGTCTCGAGCAGCGGTCGCGACGCCGCGGGCACGAGCGACCTGCGGCGGCGGTCCACGGTCAGGCCCGGTAGCCCATCAGGGCGGAGTCCGCGATCGCGGCGCTCAGCGCGCGCGCGAGCGGCGGGTCCGCTGCGGCGCGTGCGTTGGCCAACGCGGTGTAGTCGTCGGCGTCGTCTTCGTCAGCGACAAGTCGCAGCGCCTCGGCGACCGCGACCGCGAGGCGGGCGATGACGGCTGGCTTGAGCGCCAGCGGTCGGGAGCGCGCCGTCTCGAGCAGGTGGATACCAAGGTTCCGCGCGACCTGGATCAGCATCGGGTGCTGGTCCTCCGGCACGGGGATGTCCTGCAGGGTCCACTCGAGCCAGGCGCCGACAGGCGCCGGCGGGTCGTCCATGTCGGAGAACGTCCGCTCCCCGCGGGAGAACAGGTCGTCCCACAGCTGCGCGAGGCAGCTGCGGTCGGGCACGGTGTGCTCCTGGGCGAGGGCCATCAGGAGGAACGGCAGGTAGACCTGGCCCGGCGGGTCGTCGCCTCGCCAGATGTCGGCCTCCATCGCGAGCATGAACTCCGTCGCCTCATCGTAGGAGCCCGCAGCCAGCAGCAGGATCAGCTGGGGTGTGGAGACCTGACGTCCGATGCGGCGTGCGTTCTCGGCGACGGTGGCGGCGAGCGGCCGCAGTGTGGCGGAGACGCCGTCGAGGCGTTCGGCGGCGGCGGCGATGAGCAGCAGCCTGTGCTCTGCGGGTTCGATGTTCCAGGCTTCGACGCTGGTGTCGAGCGCGAGGCGCGGGTTGTCCTGTTCCCAGGCGGTGCGCGCTTCGCCGTCGCAGATCATCAGTGGTCGGGCGCGGGTGACGGGCTCGCTGGCCTCGACCGTGCGCTTGCGGCGGGTGACGGGCTCTGCGGCGACGGGTGCGGGTGCCGGTGCCTTCTCGGCGCGCCCGGGGCGCGTGGTGAGGCCTGGTGGCGGTTCGCTCGGTGCGTCCTGCGTCGGTGTAACGACGCGGCGTCGGGTCACGACGGTCGCGTCGGCGGCGCCGCTTGCGGCGGCGCGTCGCGTGACGACCGGCGCGGGCGCGGGTCGCGGTGCCGGCGCCGTGGCGACGGGCTCCACGGGGGTCTCGGTGGCGCCGCGGGCCTTGGCTGCTGTCGCTGCATCGGGTCGCCTCGCGGCCGATCCCGCAATCGATGACAGGCTGCTTCTGGAGGCTGCGGTGGAAATGTCCAGATACGCCGCCTTCATCCGCTGGGCCTGTTCGGTCCGATGAGAGCGAACATGCAGGCGGCCCTCAATCCCGTCCTTTCGTACGCGCCGCAAGGGAAGGTTTCCCCGCGCGATGACGATGGGCGGATCGCAGATCTACTTCAACTCGATGGTGCTTGCGATGGCTCGCGCCGTTGCCTGCAATTCGGGAAGCAGGACAAGCGCGCGATCCCTGTCGAGGCGTTGCGAGATGGAGGAGATCGTCAACGCCAGATAGGGGCGTCCGTTGACGTTCGGCACCGGAACGGTCAGGCCGGCGACGCCGACGATGGTCACGTCGCGCGCCCAGCCATAGCCGTTGCGCCGCACGAAATCGATCTCCTCGCGCAGCCCGTCCGGGGTGGCCGCGCCGAAGAGCGTCGTTCCTTCGGCCCGGCGGATGATCTCCTCGGCCTTGTCCTCGCCGAGCGCCGCGAGAAGCGCGCGCCCGCTGTGGCTT
>ERZ869909.2415-NODE-2415-length-12435-cov-5.292928_pt1 | contig 12435 bp, 13 predicted proteins | sample MGYA00520892_ERZ869909 | MGnify/ENA primary metagenome ERZ869909 (study PRJEB32215, sample SAMEA104723947) | bioreactor metagenome | biome: bioreactor; feature: anaerobic bioreactor; material: water | place: China | collected 2015-03-12 ... | reverse complement strand
CCAGCTCCACCACCCAGTCACCGGCTGGATCACCGGTTAACCGCAGATCGTAGCGGCCTTTTTGTTCGGTGCTTAGTTTAAGCTGTTCTGCCACCAGCTCAGCAAGCTGGGGCAGCGTAAGGCCACTGAGTTCAATTTCAACACCAATCCGTCTGGGTTTGCCCTGGTGGTTGTTGGCAAAAGGCAGCGGTAACAAGCTGGCTTGTTCGGTCATCATGGCTCCTGCAGGGGCGTGCCGAGTTGTCAGACAAGGCCGCTTCGGTTAGGCTGAGCGCCAGTTACTTATCACCAGCCTAGAGCGAGGTGTTTTCGATGTCAAATCAAGGACCCATGCAGGCATTCCCTGAGTTCACGCCAAAATGAACGCCGTGCCACCGTTTTGTCCGCTGTGTCAATCCGATCAAACGCAGCTGTATCATAGCGAGCAGCGCTCTAAGGTACTGCCCCGCGATTACTGGCGCTGCGAGCAGTGCGCACTGGTGTTTGTGCCAGCCACTTTTCATTTGGATGCAGCAGCAGAAAAAGCCGTGTACGATCAGCACCAAAACCGGCCGGATGATCCGGGCTACCGCAAATTTTTAAACCGCTTGTATCAACCCATGCATCAGAAACTTGCGCCGGGTGCTGTTGGTTTGGATTTTGGTTGTGGCCCAGGGCCGACCCTGGCGCTGATGTTTGAAGAAGCCGGCTTTGTTTGCGCCAATTACGATCTGTACTACTACCATCAGCCCGAGCGTTTAAGCCAGCACTACGACTTTATTGTCAGTACCGAAGTGGTGGAGCATTTAAGCGCGCCTGGCCAAGTGCTTAGCCAATTAATTGGCCTGCTCAAACCCGGTGGCTGGCTGGGGCTGATGACCAAACGGCTGACGACGGATGCCGCTTTTGCCAACTGGCATTATACGCTGGACCCTACCCATATCAGTTTTTTTGCTGATGACAGCTTTCGGTATCTGGCACAGCGCTACCAGTTGCAACTGGAGTTCTGTGGCCCTGATGTGGTGTTGTTGCAAAAGCCAACGGCATAACGCTTATTTAAGCTTTACCACAGCTCCGGCTGTATGCTGCTGGTTGTTTGGTGCTGCTCGCCAGGCCAGGGCTCTAGCACCGGATGCGCCAGTCCCAGGTCCTGCACAAAAGCACGACACAACTCCGGTGCAGAAGCATTGTCCGGCGTATGAAAATAGCAGTAGGGCGTTTTGCCTTCATCCAGCCATTGACGGATTTTAGCTAGCCAGGGCTGGTAATACTGACGGTTGATGCCGGCATCATCGCAGCCGATAAAACGCACCACGGGTGCATCGGTCAGGCAAATGGCATGCACCGGTAAACGGGGCTTTTTGCGCTGGGCATCCACCAGTGCCGGATTGTTGGCTGGTACCGCAAACAACGCCCGGCTGTCAAAGACCACCCGCTCAGCGCTGTAATCACGCAGCAGCCGGTTTAAGCGTACTTCGTGTTCGGCCTTATCAAAAAAGGCCAGGTGCCGGACTTCCACGCAGCAGCGCACATCGGCGACCAGTGCATCCAGCATGGCGGCAATCCATGCCAGTTGCTCAGGACCCGCCGTAGCCGGCAATTGCAGATGCACCTGACCAATGCGATGATGCAGTGGCCGCAACGAGTGCCACCAGTTTTTAAGCGCTGCCTGGGCATCGGTATTGGTCTGATGGCTGATGCGCGAAGGCACTTTCAGCACAAAACGAAAATCAGCCGGTGTCTGCGCGGCCCAACGCTGCAAGGCTTCAGGTTTTGGATCAGCATAAAAGGTGGTATTGCCTTCTACAGTGTTAAACACCTGGCTGTATTGCTGCAAAAAATCGGCGGTTTTGCAGTCTGCGCGAAACAGACTGTGTTTCCAGCTGGCATTGGCCCACATCGGGCAGCCAAGGTAGAGCATGGCAGCGACCTTTTCAGAAAAAATGCCATCATAGCAGAGGGTGCGGGCAGTGACATTGCTGTTGTTTTCTTTATAATGTCCCCCCAACTATGCCTGCCGGTTTTCCTTTGGTTGCAGGCTTTCACGACAGTTTTGTAAGGATTGAATGCATGCGCAGTCATTATTGTGGTTCGTTAACCGCTTTGCAGGTAGATACAGAGGTTACATTGTGTGGCTGGGTCAATCGTCGCCGTGATCTGGGTGGCCTGATCTTCCTGGACCTGCGTGATCGGGAAGGCCTGGTGCAAGTGGTGTGCGATCCGGATGAAAAAGCCTTGTTTGAGCTGGCGTATACGCTGCGTAACGAATTCTGCATTCAGATTAAAGGCAAGGTACGGGCTCGTCCGGCTTCGCAAGTGAATGCCGATATGGCCACTGGTGAAGTGGAAGTCTATGCCAGTGAGCTGGTGATTTTAAGTAAGGCGGCACCTGTACCGCTGGACTCCAATCAGAACAACAGCGAAGAGCAGCGGCTGAAATACCGCTACCTGGACTTGCGCCGCCCGGTGATGACCGAACGGCTGAAGTTTCGCGCCAAAGTCACCAGCTTTGTGCGCAATTTTATGGATAGCCACGGCTTTTTGGATGTGGAAACCCCGATGCTGACCCGTGCGACCCCGGAAGGCGCGCGTGATTATCTGGTACCCAGCCGCACCCACAAAGGCAAATTTTTTGCGTTACCGCAATCACCACAGCTGTTTAAGCAGTTGTTGATGATGTCAGGACTGGATCGCTACTACCAAATCGTCAAGTGCTTTCGTGACGAAGACCTGCGCGCCGATCGTCAGCCGGAATTTACCCAGATTGATATCGAAACCTCCTTTATGACCGCCGATCAGGTGATGGCGGTGACCGAGCAAATGATCCGCGAGCTGTTTCAGCAACAATTGCAGGTCGATTTGGGCGATTTCCCACGGATGACCTACGCTGAAGCCATGCGTTTGTACGGCTCGGACAAGCCGGATTTGCGTAATCCGATGCAGTTTGTCGATGTCGCCGATCTGGTCAAAGATGTTGAGTTTAAAGTCTTCTCCGGCCCGGCCAACGATGCGAATGGCCGCGTCGTGGCACTGAAGGTGCCGGGCAAAGCGGAAGCCATTTCCCGCAAAGACATTGATGGCTATACCGAATTTGTGGGCATTTATGGTGCCAAGGGCCTTGCCTGGATGAAAGTCAAAGCCGTGGGCCAGGGCATCGAAGGCGTGCAGTCGCCGGTGGCCAAGTTTTTAAGCGATGCCATTGTCAATGAAATTCTGAGCCGCACGGAAGCTGCTGCCGGTGATATCCTGTTCTTTGGTGCCGACCGCTACTCGGTGGTGTGTGAAGCCATGGGTGCACTGCGGTTGAAAGTGGGTGAGCAACATGGCCTGACTGAGCAGGGCTGGAAGCCGCTGTGGGTGGTCGACTTCCCGATGTTTGAGCAGGGCGACGATGGCCAGCTGATGGCCATTCATCACCCCTTTACCTCGCCGGTGAACCCGGATCCGGCGGCGCTGCAGCAGGCACCGGAGCAGGCGCTTTCCAATGCTTATGATATGGTCCTGAATGGCACTGAGCTCGGAGGCGGTTCGGTCCGTATTCACGACCCGGTGATGCAAGCCACGGTATTCCGTTTGCTTGGTATCAGTGATGACGAAGCTGCTGAGAAATTCGGTTTCTTGTTGGAAGCCTTAAAATACGGTACTCCGCCGCATGCTGGTCTGGCTTTTGGCCTGGATCGCCTGGTGATGCTGATGACCGGTGCAAGTTCTATCCGTGATGTGATGGCCTTTCCAAAAACCACCACAGCGGCCTGTCCTCTGACCGATGCACCTGGCCTGGCCAATTCGGCTCAGCTGGCGGAGTTGATGATAGAGCTGAAAAAGGAGTAAGCATGGCAGGTCATAGCAAGTGGGCGAATATTAAGCACCGCAAAGCCAGACAGGATGCCAAAAAAGGCAAAATCTTTACCAAAATTATCCGTGAGTTGACGGTGGCTGCACGCATTAGCCCTGAAGTGAGCTCCAATCCCAGGTTGCGGGTGGCGGTCGATAAAGCGTTGGCTGAAAACATGACGCGCGACACCATTGATCGGGCCATTAAGCGTGGTGCCGGTGCCAGCGAAGGCGAGAACTACGACGAGCTGCTGTACGAAGGTTATGGCATCAATGGGGTGGCGGTATTGGTGGAGACCATGACGGATAACCGCAACCGCACCGTCAGTGATGTGCGCAACGCCTTTAGCAAAAATGGTGGCAACCTGGGCACAGACGGCTCGGTAGCCTACCTGTTCAGCAAGCAGGGTGTGCTGTCGTATGACAGTGATACTGATGAAGACGCACTGATGGAAGCGGCGCTTGAAGCCGGAGCCGAGGACGTGCAGCGCAACGAGGATGACTCCTTTGATGTGCTGACCACGCCGGATACCTTTTCGGATGTGAAAGACACCCTGATTGCGGCAGGCTTTGCCCCGGCCAATGCTGAAATCACTCAGGTGCCCAGTACCAAGGTGAGCCTGGATCTGGAGCAAGCGAAGAAATTCCTCAAAATGCTGGATACGCTGGAGGATTTGGACGACGTGCAGAATGTCTTTCACAATGCCGAGATCAGCGACGACGTGCTGGCGAGCCTGGAGTAAGGGTGGCCATTATTCTTGGCATTGACCCTGGCAGCCGTGTCACCGGCTATGGGGTGGTGCAGCAGCAAGGCAGCCGCTTTGAGTACCGCTCAAGCGGCTGCATTCGTTTACCCGATGCGGATTTGGCCGGGCGCTTGCAAGTGATTTTCCAGGCGGTGACCGAGCTTATCAGCCAGCATCAACCAACTGTCTTTGCCATCGAGCAGGTGTTTATGGCGCGTAATGCAGACTCTGCGTTAAAGCTGGGGCAGGCCCGTGGTGCCGCCATAGTCGCAGCCACCAATGCTGGCCTGGCTGTGTTTGAATACTCGGCTCGTCAGGTTAAACAAGCGGTGGTCGGCACTGGTGCGGCTGATAAAGTCCAGGTGCAGCATATGGTCAAAGCCATGCTGAAGCTGCCTGGTACGCCGCAGGCCGATGCCGCCGATGCGCTGGCGGTGGCGCTTTGTCATGGCCACACTCAGCAAAGTTTACTCAGCCTGGCCGGTCAGGCCCGTAAAACCGTGCGCGGCCGTTTACGATAAGGAACCCTGATGATAGGACGATTGCGTGGTATGGTACTGGAAAAACAAGCCCCCGATGTGCTGCTGGAAGTCGGCGGTGTGGGCTACGAAGTGCAATTGCCACTGACCAGTTTTTACCAGCTGCCGGAGACTGGCCAGGAGGTGGTGCTTTACACCCATTTTGTGGTGCGCGAGGATGCGCAGCTGCTGTATGGTTTTCACAGCGCGACCGAGCGCGCCTTGTTTCGCCAACTGATCAAGGCCAATGGCGTGGGGCCCAAACTGGCGCTGACCATCTTATCCGGTTTAACCGCCGATGATTTTGTCCGCTGTGTGCAGCTCGACGATTTATCTACCCTGGTGAAACTGCCGGGCATCGGCAAAAAAACCGCCGAACGGTTGCTGGTGGAAATGCGCGATCGGTTAAAAGACTGGGGCATGGCGCCTGCCGACAGTGCCTTCAGTAGTTTGCAGCTTAAACCGGTCGCAGTCAGCCTGACCGCCTCTGAGCAGGCCGAGCAGGATGCGCTTGGTGCTCTGGTGAGCCTTGGGTATACTCAGCAACAAGCCAGCAAAGCGGTACAACAGGTAAAAACCGACGACATGAGCAGCGAGATGCTGATCAAAGCCGCCCTCAGGAGCATGATGTAAGCCATGATTGAAGCCGACCGTTTTATTCAGCCGACCGCCAGCCGGGAAGATGAGGCCATTGACCGTGCCATTCGTCCTAAGTTACTGGCGGATTACACCGGTCAGCAGCATGTGTGCGAGCAGATGGCGATTTTTATCGAAGCGGCGCGGGGACGCGGTGAACCATTGGATCATTTACTGATTTTTGGTCCGCCAGGCCTGGGCAAAACTACCCTGGCAATGATTGTGGCCAATGAAATGAAGGTGAACATCAAAACCACCTCGGGCCCGGTGCTGGAAAAAGCCGGTGATTTGGCCGCGCTTTTGACCAATCTGGACGAAAACGATGTGCTTTTTATCGACGAGATCCACCGGCTAAGCCCGGTGGTGGAAGAAATTCTCTACCCGGCGATGGAAGATTATCAGCTGGATATTATGATTGGCGAAGGCCCGGCAGCTCGCTCGATAAAATTGGATTTGCCGCCCTTTACTCTGATCGGTGCCACTACCCGGGCAGGGGCGCTGACATCGCCGCTGCGCGATCGTTTTGGCATTGTGCAGCGGCTGGAGTTTTACAAGGTCTCGGAGCTGACGCAAATCATTCTGCGCTCGGCCAGCTTCTTGAATCTGGTGCTGGATGAAGCGGGCGCGACCGAGATTGCCCGGCGCTCGCGTGGCACGCCTCGTATTGCCAACCGTTTGCTGCGGCGGGTGCGTGATTATGCCCAGGTCAAATCCAATGGCCAGGTGACACAACAGGTCGCCGCCGATGCACTGCAGATGGTGGATGTCGATGCTGAAGGCTTTGATTACATGGATCGTAAGCTGCTATTGGCCATTATTGAAAAGTTTATGGGCGGACCGGTCGGGCTGGACAACCTGGCCGCTGCCATAGGCGAAGAGAAAGACACCATCGAAGATGTGATTGAGCCGTTTTTAATTCAGCAGGGCTTTATTCAGCGCACGCCACGAGGTCGTATCGCGGCACCACGCGCCTATCAGCATTTTGGTTTTGACTTGCCCGAAAACTAACCCGCAAAAAAACAGCAGTTCAGATCGCAGGTAAAAAAAAGCCCGCTCAGTGAGCGGGCGAATGCAACAAGTTGAAGGAAGTGCTTCAATAAAATCCAGGGAACATCTACGAGCAATAAAGTGAACTGGGAAAATTCGGCCTCTACCACTCTGTGAACTGGTCTAAAACAGCGAACAAGTCGCTGTAGTTTGCGCTAGCTCAGAACACAGGGCGTATTCTAGAGAGTTAGAGTAAAGACTTCAAACGAGAAAAATTGCTGTTTTCAGATAGAAATTTCTAATGCTTTATTCATTTGCCGTTCATCCAGCTACTGTATAACGATCTTTAGCATGCCATAGATACAGCTGTATTCTGGTAAATGTTGTTGTGCAGCGCATACAGCAACGCAGGAATATAATTCATGCAAGCCTGCTTAGCCAAAGCTGAACTGCGTGGAAGCTAGTCGCATATTCAGGCTTTTTGAACGCATGGCAGGAACTTGTTTTTTACTGAAAAGTCAGTGAAATGGCAGTATAAAAGTATTTTGCAACATTTATCTGGCTCCGGTTGAGTTCGCGATAGGGCTGCCCTATGATAAGCACTGCGCGAAACACCTTAAGTCGCTACTATCAATCCCAGATTTGAATTCTCAGAGGTAATGTCCAGTGTCCGGTGAAATTTCAGTTATAGGTCTGCTGTTTGAGGCAGGAATTATTGTCCAGGCCGTGATGTTAACCCTGGTGGGCATGTCTATCGTGTCCTGGGCGATGATTTTTCAGCGCAGAAAGGTGTTAAAGCTGGCCAGTGCCGAAGCCAAACGCTTTGAAGATAAATTCTGGTCTGGTATCGATTTATCCAAACTTTACACCGAAGTCAGTGCCCGTGGCCAGGTGACCGGGCTGGAGTCATTATTTAAGTCTGGTTTTAAAGAATTTGTTCGTTTGCACAAAAACAACCGCCCGTCAGGAGCTGTGATGGAAGGCACCCAGCGCGCGATGCGGGTTGGCTTGTCGCGTGAAGTAGAGCGGTTGGAAACGCATTTGCCATTTCTGGCAACGGTCGGCTCGATTAGCCCCTACATCGGTTTGTTTGGTACTGTCTGGGGTATTATGAACTCCTTTATTGCCCTTGGCTCGGTGCAGCAAGCCACACTCAATATGGTGGCTCCGGGTATTGCCGAGGCGTTGATTGCAACGGCTATGGGCTTATTCGCGGCCATTCCTGCGGTGGTCGCTTACAATAAATTTTCCCATCAGGTGGAATTACTGGAAAGCAGCTACTTCAACTTTGTGGAGGAGTTCTCCAATATTCTGCACCGCCAGGCGGGCAACACCACCGGGGAAGCAGCCTGATGTACATTCGTAAAAAGCGCCGCATGATGGCTGAAATCAATGTGGTTCCCTACATTGATGTGATGCTGGTGCTGTTGATTATCTTTATGGTAACTACGCCGATGCTGACGCAGGGGGTGAAGGTGGAGCTGCCTAAATCCTCAGCGGAGCCGCTGGAGCAAATGACGGATGGTAACTTGCCGTTGGTGGCAACAGTCGATGCAGCTGGTTTGTACTATTTTGATAAAGATGGCACAGAGCATGGCCCTTTCACTTCGGCCGAGTTGGTCAATGAAGTCGCCAGTTGGTTGACGATTGAGCCCGGCACTCAGGTTATTGTGAAGGGCGATCATACTGTCAGCTATGATGCAGTCATTCGCTTGATCAACTTATTGAAAAATGCAGGTGCCCCGTCGGTGGGTTTGATGACCGATCCTGGGGAGGGCTAAGCCATGATGCAGCCGGAGTTTAAAACAGCTTTAAAGAAGTCGCTGTTGCTCCATGTAGGCTTTGTGCTCATTCTGGTTGCCAGCAATTTTGCGCCAGGTCCTAGTCTTGAGCCAACGCCGGTGAGTGTTACTGCCAGTTCAGCCCCGGCCGCGCCTATTGAGGCCGTTGCCATTGACCAGCAGCAATTTGATCAGCGAGTGCAGCAGCTGCGTGATCAACGTGAGCAGGCACAACGGGCTGAGCAACAACGGATTGCTGAGCTGGAGCGCCGCGCCCGTGCTGCTGAGCAAGCCCGTGCTGAAGAAGAACAGCGTATTCGTCGTTTGGAGCAACAACGTCGTCAACAAGACGAGGCCGCGCGCCAGGCGTCTGCGGCAGCCGCCGAAGCAAGACGTCAGCAGCAACAAGAAGCTGAGCGGGCACGTCAGGCCGAGCAGCAGCGCCAGCAGGCGGAAGCAGAGGCCAGGGCCGCCGCAGAGCGCCGTCGTCAGGAACAAGAAGCTGCCGAGCGAGCTGAAGCCGAGCGTCAGCAACGTGAGCGCGAGGCGCAGTTGCGAGCGCAGCAGGAGCGTGAGCTGCAGGAGCGGTTAGAGCGTGAAGCTCAGGCGCGGCAGGTTGCACGTCAGCGTCAGACGGTGACTGAGGTGGAGCGTTTCACCGCCATGATCCGTGATCGTATTCAGCAAAACTTGCGGGTCGATGAGCGGATGCGCGGTCGACAGTGCCGCATCAATATTCGCCTGGCTAGTAATGGCTTTGTTACCAACGTCAGCGTGGTGAATGGTGATCAGGTGGTGTGTGATGCGGCTATGCGGGCAGTTGAACGGGCAGGAACCTTACCGGTATCGCAAGATCCGGATGTGTTTGAGCAACTGCGCAATATTAACTTAACGGTGATCCCAGAATTTTGATTATGAGAACCTTTATCCAAGCCAGTTTCGTTCTACTCTTGCTGCTCAGCTTGAATGTGCAAGCGCGCAGTGCCCTGGAAATTGTCATTACCGAAGGCATTGATTCTGCACGGCCTATTGCTGTGGTGCCGTTTCGTTTTGAAGGCGTAAACCGCCCAACAGAAACCATCACCGAGGTGATTGCGGCTGATTTGATGCGCAGCGGTCAGTTTAATCCAATCCCGACGGTACGGATGCCACAACAGCCACACCGCGCCAGTGATGTGGATTATGCGGCCTGGGCCAAAGAGGGGGTGGAGCACCTGGTGATTGGTACTATTCGTGAAGCCGGTCCGGATCGTTACACGGTGTCGTTTGAATTAATTGATGTGGTGAGAGGCAATGCAGGTTTAAGCCGGCAAATGCTAAACCAAGGCCAGCTGGTACAAAGCCAGGAGCATGTGCTGGAAGCGCGGGAAACCACCATTAGCGGCAATCAGGTACGGCAGTTTGGCCATCGTATCAGTGACATTGTCTATGAGCGCTTGACGGGTACCCGTGGTGCCTTTTTAACCAAAATAGCCTATGTGTTGGTGCAGCGTAATGCTGAGTTTCCGTTTCAGCTGGCAGTAGCCGATTACGATGGTGCAAACCAACAGATTTTGTTGCGTTCACGCGAGCCTTTGATGTCGCCTAGCTGGTCACCGGATGGTACCAAGCTGGCTTATGTCACTTTCGAGCAGCGCCAGGCGCAGATTGTGATTCAGGATATCTATACCGGTCGTCGTAGTGTGTTAAGCAGCACCCCTGGTATTAATGGCGCGCCGACTTGGAGCCCGGATGGCCGCAAAATGGCGATGGTGCTGTCGAAAGATGGCAATCCGGAAATCTATGTGATGGACATTGCCAGCAGAGAACTAACCCGTATTACCAACCATCGTGCGATCGATACCGAGCCGGCCTGGTCGCCTGATGGCAGAGAAATTATCTTCAGCTCGGAGCGAGGTGGAAATCCGCAACTATATAGCGTAAATTTACAAACTGGAACTACAAGGCGGTTGACTTTCGAAGGTGAGATGAACCTGTCTGGCACTTTTACGCCGGATGGCCAGTCCATTGTGATGGTGAATCGTACCCGAGGACGTTACCAGATTGCCCGGATGGATCGACAGACCCGTTTTATGCAGGTTCTGACTACCACCAGCCTGGATGAGTCCCCAAGCATTGCCCCGAATGGGTCTATGGTGATTTACAGCACCATGCATGGGTCGAAACAGGTGTTGGCATTGGTATCTATGGATGGTCGTTTTAAAGCCCGGTTACCAGCTGCTGAAGGTGAAGTGAAATCACCAGCCTGGTCGCCATTTTTATAACAATGAAATTCAATCATTCAATCTACTAAGGATATGTTGCTATGAACGTACATCACGCGTTAAAGGGGATCTTGATCGCTTTGCCAATCCTGACACTGGCTGCCTGTAGCTCTACCTCGCAAACCAGCGTTTCAGATGCTGAGGCCGAAGCTGCACGCCGGGCTCAGATGGAGCGCGATGCTGCTGTGCAAGTGGAGCGAGCTGATCAGGCGGTAACACCAGCCGAGCGTGTGCGTCAGCAGATGGAAGCACTGCGTCAGGAAAATGTCATTTACTTTGACTTTGACCGCTCCACCATCCGTCAGGAGTTTGTAGAAAGCCTGCGTGCCCATGGTGAGTTCTTGCGTACCAACCCATCGGTTCGTGTGACCATTGAAGGACACACCGATGAGCGTGGCACGCCAGAGTACAACATTGCACTGGGTGAGCGTCGCGCACAAGCTGTGGTACAGTATCTGCAAAACCTGGGTGTACCAGCCAATCAGATGCGTACTGTGAGCTATGGCGAAGAGCGTCCGGTTGATATGTCACGTACCGAAGCAGGCTTTGCGAAAAACCGTCGCGCTGTATTGGTGTATTAATTCCTGCTAAGAGAAGCGTTGTGCAATGAAAAAAACCATGATCGTGCTGGCTAGTCTGTTATCTGCAGCTGCCATTGCCAATCCTGCTCCGGTTTCTGATATTAGTCGGAGTCGGGGGGCAGTATCTACAGCGGCTAGCGGTAGTCTTGAACAGCGGCTGGAGGCCTTGGAGCGGGTGGTAGAAGCTCGTGCCAATGCCCAGCTTCGGATGCAACAGCAGCTGGAGCAGTTGCTGGATGAAGTTTCGGAGCTGCGGGGGCAAACAGAACTGCACAGCCATCAATTGGAAGAAATTGTACAACGCCAACGTGATATCTATCAGGAGATAGAGCGTCGCATGGCAGCAGGCCCTGCACCTGTGGCAACACAGGTGCAGACCAGTATTGAGCCAGCAACAACCCCGTTTTCTTCCGATGTCTCTGAAAATGATGCTTATGATCGTGCGGTACAAATGGTACTGCGTGATCGGCGCTACGATGCAGCCATCACCGAGTTTGAACGTTTCCTGCAGCAGTACCCCAATTCAGTCTATGCCGCCAATGCCAATTACTGGCTTGGGGAGTTGGTGCTGCGTGATAACGAGTTATCTAAGGCCAAAACCTATTTTCAGCGGGTGGTGCAAAACTTTGCCGACTCAAGCAAAGTGCCAGATGCGCTGTTTAAGCTGGGCCAAATTGCCGAGCGGGAAAATAACCTGAATGCCGCCAAAGGGTATTATCGTCAGGTGGTACAGCAGCATTCCAATGCTCCGGCAGTTCGTTTGGCGCAGGGACGGCTCGATAGCCTGAATTAAGAAAAAAGTTGCTGTGCTGTTGTCATTTTCAGCAAGTTGCTTTCAATTTAAGCGTTTGGCAGCAGCAACCGGTATTTTTTTGTTTTTTTGGTTGCACTGACGCCTGAAATCAGTAAGATATGCGTCCGCGGCGAGGGTCATTAGCTCAGCTGGTAGAGCAGTGGACTTTTAATCCATTGGTCGATGGTTCGAATCCATCATGACCCACCACCGCCTCTTTTTTGTGACACATCTGAACTGGGTCATTAGCTCAGCTGGTAGAGCAGTGGACTTTTAATCCATTGGTCGATGGTTCGAATCCATCATGACCCACCAC
>ERZ869909.2414-NODE-2414-length-12435-cov-20.150995_pt1 | contig 12435 bp, 8 predicted proteins | sample MGYA00520892_ERZ869909 | MGnify/ENA primary metagenome ERZ869909 (study PRJEB32215, sample SAMEA104723947) | bioreactor metagenome | biome: bioreactor; feature: anaerobic bioreactor; material: water | place: China | collected 2015-03-12 ... | reverse complement strand
TGAATTTGCCTCCTGTGGTAGAGGGATCGGCGGGGGAAATCACAACTTGAGAAAAAATCCGTGGTTATTGCGAAATCAGTGGCCCAGTGGGCGGCCTATCATGGGGCTTTTCCTCTGCCAGGAAGGCCCGATGTCGAACGCCGCCCGCTCTCAGCCATTTCCGTGTTCTTCGGAGTATTCCCGCCCCTCTCACTGCGCCACTGCTCGGTTTGCCCTGGCCTGGCGCACTGCCCTGACGGCAATGCTCGCTCTGCTGCTGGCGGGCTGTGCGGCACGCTATCCGCTTGCTATCCCCGAGGCGCAGTGGGAGGCGATGACGCCCGCGGAGCAGCATCAGGCCAGGGAGCAGCAGGCGGCGCTCGACCGCACCCGGGCCGAGCAGCGCGCCGCCGAGGCCCGCGCCCGTGAGGAAGAGGCCCGCCGCGAGCGCCTGGCGCTGGAGGTACGCCGCCAGCAGGCCCCCTTCGGCGAGCGTGTGCAGTGCGTGCTGGAGGGAGAACTGCGCGCCGGCGGCAGCTGGCGCCCGCTCGCACCGGCAGGTATCGATGCGGTGACGGGGATGACGGTGCCGGTAGCGCTCACCACCCGCGACGGCCGCTACCGCCAGACGGCCCACGCCACCTTCGATGGCCAGACGCTCTCGCTCTGTCGCAGCGAGCATGAGCTCGCCCGCCAGGGGGCCGACTGCGCCCGGCTGGTGGGCACCCAGCGCGACTACGCCCGCGGGCTTGCCAGCCGAGTGGAGACCGAGCGCTTCTTGCGCGGGCCGCTGCGCTGCGACCTGCCGCTCAGGGCGCGCTGATGCTAGACTGCGCACCATCAAGAAGGGGATCGCCATGCGTCTGACGGATCACGAACACAGCGCCATCGTGGCAGTCCTCAAGCGGCATTTCGGGGATGACGCCGTGATATGGCTGTTTGGCTCGCGGGTTGAATTACCACTCACCCCGAGCTTCTCAGGGTTGCCAGCAGCCTGCTGAGCAGAGGCTCCAGAAGCACCGGGTCGGAGCCTCCGGTCACGCCGATGCGGTGCCTGCCTGGTGTGACAAGTCCAGCCATTCACGGCTATGGGGCCATTTGGCCAGCCAGCCTGGCAGCGCGGCGGCGGGCATCGGGCGCGCAATACCGTACCCCTGAGCAAGGCGGCAACCCAGTCCGAGCAATTCGTTGGCATGCTCGACACTTTCCACCCCCTCGGCCATCAGGTCTCGGTCGAAGCGTTGGGCCATATAGATAACGCTCTCGACGATAGCGCGATCACTTTCGTCACAGAGCATGTCGCTCACGAAACTCTTGTCGACCTTGATCAGATCGACGGGAAGCTGACGCAGATAGGTGAGTGAAGAGAAGCCGGTACCGAAGTCGTCGATAGCAACCTGAATGCCCAGGGCCTGACAGCGGGAGATCACCGTGATGGCGGCACCGATGTCGTGCATGGCGGCAGTCTCCAATACCTCCAGCTTCAGCTGCGCAGGCTTCAATGAGGGCGTAGTGGCGAGGAGCACCGTCAGCCTGTCCACGAAGTCCGGCGAGAGCAGATGGGACGGACTGATGTTCACACTCACCGGCAGGCTTCTGCCTTCATCGCTCCAGCACGCCAGCTGCTCCAGCGCCGTCTTGAGCACCCACTCTCCCAACATCGATTCCAGCCAGGAGCCCTCGACAAACGGCAGAAAATCGGCAGGCGCCAACAGCCCCTTCTCGGGGTGCTGCCAACGCACCAACGCCTCGCAACCAACCACCTGAGCCGTGGCCATATCGACCTGGGGCTGATAGTGCAGGCAGAGCTCGTTACGCTCGATGGCCTTTTCAATGCGCCGGCGCTGGGTATGACAGCGCCGCAGCTGGCGGTCCTGACCGGAGTCGAATCGCGTCAAGGTATTGCGTCCGTTCTGCTTGGCTCGGTACATCGCCTGCTGGGCATGTCGCAGCAGCACTTCGGCTTCGACCTCATCAGCGGGGAAGCTCGAAATGCCGAGGCTTGCAGAAATCACCAGCGAGCGGCCGGCCAGCCGGAAGGGCTTGCGAACTTCCTCGAGCAACTGCTCGAAAACCGTACCATCGGCGATATCGTGCATCAGCAACACGAACTCGTCTCCCCCCGTGCGCACGATCACATCCTCGCGCCCGAGCTGACCGTTGAGACGCTGGGCAAGTGCCAGCATCAGCTGGTCGGCCAGGGTATTCCCGAGACGCTCGTTGACGCTCTTGAAATGATCCAAATCCAGTGAGCAAACGGTGAGCGTGCCATTCCGGCGGCTGGCCAGCGACACGGCGTCCTCGAGCAGGCGGGTCAGCTGTGCGCGCCGAGAGGCGCCCCGGTACTCGTCGATGTAGCGGGGGGCTGCCGGCAGCACCGTCTCGGACACGATGGACGTTCCGAGTGCGCCGCCCGCTGCCGAGTCGATCTCCACCCGGTTCCGGCCAGCGTGCTTGGCGCGGTAGAGCGCTCCATCGACGCGAAGCAGAAGGTCGCGCGCACTATCGCCGTCCTTGAAGGCGACCAGGCCGATGCTGACGGTCACGCCCGGGGCGGGCATGTCGGCACTTGCCACGTCGGCACGCAGCCGTTCGGCAAGCTGGCAGGCACCCTGCAACGGCGTGTCAGGCAGCAGCAAGGTGAACTCGTCACCCCCCCAGCGCGCCAGCAGGTCGGTCTGGCGCAGCCGCTGCTGCACCAGGCGCGTGAGCGCATGAAGGGTCGCATCCCCGATTTCGTGGCCATGGCTGTCGTTGATCGCCTTGAAATGGTCAATATCGAAGAGCATCACCGACAGCTCGGCGCCGCTGGCCTGCGCGCCTCTGACCAGCCTGATCAGGGCGCGATCGAAGGCACGGCGGTTGGCCGCACCGGTCAGGTGGTCGCGACTGGCCTCCTGGGTCAGCGTATGCTCGATACGCTTGCGCTCGGCGATGTCGTGAAACACCGAGACGTAGTGACTGACCTCACTGTCATCCCCCTCCACCGCCGTGATGGACTGCCACACCGGGTAGATCTCGCCGCGCTTGTTGCGATTCCAGATCTCACCCTGCCAGTGGCCGTTTTTCTGCAGCGCTTCCCACAGCCGCGCGTAGAATTCAGGCCCATGACGGCCAGACTTGAAGAGGCGCGGCGTTTCACCCAGCACATCATCGGGGCTGAAGCCGGTGATGCGGGTGAACGCCCGGTTGACCCGCTGAATACGCAGCCGAGCATCGGTGATGATGGTGGCCTGCCCGGTCTCGAAAGCGGTTGCCATCAAGCGCAGCTGGTCCCTGTGGCTTGTGGTCTCGGGGGTCCCCTCCTGACTGTTGGCGGCCCTTGCCCTTGACCATTCCCTCCGCTGCCGATCCGGTCTTTCTTTTCCCATCACCTGGTTCCTTGTGAGAACAGCACCGTGCTGATTCGAGTACACACGCGGCAGCATGTATAACGCCGCACCCCATCCAGATCAGAAAGCTAGCCACAACTCAGCGATTCTAATAACGATTTTTGACAAGCAAGGCAACATTCTTGATCCAAATCAACTAATTTGCCACCAGTCTGTACAAATCCTGTATGAGTTTTATGGAGCACTGGGGATCTCTATATGAATACGCTCATATCATGGCATGCTGATGAATTACTGATCAGGGAAGGATGCATCCGCGAGGGGGGGCTCCACACGCGCCCAGTGGCCATCTCCAACGGCGACTGAACGATCGGTCACCCGCCATGGGAGATGTCCAGAAAAGCGGTGACTTGTCGTCCACAGCCCCTACGCCAGGTAGCAACTGCGGAATGTCTCGGCGTCCACCGGCCTGCCGGTGAGATACCCCTGTATCAGGGTGACCGGGTAGCGGGCGAGTCCTTCGAGCTGCTCCTGGGTCTCCACCCCTTCCGCCACCACGCGCAGGCCGAGCTCCAGGGCCAAGCCGGTAACGGCGGCGACGATGGCGGCACTGCCACGCCGTTCGCTCTCGTTGCCGGTCAGGCGCTGCACGAAGCGTCGGTCCACCTTGAGGGTGGTCAGCGGCAGGTCCTGCAGGTAACTCAGCGACGAGTAGCCGGTGCCGAAGTCGTCGATGGCGATGCGGCAGCCCAGCCCGCGCAGGTCACTCAGCACGGCCACGGCCTCCTGCTGGCGGTCGAGCAGCACGCTCTCGGTGAGCTCGAAGCCGATCTGCCCCGGCGGCAGCTCGAAGCGCTCGAAGAGCTGGCGGATCTCTTCGACTAGGCCGCGCTGCCAGAATTGGCTAGCGGAGAGGTTGACGGCCACCCGGGGCGGGTTGAGCCCGGCCTGGCGCCATGCCCTGAGCTGCCCGGCCACCTCCTCCATCACCCAGTGCCCGAGCGGAATGATCAGCCCGGAGCGTTCGGCCATGGGGATGAAGACCCCCGGCGAGACGTCACCGAACTCGGGGTGCGCCCAGCGCACCAGGGCCTCGGCCCCTTCGACGAGGCCGGAATCGCGGTTCACCAGCGGCTGATAGTGAACGGCCAGCCCATCGCCGCTCTCCACGGTGTCGCGCAGGGCGCTCTCCAGCGCCAGCAGGCGGCTGTCGTGGTCGTTCATCTCGGCGCGGAACAGGCGGTAGGTGTTGCGCCCTTCGCGCTTGGCGCGATACATGGCGGTGTCGGCGCTGCGCACCAGGGCATCCGCGCTGGTTCCGTCCTCAGGGTAGAGGCTGATGCCGAGGCTGCAGCCCATGCGGAAGGTGTTGCCGAGCACATCGAAGGGCTGGGCGATGGCGTCGATCAGCCGCCGTGCCACAAGCGTAACCTCTTCCAGGCTGTTCAGCTCCGGCAGCAGGGCAAGAAACTCATCGCCGCCGAGGCGGGCCAGAGTGTCGTCCTCGCGCAGCCGCGTCTGAAGCCGCTGGGCCACCTGGAGCAGCAGCTCGTCGCCCACGGCGTGGCCCAGGGTGTCGTTGACCTGCTTGAAGTGGTCCAGGTCGATGAAGATCACCGCCAACCCCTGTTGCTGGCGATGGGCGTGGCGAATGGCCAGTTCCAGGCGATCTTCCAGCAGGCGACGGTTGGGCAAGCGCGTGAGCGGGTCGTAGTAGGCCAGCCGGCGCACCCGCTCCTCGTTCTCGCGAATGAGGGTGATGTCGGTGAAGAGCGCTGCATAGTGGGTGACCTTGCCGTCATCGTCGCCGATGGCGGTGATGGTCAGCCGCTCCAGGTAGAGGGCCCCGCCCTTGCGCCGGTTCCAGATCTCGCCGCGCCAGTAGCCGTGGGTATCGAGCTCGTGCCACATCTGCCGGTAGAAGACGGCGTCGTGACGCCCGGAGGAGAGCAGCGCCGGCGTGCGCCCGATGGCCTCCTCGGCGCTGTAGCCGGTGACCTGGCAGAAGGCCGGGTTGACGTACTCGATCACGCCGTTGGGATCGGTGATGATGATGCCCTCCAACGAGGCATCGATCACCCGCTCGGCCATCTGCAGGTTCTGGCGAGAGAGCGCCAAGGCCTGGTCGCGCTGCTCCAGGGCGCGGCGCAGGTCCTCCACGTAGAGCCGCTCGGCGCCGGCCAGCATATCGCGGAACCCCAGCAGGCCGACGACCTGGCCGTGGCCGTCGACCACCGCCAGGTGACGCAGCCGCAGGTCGATCAGGCGGTCGCGGGCATGGATCAGGGTGTCTTCGTGTCCCACGGTGACCAGCGGGCGACTGGCCAGCGCGGCCACCAGGGTGTTGCCCGGGTAGCGGGCGATGAAGCGCACCATGTCGCGCTCGGTGATGATGCCCAGTTCGCCTGCGGCGTTCGCCTCTACCACGGCAGCATCGCCATGCTCACGCATGGCCGTGGCAGCCTCGGCCAGCAGCAGGTGGCCCGGCAGCACCAGCGGGCGGTGGCTGAGCACGCTGCCCACCTCGCGCAGGCGCAGATAGGGCTCGATACCCTGATTCACGGCGAGGTCGGTCTGGGTCACCATGCCAAGGGGCTCGCCCTCATCGCCCACCACCAACAGATGGCGACGGCTTTCGCTATCCAGCGCAAGCATGGCCTCGCCCACCGGGGTGCTGCGGTGCCGCCCGCTGACCGGCGCACTCATCACCTCAGCGATGGGGCGCTGCAGGGCCGCCAGATCGGTGAAATCCACGGCTAGGGCGTCATGCTCGGTCCAGATGCCTACCGGCTTGCCGGCCTCCACTACCAGGATGGAGCTACAGCGCCGCTCGGCCATGCGCGCGGCGGCCACGCTCAGCGGCGTGGTCGGGTCGCAGGTCAGCAGCGCGGACTGCATGATGCGCTCGATGGGGAGTTCCTGGCTCATGGGGTCATGTGGCTCGTTTCAGCAAAAAAATGTCAGAAAAACGCCACAGCATATCGCCAACATCAGCCCGGAATATTGACCCCCGTCAGCCCTGGCCACTTGCCTGCAGGGAGAGAGCGCGCCATTCATGGCGCACCGACCAGGCCTCGAGCCATGCGGCCAGGCAGTCGGCGGTCATGGGCCGGGCGATGCCGTAGCCCTGGGCGAGGGAACACCCCAGCTTCACCAGGGCGCGGGCATGGGCTAGGGTCTCGACCCCCTCGGCCAGCATGGGGCGCTTGAAGCGATTGGCCATGAAGATGACGCTCTCGACGATGGCGAGGTCGTCGGGGTCGCTGAGCATGTCACGCACGAAGCTCTGGTCGATCTTGATCAGATCCACCGGGAGCTGGCGCAGGTGGGTCAGCGAGGAGAAGCCGGTGCCGAAGTCGTCGATAGCGAAGTCGATCCCCATGGCCTGACAGCGGCGCATGGTGGCCAGGGCCTGCTGAACATCGTGGATGGCGGTGCTCTCGAGGATCTCCAACTTCAGCCGGCTTGGCGATACCTTGGGGTAGCGCGCCAGCAGCGCTTCGAGGCCGGCCACGAAGGTGTCGCTCAGCAGGTGGGCGGGGCTGATATTGACGTGCACGGGCAGATCGATGCCGTCGCCCTGCCACTCGGTGAGCTGCAGCAGGGCGGCCTCGAGCACCCATTCGCCGAGCTCCTGTTCCAGATGGGAGCCCGCGACCACCGAGAGGAAGGCGCCCGGTGCCAGCAGCCCCTCCTCGGGGTGCTGCCAGCGAACCAGCGCCTCGACGCCCACCACGCTGCCATCGAACAGGTCGACCTGGGGCTGGTAGTGGAGACGCAGCTCTCCCAGTTCGAGCCCTTCCGCCAGCCGGGTACGCCGCTCCTGGCGCACCTGCAGCTCGCGGTCCTGGTTGGGATCGAAGCGGTGGAAGGTGTTGCGTCCACGCTGCTTGGCCCGGTACATGGCCTGAGTGGCATGACGCAGCAGCACATCGCCTTCACCGCTATCGTCGGGAAAGCAGGTGACCCCGAGGCTGGCCGTCAGGCGGACGCTGTGGCCCTGCAGGACCAGGGGCTGCTCGATGGCCTCCAGCAGCTGCTGATAGAGGGCATCGCCCGAGACGCCGTGGAGCAGCAGCACGAACTCGTCGCCCCCGACCCGGGCGACCACGTCGTCGCCGCCCATCAGGTGGGTGATGCGCTTGGCAAATGTCGCCAGCAGCAGGTCACCGACCTGGCGGCCCAGATGGTCGTTGTGATGCTTGAAGTGGTCGATATCCAGGGCGCACACGGCCAGCTGGCCACCCGAGTGCCGAGCGTGGCGGATCGACTCTTCGATCAGCTGGGTCACCAGCTGCTGATTGGGCAGCCCGGTCAGGCTGTCGAAGTAGACCTCCCGGGTCGACCCTGGCACTCCCCCCGGCACCGCCAGGCAGGCCAGGTCCGTCAATACCAGTACCTGATAGGGCTCGCGGCTGGGTTCACGCACCCGACGCGCGGAGAGCAGGCCTGGGCGCTCATGGCCACGGGCATCGCGCCAGTGCACCTCGGCACGCGCACGACCGCCATTTTCCAGCTCCGCCAGAAAGCGCGGCCTGTCGATATGCCAGCGACCCTCCAGCCCCGCCGCCTCGAGGGTTTCGCCGATCAGCGCGTCCAGAGGCTTGCCGGTCAGCTCCATGAAACGCGGGTTAGCCGCCACGATGCGGTGGCGCTTATCGGTCACCAGGATCGCCTCGTCGGCATGCTGAAAGCCGGATTCGGCGTAGCGGGCGGGAAACGCCAAGGGATTGATGGAAGAGAAGGAGTTCATCACGGTACCTCTTCCCCATGCGCTGACTCGCCGCTGCCCCCTGGCTCGGCGTCCACCACCACGCTGTTGCGTCCGGCATTCTTGGCGCGATAGAGCGCAGCGTCCACGCGGCGCAACAGCGCCTCGGGCCCTTCACCGGCGCGGAGATCGCTGATACCGATGCTGACGGTGATCGAAATCCCGTGCAGGCGCTGCTCGGCAACCTGAGCCCGCAGCCGGTCGGCGAAGGTGGCTGCCCCCTTGAGGGGCGTTCCCGGCAGCAGGATGGCGAACTCCTCACCGCCCCAGCGGGCCAGCAGGTCGCTGCTGCGCAGGCTGGCGCTCAGCCGCTTGGCCACGCTCTGGAGAACGCGGTCGCCGACGTCATGACCATGGCGATCATTGACGGCCTTGAAGTGGTCGATATCGAGCAGCAGCAGTGACAGGGGCTGGCCATCGTGCTCGGCCTCCTGCATCGCCTGGCGCAGCGCGGTATCGAAGGCACGACGGTTGTAGGCGCCGGTGAGGTGATCACGCGAGGCCTGGCGCTCCAGCTCCTGCTCCATGCGCTTGCGTTCGCTGATGTTGTGGAACACCGCTACGTAGTTGCGCACCTGCCCCTGGTCGTCGAGCACCGCGGTGATCGACTGCCAGAGGGGATACACCTCACCGAAGCGGTTGCGGTTCCATATCTCGCCCTGCCAGTGGCCGGTGGTCTCGAGCGACTCCCAGAGGCGGTCGTAGAAGGCCTTGTCGTGGCGCCCGGACTTGAACAGCCGGGGCGTCTGGCCGACGACTTCCTCGGCCTGGTAGCCGGTGATCTCCATGAACGCCCGGTTGACCTTCTGGATACGCATCTCGGCGTCGGTGATCAGGGTCGCCTGGCCGGTCTCGAAGACCATGGCCAGCAACCGCAGCTCATTCTGCTGGCGGCGCTGTTTGGTGACATCCTCCTGAACGGCCACGAAGTTGACCAGCTCGCCCGCGGCGTTGCGCACCGGGGTAATCACCTGCTTCGCCCAGTAGGTTTCGCCATTGCCGCGGCGATTCTTCAGCACCCCCTCCCAGACGCAGCCATTCGTGATGGCGCCCCAGAGCCCGCGATAGACCTCGGCGGGTGTCTCACCGGACTGCACCAGGGCAGGCGTGCGGCCGAGCAGATCACTCAGGGGGTAGCCGGAGATCTCCTGATAGCAGCGATTGGCATACAGGATGCGCCCGTCGAGATCGGTGATGGCGATGGCGACGGGGCTCTGCTCGACGGCCACGTGCAGCTGACGGCAGAAACCCTCAGGCGAGGCCGGCTCGACGGTCATGGCGCCTGCCGGTAGGGAGAGCGCTTCTTCGATGGCAGCATCACGGCCCGCCAGACCATCCGGGGAGTGGCATGGGTTACACATGAAGAATGTCCTTGTTCTTATCGCGAAGGATATTAACAGCGTATCGCAGCGCAGCACGAGAGACGAAGGTATCACTCAAGTCCTGGACAAAACGGCCGAAAGGTCCGTGGGCTCGCCAATCAGCGGCGGGTCCCTGTCTAGAAACTGCTACGCAAGGGAAACGATTCAATGAAGAAATGGATGGCCGCCGGTCTCACCGCCGCTCTTCTTACCACCGCGGGACAGGCCCAGGCCTTCGACCAGCGCGTGACCGTCAGCGGTATCGCCGGCACCACCGGGCTGGGCGCCGATGTCGCCTGGCGCTTCCACGAGCGGCTGGGCGTCTCGGCCCAGTATGCCGGCGGCATTGACTGGGATGGCGACTACGAGACCGACGACCTCATCTACGAGGGTGACATCAGCCTCTCGGCCGGAGCGGTGAAGCTGGACATCTATCCCTTCGCCGGGCGCTTCTATCTCACTGCCGGCGCCATGCTCCCGGACATGGAGGCCAACGTACGCGGCCGCGCCAACGGCAACCGGTTCATCGAGGTCGGCGGAGAAGAGTTCAACAGTGATCAAGTCGGCGAAATTCGCGGCAAGCTGACCATCGCCGATGGCGTGCGCCCCTATGCTGGCATTGGCTGGCGCAGCTCCCACCGCAAAGGCTTCAGCACCTTCTCCGAGCTGGGGGTGATGGCCACCAACGTGGACGTCTCGCTCAGCTCCTCCGAGAATTTCGAGGGAACTAACGATGATTTCCGAGAGGCCCTGCGCCGTGAGGAGCAGGACCTGAAGAACGACGCCGAGAAGCTCGAGGTCTACCCGGTGGCCATCATCGGTATCAGCTACACCTTCTGATCCCGCGGCTCCACTGGCACCAAGGCCCGGCATTGCCGGGCCTTCTGCCATCCGGGCCCGAGCAACTCTCAGGACGACAGCTCAGGACTCCACCCGGTTGCGGCCGCCGTGCTTAGCCCGGTACATGGCGGCATCAGCGCGGGCCAGCAGGCTCTTGCGGGTATCGCCCGGCTGCCAGGTAGCCACCCCGATGCTGATGGTGATGCGCCGGGAGAGGCCCGGCACGCTGAGCGCCGCCACATGGGCGCGCAGCCGCTCGGCAAGCCCAAGCCCCGACTCCAGGCCGCAGTGGCTGGCCATCACCACGAACTCCTCGCCGCCCCAGCGGCCAAGGAAGTCCGAGCCGCGCAGCCGGCCCTCCACTGCCGCGGCCAGCTCGGTCAGCACCCGGTCGCCCATCTCATGGCCGCACTGGTCGTTGATCTGCTTGAAGTGGTCGATGTCGAACAGCAGCACCGCCAGCGGCCGCCCGTAGCGCTCGGCGGCGCCGATCTCGGTATCCAGGGCGCGTTCGATGCTGTAGCGGTTCCATGACTGCGTCAGGGGGTCGTAGTGGGCCAGCCGCTCGAGGCGACGGTTGGCCTCGGCCAGGGCCTCGCGCTCGCGGCGCAGGTCGGCATAGAGCTGGTGAATCTGCTGGGCCGCGGCCATCACCCCCAGATCCTCGGCCAGGTCCATGGCGGCCAGCCGCTCGATTCGCTCCCAGGGTGCGCTCCGGCCGCGCACCTCCTCGCGCCACTGTTCGAAGAGCTGTCCGAGCAGCGGCTGGGTAGCCGGCGCCATAGCCTCGCGGCCGCTTCTCGGCATGCCGGCCCAAGCGTGGGTCTCCCGCTGCTCGCCGCGAAACAGCAGCAGCCAGCCGCGCTGGGTGCCATCGATGGGAAATGGTACCGCCATCAGGCCGCAGGCCTCTCCCAGATCCAGCCCCCTGGCCAGCGCTTCCTCGGCCAGGGTATGGCTGGCCCAGGGGCCCTGGTGGCAGTGCTGCTCATTGAGCCTGGCCACCAGCCGGGCCAGCGATTCGTGAGCCGGCAGCGTGCCCTCGCCTCCGTCGAGGCTGGGCATGATCAGTGCCACCCCCTGGGCGCGGAACAGCGCTCGCCACTCGCTGCCGTGGCGATCCAGCAGCTGGACAGGCTCGGGCAGCTCCTGCGCCGTCCGGCCGAGCAGCTCCCGGCTGTCTCGCACCTCCTCGAGGTAGCGGGCCTCGCGGCGCGCCTTGAGCAGGAAGAGGCGCTGGGTAGTCATCTGCACCAGGCTGACCACGGCATCCCGGGCCAGCGGCGAGATCGGGTGCGCCGCCAGGCCGTGACAGATCAGCAGCCCCCACAGGCCGGCATCGCCCTGCATGGCGACGGTCAGCACCGCCCTGACCTGCATGGCCCGCAGGTAGTGCCGCTGGGAAGAGGAGAGCCCCCGCAACAGGGCGGCCGAGAGGTCGGACGGGGGCCCCCGTCAGCGGGTCTCGGCGGGGCTTGAGGGGAACGGAGGCCGCCTCGACGTCGGGGACGCTGCGCACCGCCTGACGCTCGAGCATTTCCCGCATCTGGGGCGGGAAATCGCTGGCGGGAAAGCGCATGCCCATCAGCGAGGGCACCTTCGCCACCACCGACTCGGCCACCACGGCGCCGTGCCCCTCGGCATCGAAGCTGGCCACCAGCACGCGGTCGTGCCCGGTGATCGACTGCACGCCCTCCACCAGGGTCTCAAGCAGCCGGTCGGGGTGGTCGGCTGCCGCCAGCTGCGCAAGCCAGCCACTCACCGCGGCCAGCAGGCGACGCTTGCTGCTGCTCGCGTGCAAAGGCTCGATCTCGACGAATACGCGCTCGCCCTGTCGATGGAGATCGACCTGCAGGCGCCGCACCTGGCCCGCTACCCGCCGCGAGATCACCACGGCGGCCGCAAGCTGGGCACGCCCCTGCAGCTCTCGACACAGCCGCTGCCAGAGGGCATGGCCCAGCACTTTTCCGGGCCCGTGCGCCAGGGCGGCGCCGGCCGACACCCCGGTCACCTCGGCGAGGTTGTCGCTGGCCTGCAGGACCTGGCCCAGGTCCGCGGAAAGCACCAGTAGGGCACCGCAGGACTGGATCATGCCGGACATGTCGGATTCGGCAGGTTTCGAGGAGTAGGGCATTCACGGATCCAGAGGGTG
>ERZ869909.2413-NODE-2413-length-12438-cov-8.909392_pt1 | contig 12438 bp, 5 predicted proteins | sample MGYA00520892_ERZ869909 | MGnify/ENA primary metagenome ERZ869909 (study PRJEB32215, sample SAMEA104723947) | bioreactor metagenome | biome: bioreactor; feature: anaerobic bioreactor; material: water | place: China | collected 2015-03-12 ... | reverse complement strand
ACGCGCAGCATCGACATGACGTATTGGGCCATGAAGTATCCGGTCCGGTTGGTTTGCGACGGGGCAGAGCTTAACACCGCCGGCGACGCCGATCACGCCCCTCGTATCCTCACGGTTAACCGGAGACGTCTACGCCTTAGGCCAACATCGGGAATGCCCATGCTGGTGCCACCGCCGAGCAGAAGGCAAAGACGCTCAAGGGTGTGACGCCGTTGCAGCCCGCCATCTGGAGGACCTGACCCCATTTCTGGTGGATGCACAAACCGCGCAACTCACTGAAGATCGTTTCGCTCAAACAAACCGCGATTTGTGCAGTCTTTACTCGTTTGAGCTTAATCGATGCCTATAGAATTCGACGTATGACAAACTCGAATCCCGGAATCCATGGCGGAGACACCTGAGCCGGCCAAGGTACGGTGTCTATGCATCGATATCGAAACCGCTCAGAAGGATCGGACGGTCCTGCGTGAGTTGGGGGTCTTTCGGCCCGATCTGGATGTTCGAAAGCGTCTCTCCGGAAAAGCGCCCGATCTCGTTGCACGGCTCGATGAGCTAACGGAGGGTGCCGCGCTCATTCTTGGGCATAACGTGATTGCGCATGACCAGCCCGCTCTGGCCATGCTGTATCCGGAACTCCGCCTGCATAAGCTGCCGCTGCTGGATACGCTCGAGTTGTCGCCCGTCGCGTTTCCGCAGAATCCCTACCACCGCCTGGTCAAGGACTACAAGCTGTGCACGACGACGCGCAACGATCCCGTGCGCGATGCGGAATTGGCCTACACCTTGTTTCTCGATCAGCGTGCCGCGCTGCAGACGCGTGTCGACGAGCATCCCGATGAAGCCTTGTGCCTGCACTACTTGCTGGCACAGGAGAACGGTAAGGGTGTTGCGAATCTCTTCGCGACATTGCGTCGGTCGCTGCGACCGTCGCTGGCTGAGGCCCAGGCTGCGTGGCAGCGCACCACGCGCGGCAAAGTCTGCATTACCGGGCAGGGGCGAGTGGTGGCGGAATGGCTGCCAGATCGCGAGTGGCACAAGCCGCTAGCCTACGCGCTGGCATGGTTGCGGGTGTCCGGCGGCAATTCTGTCCTGCCACCGTGGGTCAGTTTGACCTACCCGCGAACACGCGAGGTCATTGCCGCGCTACGTGATGTGCCCTGCACGCATCCGGAATGCGACTGGTGCCGTGAGCAGCATGACTTGCAGGCGCTCCTGCCGCGCTATTTTCCCGGAATCACGCGGTTCCGCTCCTCACCGACGACGCCCGACGGCCGGTCGCTTCAACAGGCGATCGTCGAGAACGGCTTTGCCGGCAAGCCGTCGCTTGCGATCCTGCCCACCGGCGGTGGGAAGTCCCTGTGCTTTCAGCTTCCGGCACTCTCCCGCTACTACCGTAACGGCAGTCTCACCGTGGTGATTTCGCCGCTCCAGTCGCTGATGAAGGATCAGGTAGACAACCTTGATGCGCGCGGGATCACCTGTGCGGGCTTCCTCAACAGCATGCTGACGCCGATGGAGCGGGGCGTGATGCTGGACAAGCTTCGCCTCGGCGACATCGGGTTGATTTTCGTCGCGCCGGAGCAGTTTCGCAGCATCGCGTTCGCCAATGCTCTGAAACATCGCGAGGTAGGTGCGTGGGTGTTCGACGAGGCGCACTGCCTCTCCAAGTGGGGGCACGATTTCCGCCCGGACTATCTCTACGTTTCGCGTTTCATCAAGGCCCGGCAGAAGGACAAACCGTCGCCGGTGTTCTGCTTCACCGCGACCGCGAAGCCTGACGTCATCGAGGACATCTGCGATCACTTCGAGAAGCGGCTCGGCGTCAGCCTCGAGCGACTCGAGGGCGGGGTGAGCCGGGAGAATCTGGCCTATGAGGTGCGCGCCGTCCCGGCCCAGGCCAAATACCCGGAAGTGCTCCGGCTGCTCCAGGAGGCACTGCGCGAAGAGGGGGGCGCGATCGTCTTCTGCGCACGGCAGAAGACGGTCGAAGAACTCGCGGCCTTTCTCAAGGAAGCGGGATTGGAGTGCGGCTACTTCCATGGCGGGATGCTTCCCGGCGACAAGCGCGCCGTCCAGGAAGCCTTCCTCGCGGGCAAGCTGCGCGTTATCGCCGCCACCAATGCGTTCGGGATGGGGGTCGATAAGCCGGATGTCCGGCTGGTCATCCACCTCGACACGCCTGGCTCGCTGGAAAACTACCTGCAGGAGGCTGGCCGCGCCGGACGGGATCAGGAACCGGCGCGTTGCATCCTGCTGTACGACGAGGCGGACCTGGATGTGCAGTTTCGCCTGCTGCGCAATTCGCGCCTGACGCAACACGACATTCACGCGATTCTGAAGGCGCTCCGCGCGATCGAGCGCAAGGACCGCAGCGAAGGTTCGGTCGTCGTAACCAGCGGCGAGATTCTCCTGGAAATCCCGGAGAAGCATCGTATTGATCCGGAAGCAAGCGATGCCGATACCAAGGTGCGCATCGCCGTCGCTTGGCTCGAGGAAGCGCGCTTGCTGGAAAGGCACGAGAACCACACGAGAGTGTTTCCGGGCAGTTTGCTGGTGGCCAATCTCGACGATGCACGAGCGCGGCTCCAGCACGAATTCGGTGATAGCGCGGATATCGAGCCGTACTTGACGATCCTCTCGATGCTCCTGCAAGTCGGCGACGACGAAGGACTTTCGACCGACGAACTGATGATCGCGACCGGTCTGGAATCCCGCACCTTGCAGGCCATGTTGCGCGACCTCGATCGGCTCAAGCTGCTGTCCAACGACACCGAGATCGGTGTGACCCTTTATCGCGACCCGGATACCCCGGTGCGACTCGACGAACTGGCGCGGATCGAGAATGCGCTGCTCGACAGTCTGCGCGAGGCCGCGCCGGATGCCGACCAAGAGGCGTGGCAGATTCTCAACATGCGTCGGCTTTGCGACACCCTCCGACGGGATACGCAACTCGATGTCGATCCGGAAAAGCTCTCGCGACTGCTCAAGTCGTTCGCCGAGCCGTTCGGCGAGGACGTCGGCCAGCGGGGCTTCTTCACGCTGCGACCCGCCGGTCTCGACAATCGCTACATCAAGCTGCGGCGCAGCTGGCAGGAAATCGAGAACATCCGCCAGCGGCGGATGCGGGTGTGCAATGCGCTGGTGAGTTTCTTCCTAGCCCAGCGCCAGGGCAACAACCTGTTGGTGACCTGCAAGCAAGGCGAACTGGAGCGCGCCCTCCAGATGGATCTCACCCTTCAGGATCTGGGCATCCGTAACTGGGACGTCGCGCTCCCCGCAAGCCTGATCTACCTGGATACCAATGAGGTGCTGCACCTCGCTCGCGGCAAGGCGGTCTTCCGCTCCGCGATGACGATCGAGCTCAATGCCGAAGCACGGCGTCGTCAGTTCAAGAAATCCGACTACGAGGAGCTCGCGCTGCACTACAAGGACAAGATCGTCCAGGTGCACGTGATGGCCGAGTACGCCAAGCTGGCACTCGGCAAGATCCAGGCGGCGATGGCCTTCATCGTCGACTACTTCAGCCTGGATCACGACGTCTTCGTCCGCCGCTACTTCGCCGGCCGCAAGGACGTGCTCGACATGGCCACCACCGAGGCGGCCCATCGAAAGATTCTCATCGACCTTCAGAACCCGGAACAGCAAGGCATCGTTGCAGCTCCGACCGAAGGGAATCACCTGGTCCTGGCGGGCCCCGGATCGGGAAAGACGCGGGCCATCGTGCACCGCGTCGCATGGTTGCTGCGCGAATCCATGGTGCTGCCCGAGGAGATCATGGTGCTCGCCTATAATCGCTCCGCAGTGACCGAGGTCAAGCGGCGGCTGTGGGACCTGGTCGGGCCTGATGCCGCGGGCGTGTCGGTGCAGACCCTGCACGGCCTCGCAATGCGAATCACCGGCACCAGCTACGCCGTGGCGGTGGAGCGTGGAGAGAACATCGAGTTCGAATCGGTGATCCGGTTGGCGGCAGAGCGATTGCGGCGTGCCGAAGCGGGGGATGACGTGGGGCCTTCCGTCCAGCGCGACCGATTGCTCGCGGGCTTGCGCTTCATCCTGGTTGATGAGTATCAGGACATCAACGGCGATCATTACGATTTGATCAGCGCAGTGGCCGGCCGCACGCTGGACAACGCGGAAGACCGCCTCTCCTTGCTCGTGGTCGGCGACGACGACCAGAACATCTACGCATTCGGCGGTGCCAACGTGCGCTTCATCCGCCAGTTCGAAGCCGATTACCAGGCACGATGCTACCATCTCGTCGAGAACTACCGCTCGACCGGGTACATCATCGACTGCGCAAACCGCCTCATCGCCCGCGCGCGCGACCGCATGAAGCAAGATCAGCACATCCGCATCAACCATGCCCGGCGGGAACAGCCGGCCGGCGGCGAGTACGCACGCCTTGACCCCGTCGCGGAAGGGCGGGTGCATGTTCTCGAAGTTCCGGCGGACATCCAGCTTGAGGTTCAGGCCGGGCTGACCGAACTGGAACGGGTGAATGTTCTGGACGGACGCATGAAGCCGGCTGACTGGGGCCGGTTCGCGGTGATCGCGCGCCGCTGGGAAGGCCTCGAGCCCTTCGCCGCCCTGTGTCGACTCCGCGGTGTCCCGATGCGACTGCTGCGCGACAAGAACATGCCGAGCCTGCACACAACGCGTGAGGGTGCCGCATTGCTGTCCTTGCTTCGCGGCGAGCGCCGGCGTGCGACTCGCTCACGCGTTCTGCTGCGCGCAGCGACCCTTTCGCGGTGGTTTCGCAGGCGATACGGCCTGTCGGCGGACGAGCCAATCGAACATCCGTTCCGCGCCATGCTGGCGCAGTTCATCGTCGAGTGCGAGTCGGCCGCACCCGACAGCGAGCGCGTCGTGCCCGACTTGATCGATAGCGTCTACGACTTTGGAGACGGTAACGGCAGCATGTCTGGTGACCGAGCGAACGGCCCGATGGTGCTGATGACCGCGCATCGCGCGAAGGGCATGGAGTTCGATCACGTCCTTCTCCTCGATGGCGGCGCATGGACACAGGGTGGCGACGAGGAGCGTCGTCTGTTCTACGTCGCGATTACCCGCGCCCGCAAGACCTTGACGATCTGCGAAGCGCAGGGCGGCAAACACGCCTTCGTTCGTGATCTTGGCGCACTCGTCCTGAGAACACGCCCGGCCGGCTTCAGTCCCGATACGAGACTGGCAAATCGCACCTGGGTGGCCACGCTGGAACACGTGGTCATTTCAATGCCGGCCAGGTCCGCCCCCGCCGCCCCGATTCACCGTGCATTGGCACGGCTTGAAGTGGGTGATCGTCTCATGCTGCGACCACGCTCAGACCGAGCTGTAGGGTGGGAGTTGGCTGACGGTGAGGGAGTGACCATAGCGCACATGTCGAAGAGTTTTGCCCCGCCTGCGGGGGAGATCGTCGAAGTACGCGTGAGCGCGATAATCGTGCGCCATGCGAAGGGAGATGAGCAGGGAGACTTACCTTGCAAGCGTTGGGAGTTGGTCTTGCCCGAGATCGAATATCGGGTGAGGGATGCTTGATGGCGAGCGGAAGGTTGGCTCGGGCGTCTTGTGTCATTGGTTTGTGGCCGAATGCCGAATCATGTGGCAGCAGTTCGGCCTCACCTGCCAGTCGCCTGCAGCTACATGTGCAGCCGCAATGCGCCGGTTACCTGTCGCTCACTCGCGCGCGTAAGTCGAGCGTTGGCTTCTTCATTACGAAAGAGAACTGCCGACCCTGAAGAGTGATTCACGATCGCCGTGACTAAGCAGTTGGTACCCGTACGATGCGGTCGGACAAATGGTAAAGACTTGAGGGTTGGTAGGCACGATTGTGAGGACCACGGAGACTTGTACTGCCGGGCCACCAAAAAGACGAATTACTTTTTATGCGTCTGTAAGTGCTGATACATCTCGCTATAGTCGCTTGCCGAAGTAAGTCGGCAATCTTGAAAATCATCTTTCTGCCTGCGCCTCTCCCTCGAAACCCGACCGTGTTGGGAGTCACTCGGGCCGTCTAGGGTCCAGCCCCGCACTTCTGATTCCAGCGGAACGCATCGCACTGAGCGCATCGAAGTCCGGTTTTACATCATGAAAAATGCACCAGGCAGCTAGGCTTCTCGTGACCTGTTCGCAACTACTGGCGCTTATCCGCTCAAATCGGAGAACGGACGCAGCGAGTGCCTCGACGACCGGTAGCGGTAAGCGATACCCGAGATTTCTACCGAAATGCCGAACAAGCAACTTGGTTCCAACTGCTCCGGGCGGACTGAGCAATGTGAACTGAGCTTCTGAGGTCAGCCATGCCAGTTCAGGAAACTGCATAACGCTTGTCTTCTTGTCTGGCGAAGCTTCTGTCGTTTCGGCAAGTACAATAGGTCGTCCTTTCTCCAAGAAGGCTAGAATCATGCGGCCGAGGCATATACGCGAGACTGGCGTGCCGCTTAGCAGCTGAATACGGTCGATGAGTAAAGCTCCTCCAACAGAGTAGCGCTCTGCGACACTTATCCAGTCTCCGTCATGATGAGCAACCTCGTTTATCAAATCGCCGCCGTCAATACACCATACGGGATCACAATCGTCAGTATCGGTTCGTACTCGTGCACGATACCTGGAGGTGAGGGCTCGCAGAATGTGACTTTTTCCGTTTCCAGCGGGACCGTGTAGATAAAGGAAGGTTCGGGTCGCAGTCCTCCTATCGCTGCGGGAGGTTCCGACCATACTTTCCGTCCTACCTAGGAATCGAACGATCTGGCTTCGAGCCTCCGCAACCTCAGGATAAGGAACGAACTCCAGCGCAGGCAATAGAACCATTGCTTCAACTCTCCCTGTGACAAGAGTAGCCATATTATCGCTGCCATTGATCGGCCACTCTTTAAATATGCTTGCGATTCAATAATTATTGCGATCCAGGAATGCCTCGGATTTCTGGGAAACGTTGCTACCAGACAACCCTCATTTTTGAAAATGACAATAATGGTATTTTTGCCGAGCAAGCGCAACTTTAACTCGACCCCTCGTGCTGAGTGTATTCTAGATCCGTTAACGGCGCTGATCGTTGCGTCCCACTGATCGTCGGAGCACTAGTCGATGTCGCTGAAGAAGTTATAAAAGTTGATCAGGATGTTTACGAGAGTAACCAAACTTCCGTCCTCATCGAATACATCGGTGTTGCGTCTTCCCAGGCACTCGTATTGCTCCCATATTCCGTGACCATTCAGCGAGATTCCGAGCGTTGCTAGCCGCCTGCCACATTGGCGAATCGAGAACGCTCGGAACGTGCCGTGATCTGCCTGCGCCCAGTAGTCCAATACGCAGTGATCCATTGCGACCCCCTCAAGGGCGAGCGCGTAGAGATTGTTAAGGGGCACAACCGCAAGATTACGTTCCGTGAGTTCTGCGTGCCCCGTGATTGTGTTTTTCCACTCCGTGGTATTCCCATCGACATGGCACGACCAACCAATAGATGCCTCGTCTGCAAGTGAATCGACATCAGGGGGCATCTGACCCAGCTGATTGCACACCGCGCGATATGCGCTGGCTTCGAAGGAGTCGTTCAGGAGTCTAAAGGTTGAGAGTGGGTCCTTGATGAGTGATGCTTCCTGCGCCGTATTGCAGTCAGGAATCTCAGCTATCTTCCAAGCTTGCGCCTGTAACACTTGCGCAAGTTCATGAGCAGAGATGCAAGGAGTCAAACGTGCTTCTTGGCCGCATTCTAAAGTCATCCTAAGCATTTCATCGAAAACGGCTGGACCCGTGTCGGTATGCTCTGCAATGCTGAGGAGCTCATAAGCCCCTGATACGTCGATGAGCGCGCCTGACGGTGCGAGCCTTCGTATATGCTGCGCGCGTCGGAGCAGCTCAAGAGCCTGCATTAGTCCGAGAAGAGTCCGGTCGGAGTGCTCCTCACGAACTCGCCACCAACGGCGCATGAGGGGTAGGAAGACATCAACCAGATCTCGCAGATACCATGATCGTGGCCACCCAGCGGTAATGCAGATTCGCGCGCTCACAGATAAGGGCAGATGCCGGATTCTTCGAATAAGCGCATCTACACGCTTGCTTCCTTGGTGATGCGTTCGCCAGGGGCTCGTGATTCCGGCCGACAACATGAAGGGTATGACGCCCCGGTGTTCAACAGGAGTTTTATCCCAAAGTTCGGCAGCCTGAGACGGCGCGCGAACGATTGTGCCGATGAAGAGGCGGCGTTCGTCCGGATTCAGCTCTGAGACTGCTTCGAATAGCCGGGTAAGTTTGCTTGAATCCAATAGGACGATTGAGATCAGTTCATTCGGGCTGGATGAGCTGTTCTTGGGCGAAAGCTTCGCAGGGGCTGGCAGCCTTCTCGCATGACTTCCGGAGCAATCCTGGATCGCTTTAAGACGCAGCAATCTAAGGACGAACGGTCCGTTCGTCATCCATGTCTCGAAAAAGCAGACGAGGTCGTCGGTCGCATGTAGTGTTTGATGGCCGCCAAGTGACTTCTCTGCGAGGAGATATCTGAGCTCAACCGACCCTTGCCATTTAATACCGGTCAGCTGCTCGGGGTTCTTAAGCGAGTAGCGACGCTCGACCGTCCCCAGCGGATAGTCACCGAATAGGATGAGTCTGCGTTCGGTTGTAGCGGTCTCGGGCGGCAGCTTTAACGATTCAATCTTCCACTGGTGTTCATCATGGACCTTTGGTCCTTCACCAGGGGCGAGCGACTCGAACAAGCAGAGTTGCTCCACGTCTGGGCTGTCGAGTCCGTAAAGAGACTTTGAAGATTCGCAGGTGCACATACGTCGAAGCGTTGCACACGTATGCGACACTCTCTGTCGCGTGGAGTGTCATTCGGCCGTCGGTGGCAAGTCGCTTTCGTACAACTGCGCTGCCTTTACCGCTTGAGCTCGGATGACATTGCGCAGTTCGACCGGAGTGAGCACCTCAATCTTGTCACCGCAGCCGAGCAGCCATCGTAGCAACTGCCCCGTATTGGGGACGACAGCGGAAACACAAACATCGAAGTCCGAGTCAACAGGCTCATCGACAAACTTCTGATCCGGACCGAGCGCACAATCGTGAAGAAGTTCAGCCACGTAACCCCGTGCGCGCAGCGTAAGCAACACATGTTCGCCGCTAGCGAAGTCCGCGATTCCAGATCGAATCGCCTCATCGATGTGAAAATCTCGTTGTATCTTCGCATCAGCAGAACCGACCGTAGCGCGAATGATCCGATTCAATGCGTATTGCCTGACTGGTTGCTCCTCATCCTCTTTCAGAGCGTATAGGTAGATTCGAGGACCTCTCTGAAGCAGAGCTTGAGGGTGCACAAGAGGAAAAGTGCGTTTCCCAGCGGCGTCACGATATGCAACCGACAAAGTGGTGCCACGAACCAACGCTTCGAGAACTGCACTCATTACTCCGGGCCGTACGCTTGCTGGGACCAAACGCAGCCCGTCAGAGAGAATTCTGATCCGGTCCATAGGTAGGAGTGAGTCGGAGAGAGTGCTACCGAAGCGATCCAAGAGTGTGCTGAGAGGGGCATCTTGGATCAACTCCGAACATGCCGCGTGAATCTGGCGAATCGTGAATTCGCGTGCGATTGCATCATCTGAGTAAGGCGAGATTCGACAATAACGAAACGGCTTGGTCGCCGGGTTGACGACAGCAATGTGCTCTTGTCGGACCAACTCGTCCAGATCACGCTGCAGCATCCGGATTCTTGCAGTGGCACCCTTGCTTGAGGTGTATTCGTGCGCTAGGCGAGCAAGCAGAACGCGTACATCCGGATAGTGATCTGCTGGTTGCCCTGTCGCGCAGGGGATTTTCGCGAGCAACGCATCGAGTCTTCTGACGCGATTCACAAAGCGTGCAGTCATCGTTTGCTAGGTTGCGTTTCCATCTTCTCAAAATACGACAATTCCTGTCGCATGTCGACGCGAAGACTTGACCCTGCGCAGTCGGGAGGAGCCTGTTCAGACTGTTACTCGGGACAAACCTCACTCGGCTGTCGCCGCTCCTGTTGTGTCCCGTCATGTCCTAGCAGGCTACACGACGTCGGGTTACGTTTAATGCGCCATACTCTGTCGCATATCTATTTGACCATTGATGCTCATGGGGAACAGAGGACAGCAGAAACATGCGGATCCGCGCATCTGACTACACACCACTGGGCGAACCTGTAGATGAGGTGCCGCTTGATCTAATCCGGCTCTGGGTTGCCCGCGCCACCCGCTTACCCCCCATTGCTCCGTGGTTTAATGGCGCCCAAGATCTACCTGAGAGCGAACCATCGATCAGGAAGGTGCACCGCTTTCTAGGGGGCCCCATCGAGGAGAATGCCAAAGCCATCGATCAGATGATCAGCGCCCTCGAAAACAGGGAGGATCTCGAGCGCGGAATCATCTTCGAAAATCTACGCATGCTTGGAAGAAGTCTCGGGCTTAGCGCCGCAGATCTTCGGATTCTTGGCTTCCGTATCATTCTGCGACTTAGCGATGCGCTGTCCACAGTAATGACGGAACTGCTCCGCGGCTGGACCGATGTAGCGTTGCACAACCGCCTCGCATTCGTGCTGGGATTGCCCCTCGCAGTTGTCGAGCGTGCACTTGATTCGGACGGAGCTCTCGTCACATCGCGCTTGCTACTAATCTCTCCCGCACTAACCGACAGTCTATACGAGAAGACCGGGCTTAGCGCGGGGTTAATAAACGCTTTTGTAAAGCGACACCGTAGCGCCCGAGGCTTGATGTCCTTCCTGCTTGATCCTTCAACCGCGGGACGCTTGACCATCTCCGACTACCCACACCTCGCGCGGGAAGTCACGCTCACGTTAGAGTACTTGAGAGCGGCGGCAGCACGACGTCGCAAGGGTGTAAATGTCTTGCTCCACGGTCCACCGGGTACTGGTAAAACTGAACTTCCTAAAGCGATCTGCCGAGAACTGGGATGGAAGCTCTACGACGTGAAGACATCAGCTAACAACGAAACGCTTCCGACTCGAGCAGGCAGTCTTGATGCTCTCGTCACGGTTCAACGCGTTCTGAAACGTGCGCGGCGAACGGCCGTCCTGTTCGATGAGGTCGAGGAATCGATCGGCAGCAGCGTAGATCGCCAAGCCGAGAGTATCCACGTCAAACAGTTTCTCAATCACTTTCTTGAAAGCGTTTCCGTTCCCACCTTCTGGATTACGAATCACCCGGATCGAATCTGTCCCGCATTCATGCGACGATTTGATATCGTTATTGCCGTCGATGATCCTCCACGCAACGTCAAGCGAAGAGTTCTTCTCGAAGCATTGCAGGGCGTCAATCTCCCGAATCCTTCTTGGCTAGATAATCAAGCACAACTTAATGGACTGACTCCGGCTCTTATCACTCGGCTCGCTGACGTTTCACGGTTAGCAGCCAAAACTGGAAACGTCCAGTTTGAAGACGCCTTTGATACGCTCCGGAATCAACACTTTCGAGCGCATGGTCGAACGCCCTTTCTACACGCTCCCTGCGCGCATCTTGATCATGACTTTCATGCTGTGAACGCGAGCATTGATCTCCATGAACTCACCGCCAGTATGAGAAGAGTTCGAAATGCTCGACTGCTCTTTCATGGGGCGCCGGGTACGGGCAAAACAGCCTTTGCGCATGCCTTGGCAGAAGCCATCGATCGTCAATTGCAGGTCAAACACGCATCCGATCTTCTTTCGCCCTACCTTGGCTCCACTGAACAAAACATTCGGAAAGCCTTCTTCGATGCCACGACGAACGACTCAATCCTGCTCATCGACGAGGCTGACAGTTTTCTTCAGTCACGCAGCGGTGCAAATCGGAGTTGGGAGATTACTCAAGTTAATGAGTTCCTCACCCAACTTGAGAGATTCGAAGGCCTTCTTATATGTACAACGAACCTCATGACCAACTTAGACAACGCAGCCAGCCGCAGATTTGACGCAAAAATTGAATTCATGCCGTTGAGGCCTCACCAGGCGCTCAGACTCTTCAAGGAGCTTTCCCGCCGCTGCGGCCTGGAGAGCATACCATCTGATCATAATCTACTTGAGCGCTTAAGCAAGCTTCCCGCTCTTACGCCAGGGGATTTCGCCACGGTTGCACGCTTCAGTCGTCTTAGCCAATTGCGCTGTATCGATCGGCTGTTTGCAGCTCTCACGGAGGAACAGCGTTACAAGCCAGAACCGCGAAGAAATCCGTTAGGATTCATCAAAGACGACCTAAAGTATCTGCATTGGTGACATTCAGGCCGTGCTGACAATCCCAGATCGCGAGTGAAGAATATCGCGTGACAGTAAGTCGGAGTGGACTGCGAAATGCTAAATTTGTAGGCTGCGCGACAGGCGGTTTATCCACTCGTACAATTGACTCAGATTTTGATCGGTAGTGTGCTGAATAGTGTGCAAAAGCCTGAAGGGGCTTGAATGCGTGGGTGGTCATGGTAAGAGGTTGATTGTCC
>ERZ869909.2412-NODE-2412-length-12442-cov-4.877638_pt1 | contig 12442 bp, 9 predicted proteins | sample MGYA00520892_ERZ869909 | MGnify/ENA primary metagenome ERZ869909 (study PRJEB32215, sample SAMEA104723947) | bioreactor metagenome | biome: bioreactor; feature: anaerobic bioreactor; material: water | place: China | collected 2015-03-12 ... | reverse complement strand
GAGCGTCGCGCAGGTCGAGGCCAACGCCAGGGCCGCCGACCTCGCCATGGTGCGGGACGACCACCCGCAGGCGGTGGTCGGGGCGTAGACGCCGATGGTTCGGTTCCGCGCCTCGACCAAGGTTCTCGGGCGCGAGGTCGACGACGGTGTCGCCGCAGTGGTGAGCTGGACGTGGTGGCGGAGGGTTCGCCTCGGCGTCGCGCCCGCTGGAGCACGGGACGAAGCACGCCCCCCGATGTGGTCACAGGGTTGGCGCCGTCACGGGGAGCCTGCTTCCTGGCAGGCACGGAGTTCGAGAGATACGGCCGGGTGGACGGCAGGCGGATGCTCGTTCTCAGACGTCCCCACCGTCGCCGTTGGCGTCGGGGTGTTCGTCGCTGCCGCCATCGCCCCCGTCGGAGTCGGGGACGATCGCCGTCCCAGCCTGGCCAGCGACGGCTCGCCGGAGGTGCTCCACGTCGGTGATGAGGGACGTGCGTCCGGTGGCCTCGACGTACTGGAGGGCGGCATGGATCTTCGGCCCCATGCTGCCGGCCCCGAAGTGCCCGTCGGCGGCGTAGCGCGTGGCCTCGGAGACGGTCATCCGCGCCAGGAAGCGCTGGCGCGGCCTACCGAAGTCCACGGCGACCTGCGGAACGCTCGTCACGATGACAAACAGATCGGCGCGCAGCTCGATCGCGAGCAACGCGGACGCGAGGTCCTTGTCGATAACGGCCTCTACCCCCGCCAGGCTGCCGTCCGCTGCTCGGCGCACGGGGATCCCGCCGCCACCGCAGGCGACGACCGCGTAACCGGCCCGGGAGAGGAGGCGGATCGGCTCGAGGTCGACGATCTCGACCGGTCGCGGCGACGCCACGACGCGCCGCCATCCGTGGTCCGAATCCTCGCGGACCTCCCAACCGTATCGAGCGGCGATCTCCTGGGCTTGGGACCGCGGCATGGGGGTACCGATCGGCTTCGAGGGGCGGGCGAAGGCGGGATCGGATGCGTCCACGAGAACGCGCGTGATCACGCACGCGACCTGCTCGTGGACCGCGCGCGCAGCTAGAGCGTTCTGCAGGGCCATGACGAACATGTAGCCGACGGCGCCCTGGACGTCCGCCGAGGCGTAGTGCATGGAGATCGGCGGGAGCTCGTGGATGGTCAGCTCGCTTCGTCGGAGCACGAAGCCGACCTGTGGCCCGCTGCCGTGCGTCAGGACCACCCGCCAACCCGAGGCGAGGAGATCGACCAGATGCCGTGCGGTCGTCTGCGCGGCCGCGTACTGATCGTCGATGCTCGTCCGCTCGGGGCTCACGATGAGCGCGTGGCCGCCGACCGCGACGACCGCGGTGCGCCCGTTCGCTGGTGCGATCATGCGGTTCCGCCTCCTTCGTGGGCGGGGTCGAGCAGCGCGGTGATGGTAAGGATCGCGCCCACGGCGACGGCGCGCCCCGAGTCCGCGCCCATCCGGTCCAACGCGCGCAGCGCCGCGTCCACCGAGCGGCCCCCGAGCACGTCGAGGAGGAAGCCACGGACAGGATCCGGCGTCAGCCCGCGGGTCCCGATCTCGATCATGTGGGAGCCGAGCGGCGTCGTGGTCCTGGCCACCCCGGGGGGAAGATGGCGGAGCAGCCGCCGCGACGGGACGCTGCGGATCAGGTAGTGGGCGGCGACCAGCGCGCCGTGGATCAGGTCGTCGCCCGTCGGCGTGGACCCGTAGCCGACGCCCGCCAGCCGGCGGACCACCTCGACCTGGCCGGGCTCGTCCCCGGCCACGAGGGCCCGCACCAGGGCGGGGAAGGCGTCGGCGATGGGCGCCGCGAACGGGTCGTCGAGGGGCCCGCAACCCAGAAGTGTCGAGCTCAGGTCGTCCGGGCCGGCTGCCCGCAGGGCCTCGAGCGCCGCGGGGAGGCCCGCCCGACAGACGGCGGGTACGACGTCGAAGGCGGGCGGTGGCGCGAAGGATGCTGCCGGCCCTTCCAGGCTCACCTGCAGAGACGTCCCCCGGAGCGTGAGCGCGAGGGCTCCAGGCGCGTACCGGACGTCGGCGCCAGCCGTGAGCCACGATCGCACCTCTGCGAACTCCGCTTCCGTCAGCCCTACGGACGACGGTCCCCGGTAGACGCTCGGGCCGGCGACCATCAGGAGGTGCGGCCAAGCGGCGACCGTGAGGTTCACGACCGCCGCGTGGACCGAGGCCACCCCGGCGTCGGACGGCCCCGGTCGACCGGCGAGGTCGGCAGCCACCCACGCGGGGGCGATGGCGCGGAACGCACCCGGGCCCGGAGTGGGCGTGCCGACGCTCGCGAGGTCACCGGCCACGTCTGCCCTCAACCCAACTCGGTGACGAACGCCCGTAGCGCCCGCGAGAAGCAGTCGTAGGGGATCTCGGTGATGCCGGCGCCGGCGATGCCGAAGCCGGCCTCCTTGTTGGCGATCCCGGTGTTGATCCTGGGCTGGACGCCGGTTTCGACGACCAGGCGGACGTCGATGCCGGTTGGCGTGCCCTGGAAGTCCAGCGACGGGATGCTGTACGCCTTGTTGCGCGCCACGGTGATCTCGCCCATCGTCTTGGTGAAACCGATCGCGTCGGCCACCGTGCCGCCCACGAGCTGGACCATCGCGGGCGCCGCCGCCATGGCGAACGCCCCGATCCCGTGGGTCTCGGTGATGGTGCTGTCGCCCATGTCGGGGTTGGCGTCGCGCTCGGTGAACGGCGGGAACATGAGGCCCCGGACGGGGGGCGCCGGCGCGGTGAACCATGCGTCGCCGAGGCCACTGACACGGACTCCGGACTCGACGCCGTTGCGTGCCATCGCCGTCACGAGCGTGCTCATCGGCACGCCGTGGGCGGCGTCCATGCCGGCCTTGCAGGCCGCCATGGAGAAGTTGAGGAAGAACCAGTCGTTGTGCCGCATGTAGTCCGCGAGCTGTCCGAGTTGGTCATCCCGCGGGTCCAAGCGTGCCAGCGACGGCAGGAGCTCCCGCAGCAGCAGCGACGTGGACGCGACGTGCCGGTTGTGGCACTCGTCACCCATGTGCAGCGCCCGAGCTGTGATCGACTTGAGGTCGATGCCCCCGTGGGCGCGGATCGCCCGCTGCAGCATCGGCGCCATCACGTCGCGCTGCCAGGCCAGGATCGCCTGCACGTCCTGGTCGAATGCCCCGAAGCTGAGCGCCTTGCGGTTCTTCTCGGAGTTGAAGTTGCTGTAGGCGCGGTTCCCCGCCGTCTTGTTCTCGACCACCATGACCGGCATGTGGGCGGTGATGATCCCCGACATCGGTCCGACGGCGCCGAAGGCGTGGCACGGCGAGAACTCGAGCACGCCCGAACCCGCCAGCGCCATGGCCTGCTCGCGGTCCGCCGCCCGGCCCTCGTAGATCAGGGCCCCGACGACGGCTCCCTTCATCGGTCCGCACATCGCCTCCCAAGCGATCGGTGGTCCGGCGTGCAGGACGGTGTTCGCGTTGAACCCGGGGATGACGTCGATGGCGAGGCCGACGTCGATCCAGACGGGCTGCGCCTCGAGCACCCGCGCCACGGCCGTCGCGTTGGCCTGCGCGATGGCGTCGCGATGGCGTTCCAGCGCGACGAGCACCTTGCGAAGCTCGACGTCGCCCTTGGCGGGCGGGGTCCACGCGACGTGAACGCCCTGCGATCCGGCGGCGACGAGGTTGTCGTGGAACGCCTTCACGCCGACGTTCACCACGCGCGCCTCGGTCTGGAGAAGCTCGTTGGCCTTCATGCCGTCCACCCGTCCATGCGACGACGCGCGAAGTCGCCGGCCGCCCGCGCGGCTGCGGCGTTCGTCGGCGCGACCAGCACGCCGGCGTCCCGCAGCTGCTGCTGCTGCACCGAGCGTCGCTGGGGGTCTCGTTCGGTTCCGCACACCGAGGCGATGACGACCACGCCGTCGCCATGCGTCCGCCGCGCCGTCCTGACGGCGTCGGCGAGCGGCTTGGCCGGGTTCGGGTGCGATCCGTAGCCGAGCACGACGTCGCACAGGATCACGGCCACGGTGGGGTCCGCCCACTCGGCGATCAACCGCTCGGCCCGGTCGTCGGGGTCGATCATCGGGTGCGGGCGGCCGACGGTGAACTCGTCGGCGCCCATGTCGATCACGGCGTGATCGTGGGGCCGCGTCGAGCCGGCGATCGTGCGCTCCTTGGTCGGCGAGATGTTCGACGACACCGGCCCGACGCGATCGGCCAGCACCAGGAGCGCCTCGTACGCGAGGCTGCCGCCCGTGTACAGGCCACGGAGGAAGCGCCGGTCGACGGCGCCCCGCGCGAGGTCCTGCCCGAGCGAACGCGCTGCCTCGTCGAGGTCGAACGCGAGCGCCGTGCTGGAGGCCGCGTCGGGCGCGGCCAGTGCGACGGCCATCCGCGCCGCCTCCTCCAGGTCGGCGGCCACGTGCGCGACCCCGTCCACGAGGTGCGGGTCGCCGCCGAGGAAGGCGACCACGACCGGCTTCGGGTACGAGCGAACCCGCTCGACGATGGCTCGTCCGGTCGCCGGGCCCGGGGGCTTCGCCGTCAGAATCACCACGTGTGTGGGCTCGTCTGCCGCCAATGCGTCGAGGGCCATGGACGCACTGATGCCTCCGACCGCGTCCGTGAGGTCGCGGCCGCCCAACCCGATCGCGTGCGAGACGCCCGATCCCAACTGGTCGACGAGCACGGAGAGCTCTTGGATCCCGGTTCCCGAGGCGCCCACGATGCCGACCGGACCGGACGCGACCACGTTCGCGAAGCCGACGGGTGTCCCGCCGATGAGCGACGTGCCGCAGTCGGGTCCCATGACCAGGAGCCCCAGCTCGCGACCCAGGCGCTTGAGGCTCACCTCGTCCTCGACGGACACGTTGTCGCTGAACACCTGGACGTGGAGGCCTGCGCGCAGCGCCTTGAAGGCCTCGTACGCCGCGTACTCGCCCGGAACCGAGATCAGCGCCAGGTTCGCGCCCGGCAGCTCGGCCACCGCCGACGCGATGGACCGAACGGTGGGTCCCTCGGCCGCCGCGCCGCCGCCGGCGTCGGCGTCCAGCAGCGACTGGTAATGCTCGAGTGCGGCCTCGACGACGTGCTCGTCCTCGCCTTCGACGACGAGCAGGAGGTCGTTCGGCCCGGCCGGCGCCAGCAGTGTTGCGTCGAAACCGCCGCGCGCGAGCGTCGCCTTGTTGTTGTCGGTCCCCATGACGGCCGCGGCCCGAACGACACCCGGTGTGCCCCGGACCGTGCGGGTGAGCTGCATCAGTTTGACCGAGTCCTGATAGCAGTTCCTCCGGACCAGCGTGCGCAACTGCATCACGTCCATCCTCTCTTCAAGCGCCAGCGGCTCCGACCGGCACGGACCGCCCGTCGTCGGTGGGTGCGTTCGTCCCCGACGGGCGTATGGGTTGGCCTGGGGGTGGCGTGGGCCGCGCGTCATCCCGGTGTGGCCGCGCACCCCGTGGCGCGGCCACACCGGACGAACGTGTCGGTTCCTACTGCGGCTCTCCGACGATGCCCTCGACGAGCCAGTCGAAGTCGCCCATCTTCTCGTTGCCCCAGACCTCGCCTTCCGCGATGCGCACCTCGCCGCGTTGGTCGCGGATGGGCCCGGTGAAGGGGTCGATGCGGCCGGCCTTGAAGTCCTCTGCCACCGCCAGGACGGCCTCGCGGACGTCTTCCGGCACGGCGTCCCCGAACGGCGCGATCTCCAGGAAGCCCTCGGCCAGCCCGCGCCGGATGAACCCGGTCCGCCAGGTGCCGTCCATGACCGCGCGGGCGCTCTGGGTGAAGTAGTCGCCCCAGGTGAAGCCGAGCCCGGTGATCCACCCGTTCGGCGCGTAGCGGCGCGCGTCGAGCGACATGAACCCGATCGTCTTGGCCCCGGCCGCCTCGACCGTCTGGATGACGGCGATCGGGGAGTCGAGGTGCATGGAGATGACGTCGACGCCCGCGTCGAGGAGGGCCTGTGCGGCGGCGGCCTCCTTCGTCGTGTCGCCCCAGCTGAACGTGAGCATGAGCCGCGTGGTCACGTCCGGGTTGACCGAGCGCGCGCCGAGGTGGAAGCCGTTCACGTTCCCGAGCGTGAACCCGAGCGGCATGCCGGCGACGAAGCCGATCTGGTTCGTCTCCGTCATCAGGCCGGCGGCGACCCCCATGATGTAGAAGTGCAGCTGCGTGGTGGCGAAGTAGTTGCTGAAGTTCGGCCGCACTTCCCAGCCGCCGGGGTGCATGAACACGACGTCCGGGTGGCGCGCGGCCACGGCGATCGCCGGGTACTGCAGCGCGAAGCCGGACGCGAAGATCAGCCGCGCGCCCTGCGCGATCATGAGTTCCATCGTGCTCTCGGCCTCGGCGTCGGTGACGTACTCCGCGAGGATCGTGCGCACGCCGGGGAGGTCGCGTTCCACCTGCTGCAGCGCGTCGTAGAACGACTGGTTGTAGCCGGCGTCGTTCTTGGTGCCGGGCAACAGCATCCCGATCACCAGATTGGATTGCGCGTAGGCCGCGCCGCCCATCAGTGCGCTCACGATCAACACGATCGCCAGCGTCCACCGTCCACCTGCTCGGATCCTCATGGCCGTTCCTCCCTCGGGACTTGCTGCGTTCCCTTGCTTGCGCCGTTCGGATTCGGCGCGGTTGCCCCTGCGTACGGTCTGCCGCGTGCCACGCGACTACTCCTCGCCTTGGTACACGCGCCCGAGTGCCCCGGGGGCCGAGTACCGGCGCGCGCCGCTCCAGATGAGCAGCACGCCGAGCGTCAGCACGTACGGCAGCATGTTCAGCAGGAAGGGGGACACCCCGACCCCCTGCGCCTGCAACTGCAGCTCGAGCGTCACGGCGCCACCGAACACTAGCGCCCCGACGATGGCCCGCAGCGGATGCCACTTCGAGAAGATCACGAGCGCCACGGCGATGAAGCCGCGTCCACCGGTCATGCCCTCGGTCCAGGTCCGAGCGAGCGCGATCGACAGGTGCGCGCCGGCGATGCCGGCGAGGAGCCCGCACGCGAGGGCGGCCTGGTAGCGGATCCAGCCGATCCGACGGCCGGCGGCGAACGCGGCGGAGGGGCTCTCGCCCACGGCGCGCAGGCTCAGGCCCCAGCGGGTGCGGAAGAGCGCCACCCAGATCAGGAAGGCCAACGGCACGGCTAGGTAGACGATGGCATCGTAGTTGAACATGGTCGCGCTGACGCCGGGGATGGAGGTCACGCCCGGTAGTTGGAAGCGCTGGAGTCCGACGGTTCCCTGCCCGACGTAGGGCCGGCCGATCATGGAGCTGATCCCGATGCCGAAGAACATCAGGGCCAGCCCGCTGGCCAGCTGGTTCGCGCCGCGCGACACCGCCAGGTAGGCGTACAGCAGGTTGAAGGCCGCGCCGGCCAGCGCCGCGGCGCCGATGCCGAGCCACAGGTTGCCGGTCTCCACGCTCACGGCGAACGCCACCGACGCCCCGACGAGCATGATGCCCTCCAGGCCCAGGTTCACCATTCCCGCGCGCTGGCCGATGATCTCGCCGAGCGTGAGGTACAGCAGCGGCGTGCCGTACATGATGGTGCCGGAAAGCAACCCGGCGAGGGAACCGAGGTTCATGACAGCCTCCCGAGCAGCTTGGGTCGCATCAGCACGATGAAGAGGATCAGCGCCATGAGCACGTTCGTCGCCGCGTACGGGACGCCCTGCGTGATCTGGAGCAGCGAACCGGCGGAGAGGACCACCGCCAGGACGAACGACATGGCGAACATGCCACCTGCGCTGCCGCCTGCGAGCCAACTGATCAGGAAGCCGGTGAACCCGAAACCGGGCGAGAACCCTGCCCGGAGTCGACCGTGGAGCGCGGACACCTCGGCCATCCCCGCGAGCCCGGCGATGCCACCGGCGATGAACATCACGATGACGATGTAGAGGCCGAGGTTGATGCCGAGGCGCCTGGCGGCGTCGGCGTTCCCGCCGATCGCTCGCATCTCGAGCCCCCACTTGGTCTTCTCGAACACGAACCAGAACGCGATCAGGAGGACGACGGCGAGGACGAACCCCAGGTGGATCCGGGTGCCCAGGAAGCGCGGGAGGCGCGCCGCGTCGGGGAACGCGATCGACTGCGGGAAGGCGGACGCGCCCATCTCGCGCGAGCGCCACGCCCCGTAGACGAAGAAGCCGACGATCAGCGGGGCGATGTAGTTCATGAGGAGCGTCGTGATGGTCTCGTTGACCAACCCGCGCGCGCGGAAGTACCCGGCCACCGACGCCCACACGCCACCGCCGACGAAGCCGAACAGCACGAGCAGCGGGATGAAGAGGCCGGGCGGCAGGCTGGTGAAGGTGATGGCCGCGTAGGTGGCGAGCCACGCGCCCATGTACAGCTGGCCCTCGCCGCCGACGTTGATCAGGCCCAGCCGGGAGGGCAGGGCGACGGCGATCGCCGTCAGCAGCAGCGGGATCATCCGGACGATGACCTCGGAGAAGCCGAGCCACGTCCCGAAGGTGTACGAGGCCGTGTCCGTCAGGGCCCGCAGCGGGTCCTTGCCCGCGAGGAGCAACACCACGGCGTACGCGAGCAGTGCGATCGTCAACACCAACGCGTACCGTGCCACTTCGCTGGCCCAGCGGGATCGTGAGATCCTGGTCATCACATCCGAGAAACTCATGCTTCCGCCCCTGATCCGGTCATGAGATGTCCGATGGCGTGGCGGTCGACGTCCTGCGGACGGAACTCGCCGACGATCGCCCCGCCCCGCAGCACCACGAGTCGGTCGCTGAGGTTGCACAACTCGTCGAGGTCCTCGGACACGAGCAGGACGCCGCCGCCGCGAGCCCGCAGTTGCGCCAGCACCCGTCGGGCCGACTCGGCGGTCCGAACGTCGAGCCCGCGCGTCGGGTACGAGGCGATGAGCAGCTTGGGATGCCGGCCGAGCTCCCTGGCCAAGACGGCTCGCTGCAGCTGCCCGCCCGAGAACTTGCGCACGGGCACGTACGGCGGCAGCGACTCGAAGCCGAGCTCCTCGAACGACGTCGCCACGTCCTGCCGGACCTGACCCCAGTCGAGCGAGACACCGCCGTGCCGGGCGTAGCGCGACGCGTTCCCGATGACGGTGTTCTGATGGAGCGTCATCCATGGGACGACGGCCATCGCCAGCGGTTCCTCTGGGACGAAGCCGACGCCGTCGGCGCGGATGCGGCCAGGGCCCCAGGACGTCGCGTCGACGCCGTGGAGCACTCGCGTGCCCTCGGCGCACGGCACGAGCCCCTGGATGACGTCGACGAGCTCGCGTTGGCCGTTGCCGGACACGCCCGCGACCCCGATGATCTCGCCGGGCCGGATGCTGAGGGTCACGCCAACGAGCGGCGTGCCGGCCGCGCTCGGGGCCGTACGTACCCCACGCAGCTCCAGGAGCGGGGGCCCGTCGGCCGCGGCCGGCGCCGACGGCAGCGGGGCCGACGTGGGGGCGACGGCGCCGAACATCAGCTCCACGAGGCTCGCCTGGGTCGCGGACGCGCGGGGGACGGTGCCGGCCACCCTTCCCCGGCGCATGACCGTGATGCGGTCCGCGCAGGCGAGCACCTCGTTCATCTTGTGGGTGATCAGCACGACCGCGTAGCCGTCCGCCTTCAGGCGGGCGAAGATCTCGAAGAGACCCTCGATCTCGTGCGGCGCAAGCACGCGCGTCGCCTCGTCGAAGATCAGGACCCGGGTCTTGCCCACCAGGAGCTTGAGCAACTCGACCTTCTGCTGGTCGCCCACGGAGAGGTCCCGCACCGGCAGGTGCGGAGCGACCCGCAGGCGGTAGCGGTCGCCGAGGTCGGAGATCTGCCGAGAGATGGCTCGATCGCTCGTCAGGAACGGCAGCTCGGGTAGGTAGAGGGCGATGTTCTCGGCGACGCTCATCGCCGGAACGAGCGTGAACGTCTGGAAGACCATGCCGATCCGGTTCCTACGCGCATCGAGGGGCGACTCGATGCGGATCTCGTGGCCGTCCATCCGGATCGTGCCGGCGTCGGCGCTGTAGAAGCCGTACAGGATCTTCATCAACGTGCTCTTCCCGGCACCGTTCTCGCCGAGCAGCGCGTGGACCTCGCCGGGGAAGAGGTCCAGGTCCACGGCGTCGTTGGCGATCACGTTCGGGAAGCGCTTGGTGACCCCGCGCAACGACACCAGCGGCGCGCTCTGCGCACCCTCGGCAGCTGCCTCTCCGGGCACCGTTCTGGCGTTCGTCAACGTCGGCCTTCCTCCTGTCGCGGTTCGGCGGCGGTCCCGTGCTCCGTACGGAGGCGCCACATCGTCGAACCCGACGGGGTTTGATTCACGGTAGCGGCCCGATGGGTGCCGCGTCATCGGCCTCGCGCGCCAACCCGTGGCCGCGCGGGTTGTCACGCGGTGACAATCCGGTGGCGCGCCGACGCCGCGGATCGGGCGGCGGCGTTCGTTCCCGCGCCGCGCGGTCAGCCGCTCAGGTGCCGAATGCGCTCGATCTTCATCGCGAACTGCAGGTTCAGCCTGCCCTCGGCGCTCTCGAGATCCAGGCCGGACAGCGTCTGCATCTGCGCTAGGCGGTAGCGGACGGTGTTGTAGTGAAGCGACATCGTTCGTGCGGTCTTCTTCAGATTGAAGTCGTTCGTGACGAGGGCTTCGAGGGTCGTCATGAACGCGGTGTGGTTCTGGTGGTCGCTCGCGCGGAGGACCCCCAGGATCTCCTCGCTGAAGCGAACGAGTTCGGCGTGCAGCGGGCGGGTCGCCAGCACGCGGTACACGCCGAGCTCGTCGAAGTGGGTGATCGTGCCCGGTCCGCGGGTCGCCTTGCCGATCTCCAGGGCCTGTTCTGCTTGGGAGAACCCAGTCGCGAGCGACAGGACGTCCTCGAGGACTCTGCCGACGCCGGCGGATACGGCCATCCCATGGGCCGTCGACAACTCGCGATGGACGTGCGCGGCGAACGACCGCGCTGCCGCCGCGGAGGACGCGGAGGGAGCGTTGGCGTCGGCACGGATGAGGACCAGAAGCCGGGCTCCGAAGTCGACGACGATCGGTTCGCGGCCGACCGCGGCCAGCGAACGCGACACGGCACCGGAGAGTCGGCGCTGGACCCTCGATACGTCGTGGTCCCGCCGGTGCGCTCCGGCCGGGTTCGGGGGGTCGTGAACCTCGATGAGGACGGGGACGAGAGCGGTCGAGAGGTCCCAACCGTAAGCCTGCCCCCGCGAGATGGCGTCGGCCCGCGATCCAACGACGCCGTTGATGATCTCCTGCACGAAGAAGGTCTTGTACCGTCGTTCGACCTCGCTGACGGCACGTTGCTTGACGATCTCGAGCGCCATCACCGTGATCGCCTGCTCGATCACGTTGATCTCGTACGGCGAGCCGCTCTCCAGCCAGAGGATGACGCTGCCGTACTCGTCCCCCTCGACGATCACCCGATGCACGTAGACCTCGTGGCGTGTGCCACCCCACTCGATCGACATGGGCCCCGCGCGGTCGCCGAGCGTCCGGCACAGCAGGTCGGCGTCCCGGCACGCGTCGGCGATCCGCTCCGTGTTCGTGGTGGCGCGATCCGCGGACGGAGCGCCGAACGACAGAAGCCTGAAGCGGGTCGCGTGCAGCGAGACCGGGTTGTTCTGCAGTCGCGCGAGCATGCTTGCGATGTCGGCGAGCGTGCCCCCCTTCAAGACGAGGTCGGTGAAGCTCTTGTGGACTTCCTCGTTCCTACGCAGGACCACGGCCTGCCGGTTCAGGATCTCCGCCAGGACCGGGTTCAGGATCTCGTTGAACGACGCCCCTTTCGGCAGTTGGATGAGTGGGAAACCTAGTTCGTTCGCCTGCGTCACCATCAGTTCGGGGACCGCGTCGTGGTAGAACACCGGCTTGATCGCCAGGGCTGCTACGCCGCGTTGCACGAGGCCGGGTACGAGGCGCGCCTGTGCGTCGACGTCGTCCTTGATGGGGTAGGTGGTCGTGACGAGGAACTCACCGCGCTTGACGTAGTTCACGATGCCCGGGACTTCCATCATGTTGACCGACGAGATGACCCTGTCGACACCGGCGTGGCCGGCGATCAGCACGGCGTCCTTCAACGCGGGTAAGCGCAGGGCGTCCGAGACCGTGATGTTCACGAGCCACCCTCCATGCCGGAGTGTGCAGGAACGTCGCGGGCACTGCAAGGGCGCAACGGCGATACGCGGCGAGGGGTCGGTTCGCGCGCGATGGGCGGGTCATGCCAGACGGGGACCGACGCGGCATGGGAACGTCCGCCGGCCACACGAACACGCTGCGGACGCCGCCCGCCTCAGCCCCCGCTCCCGCTCGACGGCTCCGGCACCAGGGTGCCGAACCCGCCGACGGCGGAGCGCCGGTAGCTCGAGCGGTTCAGCGTTCGCGCCTTGCGCGGCGACGAGAACGTCGCGAGGGCCGCGTCGGGGGCGTCGAGCCCGACGCGGAAGACGGCGATGCCCTCGAGCAGCAGCTCGCCGAAGTAGCCCTCGAC
>ERZ869909.2411-NODE-2411-length-12447-cov-32.990299_pt1 | contig 12447 bp, 9 predicted proteins | sample MGYA00520892_ERZ869909 | MGnify/ENA primary metagenome ERZ869909 (study PRJEB32215, sample SAMEA104723947) | bioreactor metagenome | biome: bioreactor; feature: anaerobic bioreactor; material: water | place: China | collected 2015-03-12 ... | reverse complement strand
TTCCGGATCAGCTGTTGTATCGTCGGCATTCGACGTTCCGCCTTCTCGACCGGTTCCACACCGGTTGGTTGCCGTTTTTTGGCTTGTCCGCGCACCGCTGTTCAAAAGAATGCGTGCACCAAACAAAGCCCGCCGAGCCCCGGAGCCCCGGGAGCCTGGCACGGAAAAAACCAGAGGATCCTCCGGCTCGCCTTCCGGCTTGCCAGCGATCTTGGTCCGAAAATGTCCTCTGCTTTTGGACGGCAGCGTCTAGGCCTGAAGCGCGGAAACGCGCGGAGATGGCCTACCACCTACCGTGAGAGTGGGCGCACCTATATACACTTGTGGATTCCCGGTCAACACCTTGCGGGCATCGAAACGCAAGAAGTCGCGAGAGATTGGGCTCTTCGCGCGAAAAGCTCACGCCGCCCCGCCGCAACCGGCTGCCGGAATGCTCCATTTAACATACGAATGACGCTTTTCAGGGCGAAATCTTTCGATACCTGCTCGGTTATCCCGCCTGTCTCGCGCCGAGCGAGCCCCCTCGATGCGGAGGGTCACATGCCATCGATTTCGGGCGCTGCCTCGTACGTGGACGCGATCCGTGGGCCGAATCTGCCCCATGCTGTTCTGCTGCTGGCCGGATTCGTCGTGCTGGTCACCGTGCCGGCAGTGCTGCTCTGGGGCGCGGCCGGGCTTCTCGCGGCCCCGGCCCTGCTGGTGCTCATTTCGGGCGTGGCGATCCGGATGCCCCCCGACGCGGTGATGCGCCTTTACCAGGCGACCCTTGTGCCGCGGGACGACAGCCAGCTCGCGAGCCTCATGGACGTTCTCGCCTACCGAGCCGAGCTGCCGCGGCGGCCCGATCTCTACGTGATCCCGAGCTTGACGCTGAACGCGTTCGCGGCCGGCTCGCGCGATCATTCCGCCATCGCGGTGACGGAAGGGTTGCTGCGGCGGCTCACGCTGGCCGAGACCGCGGGCGTGCTGGCGCACGAGGTGGCCCATATCCGCAACAACGACCTCCTCGTGATGGGGCTCGCCGACGTCATCACCCGCGTCCTTCAGCTCATGAGCTATGCCGCGCTCGGGCTGGCGCTCTACAACGGCCTCGCTTTCCTGACAGGCGAGGACCCAATTTCCTGGTGGGTGGTGCTCGCCCTCTACCTCGCGCCTGCGCTTTCGAGCCTGCTCCAGCTCGGCCTTTCGCGAGCCCGGGAATTCCAGGCCGATGCGGATGCTGCCGCCCTCACGGGCGACCCGCAGGCGCTCGCTTCGGCCCTGCGGCGGCTCGAAACCTATACCGGGCATTTCTGGGAGGACCTGATGTTCCCGGTGCCGGGGCGGCGCGTCCCCCACCCTTCGCTGCTTCGCTCGCACCCCGAGACGGAAGATCGCATCCAGCGCCTGCTGGCGCTCAAAACGGCTTCGAGCGGGTCCGCCTGGCACGCCCCCCTCGTCATCGTGGAACAGCCGATGGTCAGCCTGGTGGGCTATGGGCCGGGCGACATGCGCCCCCGCTACCGCTGGCCGGGCCTGTGGTTCTGAAGCGGCCGTGCCGCGCCTCTTTTCCGGACGAGGTCTCCACACCAGGACAGGGCCGTGACGGCGCGGAGGCTTGCCACTTGCGCGCCTCCCGCGTATCAGCGCGGACATGGACAGCATGACCGAAACCGCCCCGCCACCGATGCCGCGCTCGACGCTGAAGCTCGAGGCGATTCCCGACCTCGTCGCGCGCCTGCGTGCAGGCGAACGCCGTGCCATTGCCGCTGCCGTCACGGAGCTCGAAAAACTCTCGACGAGCGCGCCTCCGCTGCTCGAAGCGTTGCAGCCTCATCTCGGCAACGCGCTGGTCGTCGGGTTCACGGGTCCCCCGGGCGCCGGCAAGTCGACCCTCGTCAACGCCGTCATTGCGCATGTCCGCTCGCAGGGTGGCACGGTCGGCGTGATCGCGGTCGATCCGTCGAGCCCGGTTTCGGGCGGCGCCATCCTCGGTGACCGCATCCGCATGACGGCGGCTCTCGACGACGACGGTGTGTTCGTGCGCTCGCTTGCGAGCCGCGGCTATCTCGGCGGCCTTTCACCGGCGGCCGTGCGGGTGATCGACGCGCTCGACGCGGCGGGGTTCGATCTCGTCCTGCTCGAAACCGTCGGCACGGGTCAGAACGAGATGGACGTCGCGGAAGTCGCTGACGTGCGGGTCGTGATCTCCGCGCCCGGGCTTGGCGACGACATCCAGGCGATGAAGTCGGGACTGCTCGAAATCGCCGACATCATGGTCGTCAACAAGGGCGATCGCGAGGGTGCGGAGCTCACGCTGCAACAGCTTCTCGGCGCCCTGTCGATCCGTTCGCTTCGCTCGGCGGTTCCCGTGCTCAAGACCACCGCCACGACGGGCGACGGCGTGCCGGCCTTGGTGGAGAAAGTCCGTGAAGTCGGAGCGCGCGGCGAGGAAGCGGGCCCCATGGCGCGGCGGCGCCGGCGTGCGCGCTATCTCATCGCGCGCGCGGCGGCCGACGTCGTCGCGCGGCGCGTCAAGGAAGACAGCGGGCGCGAGATGGACGGGCTTGCGGACGAAGTGCTTTCGGGGCGCACGAGCCCGGACGCTGCCGCGCGCAAGCTGCTCGCGCGTTCGAGCTGACGCGTATCGTCTACGATTGAAATCCCGGCTCGGCGCGGAAGCGCAGACGAACCTCGCCCAGCTCCACCGTATCGCCGTCGTTCAATTCGCGCGATGTGCACCGCGTCTTGTTGACGATCACGCCGTTGCCCGCGCCGAGGTCGGTGATCGTGAAGCGCCGCGTCTTCGCATCGTACCGCACGGCTGCGTGACGCCGGGAAATCGAATCGTTCGTCAGGCAAATATCGTTGTCCCGATGCCGCCCCACGCGCACGTCCGTCGAGCGGAGCGGATGGCGCGCCGCCTCACCGTCGAGCGCTTCGAGCCAGCCATACACGACAGTGCGCCGCTCGCCGCCGGGATGGCGCTGTCGCGACGGCGTGCTTGCACGCGCCGGACGCTGCGCGGCCGTCGGCGTGGGAGCCGGCAGCGCTGGCGTCTGTCGCGTGGGGGCACGTGCCGCCGTATCGCCGCCCGTATTTTCGACAGCGCGCGGCTCGGCCTCGATCCACCAACGCACGAATTGAAACAGGTCCTTTCCGAAGACCATATAGCCCGCAATGCCGAGCGCTCCGAGTGCGCCCAGCGCGAGAAAGAGAAGCCAGCTCCCGCTTTCGCTTTCGACGGTCTCTGGTTCCGGGTCCGGCGCGGGAGCGGGCGTGGCAACCGGCTCGGCGAGTTCCACATGCGCTGGCGTCGGCGACGGCACAGCGGCGGCCGGGATCGTCACCTCAGCTTCCGTCGACAAACTCTTGTCGTCCGCGAGCGTCGCGGTGAAGGCAACCTTACGTGTCCCCGCCGGACCATTCAAAACAGACGTCACCATGCCGCCGTTCTCGACGATGTCCGTCAGAAAGCGGCTGGTCACGATCTCTTTCGTAAAGTCGTTCTTGGCGCCGGCGCCGCGCTTCACCTCCGCCGCATAGCCGCCGGTCTCTTCGGCGAGACGCGAGAGGGCTTCGAACTTCGCGCGCTGGCGGGCGTCGTCATAGTAGCCGAGCACGTGAATGGTTACGCCCGCATCGCGCGCGGCCTCGACCACCTCGTCATGCGTCACGTCCGTGTCGTCCGAGGTCCCGTCGGCCAGGATCACCAGAGATTTGCGTGCTCCGGTTTCCTTGGCGAGCGCCTCAACGGCCGCGCGCGCCGATGCGTAGAGATGGGTGGAGCCGCTCGCCGGACCGATGGCAATGAGCTGGCGCACGAACGCATCTCGCGAGACGCCGGAATTCGAGACCGCGGTCAGGCTCTCCGCAAAGGTGTAGGCGGTAAAGCGGCGCTGGCCTTCGCGGCGGTCCGCGATCGTCGCGACCGCATCGGCCATCTGGCCAAGCGTTGCACGCCGCGCGGCCGGCAGCGTCTGGACGAGATAGGCCGTCGTCGACCCGTCGCGCTCGGCGTCGAACGGCTCGAAACGCATCTCGAGATCGGCGGCCTCGCCCTCGATTCGCGCCGTCACGGCCTGGAATTCGGCAGGTCCTGTCGCGCGGAGCCCGCACGCGAGCGTGCGCGTCCCGTTGGCCTGGCTCGGCGGCCCGCACTCGGCGAGAAGCCTCACTTCGGACGCGTGGGCACCGACCGCCCCGAGAAGGGCCATGATCGCGAAGCCGACCGCCACAACAGCTTTGCGCTGCCTCGCGGGGCGCCACATGCTCGCGTCTCCAAGTGTCGTCATAGGGATTGGATCGTCATCTTACGCTGCCGGTTCGGGGCGTTCAATATCAGCGCCCCGCCCGCCCACGGCCGACGCGCGATCTCCCAACCCGCGCCACCTTCATGTGCCGGATGCACAGGCTTCGGGCAACCCTTTCCGACATCATTCGAATGGGGCATTGTGACGGCGCGGCGGCCAGGATGCCGCGCGAGGGGAGACGCCAATCCATGGAGGGCGAGAACGACGCGGTGCTGCAGCCCGGCACGCGAATCGATCAATACGTCATCACGGGCGTTCTCGGCCGCGGCGGGTTCGGCATCACGTATCGCATCAACGACGCATTGCTCGACAAGGAGTTCGCTCTCAAGGAGTTCTTTCCCGAGGATCTCGTGCGGCGCGAGAACGGCGGCCTCAAGTTCACCGGCCGCGCCAACGCGGAAGACGACTACCGGTGGGCGCTCAAGAAATTCTTCGACGAAGCGCGCCTGCTCGCGCAATTCAATCATCCGAACATCATCGGCGTGCGGCGCGTGTTCCAGCAGAACGACACCGCCTACATGGTGCTGGACCTGATCCAGGGCCGCACGCTGGAGACATGGCTGCGCGGCCTCGACAGCCCGCCCACGCAAGACGAGTTGGACCTCGTGGCCGCGCCGCTCCTCTCCGCGCTCGAACTCGTGCACGCGAACAGGACGTGGCATCTCGACATCTCGCCCGAGAACATCATGGTGCGCGGCGCGGACGGCGTGCCGATCCTGCTCGACTTCGGCGCATCGCGCTTCGAGATCAAGCAGCATTCCCAGCTCGTCTCCGCGCTCGTGTACAAAAGCGGCTACTCGGCGCCGGAGCAGTATGTCTCCACCGCGGACCGCTACGGTCCGTGGACCGACATCTATGCCTTCGGCGCCACGCTCTACCGCGCCGTTGCGGGCGCGCGCCCGACGGAAGCGACGGCGCGGCAATTGGCGGACGACCTCGTGCCCGCCGTGGAAGCCGGCGCGGGGCGCTATCGCGCGCGTTTCCTAGAAGCAATCGACGACGCGCTGCGTCTGGCCCCCGATGCGCGGCCGCGGTCGGTTGCAGAGTGGCGATCCAAGCTGCTCGCGGGAAGCTCGCTCGTCGATGCGGACTCCGAATTCGAGGCCGCGGCGGAGCCGACCGTACGCGTCGAGGCTCCGATGCCGGCTGCCGCGCATGCGGGCGAAACCGTGGCATCGCGTCTTGCGCTCTACGCACGCCGCGCGCAGACGCGCCTCGCGGAGCTTCCGCACCATCCCTGGGTCGGCAAAATCAAAAGCCTGCCGTGGTCGGAATGGGCTTCGCGCATTCCCTATATCGACACCGTGCGCGCGTTGCCGCCTCGCATCCTCGCTGCGGCTGCCGCGGGCGGCGCCGCGCTCCTGCTTGCACTCGGCGTGCTGCTGTTCAGCGGCCAGTCCGGCCCGTTTGCACGATGCGGCGGGCTCTTCTCCGGCGCGGACTGCTGGGGCGCCGTCGTCGACAGCGGCGGCAACATTTTCGCGCGCGTACAGGAGCGCAGCCGGGAGGCGGCAGAAGCGGCCGCTCTCAAGTCCTGCAACGAAAAGCTCGGGCGTGCCGAGTGCCACGTCATCGCACGGATTACGAAAAATCAGTGCTGGTCGCTCGCGGAAGTCTCGACCGATCCTGCGCGCTGGAAGGCCGCGACGGGGCCTTCCATCGAACGCGCAGAGACCGACGCCCGCTGGGCGTGCGAGCGAGCCTTCGGCGTGTGCCACGTCGCGCTCACATTCTGCGCAGACGGCACGCGCGGGCACTGACGCCCGCCTCCGTCTCTCCCTCTTTCGCTATCGCTCTTCGCGGAAACGGTTCGTGATCGGATACCGGCGGTCGCGCCCGAAATTGCGCGACGAGATCTTCACGCCGGGCGCCGCCTGGCGGCGCTTGTACTCGGCGAGATAGAGGAGGCGCTCGACCTTGCGCACGACGTCGGGATCGTGGCCGCGCGAGATGACATCGGCCACCGGCATTTCCTGCTCCACCAGGCACACGAGAATATCGTCCAGCACCTCATAGGGCGGCAGGCTGTCCTGGTCGGTCTGGTTCTCGCGAAGCTCGGCGGTCGGCACGCGCGTGATGATGCTATCGGGGATGACCTCGCCCGCAGGGCCCAATCCACCCTTCGGGACATGCGCGTTGCGCCAGCGCGACAGCCTGTAGACCTCGAGCTTGTAGAGATCCTTCACGGGATTGAAGCCGCCGTTCATATCGCCGTAAAGCGTCGCGTAACCGACGCTCATCTCGCTCTTGTTTCCGGTCGTGACGACCATGGCGCCGAATTTGTTGGAGATCGCCATCACGATCACGCCGCGCGCGCGGCTCTGGATGTTCTCTTCCGTGAGGTCGGGCGCATGATTTTGGAACATGCTTTCAAGAGCTGTCGTGAAGCCGTCGACGGCCGGGGCGATCGGCACCGTGTCCAGACGGATCCCCAGCGCCTCGGCGCAGGCTTTGGCGTCCGCGATGCTCTGAGCGGACGTATAGCGATAGGGCATCATGATCGCGTGCACCCGATCAGGCCCCAGCGCATCGACGGACATGGCGGCCACGAGCGCGCTGTCGATGCCGCCCGAAAGGCCCAGCACGACGCCCGGAAAGCCGTTCTTGTTCACATAATCGCGCAGGCCGAGCACGCAGGCCTGATAAGCCGCGCCATCGCCTTCGGATGATGTGTACACGGGAGCCTTCGCGCACGTCCAGCCATCGGGGCCGCGCGTCCACTCCGTGATCGCGACGTGCTCTTCCCAGGCAGGAAGCTCGCAGGCGAGGCTGCGGTCGCCGTTCAGCACGAACGAGGCGCCGTCGAACACCAGCTCGTCCTGCCCGCCGACCTGATTGACATACGCAAGCGGCAGCCCGCTTTCCGTGACGCGCGCGACCGCGATGTTCATGCGCACATCCGGCTTCTTCCAATCGAAGGGCGAGCCGTTCGGCACGAGCAGGATCTCGGCGCCGCATTCGGTCAGGCACTCCGTGACCTCGTCGTTCCAGATGTCCTCGCAGATCGGCACGCCGAGGCGCACGCCGCGAAAGCCGATGGGGCTCGGCAGACTGCCGGACTGGAACACCCGCTTCTCGTCGAACACGCCGTAGTTCGGCAGATCGACCTTGTGGCGCACGGCGGCGACGGTGCCGCCGTCGAGCAGCACCACCGCGTTGTAGATGGCGCCGCCTTCGGGCCATACGGTGCCGACGAGCACGGCAGGCCCCGGGCCGAGGCGAGCGGCCAACGCCTCTGCGCGCGCGCGGGCCGAAGCATGGAACGCAGGCTTCAGCACCAGGTCTTCCGGCGGATACCCTGTCAGGAACAGCTCCGGGAAAACGACGAGATCCGCGCCCTCGGCGGCCGCAATCGCGCGCGCATCGAGAAGCTTCTTTTCGTTTCCGTCCAGATCGCCCACGGTGGGGTTCAACTGGGCCAGTGCGATTTTCAAGGAGGTCGGCTCGGCTCGAGCCTCGGATGGGGTGCTGCTCATGCAGGAGATTTAGGGCCGAGACGTGCCCCGGTCCAGCCACAACGACAGCGCAACGCGTGCCCGCCCCCGCGCATGGCCGTCCTCCGTCGGCGACATATCGGCCCGCCCGGGAACGCGCTAAGGTCGGCCTCGGTACTTTCCCGCTCGAACCCTAGCCTTCATGCTCGCGATCCTCTCTCTCGTCCTTCCCGTGTTCGCGCTGATCGCGAGCGGATACCTCGCCCGGCGCATCGGCGTGATCGGGCGCCCCGCCGTGTCCGAGCTCAACCGGGTCGTCGTCTATCTGGCGCTGCCGGCGCTGCTCTTCGACGTGATGGCCCACGCCGAGCCTGCCGAGCTCGCGCAGCCCGGCTTCATTGCCGCTTTCGGACTTGCCTGCGGTATCGTCTTTTACGGTGCGCTCGGCATCAGTCTCCTCGCGAAACGCCCGCTCGCCGAGGCAAGCCTCGATGGACTGATCGGCTCTTATGCCAACACCGCCTACATGGGCTTTCCCGTGTTGCTGATGCTGTTCGGGACCGACAGCCTGGTCCCCGTCACGATCGCCTCCATCCTGACGGTGTGCGTGCTCTTCGCGTCGGCCATCGTGGTGATCGAGGTCGGGATCAACAGCGAGCGCCATCCGGTGCGGCTCGCGGGGAAGGTCATCCGCTCCCTGATCCGCAATCCGCTGCTGATCGCGCCGGTTGCGGGGCTGGTCTATGGACAGACGGGGCTCGGAATGCCGGCTGCCGCGGAGAGTTTTCTCAAGCTCCTGGGCGGGGCGGCGAGCCCCCTGGCGCTGGTGGTGATCGGGCTTTTCCTGGCGGAGCCGCGCCCGATCGGCGCGCATGAGATCCGCGCGTCCGCCGGGCTCGCGCTCACGAAACTGGTCGTGCATCCGGCCCTCACATGGGGGCTTGCAATGCTGATGGGCGTTCCGCCGAACCTTGCCGCGATGGCGGTGCTTCTCGCGGCCATGCCGACGGGAACGGGGCCGTTCATGCTGGCCGAATTCTACAAGCTCCCCGCCATCGTGACCTCGGCCGTGATCCTCGTCTCCACGCTCGGCGCCCTCGTCACGCTTCCGCTGCTGATGCTTGCGCTCGGCCTTGTGCCACAACCTTAACGCCCCGCGCAGGCACGCCGCCCTGAACCGGCGCAGTCCAGATTATCCTAAAGAACAGGCAAGCGCGGCACCGCGGCCCCTTGTGCCATCTGGCGGCATGGGGCACTGGTGAGCCAAACCCAGACTGGAAAGCGACGCCTCATGCGCCTCGATGCCATTGCAATCGGAGACAATCCGCCTCACGACATCAACGTCGTCGTCGAAGTTCCCGTGGGCGGCGAACCCATCAAGTACGAGATGGACAAAGCGTCCGGCACGCTCTTCGTGGACCGCTTCCTCTACACGCCGATGCGGTATCCCGGAAATTACGGGTTCGTTCCGCACACGCTTTCCGAGGACGGCGATCCCATCGACGTGCTGGTGTGCAACACGCGCGCAATCGTGCCGGGGGCCGTGCTCAACTGCCGTCCGGTCGGCGTGCTCGTCATGGAGGACGAGGGCGGCGGCGACGAGAAAATCATCGCGGTTCCCTCCGCACGCCTCACGAAGCGCTACGAGAAGGTTCGCAACTACTCGGACCTGCCCGAGATCACGGTCCAGCAGGTGGACCACTTCTTCTCGCACTACAAGGATCTCGAGCCCGGAAAATGGGCGAAGATCCACCATTGGGGAGACGCCGAGGAAGCGCAGCGCCTCATCTCGGAGGCCATCGCGCGCGCCAAAGGCTGAGGCGCTTGCGAACGGCGAACGGCCGAAGCCCCGCAAGTCGAACTCCGAATGCAAAAATGCAAAAAAGGGGCTGGGAGAAACGATCTCCCGCCCCTTTTTCGCGTCCCGCGTTGGTGAACTCTATTCCGCCGCGTCGCGTCAATCGATCCGTTCGGCAACGGACGTGTTGGTCGGCGTGGTCGCCGTCTCGTCGTACGCCGTTTTCACGTAGGCATCGCCGGTGCGGGTGATCTTGGTGGTCCAGCCCGTGTCCCACGTGATCACGGCCGAACGGTCCTCCTCGGCCCAAGTCCCGCTCATGCCTTCGCCTGCGCGGGTCGCTTCAGCGGTGCCGGACGGCAACAGCGCAATGTCGAACTCTTGGCCGTTGCTGTCTTCCACCCGCCACGTGCCGGTGAATTCGCTTTCGGCGAGATTGTCTCCCGCAGGCACGACCATCGCGAGAAAGTTGGAGAGCATCGCACTCCCCTGTCTGCTCAGGTTTCCCATAGGGTCCTCCTCTGATCGCGAGCAGCCGGCGCCCGAAAGGCGCGCGGCCGCAAACTCGGAGGAGAAACGCCTCAGGGAAAGCCCGGTTCCCGCCGCATGCGATCAGGCGAGCGCGGCGAGAGGAGCGGGCGGGGCACCCCGCGTTTCGCGTTCGAGCTTCATGCGCTCGGCCACGAGGAACGCGAGCTCCAGCGCCTGGTCGGCGTTGAGCCGCGGGTCGCAGTGCGTGTGGTAGCGGTCGGAGAGATCCGTCTCCGAGATCGCCGCCGCGCCGCCCGTGCATTCGGTCACGTTCTGGCCCGTCATCTCGACGTGGATGCCGCCCGCGTGCGTGCCTTCGGCGCGGTGCACGTCGAAGAACGCCTCCACCTCCTTCAGGATGCGATCGAAGGGGCGCGTCTTGTACCCGCCCGCGGCGCTGATGGTGTTGCCGTGCATCGGGTCGCACGACCAGACGACCTTGCGACCGGCCTTCTCCACCGCGCGGATGAGCTTGGGCAGGTGCTGGCCCACCTTCTCGTGGCCGAAGCGGCAGATCAGCGTGAGGCGGCCGGGATCGTCCTTCGGGTTCAGGATGTCGATCAGCCGCAACAGATCGTCCGTCTCCAGCGAAGGGCCGCACTTGATGCCGATCGGATTTTTGACGCCTCGGCAGAACTCGACGTGCGCATGGTCGAGCTGGCGCGTGCGGTCGCCGATCCAGAGCATGTGGCCGCTCGTAGCGTACCAGTCGCCGCTCGTGGAATCGAGGCGCGTCAACGCCTGCTCGAAACCGAGCAGCAGCGCTTCGTGGCTCGTGTAGAAGCGCGTCGCACGCAGCTGCGGCGTGTTCTCGCTCGTGATGCCGCACGCGCGCATGAAGCCCAGCGTCTCGGCGATGCGGTCGGCGAGCACCTGATAGCGGTGGCCCTGAGGGCTGTCCTTGACGAAGCCCATGTTCCACTGGTGCACGCGCTCGAGGTCGGCATAGCCGCCGCTCGCGAAGGCACGGATCAGGTTCAAGGTCGCGGCCGACTGGCGGTATGCCTCGAGCTGGCGCTGCGGATCGGGGATGCGTGCCTCGGGCGTGAACTCGGGCCCGTTGATGATGTCGCCGCGGTACGAAGGCAGCTCCACGCCGTCCTTCTTCTCGACCGGCGACGAGCGGGGCTTGGCGAACTGGCCGGCGATGCGGCCGACCTTCACCACCGGGCTGCCGCCTGCGTACGTCAGCACCACCGCCATCTGCAGGAAGACGCGGAAGAAGTCGCGGATGTTGTCCGCGCCGTGCTCGAGGAAGCTCTCGGCGCAGTCGCCGCCCTGCAGCAGGAAGCCCTCGCCGGCCGCAACCTCGCCGAGCGCCTTCTTCAGCTCGCGCGCTTCGCCCGCGAACACGAGCGGCGGGAACGTCGCAAGACGGCCCTCGACATCCTTGAGCACGGAGGCATCAGGGTAATCGGGGACCTGGACGATCGGGAACGAGCGCCAGCTCTCTGTAGACCAGGTGGGCATATCTCAACCTTCTCCTCCCTCGCGGACCAGCCACGAGGGTCACGACAATCGAATGTCCCGTGTTCGCGATGGCGGCACCGGACCGGCCGGCGCCGCTCGACCCCAAGCGGTATGACTTCAGCGGCTTATAGGGCAAGAGCCAAACGAGTGCCAGTGCGAGCACCCAAGGCCTCGATTGAAACCTCCACCCTCCTCGCCCAGTAAATTTGGGCCAGCGCGGCCTCACTCTCAAGGGGCACAAACGAAGAAGGCGGCCGAGCCCGGCCGCCTTCTTGTCTGTTCAACGTCTCGCCCGAGGACCGGGCTACTCGGCCACGCGGCGACGGCGGCGCACAGGGCCCGCCTCGCCAGGGCCGGCGAGGGCCCGCTCGGCGTCGGAGCGCGCGCGCTCCTTGCTGATGAGCTCGTCGCGCTTGGCCGCGATGCGGCGCAGGCCGCGCAGCATCCCGCCCGTACCGGCCGGGATCAGACGGCCAACGATGACGTTCTCCTTGAGGCCTTCCAGCGTGTCCGACTTGCCGATCACGGCAGCGTCCGTCAGCACGCGCGTCGTCTCCTGGAACGAAGCCGCGGAGATGAACGACCGCGTCTGCAACGACGCCTTGGTGATGCCGAGCAGAACCGGGGTCGCGGACGCCGGACGCTTGCCCGCCTTCTCGATTTTGGCGTTCACCTCGTCGAACTCGATCCGGTCGATCTGCTCGCCCTTGATGAGGTCCGTCTCGCCGGTGTCGGTGATCTCCACCTTCTGCAGCATCTGCCGGACGATGACCTCGATGTGCTTGTCGTTGATGGTCACGCCCTGCAGACGGTAGACGTCCTGGATCTCGTTGATGAGGTAGTTCGCGAGTTCCTCGACGCCCTTGATGGCCAGGATGTCGTGCGGCGCCGGGTTGCCGTCGTAGATGTAATCGCCGCGCTC
>ERZ869909.2409-NODE-2409-length-12459-cov-8.233403_pt1 | contig 12459 bp, 10 predicted proteins | sample MGYA00520892_ERZ869909 | MGnify/ENA primary metagenome ERZ869909 (study PRJEB32215, sample SAMEA104723947) | bioreactor metagenome | biome: bioreactor; feature: anaerobic bioreactor; material: water | place: China | collected 2015-03-12 ... | reverse complement strand
GCGGATGTCATCGTTTCGGCACGATGGCGGGGTAGCGCATACCGCGATCCAGCAAAAACGAGAAGGGGTTGACGCCATTGGGGAAGGTGGCGGGCTCGCGACGGACGTTTGAACGATAAGAAAAAGCGAAAGAGCCCGATGTTCCGGTGGTTCGAGACCCGAATTGATCCCTTCGCAGGCGGCGGCGACGTCCGCCCGCCCGAAGGTCTGTGGGCGTTCTACTGGCACTTCGTTCGCCAAGCTTGGCCCGCCTTCGTGCTGCTTATTATCGTGGGCTTCTTTGGCGCGGTGGTCGAGGCGTCTCTTTTCGCCTTCGTCGGCAATCTCGTCGACCGCATGCGGGAGGCGGCGAGCCCCGAGACGTTCCTGGCCGACAACTGGCAGGTGCTCGTTCTCATGGCTCTGGTCGCGGTGTTGTTGCGCCCCGTGTTTACGACGCTCTCCGACCTCATCAAGTACCAGATCATCGCTGGAAACTTCACGACGCGCATCCGCTGGCAGTCGCACGCCTATACGCTGCGCCAGTCGTTGTCGTTCTTTCAGAACGATTTCGCGGGGCGCGTCGCGAGCAAGGTCATGCAGACGGCCCCGGCGCTGCGCGAATCCGTGACCGAAGCCATCGACGCGCTCTGGTTCGTCGGCGTCTACTGGCTCGCCGCGATCGTTCTGTTCGCGGATGCGGACGTGCGCCTGATCGCGCCGCTCGTCGGGTGGCTCGTCCTCTACGTCGCAGCACTCCGCTACTTCGTGCCGCGCCTCAAGGATATGGCGGTGCAGACGAGCGAGGCACGCTCGATGCTGACGGGACGCATCGTCGACAGCTACACCAACATCCTCACCGTCAAGCTCTTCGCCCACACCGAGCGCGAGGACGGCTACGCGCAATCCGCCATGCAGGAGCATCTCGACAAGATGCGCCTGCAGTTCCGGCTCACGACGTTGATGGAAATGTCCATCGTCACCCTCAACGGCGCGCTCATCGTGTCGATGATCGGCCTGTCGCTGGCACTCTGGAGCCAGGGGGCGGTGACGCTCGGCGCCATCGCCCTCATCAGCGGCCTCACCATCCGCATCGTCAACATGTCGACGTGGGTGATGTGGACCGTCGCCGGATTGTTCGAAAACCTCGGCACCGTGCACGAGGGGATGGAGACGATCTCCGAGCCGCATCAAGTTCTGGACGTGCCGGACGCGCGGCCGATTGCCATCGAGAAGGGCGAGATCGTCTTCGACGACGTCACCTTCCATTATGGGAAGGAAAAGCCGCGCCGGCAGAAGCCGCGTGCAGGCCGCGAAGACGGCGACGGACAAAGTGAGGAGGCCCCGTCCTGGGCCATGCATCCTGGCAGCGTCATCGAGAACTTCTCGCTCCGCATTGCGCCGGGTGAGAAGGTGGGGCTTGTGGGCCGTTCGGGCGCGGGCAAGTCCACGCTGATCAACATCCTGCTACGTTTCTACGATCTCGAGTCCGGGCGGATCCTGATCGACGGCCAGGACATCGCGACCGTTTCCCAGGACAGTCTGCGCGCGGGCATCGGCCTCGTGACGCAGGATACGTCGCTTTTGCACCGCTCGGTGATGGACAACATCCTCTACGGCAAGCCCGAGGCAAGCGAGGCTGCCGCCATCGCGGCGGCCACACAGGCCCACGCGCACGAGTTTATCGAGCGCCTGGAAGATTTACGCGGGCGTCGGGGATACGCCGCACACGTGGGCGAGCGTGGCGTGAAGTTGTCCGGTGGGCAGCGTCAGCGCATCGCGATCGCGCGCGTCCTGCTCAAGAACGCGCCGATCCTGATCCTGGACGAAGCGACAAGCGCGCTCGATAGCGAGGTGGAAGCCGCCATCCAGGAAAGCCTGGAAACGCTGATGACCGGCAAGACCGTGATCGCCATCGCCCACCGGCTTTCGACCATCGCTGCCATGGATCGTCTTGTCGTGGTCGACGGCGGGCGCATCGTCGAGCAGGGCAGCCACGCCGAACTGCTGCGCAAAGGCGGCCTCTATGCGCGTCTCTGGGCGCGCCAGTCCGGCGGGTTCCTGTCGAAGGATGCGGCCGAATAAGAGCGGCATATTAAATCTGCGTAAGAGCGGAACGGCCCGGCGGGACCAACCGTTCTCGCCATCACCTCAACAGAGGAGAAAAAGGCGATGAAGCACGTATTCACGGCCGCTATTGCAGGCGTTGGCCTCTTGGTCGGTCTCAACGTCGCGACCGCATGTGAGCACAAGATGAATAACGCCGCTGCCGAGAGCCGGTTGAAACTGGCCGCCGACACCAATGCGCCGAAAGATGCTACGCCCCATCCGAAGTCAAAGACTGAAGCACAGGGCGTGAAAAATACGACAAAGGCTCCTGCGAACAGTGCAGGAAGCTCTGAGACGCAGCAGCCTGCCAAGAAGCCGAATGGCTGATCCTGCACGGCTTCATAAAGAACGGCGCCCTATCCTTTGGATGGGGCGCCGTTTGTTTTTCTCAGAAGCCGTTACGGTCAGCGCGTGCCCGATCAGGCGAGATCGAAGCGGTCGGCGTTCATCACCTTCGTCCAGGCCGCCACGAAGTCCTGCACGAACTTCTCCTTCGCATCGGCAGAGGCATAGACTTCCGCGAGTGAGCGCAGGATCGAGTTCGAGCCGAACACGAGATCGACGCGCGTGCCGGTCCACTTGACTTCGCCCGTCTCGCGGTCGCGGCCCTCGAACACGTCTTTCGCGTCAGAGATCGGCTTCCACTCCGTGCACATGTCGAGCAGATTGACGAAGAAGTCGTTCGTAAGCGCACCGGGCTTGTCGGTGAGCACGCCATGCGTGGAGCCGCCGACGTTGATGTTGATCGCGCGCAGGCCGCCGATCAGCACCGTGAGTTCGGGCGCGGTCAGCGTCAGGAGCTGTGCCTTGTCGATCAGCAGGGCTTCGGCAGGCACGGAGTAGCGGGCCTTCTGGTAGTTCCGGAAGCCGTCGGCGACGGGTTCGAGATACGAGAAGGATTCGACGTCTGTCTGCTTCTGCGAGGCGTCGCCGCGGCCTGGAGCGAACGGAACCGTCACATCGTGACCGGCCGCTTTTGCTGCCTGCTCGACACCCGCATTGCCTGCGAGCACGATCAGATCCGCCAGCGACACCTTTTTCTCGCCGGTCTGCTCCTGGTTAAACTCGAACTGGATGCGTTCGAGCGCCTTGATCACCTTTGCGAGTTGCTCGGGCTGGTTGACTTCCCAATCTTTCTGCGGGCTGAGGCGAACGCGCGCGCCGTTGGCGCCGCCACGCTTGTCGCCGCCGCGGAACGTGGAGGCGGAGGCCCAGGCCGTGCCGACGAGTTCGGAAACGGTGAGACCCGACGCCAGCACTTTGGCCTTGATTGCCGCGGCATCCGCGTCGTCGATCAGTGGGTGATCAACGGACGGAATCGGATCTTCCCAGATCAGTTCTTCCTTCGGGACCTCAGGCCCCATGTAGCGCGAGCGCGGGCCGAGATCGCGATGGGTCAGCTTGAACCATGCGCGGGCAAACGCCTCGGCGAACGCCTGCGGGTCTTCGAGGAAGCGGCGCGAGATCTTTTCGTACTCGGGATCGAACCTCAGCGAGAGGTCCGTCGTCAACATCGTCGGCTTGCGCTTCTTCGAGGGATCGTGCGCGTCGGGAATGATCTCCGGAGCGTCCTTCGCCACCCACTGGTTTGCCCCGGCCGGAGACTTTTCGAGCTCCCATTCGAATTTGAACAGGTTCTCGAAGAAGAAGTTGCTCCACTGCGCGGGCGTCTGCGTCCAGGTCACGTCGAGGCCGCTGCCGATGGCGTCCGCGCCATGTCCCGTACCGAAGCTGCTGGTCCAGCCGAAGCCCTGCGCTTCGAGATCGCCGCCTTCGGGATCCGCTCCCTTATAGGATTCCGCAGCCGCGCCGTGCGTCTTGCCGAACGTATGGCCGCCTGCAATCAGCGCGACGGTTTCCTCGTCGTTCATCGCCATGCGCTTGAACGTCTCTCGGATGTCCTTTGCCGCCGCGATCGGATCGGGGTTGCCGTCCGGACCCTCCGGGTTGACATAGATGAGACCCATCTGCACGGCTGCGAGCGGGTTCTCGAGCTCACGCTCGCCGGAATACCGGCTGCTTGTGTTGCTGGGGTCGTTGCTGAGCGCAAGCCACGTGGTTTCGCGGCCCCAGTAGACGTCCTGATCCGGCTCCCAGGTATCCTCGCGCCCGGCGGCGAAGCCGAACGTGCGGAAGCCCATGGTTTCGAGCGCGACGTTGCCCGTGAGGATCATGAGATCCGCCCATGAAATCTTCTGCCCGTACTTCTGCTTGATAGGCCAAAGCAGCCGGCGCGACTTGTCGATGTTGACGTTGTCCGGCCAGCTGTTCAGCGGCGCGAAGCGCTGCTGTCCGCGGCCGCCGCCGCCGCGGCCGTCGCCGACGCGATAGGTGCCGGCGCTGTGCCAGGCCATGCGGACGAACTGCGGACCGTAATGGCCGAAGTCGGCGGGCCACCAGCTCTGCGATTCGGTCATCAGCTTGCGCAGGTCGTTTTTCAGCGCCGCGTAATCGAGCTTCGAGAACTCTTCACGATAGTTGAAGGTCTGGCCGAGCGGGTCGGATTTCGACGAGTGTTGATTGAGCAGGTCGACGGGCAACTGGTTCGGCCACCAGTGCTTGTTAGCGGTGCCGCCCGCCGAGGCATGACCGAACGGGCATTTGCCTGTGGTCGTTTCGTCAGTTTTCGCGTCCATATGACCCTCCGATAGTGTCCGTGAATTCTGGTCTCGCTCGATGCCTGTGCCGCCGCGTCCTGGCCGAGCAGGGGCCGCCTCTCTCGGTCGAGCGGTGACCGATGCGGGAGCGCACCGCACGCACCGGCCGTCGGCGTCGCGATGCCGATAAGCGGCGCCTCGCGCCAAGGCCGCGCGCGATCCTTCTTTAGACTTCTTCCAGATACGTATCGGACGAGGATTATAAGAGCAAGTGCGTTCTGCGCCGCAACGCGATAGGAAAAACTGATCGAGATGTGTAGGAGCCGCTATGCAGCAAAACGCCCGCGGGAACGGATCCCCGCGGGCGTATTTGTAAGGTGCTGAAAGGGCGCGGGCTTACATGCCCATGCCACCCATTCCGCCCATACCACCCATGCCGGCCGGGCCGTGCGAATGCCCGTCGTCCTTGCGCGGGGCTTCCGCGATGGCGGCTTCGGTCGTGATCAGGAGGCCAGCGATCGAAGCGGCGTCCTGAAGTGCGGTGCGCACCACCTTGGCCGGGTCGATGATGCCCTTCTCGATCAGGTCGCCGTAGGTGTCGTTCTGCGCGTCGTAGCCGAAGGTGGAACCCTTGGATTCGAGCACGCGGCCGACCACGATCGAGCCCTCGGTGCCGGCGTTTTCGGCAATCTGGCGGATCGGAGCCTGAAGCGCGCGGCGGACGATGGCGATACCGGCCGCCTGGTCGTCGTTGTCGCCCTTGGCGGTGATCGCCGTCGTTGCCTTGAGCAGCGCGACACCGCCGCCCGGCACAACGCCTTCCTCGACCGCAGCGCGCGTCGCGTTGAGCGCGTCGTCGACGCGATCCTTACGCTCCTTCACTTCGACCTCGGTCACGCCGCCGACCTTGATCACGGCCACGCCGCCCGCGAGCTTCGCAAGACGCTCCTGCAGCTTCTCGCGGTCGTAGTCCGAGGTGGTTTCCTCGATCTGCGCCTTGATCTGGCTGACGCGCGACTCGATCTCTTTCTTCTTGCCGGCGCCGTCGACGATGGTCGTGTTGTCCTTGCTGATGGAGACGCGCTTGGCGCGGCCCAGCATGTCGATCGTGACGTTCTCGAGCTTGATGCCGAGGTCTTCGCTTACCGTCTGGCCGCGGGTGAGGACGGCGATGTCTTCGAGCATGGCCTTGCGGCGATCGCCGAAGCCCGGAGCCTTGACGGCCGCGATCTTGAGACCGCCGCGCAGCTTGTTGACGACGAGCGTCGCGAGGGCTTCGCCCTCGACCTCTTCCGCGATGATGAGAAGCGGCTTGCCCGTCTGCACGACGGCTTCGAGCAGCGGCAGCAGCGGCTGCAGGCCCGAGAGCTTCTTCTCGTGGATCAGGATGTAAGGATCGTCCAACTCCGCGATCATCTTGTCGGCGTTGGTGATGAAGTAGGGCGAAAGGTAGCCGCGGTCGAACTGCATGCCCTCGACGACGTCGAGCTCGGTTTCGAGGCTCTTGGCCTCTTCCACCGTGATGACGCCCTCGTTGCCGACCTTCTGCATCGCCTCGGCGATCATGTCGCCGATTTCCTTTTCGCCGTTGGCCGAGATGGTGCCGACCTGGGCGATCTCGCCCGAGTTCTTGACCTTCTTCGCCTTCTTTTCGATCTCCTCGACGACCTGTGCCACGGCCTTCTCGATACCGCGCTTCAGATCCATCGGGTTCATGCCGGCGGCGACGGCCTTGAGCCCCTCGCGCACGATGGCCTGCGTGAGAACGCACGCCGTGGTGGTGCCGTCACCGGCGAGATCGTTGGTCTTCTGGGCGGCTTCGCGCACCATCTGGGCGCCCATGTTCTCAAGCTTGTCTTCGAGCTCGATTTCCTTGGCGACGGAGACGCCGTCCTTGGTCGTGCGCGGAGCGCCGAAGCTCCGCTCGATCACGACGTTGCGGCCCTTGGGGCCGAGCGTCACTTTGACGGCGTTGGCAAGCGTATCGACGCCGCGAAGAATCTTGTCGCGGGCCTCAGTGGAAAAGCGAACGTCTTTGGCAGCCATAAGGGCAACCTCCAGATTGGGGGACTGATTGGAATGTCAGGGTCGAGACGACGAGCGGGATCCCGTGCGTGCGGAACCCGGCGCGATAAAAGCGGCGTGCCGACTTACTTCTCGATGACGCCCAGAATGTCGCTCTCCTTCATGATGAGGAGATCGACGCCGTCGATCTTCACTTCCGTGCCGCTCCACTTGCCGAACAGCACCTTGTCGCCGGCCTTGACGTCGAGCGCCGTGAGCTTGCCGGCATCGTCGCGCGTGCCGGGACCGACAGCCACGACCTCGCCTTGCTGGGGCTTCTCGGCTGCGGTGTCGGGAATGATAATGCCACCGGCGGTCTTGGTCTCGCTGTCCACGCGCTTGACGACGACGCGATCATGCAGGGGGCGGAATGACATGAGGCTCTGAACTCCACTGAGAGAGGGAAGGGCGGCGCTTTTGCGCGGCCTGACGCGCGTGGCACTTAAACGAGCGGAGTGCCAGCGAGTGTGGCGGTTCTAGAAGCCCGCCGGCTTCAGTGTCAAGCGAAGCAGCAGGCTTCGACTGTCATCCATCATACAATCATAGGGTGTGAATAAATTCGATTTGCAACCAAGTGTTGTTAGGGTTAATCTCGGTACTGTGCAGATGGACGAGCGGCGGATGCAACGAGGGAACTGCGAAGTGCCAAAAGGAAATGGAGACGGGTCTCGCGCTCAAAGCGCGTCCCTGAAAGAGCAACTTGAATATATCGCCGATCTCATTCTTCAACTGAAGGACATGGCCCGCAGCCAGCGGCTTACGACGTTGGCCGGAATTCTAGACGTGGCCCATTCGGAAGCAAGGCTTCGCTCGCGCGACAACGTCTGATTTGGCGCACCTAACGGATCGCCCGCGACACGAGCTGCGAGCCGTGGCGGGCAATCTCTCCGGCCAGATCGAGGTCGAGGAGGAGCACGCGCACCTCCCGCGCGCCGAGGCCAACCGCACGCGCAAGGGTATCGATGTCGACGGGATGCGGCCCAAGAGCCGCGAGAACCCGCGCACGCTCGCTGTCGGTGGGCGTACCCTGCGCGTCGAAAGCGCCGGCATTTTGGGCCTCAACCTCTGACGGAAAGGCGGGTCGGGATGTCTCTTCGGTCATTCCGGCCGGACGCAGATGCAGCTGCGGTCCCAAGGCTTCGATGACATCGTCGGGCTCGGTGACGAGCGTTGCTCCGGATTTGAGGAGCTGATTGGTACCCTCTGCGCGGGGATCCAGCGGGTGGCCAGGAACAGCGAAAATCTCACGCCCCTGTTCGCCGGCCAAGCGGGCGGTGACGAGCGAGCCCGAACGCCGCGCCGCCTCGATCACGACGACGCCACGCGAAAGCCCCGAAACCAGCCGGTTGCGGCGAGGAAAGTCCCGTCCGCGCGGAACGAACCCCGGCGGCAGCTCGGTAACGAGGCAGCCCTCTTCGCCGATACGGGCCTGCAGGCTCGCGTGTTCGGGCGGATAGACGATGTCGATGCCACCCGCCAAAACCGCGACAGTCCCATGTATCAGGCTTGCCTCGTGTGCGGCCGCGTCCACACCGCGCGCGAGCCCTGAAACGATGGAGAACCCCGCCTCCGCAAGTCCCTTCGCGAACAGGCGGGCGAGCTTGAGTCCAGCGGCTGAGGCCTGACGTGAACCGACGATCGCGATGGCCGAGAGCCCGAGCAACTCGCTACGCCCCTTGAGGTAAACCATGGGCGGGGGACTATCGAGCACGGCAAGTGCCTCCGGATAGCCCGGCTCGATCGTGAAGACCGGTCGGGCTCCGATTTTCTCCGCAGCCTTGAGTTCCGCTTCGGCCTCCGCTTCCGGGCACACGCGAGCGGGCCGCCCGGCACGGCGCGACAACTGTGGAAGCGCAGCCAACGCTTGGCGGGCCCCGCCGCAATGATTGATCAATTCGCGAAATGTGACAGGGCCGACCTGGCTTGATCGGATCAGACGCAGACAGGCGAGGCGTTCGTCCGCGTCGAGGGGCGCGACGGGGAGGGGTGCGGGCGTGAACAGATCCTGAGGATCACGATTTGGCACCGATCCTGGGCTCCTCGCCTTTCAACAAGCGGCTGATGTTGGCCGAATGCTTCCAGAAGAGGAAGATCGACATGATGAGCGCCGCCAGTCCCTCGTTGGTCCATCCGAGTGCGACCAGCGCAAAAGGCGTGGCCGCGCTCGCGACAAGTGCCGCCAGTGACGAGTAGCGCAGCGCAACCGCGACGGCGAGCCAAAGGCAGACGAAAACGAGCGCGCCGGGCCAGGCGAGGGCGGCCACGACGCCGATATAGGTCGCAACGCCCTTTCCGCCTTTGAAGCCAAGCCAGACCGGAAAGATGTGCCCGATGAACGCGGCGAGGCCCGCAATCATGCCCGCTTCCGCGCTGTGCCCACCCGCGACGAACGAGCCGAGCACAACAGCGAGCGTGCCTTTGAGGCCGTCCAGCAGGAGCGTGAGGGCGGCAAGGCCCTTGTGGCCGGTCCTCAGCACGTTCGTCGCCCCGATGTTTCCGGAGCCGACGTTGCGGATGTCGCCGAGGCCGGCGAAACGTGTGAGCAGAAGGCCGAAGGGTATGGAGCCGAGGCCGTAGCCGATGAGCGCGGGCAGGCTGTAAGCCGCGAGCGTGTCGAGCATGATGTGTGGCGGCCCCAATCCTGAATGAACGGGGCAAAGCTAGCGGCCAGCGCGGTGTCCGGCAACCGGGATCGGGGAAGAGACCTCGCGAGAAACGCACCAACGGCCGCGGCACGTCCGGATTGAGGCTCGGACGTCTCCCGAAACGTTTGTCTAAGAAGCCCATAAAGCGAAAAGGGTTACGCACAGGCGCATGTGCGTAACCCTTCGACGTGGAACAGGGAGGGGAGCGTTAGCCGCGCCCGTTCCGAGGGGTGTTGTCCGGCTCGACGGCCGACACAATCTTTGAGAGCGACCGCAGAAACGCGTCCCGCTGCGTGGGCGCAAGCGCGGACAGAATGCGCTCGTCTGTGGAACGGGCCGCAGGCTCAGCCTGCCTCAAGGCGCCTTCGCCCTTGTCGGTAAGGCGAACCGCATAGCGGCGCGCATCGCGACGGGTGCGGCGGCGCTGAACGAGGCCGCGCGCCGTGAGGCGGCGGACGATGTCGGCCATCGTGGAGCGGTCGATGCCGGTCCGCTCGACCAGCGTCGTCTGGCTCGGTTCTTCGCTGTTGGCGATGGCCGTCATGACGGCGTACTGCCGCGGGGTCAGGCCGGCTTCTCCCACCCTCAACGCGAACAGTTCGTCTGCGCATTGCCCGGCCCTATGCAACAGATGCAGAGCCGAGGAGATGCGGTCGCTTGAGGCTTCATGTTTCATGATTGCGCCTATCCTCTTGCTGTGTTTGCAAATATGCGACGCCGATGGAGTGGACCCCTCCCCTCTGAGTGGTCATATTCTCCCCGTAGAGATAGTCCTGCGCTCGTCAGGATCAATCGTGCACGTCGTACGATGTTTGAAAGTCTCTAGCCTGAAATTGTTCCCGCCACTGGGAACGATTTCCTACAACGAATGTCAGAACACGTTGGTTGCATCATGGCATGAATAAACATGGCGTAACCGGGACGTGAACATGAACGCCGTCGCACTCTCCAAGGGATGCCGATCGTGTCCGCTTGCAGGAGCGCTTCGCGGACCCATATGACACAAGTCGCATGCGCGTTTTCACGCAGGCGACAACTGTTCGCAGGCTCTGCGGCGCGACGTGACGTCACGTCGATGTTTGCCCATTTTTTGGGGCCTGCCCAAACGTTGATCTGTGCACTCGTTTCCCGCTCATGTGAACAGCCAGGACGTGATGCCGGCCCGGCGTGCGAGCTCACCGATCCCGCTGTCGATGGCAGCAAACGTATCTTTGCTCGCGTGTTCGGGAAGCCACGGTGCGCCGCATTTCCGCGATCGGTAATCGGCAAGTAGACGTTTCCAGACGTCTGTATCGAGCGGCCGATCCGGTGTTGCACCGATGGTGGCGCGCTTGAGGTCTTTCTGCATACCGAGCCAGGTGTGAGCGGCTTGCCACACCTCTGCTGTCACCGGGAGGTTGTGGCGCGCCTTCAATTGCGCGATCGCAAGCACACCGGCTTCTCTCGGATGAGGCCCGATCTCGAGCGTCGCGATTCTAACGCCGCGTCGGCGGATGGAGAACAGCCTGCACTTGTCGCGCGCCAAACGGTCCGCGTATTGGTCGGCGCAATTCTGCATCGCGGACGCCTCGGCGAGAATGGCACCTTCGTCGAGAAGCGGGATGAAATCGTATCCCCGCGCATCTCCGGCCATGAGCCAGGAATCCGTCAGCGCACCCTCAGGAAGTTGGATGACGAGCCGCATCCGGTTGAGCCAGCTCTTCGCCGCGCACACCGCGGTGTCGAGCGCCATTTCCGGACGCCATGAGACGACGACAAGGCTCTTCGCGCGGGACGGCGGACCGGTCGAGATCGCCGCATAAGCAGCCATGATGCCGAACAGCTCCTCCGGGTTGCCGGGTTCCAGGAAGACCCTCTGCTGTGCGAGCCACAACGCGAATGTTTCGTCGGCGGCGCGGGCTCCGAAAAGGATGGACTGGAGCCAGAAGGCACTATGCTCCGAGGCCGTCGGCAGGTGATTGGCGATCCTGCGCGCGAAGATGTCGGACCGGGGAAAGGCGCCGAGCTTTCCCGTGAACGCTTCGGGTGGAAGACGCCTGAGCCAGAGCGGCAGATCGAGCGCGGCAGCGACGTCACGCAGTTGTGCGCCGGCTTCGATCAGGCCGAGAGCCCGTGCGCGGCGCTTGGGCGTGCCGTGCCGGCTTGCGAGCGCATAGAGCGCGGCCGGATACGTGACGGCGAGATCTGCAACACGGTGCGATGTCTGTGCGAGCCGCCGGATGGCAGGGCGTCTTGAGGATTGGAATCGCGCGAGGACGCCTTCGAGGGCCTGCGCGTCCGCCGCGGAAACGGCATCGTACGCAGGTTTGTTGGCTTTGGCTTTGGTCCGCATCGAGAACGCATCCACCCGTAGGCGGTCGGCGAAGGCCCGCCCTCGGTCTGAACTCAAGCTTCCCGATCATTACGGCACGCGTGCGACCCAAGTGTGATGTTCGAGAGTGCGATGACCGAGAATTTCGCCTGTGCGCGTCACGCGGGGTCGGCAAGCCTGCGGAGGCGGTCCAGCGCGCCTTGCAGGATGAGCGTCGCTGCGAGTTTGTCGATCACGTCCGCCCGCCGCTTCCGGCTGGCATCCGCCGCAATCAGCATCCGCTCGGCTTCGAGGGTGGTCATCCGCTCGTCCCACAACAGAACGGGGAGCGGCGACAGCTTGTTCATGTTGCGCGCAAACGCGCGCGAGGCCTGCGCTCGCGGCCCTTCGCTGCCATCCATGTTGGCGGGCAGTCCGAGCACATAGCCAACCACGCCGTGCTCCTGCGTCAGATCGATGAGGCGCGTCGCGTCGGCGGTGAACTTCGTCCGCCGGATCGTCTCCAATGCTGACGCGATGCTGCGCCGGGTGTCGCTCAGCGCAAGACCGAGCGTCTTCGTCCCGGCATCGATCCCGATCAGCCGGCCCGGGCCGACGAGGCCTGCAAACGTTTCCGCATCGTCCGTGGTGATGCCGTGCGGTGGTGAGGCAGATGGATCGGTCATGGGATGTCGCTCATGTCGCTCATAGAGTGCTTCGGGGCTCGTCACGTGTCGCCAATATTGTGGGCTGCGCCGTCGCGATACGAGGCACC
>ERZ869909.2408-NODE-2408-length-12466-cov-4.207442_pt1 | contig 12466 bp, 10 predicted proteins | sample MGYA00520892_ERZ869909 | MGnify/ENA primary metagenome ERZ869909 (study PRJEB32215, sample SAMEA104723947) | bioreactor metagenome | biome: bioreactor; feature: anaerobic bioreactor; material: water | place: China | collected 2015-03-12 ... | reverse complement strand
GCTGTTCTCCAACTTCACGTTCATCGGTAACCGCACCAACGCTTTCCGCCTGAACACGGGCACCGTCGGCCGGTACGTGAACGGTGTTGTCAGCTACGGAACGAGCTGCATGCGCTGGGAGTCGTCTGCCGGTAACGGGGTTGCTGGTTATCAGGGTGTCGGTGTCGATCCGAGCTTTGACTCGGTGCTGTTCGACTGCGCGGGTGGCCTCTCCACGGCCAATTCCGATCAGGCGGCAGCTTCGGCGGCGGTCTCGGGTGGTTCGAACAACACCACGGGTACGGCCAGCACGCTGACCAGCACCTTCGTGAATGGTGCCAACGAGAATGCCCGTCAGGCATTCGACGTCACCACGCTCGATCCGTACTTCGACGATGTCGACTATATCGGCGCGGTTCGCAATTCGAGCGATCGCTGGTGGGCTGACTGGACCTGCGGTCTGGAAGCCGGAAGCACCTGCTAGGCGATGAGCTAGGCGCGCCGGGCATCGCCCGGCGCGTCCCTGCCTGCTCTCCATCCCATACAATGAAGGTTGCGAACCCATGAAACCGCTTTACCTGTTCAGCGCGGCACTGCTGACGAGCTCGGCCCTCCTGGCCCCGTCAGCCCTTGCCCGCCAGGCCGAGGAGGCAACAAGCGCCTCCGAACCCGTCGAGACCATCTCGGTGCGCGGCCAGTTCATCCCTGAGCCCCAGCGCCGTACCGCGCAAGTAGCCAGCTTTGTGTCTGCCGAAGACCTCGCACGCGCAGGCGATTCCAACGCCGCCATCGCTCTGACCCGCCTGAGCGGTCTGAGCATTGTTGGCGGCCGGTTTGCCTATGTGCGCGGTCTTGGCGACCGTTATGCAGCCGCGCTTCTGAACGGCTCTCCCCTGCCGAGCCCGGAACCGCTTCGCCGGATCGTTCCGCTCGATCTCTTCCCGTCAGAAGTGCTTGATGGCGTCGACGTCCAGAAAACCTATTCAGCCAATTATGGCGGCGAGTTCGGCGGCGGTCTCATCACCCTGCGCACGCTCCGCCGTCCGGTTGACCCCTTCTTCAACGTCTCGGGCAGCATCGGTTACAACACGGTCACCACCGGCGAGAACGGCCTTATCCACCGCGGATCAGACACCGACTGGACGGGTTATGATCGCGGCTATCGCGATACTCCAGGTCCGCTCGCCAGTGTTCTGCGCAACGGCCAGACCCTCAACAGCCTGTCGCCTGCTGAACTCGAAGCGGTGAGCGAAAGCGTCGTGATCCCGAATCTGCTGGTCGTCCAGTCCATGGACCTCCACCCGGATTATTCGGTGTCGGCAAATGGCGGCTATTCGTTCACGCTTGGCGGTTTCGACATGGGTATCGTAGGAGCGGCCGGATTTGATGCCGGCTGGAGCATTGAAAACGCCCGGCGGCAGCGCGTGCGCGGCGATGTCCTTGGTACGGACCTCACCTCCAGCCTGACCTCATACGAAGCAAATACAAACTCGCTCGTATCCCTGTCGGCTGAACGTGGCGATCATGCGCTGGGCGCGACGCTGTTCTATGTCCACTCCTCGCGCAAGGACACGCAGCTTACGCGTGGTGAAGACTTCAACGCGCAAGGTGGCCGTCCGATCTACCGGGAGAGCACCGGCTGGTTTGAACGCGAGCTGGGCATGTTCCAGCTCACGGGCGATCACAGCTTTGGCAATCTGGAAGCGCGCTGGCGCGGTTCCGTTGCGCGCGCGACCCGTGAGACGCCGTTCCTGCAGGAGCTGACCCGTCTCGAACAGGCCAATGGCGATATCGCCTTCACCTCGGCGGCCCGCTATGAAATCCAGTTCACCGACCTTACCGACGATCTGACCAATTTCGGCGGTGAACTGCTCTACACCTTCAACCTGCCCGGCTCGCGCGAGCTGGTCCTGACGGTGGGCGGCGACACGACGCGCACCGAGCGGGAATACAACACCTTGTTCTTCCGCATGGCGGGTGGCAACTCGCTTCCGGCTGACACGCAGATCGCCCGGCCGGACTTCCTGTTCTCGCCGGACAATATCGGCCCGTCACGCTTCCAGCTGACCGAGGTTCAGAACACCCAGTCCAACTATGTCGGTGAGCTGGATGTGGACGCGGTGTTCGCACAGGCTGATTTCGACATAACCAGCTTCATCCGGGCAACGGTTGGCGTGCGTTATGAGGATGCGGTGCAGAGCGTGCAGACCTTCAGCCGGTTCGGCCAGCTGGGACGCGGTGCAACGCTGGACAATGACTATGTCCTGCCGGCGGCGACCGTGACCTGGAACTTCGCCAATGACCTGCAGCTGCGCCTTGGCTATTCGCAGACGATTGCCCGTCCGCAATTCCGCGAATTCGCCAATTCGGGCTTCTTCGACCCTGAAAGCCAACGCAGCTTCCGCGGCTTTGACGGCCTCGTTGACTCCGAGCTGACCAATTACGACGCGCGTCTGGAATACTATCTGGGCCGCGACCAGTTCATCACCGCGGCGGTGTTCTACAAGGAAATTCTCAACCCGATCGAGGAAGTCCAGTTCGAGACCGCGTCCTTCGTGTCCGAGACCACCTTCCTGAACTCGCCCAAGGCCGAGCTGCAGGGTGTTGAGCTGGAATACCGCCAGTACTTCCAGTTCCCGCTGGATATAGGCTGGTTCCGTGAGCGCGACTGGCGTTTTGCGGTCAACTACACCTACACCCAGTCGGAGATCATCGCTCCGGCCGGTACGCAGGTGCTCGACCCGATCAGCAACACCTTGCGTGATGCCTCCTTCTTCAACCTTGATGGCTCGAACCTTCAGGGCACGCCGGAGAACATCGTCAACGTGCAGCTCGGATGGGAAGGTGACAATGATCAGTTCACCATCCTGGTGAACTGGGTGGACGAGCGCATCCTGCAACGTGGCTTCAACTCGCCGTCAGGCGTCCTCCCCGACGTCATCGACGAGCCGGGCATTCAGCTCGACTTCCAGTACCGCCGCCGCTTCCAGGCGATGGGCCGGGAGTTCTCGCTGGGCTTCTCGGGCCGCAACCTGCTCGATGAGCAGCACCGTGAATACCAGCGCAACGAGACGATTGGCGAGACCGAGTTCAACACCTATGACCGCGGCCGCACCTTCTCTCTGAGCCTGTCGACCAGCTTCTAGGTCAAGCAGGTCAAATGACTGGAAACGCCCGGACCGTAAGGCTCCGGGCGTTTTCGATCCTCAGCATACTGCCATAACCAGTATATGGCTTTGCAAGACTGTCACGAACTTGCGCTACACGGCTTGATCAAAAGCGGGTGGACAGCGTGAGCCAATGACCAGTTCCGGGCGCAGCCAGATGGACCATGGCGCCAGATTCCAGCGCCTGCCCGGCCTGTCCCGCCGCGTGGTATCCACGCTGGTGTTTGCAACCGAGCTTGCCCTTGTGGTTCTGGCTGGAGCGCTGCTGGCCTCGCTGGTCTGGACGTTTCTCTACGGCAGCTACACCACCGCCTTGCCGGCCCCTTCAGCCGCCATCGACGCGCGCAGCAGCCAGAGCGCCGCCCGGATGACCTCTGCGTCCGCCACAGGGCTTTTCCGCCAGGCTGGCCGGTCTGCCGCGCCCAGCGTGGAGATACTGCCCGAGAGTCGGCTCGGATTTGCGCTGTTCGGTGTGCGCACGGGCGCAACGCCCCAAGAGGGCAGTGCCATCATCGAGGCCGGTGCCGCCGGGCAGCGCAGTTACCGCGCCGGCAGTGCGCTGCAGGACGGGGTTACGCTGGATGCGGTTCATAGTGACCGGGTGGTCATAAGCCGCAATGGCAGCCGCGAAGTGCTCTATCTGTCAGAGCGCGCGCGGACCCGGCGCACGGTGCCTGCCGAGCCGCTGCAAGCCGTCGCGCTGGCCGGTATCAGCCTGTCGCCGCACCCGCTGCAATCGGGCGGTGAGGGGCTGCGCATCGACAATATCCCGCCCGCGCTGTCGGCTCTGGGGCTCCAGCCCGGCGACATCATTGCCTCGGTCGAGGGCGAAGCGCTCAGTCCCGAGCGGGTATCGGCGCTCTCGGCCGGTCTGGCCGATGGCACCCTGCCTGCCAGCCTGCAGTTCGAACGGGGTGGCGAGCGGCTATCCCTGCAAACAAGGTCAAACCCATGATTGTCCGCATTGCCGCCTTATTGGCGTCCCTCGTCCTGTTCTCGGGTGTCTGTGCTGCGCAGAGCGAGGAGCGCACCACGCTCAATTTCCGCAATGCGGACATGACAGCCTTCATCGAGGATATGGCCGCCCTGACCGGCTATACGTTCGTGGTCGACCCGCAGATACGCGGCGTCGTCACCATCACCTCGCAAGGGCCGGTTACGCGCGAGGAGGCCTTCCAGGTCTTCCTCGCCACCTTGCGCGTGCATGGTTTCAGCGCCGTGCCCACGGCACCGGGCGTCTACCAGATTCGCGCCGAGCGCGAAGGCGCGCGTTCCGGCGCGCCGCTTGGGGGCGATGACGGCCTGTTCAGTTCCTCCGTTGTGCGCCTGCAATCAGCCAGCGCGCGCGAGGCCGTGCGCACGCTGGGGGCCATGTCGAGCGCCGTTGGCACGCTCAGCGCGCTGGAAAGCGGCAACTCGGTCGTGATCGTGGACTATGCGTCCAATGTGGCCGCCATTGAGCAGGCGCTGCGCGCGCTCGACCGCGACAGCACCGTCGTGGAGATGGTGTCGCTGGAAAACGTCTCGGCAGACGAGATGGCCCGCATTATCGAGCGCCTGCGCCAGCCTGCCTTTCAGGGCGAGGATAATCGCCGCTTCGCGCTCAATATCGCACCTGTGCCTGCCTCCAACACGCTGCTGATCCGCGGCGAGATGAACGCTGTCCGGGACATCATTGCGCTGATCCGCCGGGTCGATGCGGTCAGCCGTTCCAACCAGAGCTTCCGCGTAATCGCGCTGAACCACGCCGATGGCGCGGCCCTGCTGCCGATCCTGGAACAGGTTTCGGTCAGCCTCACGCCCGCCGACAGCGAGGGCGGGGCGGCGCGGCGCGCCTCCATCGCGCATCACGCGCCCACCAACACGATTGTGGTCAACGCCGATCCCGATCAGCTGCGCGAGCTGGAACTGGTGATCCGCCAGCTTGATGTGCGCCGCCCGCAAGTGCTGGTGGAAGCCATCATTGTGGAGATTTCCGACCAGACCGCGCGCGATCTCGGCCTGCAGCTTCTCCTGTCGGGCAATGCGGGCAGCTCCACGCCCTTCCTGACCACACGCTATGGCGCTTCGCCCGATATTCTGGCCGTTGCGGGCGGGCTGGCTGCACGCGGCGATGATGACGCGTCTGAAAGCTTGCGCGAGGCGGCGATCCAGTCGCTGCTGCGCTCCAGCGGCGCGTTGATCGGGGTGGGCGGGCAGAACTCGAACGGCGCGATCTTTGGCGCGATCCTGAATGCGCTGGAGGCCGATACCAGCTCGAATATCCTGTCCAAGCCGTCCATCCTCACGCTCGACAATGAGGAAGCCTCCATCATTGTCGGCCAGCAGATCCCGATCACGACCGGCGAGGTGCTGGGATCGAACAATTCCAACCCGTTCCGCACCATCGAGCGTCAGGATGTAGGTGTGCAGCTGCGCGTCCAGCCGCAGATCTCAGATGGCGACACGATCCGGCTGCATCTGCGTCAGGAAGTGTCATCCGTTGCCGGGCCCGTCAGTCAGACCTTTGCCGAGCTTGTCACCAATAACCGCGCGATCGAGACCACGGTGCTGGCCGATAATGGCGAGATCATCGTCCTGGGCGGGCTGATCGAACGTGACGAGCAGCGCGCCGATAGCGGTGTGCCGGGCCTGCGCCGCGTGCCGGTTCTGGGGCGCGCTTTCCGCAATGAGGGCCGCTCGGACCGCCGGACCAATCTGGTCGTCTTCATCCGCCCCACCATTGTCCGCAGCGCCGCCGACATGCGCGCGCTGGCGCTGGAAGCCTACGCAAACGCCTCCGAAGAACAGCGCCGGGCCACGAACGGGCGCGGATCGAGCCTTGAAGACGTAGTGCGGATGATGATGGACGCGCCGTCTGCTCCGGCGGACGGTCAATAGGGGCAGGCATGGCACCGGGCCTTCTCACATACGCCTTTGCACGCGAGACCGGCATCGCCTTCCAGCCCGGCGAGACGCCGGGATTCCTGATGCGTCAGGACGCGAATGTGCTGGCCCTTGGCGAAGCGGTGAGGGCGGCGGGGATCGTGGCGCCGGTGCGTACGCTCACCGATGCTGCCTTTGACCGGGCCCTGTCTGAAATCTACGCCGCCAATGCGGTTAGCGCCTCGCGCGAGGAAGCCGGGCAGGGCGACAGCCTCTCCCGGCTGATCGAGGACATGCCGCAGGCTGAAGACCTGTTGGCATCCGATTCCGAGGCGCCGGTCATCCGCCTCATCAACGGCCTTGTGGCCGATGCCATAAGGGCAGGGGCGTCCGACATCCATGTCGAGCCGTTTGAGGACCGCGTATCGGTCCGCTTCCGCCTTGATGGCGTACTGGAAGAACGCGTCAGCCTGCCGCCGCATCTGGCGCCGGCGCTCGTCTCCCGCCTGAAGGTGATGGCCCGGCTCGACATTGCCGAGCGGCGCGTACCGCAGGATGGCCGGGTCACGCTCACCCTTGCCGGGCGGGGTGTTGATGTGCGCGTCTCGACCCTGCCATCGCGCCATGGCGAACGCGTGGTGATGCGCCTTCTGGAGAAAAATAGCGCGCTGATGGCGATTGATGCGCTGGGCATGCCGGCGGGTGTCGCGGCCGGCTATCGCCGCGCGCTGGACCAGCCCAATGGCATCATCCTCGTCACCGGCCCGACAGGCTCCGGCAAGACGACCACGCTCTATGCCGGCCTGAGCGCCCTCAACGACCAGACCCGCAACATCCTCACCATCGAGGACCCGGTGGAGTATGCCGTCGATGGCATCGGCCAGACGCAGGTGAACGCCCGTGTCGGGATGACGTTTGCTGCCGGATTGCGCGCCATACTGCGCCAGGACCCGGACGTAGTCATGGTCGGCGAGATACGCGATGGCGAGACGGCGCGTATCGCCGTGCAGGCGAGCCTGACAGGCCATCTGGTCCTCTCCACCGTCCACACCAATTCGGCAGCGGCGGCCATTGCCCGTCTGCGCGATATGGGCATTGAGAGCTATCTGCTCGCCAGCACGCTGAGCGCTGTGCTGGCCCAGCGCCTTGTCCGCCGCCTCTGCCCGCACTGCCATGAGCCCTATGAGGCGAGCGAGCGTGAAAAGGCGCTGGCAGGTGTCTCCGGTCCGCTGACGCTTTATGCGCCACGCGGGTGCGAGGCCTGCCACCATACCGGCTTTGCCGGGCGGCAGGGCGTCTATGAGATCATCATGGTCGACGAGGCCTTGCGCAGCCTGATCCACGATAACGCCCGCGAGGCGGAGCTTGCCCGCCATGCCTTTGCGCGCGGGGGCGGCCTGTTCGAGGCAGGGCTGGAGCTGGCGCGCACCGGCGCGACGACGCTCGCCGAGGTGCTGCGGGTCTGCCGGGAGGAGGGCGAACGCGATGCCCGCCTTTGAATATAGCGCGCTCGATACAGCGGGACGAAAGACGCGCGGCGTCATATCGGCAGCGTCCGGCACGGCAGCGCGCGCGGAGCTGCGCCGCAGGCAGCTTGCCCCGCTCAGCGTCGAACGCACCGATGACACCCGCCGCGCCGGGCCGGCTGGGTTTAGCCTGTCAGCGTTCCGGCGCGCGCCGTCCATGCCCGCCTCGGCGCGGCTTTTGATGACGCGCCAGCTCGCCACGCTGGTCGAGGCAGGCCTGCCGCTTGCAGAGGCGCTGCAGGTGGTATCCGCCCAGACAACAAGGCCGGAGGCACGCCGCATCCTCATGGCCCTGCGCGAACGGGTGCTGGAGGGGGAGCGCCTGTCGGTGGCGATGGCAGGCTTTCCGGCCAGCTTCCCGCCCGTCTATCGCGCCATGGTGGCCGCTGGCGAAAGTTTCGGCGCGCTGGGGCAGGTGCTCGACCGGCTGGCCACGCATCTGGAAAAGTCTGCCGCCCTGTCGCGCAAGGTGATGACCGCGCTCATCTATCCGGGCGCGCTCGCCGTGACGGCGATGGCCGTGATCTGCGTCCTGATGGTCGCCATCGTACCGCGCCTCGCCGCCCAGTTCGACACGATGAGCATTACACTCCCGGCTCTCACGCGCGCCGTTATCGCCCTGTCGGAATTCCTGCAGGCCGGATGGCTGTTTCTGCTGATCGCGCTGGCGCTCGCTGTAGTGGCCGTCAGGCTGCTCCTTCGCCGTCCGGCCATTCGCGCCCGGCTGGACCGGGCAAGCCTCTCCGTGCCGCTTCTGGGCGGGTTCCTGCGCAAGCTGGAGGCGGCGCGCTTTGCCCGGACGTTGAGCGTGCTTCTGGCGGCAGGAACGGTGCTGCCTGATGCGCTTCGGGCTGCCCGCAAGGCCGCCACCAACACCCATATCGGCGCGGCGCTCGATGCGGTCACGGCAGAGGTGGAGACAGGCCGCACGCTCTCGTCCTCGCTGGAAGGCGCGCGCTTCCTGCCGGCACTTACCCTGCACATGATTGCAGCAGGCGAGCGCTCCGCCGCGCTGGAGACCATGCTGCCGCGCGCTGCCGACCAGCTGGAAGACGAGCTGGAAGCGGCGAGCTCCACTGCGCTTAGCCTGCTTGAGCCTGCGATCATCATCGTCATGGGCGCGGTCGTTGCCCTGATCGTGCTCTCCATTCTCCTGCCCATCCTCCAGCTCAACACGCTGGCGCTCAACTGATCCTGAAGGAGGCCTGACATGCGCTTGCCGACACGCTCAAAGGATACCGAAGCCGGCTTCACGCTGGTCGAGATCATGGTGGTGGTCGTGATCATCGGCCTGCTGGCGACGGTGGTGGTGCTGAACGTGCTGCCGAGCCAGGACCGCGCCCGCATCGAGAAGGCGCGCGCAGATATCGGCCGCATCGAGCAGGCGATCGAGATGTTCCGCCTCGATATGGGCCGCTACCCCACAACCGATGAGGGCCTTGAGGTGCTGGTGACGGCGCCTGCCGATCCGCGCCTTGCCGCGCGCTTTCCCGAAGGCGGCTATATCAACCGTCTGCCTGAAGACCCCTGGGGCGGCGAGTACCAGTACATGTCGCCGGGAGAACATGGCCGGTTTGATGTCTGGTCGCTGGGCGCCGATGCCCGGCCCGGCGGCGAAGGCAATAACGCCGATATCGGAAACTGGACGTCGCGATGAACACAGCTCGCCGCCAGCGCCATGAGAGCGGATTTTCGCTCGTCGAGGTGATGGTGGTCATCGCCGTGATCGCGCTTGTCTCGGTGGTGGCGGTGACTCAGATCACCCCGCCGCGCAGCGCCGCTGAAACGGAAGCGGGCCAGCTCGCCCTGCGCCTTGAAATGGCGCGCCGCCATGTGCTGGCAACGGGCAGCCTGATCGGTGTGTCGGTGGACGCTGATGGCGGGGGCTATGCCTTCATGGACCTGCATCGCGAGGGCTGGCGGGTGCGCCATGGCGACCGCACGCTCGGCCCGGCGCGGCTGGCAGAGGGCGTCCGGCTCACCCTCGCTGGCGGGCAGACAGCACCCGCCGCCGCAGGCGATGCCTTGCCGGTTCCCGATTTCTGGTTCGACCCGCTGGGCAGCGAGCCGCCGATAGTGCTGGAGCTCAGAGGTGCTGGCCGGGACTATCGCCTGACCGTCTCTGCCTTGCGTCCAGTGGAGGTGAGCGATGCGCGCTGATGCAGGCTTCTCGCTTGTGGAAATGCTCGCTGCCCTCGTCGTGCTGGCGATAGCCGGGCTCGCTTTGGTGCAGGCGCTCACCCAGTCGGCCCGCGCCGCAACGTTCGCCGAGGACCGCGCGTTGGCAGCTTTGGCGGCGGAGAACGTACTGGCCGAATGGCGGCTGGAGCGCACTGGTCCGCCGCGTGACGCGTCAGGGCAGTATGTGTTTGCCGGACGGGACTATGCCTGGCGCATCGCGGTCAGCCCGACCCCCGAAGCCGGGCTGGTTGCGGTCAATCTGGAGATCGCGCCTGCAGGCCATTTCACCCGCTCTTCGGGTTTCACGCTTACCCATTTCGAGCGGGCCGAGCGATGACGCGCGACGCCGGTTTCACGCTTGTTGAGGTCATGGTGGCCTTAAGCGTGTTCGCGCTGATCGGCACGATGTCGACAGGGCTTCTCGTCACCACAATCGATGCCCGCGAGCGGCAGGAAGCTGCGATTGAGCGCCTGTCGCAGCTGCAGCAGATACGCGCGCTCTGGCGTGATGATGCGGACCACATGGTGATGCGCCCGCACCGCACGGAAGACGGCGGCTATGGCGGCGCGGCGCTCTCCGGGCGCAGCGCCACGCTCTTTTCGCTGGACGATGAGGCTGGCGGCCATCTGGCCGCCTTCACCCGGCGGGGCAGGGCCAATCCGGGCGAGGCGGCAGACCGGTCCAGCCTGGTGCGTGTCATCTGGCGCGTGGAGGATGGCGTGCTGCTTCGCGAGATATGGCTGTCTGCCGATATGGCCCCCGCCTCGCGTCCGCAGACCATGGTACTGGCCGAGGGGCTTGAAGACGTTTCCGTCAGCTTCCGCTATGGCCGCAACTGGCTGGACGCCCCGGTGCGCCCGGGACCCTCCGGCGAGGTGCCAATGCCGGACGCCCTCCGGCTGACATATACGGACGCCTTAGGCCGCGAATTCGAACATATCGCTCTTACCGTCGCCGCAGGAGGTTCCTCATGAACGCGCGGCGCGAGGAGAAAGAGCGCGGGGCAGCGCTCATCACGGCCCTGATGGTCGTCGCCTTCATGGCGGCGGTCAGCGTGTCGCTGGTGGAGATGATGCGCGGCCATCTGCAGCGCACGGGTGTCATCGAGGACCGTCTGCAGGCCGCCGCTTATCTCGACGGGGCGGTCAGTTATGGCGAAGTGCTGATCGCACGCTTCGCAGGGGATGCAGACCAGCGTTTCACCCCTGCAGGGCCGTGGGACGGGGAAATCCGCATCTTCCCGCTCGATAATGGCGAGATGGCCGCCCGCGTGCGCGACCGCAATAACTGCCTGAATATCAATGCGCTGCACACGCAAGGCGGCGATGGAGAGGCAGACAGGCTGGCGGCCGCCCGCATGCGCGCGCTTCTGGCGGCGCTGGGCGTACCGCCCGGCGACGTGGAAAGCCTGATCGCGCAGGCCGCCGACTGGATTGATGTTGACCGCACGCCCCGCCCCGGCGGCGCCGAGGACGACACCTATCTGGCGCGATCCGAACCCTTGCGCGCCGCCAATCAGCCCTTTGCCGAGCTGTCCGAGTTGCGCCTGCTGCCGGTGATGAACCGCGCGCTTTATATGCGCGCCGCGCCGTATCTGTGCGCCCTGCCGACGAGCGTGCAGCCCGCGCTGAACGTCAACACGCTGCGTCGGGAGGAGGCCGTTCTCATCACCGCAATTACCGAAGGCGCGGTGAGCGTGCAGGCCGCCGGGCAGGCCCTGTTCCGCAGGCCGACAATCGGATTTGAAAGCCTTGAGGCGTTCTGGGCTGATCCCGCCTTCGCGCCGTTGAGCGCGGAGGAACGCCCGGAAAGCGCGGTGGCGCTGCGCTCGGAATGGTTTGAGTTGCAGGTGGAGGTGCGGCTCGGCGAAGCGCGCCTGTCGCGCATCCAGACCGTGCGCATGGACCGGGCGGGGCGGTTTTCGCGCCTGACGCCCGTGCAGGGAGCTGTTCTGTGAGCGCGCGCCTGATCATAAACCTGCCCGTCGCGGCGGACGATGCGCTTCGCTGGTCGCTATGCAGCGCCTTTGGCGATGTGCTGGCCTCTGGCGAGGGTCTGGAGACGTTCGCACTTCCCGCCGGCACCACCGTCTCCGCCACAATCGCGATCATTCCGGCGGGCCATGTCCATATGCGCCGCCTTGTCATGCCTGCGCGCAGCGACAATGCCGCCCGGCAGGCCGCGCCCTTCGCGCTGGAGGAATATCTCGCCACGCCGCTCGACACACAGCGCATCGCCTGCGGCGGCGCTGATGAGAGCGGCGCACGCTGGGTCGCCGCCCTTGATGCCTCTCTCGCCGAGCGCTGGCAGAGCGCTCTGGAGGCGCTCGCCATCCGCCCGGTCTTCGCCATCAGCGAAGCCCTGTTGCTTGACCCGGCGGAGGGCGAACTTGCGCTCGCGGCACACGGATCCAGCCTGCTCTGGCGCTATCGTACGGGCGCTGAGGACGCAGCGGGCAGCATCCCCGAAGCGCTGGCAGACATGATGATCCCGGCGCTGATCGCCCGCCATCAGCCTTCGCGCATATCTCTGGCGGGCGGGGAGGGCGCTGATGGCCTTGAGCCCGGGCAACTCCCCCTCCATCGTACCGGGCCGCTGGGTCCGGTGCAGGCCGCAACCAGCCTCGGTATTACGCAATTACAGCTCATGCCAGCGCTCTTTGGCGCGCGCCTTGCCGCCTCGCTGGACTGGTCTGCCCTGCTAAAGCCGTGGCGGCGCGTGGCTGTGCTGGCCATCGCGGCTGGCGC
>ERZ869909.2407-NODE-2407-length-12478-cov-4.426579_pt1 | contig 12478 bp, 7 predicted proteins | sample MGYA00520892_ERZ869909 | MGnify/ENA primary metagenome ERZ869909 (study PRJEB32215, sample SAMEA104723947) | bioreactor metagenome | biome: bioreactor; feature: anaerobic bioreactor; material: water | place: China | collected 2015-03-12 ... | reverse complement strand
AGCTTCAGTGCCCCCCAGCCTCACTTTGCCCAACGGGGTAAAAATAAGTACCAAACAGAGAATAACGAAGATGTTGGCAGCGCCGATAAAGAACCAGTCTAAATTCCCAGTTAACCAGTCACGCGTACTCGAAAATAAAGGCTCTGCTTGTTCGCGGAAAATGAGCGTGATGGCGACGAACAAGATGACGGCTAGGCCGGAAATTGCAAAAACGCGGTTATGGATATCAAGGCCGAAAGGTCCAACTTTGACAACGACATTGTCTTGACCAACCTGGTAATCGGTATCGATGGGGTTGACTAACCCGCTTGGTTTCATGGGATCGTTGTCGTGCTGCTGAGATGAACTCATGGACAGTCCTTATGCTTTTATTTTACGGAATTATTAAGTATAGCGGCAGTGAACCATTTAACAACGTCAGTTGCAGGAAGATAGCGGGTGAATCGAAATGTAACTTATTGAAAAGATAACGCACTGACTCAGTCAGTGCGTTTTATGGTGGGCAAACTTATGGCGAAAATTGCGGCTATTCAACAACCCCAGTTAACACTTCGTTCAATGAGCTTTGACCAGCTTCAGGACGACTTGAGCCACAGTTAGTTCCGGTATCTTCGCAACTAACTCCGCGAATCCGACTGCCGATTGAACGGCTATCATAGCGACCTGTTGCGGCAAGCCGGTTGGCTAAATTGCCGAGGCGACCATGGACGTTCATTTGTGAGCCGACGACACTAATACGTTCCATGCCTTCAGCCTCAAGTAACCGCGCGATGACTTCGTCATTGTCAGTTTCACCGTCTTGCTGAGCCAGTTCGCGACTAATTTGACGGGCATGGTGACGAGAATCGGTATGTCCTGCCATGATTAGCTGACGATAAAGCTCCGCAGCACCATATAAATCTTGCTCGACACCGACACCAGTGTGTTTCAAGCGAGCTAGAGCAAACATGGCACTAACAAGGTTTTTGTCCGCTGCCTGCTCGAGTAACTCAACGCCCTCGGCAATCGTTTCTGGTTCATTGATGCGAATTAATTGCAGCGCCCGTTTGTACAAAGCAGGTGCGTACTCACCGCGAATCGCTAAGTCGAGTAAACGCACTGACTCTTCAACGTCTTGCTCGACAATGTGGCCGTTAAGGTACCAGTCAGAAAGAATGTACATTGCGACTGGGCTGTTAAAGCGCACACCAATTCGCATGTAGCGTTCTGCTTCTTTGTCGTTCTGTTCTAAACCGTCGCCACTTGCATAAGCCATCCCAACAATTGCAGCCGCATCGCCGCTACCGCCACGTGCAAGTCGCAGCAATTGACGCATTTCCTTTTCACAACTGACTTCAGCACAGCTTCCCGCAATCGGGTTGGCCATTTCGTTGGCAGTGATAGTCGGGCTATAGCTACTCGTTGCAAACGCAAAAGCGAGGCCAACGCAGAGTAACGACAGTCTCATATATTCTCCTTCATCGGGCTCTAACCCAATTAAACTTAATGCTTAGATAGCGGCTTTTCCGTTATCTAGTTTTAGGATTGGCAATGTCACAGGAGCAGCAAACAAAGTCAACAGAAGTCGCTTGTTCGGCCCCTACAAAATTGCAACGAAATGTTTCGTATTCTTGCGATAAGTATAAGTGAAATTGCTTATTTTGGATTACAGCTATTTAACATTTGCGCCAAGTGGCGTTTTTTCATCGCCAATTTAATAGTGACCATTAGTACACAAATTAGTCAGTTTGATGTGTATCAATATCCCTTGTCGTTATGTGGATAAACTGGTTTTAGATTAAGTCCCTAGAGGAGCTCATAATGAAGAAATCGAACCTAGCCGCATTGATTGGAGTGCTGTGTTTCGGAGCGACTGCGGTCGTGGTAAATGCCCTCGATGCACAAACCTATCAAAGTGTGCGCAATGAGCCTATTCAGCCGATACAGCCTGCTGTCATAACCGAGCCTGAAAAAGTTGAGTTAGGTAAAATGCTTTTCTTCGAACCGCGTCTGTCTCGTTCAGGTTTTATTTCCTGTAACTCATGCCATAACTTGAGCCGTGGTGGTACAGACAACTTGCCCACATCGATTGGTCACAATTGGCAAGAAGGACCGATTAACTCGCCAACTGTGTTGAACTCAAGTTTGAACTTAGCCCAGTTTTGGGATGGACGAGCAGCAACTCTGGCAGAGCAAGCTGCGGGTCCAATCGATAACCCACTCGAAATGGCATACACACATACATTGGCAATCGAAGTTCTTCGTTCAATACCAGAGTATGTTGATTTATTTGAAGGTATCTACGGAACGCGCGATATCACCATTGATCATGTGACAGACGCGATTGCAGTGTTCGAAGAAACTTTGGTCACGCCAAATTCTCGGTTTGACCAGTGGCTGTTGGGTGATGATGAAGCGCTTACTGCCCAAGAACTCAGGGGCTATAAAACCTTCAAGGAAATCGGTTGTGCAGCCTGTCACTATGGCGAAGCAGTCGGTGGTAGAGATTTCCACCGCATGGGCTTGGTGCAGGAGTATCAGACCGAGAATCCTTCCATGGGGCGTTATGAAGTAACTGGCAAAGACGCGGATCGATTTTCCTTTAAGGTGCCAACCTTGCGGAACGTCGATAAAACTTATCCTTACTTCCACGACGGTGCCGTTTGGACGCTTGAAGAAGCGACCGATATTATGGCGAAGTTGCAGCTGGGGCGAGAACTGCCGCAAGAAGACATCGATAACATGGTGGCCTTTATGAAAACGCTGACTGGCGACCAACCACAAATCACTATTCCATTGCTGCCGCCGTCGCGACCGAATACACCGCGACCTAAGCCATTCGACAGCGAATAATCGCTAGTACATTCAGCAACGAAGCCTCAAGCCCACTAGGTTTGAGGCTTTATTTTATCTAAGTCATTATTTTTTAAACGGTTATTTCCTCTCTTGTCAGAGGTGCTATGATTTAGATCAACTCAATAAATTAGAATTTGCTTATACTTATTTAAATTGAATGAGTAAAGCAGAGGAGCTCGCTATGAGTCAGCTAAGAACCGCACAATTTGTCGCCCCGTTATTCGCCGTATCGTTGCTTGCTGGCGCGATTCATACCGCTGTAGCCGATGAAGAAGAGCAGTCGAGTACATTTTTTGAAGTCACGGCCCGGGTGCAAACCGAACTGGTGGGTGTTGACGGCAGCGCTGCCGAAGCTCGCGGTAAGGACAACTGGTACATTACCGATTCTTGGGGTAACGGCGTTAATAATAACCACAACTGGAGTGCTGTGTTTTTGCACGGTGAACACAAATTCGACAACGGTGTTCGTGTTTTTGCGCGCCATGGTTGGAACTACGATATGGACGGCTTAAAAGATGGCCGTGCTAAGTATCGGGAGAGCTATGTCGGTATAGCGGGTGACCTCGGCATGGTGCGAGCGGGTCGACTGGAGTCCCCGTATAAATTGAATACTTTACAATGGGACCCCTTTGTTGCCACGTTCTTGCAAGCACGCACAAACATGGGTAAATCAGGTGGTCCGTTAGGCGCTGGCGCTTACATTGATGATGCGGTTGATTACACACTGGTTCGAAATGGTGTGACTTATCGAGCGTTTTACTCCAATAACGATGGCCAACCGGCACCGCAGGGTGTTGAACGCGACAGTACATTCTCTGGCTCGATCAATTTCCCAATTCATGAAAATGTTGAATTAGCGATCGCCCATATTGACGCTGGAAACCGCGGAGCAGGTAAACGACAAGGAACGAAAGTGGGCGCGCGGACGCGTTATCAACAATTTACCTTTGCGGTAGAGTATGAGTTCCGTGACGAAGGGCTCGAGAATGGCGAGTTCTTGTTTTTGAGTGGTACTTATAACGACGGTCAACGCAATTGGTCGGCAAGCTATGGCCAGTTTATGGACGACGGCATCCAAAATAACGACGGTGAATATTACGCCTTAGGCGTTGCTCAGCGTTTTAACCGGAACGTTGCTGTGCATGCCGGTTTTCGGCGTACTGAGCGCGACATCACTGGGGGCGAGAACGCCGTCGGTATTGGTCTACGCCTAACTTGGGGCTACCGCCACAACTTATGAGCGTTAAATCCTTTTCTTCCTCAGTTGGCCAGCTTAAGCTGGCCTTTTTTATGCAACTGAGACGGCGTTATAAGAGACAAAAAGAAGGCCAGCGTTATAGCTGGCCTTATTCATAGTTGTTGCGCTATCTAGATTGCCCGGACTCGTATCGGTAATCCCTGCCGAATTGAGGCGCCGGATACATTTTCCAACCAAGTTGCTGCTTGTTTGCGGGTTGGATCTCGGAAGCCGAGGTCATTGAGGTTAATACCGGCGCCGAGCCATTGATGGCCAATCTGCTTGTTACCGTCGATGGTATGCTCAGCAGCACCAAGTTCAGTGTGGCCAAAGCCATGCTCGATACCTAAGGCGCCCGGCACAACACTATCGCTGACTAACGCTAAACCAATGACTTTGCCACCTGGGCTCTCAATTTCGATGGTGTCGCCATGTTTGATGTTAAAGCGCGCAGCATCCTTGCGATTCATCAGTACCGGATTGTAGGGCTTGAGCATACGCAAGCGTTCCATACCCACTGAGTAGCTGTTCATCAGGTTAGACTTAAACGAGAACGCTAAGAGTGGCCAGTCTTGTTCACTGAAATGATCACGCATTAAACTGCCATCCCAGAAACGCGCTTGCTGGAAAGACGGTACACCGCAGTGGCGTTGGCCGTTATAACTGTCGATGGTGGTGCCGACGTCCTCGTTATAAACACACAGTGGTCGGGTCCAAGCATGTTTGACTTTATCGCCTTGGTAGCTTTCACTCGCGTCTTCGAAGCGGCCACCACGTGAGTACAAGTGAGCAACGGGGCCGACTTCCTCGGCTTTCAATATCGTGGTAATGCGGTCCATGAGCGGCTCAACGCCACCAGCAATGATGTCTTCGGAACTTGCTTTTGGCAGCGCTTGCCCTTGAAAGGCAATATTCGCTGCGGCACGTAAATAGTAATCTTCCGGGCGGTCGAAGTCGTAACGATTACCATTGGCGTCGCTGAGTGCATCTTTACCAAAGCCAGGAAGCTTCATCCGTTTCGCCACGTTGATAAAGAATGACTCAAGACAAACGGGGTCACCGTCTTTCGTTTTCACCTGCCGTGGCTCAACAACCGGCCAACAGGCAGTTGTCATTTGCGTTAAGGTTCCGCGCCAAGCACCGGTGAAGCCCCAAACTTCGTACATGACCGAGTCGGGAACAATATAATCAGCGTAACGATTGGTTTCGTTAATAAAACCATCAACTGCAACAAAGAGACCTAAGCGTTTTGGATCAGAAATCTTGTCAGCGATGATCTTGGTTAATCCTGCTTGTCCGTATAGCGGATTCGCCATACAACTGATTAAAGCTTTCGCTCGATAAGGATAACCTTCGAGGCCAGAGAGCAGGTGCTCAGTTAATAAAGGCGGTGCAAGACGGCGCCACGGCGCGTTGGCAGGATACGGATTTTCACCGGCCTCAACGCGGCGGCGATATTCTGACGAGTTTTCGTAAGGCATGCGTGAACGTGATAGGAATAAGCCACGTGGGCCAGTTTTCCCAGGGAAATCACTGAGGTTATAACGCGGCCCTGTGCCATTGCCATTAAAGACACCGCCACCGACGGCCATACCACCACGCTGATTGATACTGCCAGCAAGCACGTTCAGCATGTTCAGGCCAAAAGCAGCGTAGAAGCCGGTCGCCGACATCATGCCGCCGTGGGTGTCGACCACAGCCTGACGACCATGCTCGGCAAAACGCTTTGCCATCGCCTTGATTTTTTCCACCGGAATACTAGTTTCTTTGGCATACACAGTGTAATCATGGGCAGTCGCTTGTTCGCGCAGTTTCGTTAGACTGCTTTTTACCTGAACGGAACCGTTGGCTGTTTCGATAATCTGGTCAACAAAGAGTTGTGCAGCTCGGACGCTCTCTGAGCTAACTAATTCGCCGTTAGCGTCCATCACTACCGGATAATCATTGTCGTCGCCTGCTTTAGCTTGGCCAAGATCGGATAAGCGTAGAAACTTACCTTGATTTGGATGCCCATCTTGCTCGATGACTAAGTGACTAGCGTTTGAATGGCCGCGTTCACCGGCTAGGTTTGCACCGTAGTTACCGGGAATTTCCAAATAGGCTTGGTTGTAGCCGTGGTTTTCTAATAACCAACGAATTAAGCCCATTGCTAGTGCGGTATCCGTTCCAGGTTTAATCGGTACCCAGCGAGCACGATCGCCACTTGAATGATTAGCAGCGACATTCAATGCCGGGTCAATCACCATATACTCCAGTTTGCCTTTTGCCCGCGCTTCAGCGAGTAATCGACCTTGGCGCTTAAACGGGTTACCCGCTTGGCTCGGTGCTGTGCCGACAAATAAGGCAAAACGTACGTTATTGTAATCTGGCTTGCTGTGCGTATTGGTTTGGAGGTTATTAAAAATTGCGCCTGAACCCATACGGAAAGCCAGACCACAATAGGAACCATGGTGACCGTAGTTACGTGTACCAAAAGCATTCATGGTAAAGCGTTGGAGAATAGCCGAGCGGCCATAATCAGTGGCTTCCATCACTAACAACTGATTTGACTTAGGGCCGTATTCCGGATTATGCGGGTCGAGTGGTTCTTGGCCATAAATATCTTGCAGGCCTTCGACAGCACCTTCGCCAAAGAGATTGCCACCGACGACAATTTCTTCAATCAATTGCTCGAATGGAATCGATTGCCATTGTTGACTGCCACGCGGGCCAACGCGCTTTAAGCATTCAGTTACGCGTTGTTCACTGGTTAACTGCGCCATGGCGGCATTGCCACGCGCACAAGCAGTTGAACGGTTGAGCTGGCCTTGATCTTGAAAGTTACTTAAGTTGCGCAGAGCTTCCATCACTGGTGTTTTTTCCGGCAGATGCTGGTCAGCAGAAAGCGGATGATAAGGGTTACCTGAGACTCGCAGAACTTTGTTTTCACGGTCATCAATGCGAACCCGTACACCACACTTGGTGGTACAGCCGTAACACACAGTAAAGGCGATACGTTGTTCAGGGTTCAATTGCACTTTGCCTGAGGCTGGGTCAACTATGTATTCAGGTGCTAGTGAGTTACCGTGAATGCGGTCTTTGGCTTTGGTACCGGCACTGCCTGTGAGGGCGCCCTTACCAATTTTCTGTAACGGTCCCGAATAGCCTGCGGCAAAGGCGGTTGTGCCACCGACGACTGCTGCGCCTTTCAGAAAATTACGACGATTCTTATCCATGTTGCGCCTCCAGTTGAGCTTTACCTTGCCAAGGAATAAAGAGATCGATGAGCAGCAGGGCGGCAAGCCAGAGGCCGAACGTTCCAATAATACCCATGAGACCATAAGAGCCGAGCTCGACCACCAGTTGATAGTAGCCGGCAGTGTTCTTGGCAACGGTTTGCACTTCCATCAAAACCATCCAACGGAATGCCCAACCCACATGCAAGGCAAGCAGACCGACAATCCAAGCCCAGTTCAATACTGACCTTGCTTGGTTGCCGGCCTTGAGTGCTAAGCCGGCTAAAACGAACAAGGTCACACCAGCGACTAGCGCCCAAATGGCGCTAAGTCGCCAATCGCTATTTGCCTGAATCGACTGAAGTGCGGCGGCAACAGAATCGCTGTGGCCTGAAAAACCACTGACGAACCAGGCGGTTGCCACTAATGCTGAAATCAGCATCGCAATGAGGATAACTTTAAGGCCTTGGCGGTTGATGTCCTCACGACCTTCTCGCTCTGGTGACATCCAACGATTTAGCAGTATAACGAGGCCAGCAGCAGCGACCATGCCGGTAGTGACAAACATGATCGGCAACCAATTGGTGTGCCACAATGGTCGAGCTTTAATGATGGCAATTTCGGCACCGGTATAGAGCATAATGCCGAAGGCAAAAAGTGTGGCGACCAAGGCGACCGTTGTTAGGATAGCTCGACTCGCTTGCCAATCTCCGAAACTGAGTACTTTCGCTATACTAGGGCGGAAGCCGCTGCCTGCTCTTGCTTTTTGGAGCGCGGGACGCCAGGCAAGCCAAACATACGCCAAAACACTAATCAAGTAGAGCGGTAGCAAGATACTGCCAATCGACATCCATGAGGTTGGTGTTGCGTTGGTGTAGAAGTGCCAAAAACGCATGGGTTGATGCAGGTCCGCGAGTAATGCAACCGGTGCGACCAAGGTGCAGGTTAACGTGATTAATAAGGCCAGACGAGCCATCGGCTGCCAGCGTTGAGCCAACTGGCCGCGACCTATGGTGCCCGGTAAACTGAGCAATAGCGCGGAGTATGAAATTGCAATTAAAAAGAAATATTGCACGGCCCAAGGGTACCAAGCTAATTCATAACGCGGGGTGAGGATTTCAATGATCGAGGAATTCATAACCAATCTCCTTGCCGTCCATATCACGCACATCCCAAAGGGCAGGTTCGGCCTGAGGCCGTGATAAGAAGCGTTCATCCATACCGAGGTAATAAACTTGCGGTAGGGTGCCTTGCTCTGGTTTTAAAACCATTAGCTCACTGCGGTGTTGGGCAATCATTTTGCTAATTTGACTGCTGGGGTCACGCATATCACCAATAATGCGGGCACCGCCAACACATGACTCGACACAAGCAGGCAGTAAGTTAGCTTCGAGACGATGTGCGCAGAAGGTGCATTTGTCGGCCGTTTGCGTCTTTTTATTTATGAACCGAGCATCGTATGGACACGCCTGAACACAATAAGCGCAGCCAACACAGGCTTCATTGTCGACGACAACGATGCCGTCTTTGCGCTGAAATGTGGCTTGCACTGGACAGACAGGCACACATGGAGGGTTCTCACATTGGTTACATAAGCGCGGCAACATCATGGTAGCGAAATCGCCAGTACTTTCATTGCTGACTTCGTATTGAGAAACAATGGTGCGAAAGTTGCCTAATGGCGCTTCGTTCTCAATATGGCAAGACACTGTGCAAGCTTGGCAGCCGATACACTGACGCAGGTCAATGAGCATGCCGTAGCGCTTGCTCGCGTCGCCTTCACGTCGCGCTGGTTGACTATTGATCGGTGAAGCGACCGCAGATGATGACATGGTGATGCTGGCAAGCGGCACAAGTGCAGCGCCAGCGGTTAGCTTTGCAATTTGACCAAGAATTGCGCGGCGGGCAAAGTCCATACTGCCTCCGAGAGGGGTTGCGAAAATGACAAACCCACTATAAATCAAGGGACTTTAATGAACTTTGATCGAGGTCATGTATATTAGCGTTTATTAACATTTAATACACTAACGGTTAAGTTTAAGTTCCTAAAATAATTCGGTTTTTAACCAGTAAACGACAGAGTTATCGTCAGCGAGAGTGGGGTATTGGCCCACTCTCGCTATGAATAAGTTATTCAGCGTCGGTTGATGGCAGTTCAGGTAAAAACTGCGGGCGTTGGAAGCCACCGACAACGTCTTCAATGAGGGTGGCGAGGCTCAGCAGCTGTGGTTCACTATATGGTAAACCGATTATGCTTAAGCCGATAGGGCGCACATCTTCGCGACCGGATGGCACAGTGATCGATGGGTAACCAGAAACGGCCGCCGCTGTTGAGGTGCCAAAGCTATAGCCGGGTCCTTCAACGGGTGGAATTGGCCATGCAGGCCCATAAGACGGCATAATAATAGCGGCTACGCCAAGCTCTTTCAGGTATTGATCAAGGTGTGCTTCGGCAAGTTCGCGACCGGTACTCAAAGCAAGCAAATAGCTCGCTTCAGCTTCGGCTAAGTCAAGCGCAGCAGCCGCTTCGAAATACTCCTGACCAAACAGCGCTAAGGTCCGCTCAGCGTTCGCTTGGTTATAGGCAATAATGGCGTTCATATCTTGCGCTTGTTCGGGAGCTCCGAATTCAGCAAGCCAGGCATTGAGATCCCGTTGAAACTCGTAAATTAATACTTCAAATTCGGCTTGACCAAGTTCTGGCGGTAAACGCCACTCTGGCACTTCAATGACTTCGATACCTTGTGCGCGCAGCAAGTTCGCGGTGCGGTCGGTCAATTCTTTGACGCCAGTGAAACGTTCGTCCCAAGCGCGTACTAATACCACCGGCTCGCCGGAGTAAGGCGCTTGACTGGCGCGTGCTAATGACACACCGAATTGGTCAGCAGCGTCGGGTGTGATCATGGCATCGAGTAAGAGAGCTGCGTCGTAGACGTAACGGGTCATAGGACCAGCAATGTCTTGTGCCGACGCAATTGGAATGATGCCGTGCCCTGAAACCGTTCCTCGCGTTGGCTTAATTCCGACGACACCATTGATTGATGCCGGACACATAATTGAGCCGTCCGTTTCGGTGCCGATTGCGAGTAACGCGAAGTCGGCAGCAACAGCCGCCCCAGAGCCTGAACTTGAGCCACACGGATTGTGGGTTAAAACATGCGGGTTGCGAGTTTGGCCACCGAGTCCAGACCACCCGGAAATAGAGTTCTGACCACGAAAATTTGCCCACTCAGAAAGGTTGGCTTTGGCCAAAATAATGGCACCTTCATCGCGCAATTGTTGCACGAGCTCAGCATCAACTGCAGTTGTAAAGCCTTGCATGACTTCCGCGCCAGCAGTTGTTGGCATGCTATCGGCGGTCGCAATATTCGCCTTTAAGATGACCGGCAAACCATGCAATTGCCCTCGGAGTTGACCCGCTGCACGTTCGCGGTCGCGTTCAGCTGCGATCGTTAGTGCCTCTGGATTAACATCGATAATCGCACGAATTTCGTATCCCTGTGCATTGTTCGCGGCAATCGCAGCAAGATAATGCTCCACCAAAGCGACACTGGTGAGAGCTCCGGACTCTAACTGTTGTTGTGCTGTGGCGGCGTTTGTCCATGCTGGGTCAGCAGGTTGTACAACTTCAGGTGCTGGTGAACAGGCAGCAAGAAATAGCGAGGCGCTCAGCGTTACACCTGCAAAAATTCGTAGTTTGGTCGTAAACACAGGGTTTTCCTCTATTGGTTTGGACTCTTTTTGTTATATGGTGACTTTGCCAGTTTGCGACATATTTCGCCAGAAAAATTAGACAACTTCGATTCAAGTAATGAATCATTTGTACGAAAGACAATGAGGCAATCCATGAAACGCATTGAAAAGTCAGTGATTAACCCTGTTGTACTCGCCACCACGGGACTACTACTTTTGGGCTCGGCATTCGCAAGCTCTGCTCACGCCCAAGCGGTTAGCTATAAAGATCAAACGAAGCTCCATGATATCGCCGTAGCGCCAAATCCTGAGAACTTACGCCGTGATGTCCAAACTCTAGTGGATTTTGGCACCCGTCACACTATGTCGGAAACCGAGTCCGAAACGTATGGTATTGGTGCTGCCCGACGTTGGATTTATGATGAGTTTCAACGTATTTCAGCAGCCTGCGGCGGTTGCTTAGAAGTTTACTATAGCAGTGATATTATTGAAGGAACTCCGCGGATTCCCAACCCTGTAGACGTGGTCAGTGTTGTTGCTATTCAACGTGGTAAGACCGACCCGGGACGTTATGTTCTGATGTCGGGTGACATTGACTCGCGTGTCACAGATGTCATGGACTATACCTCAGAATCTCCGGGTGCGAATGATAACGCCTCTGGTGTTGCTGGGACTTTAGAAGCAGCACGAATTCTCAGCCAGTATGAATTTAATGGCTCGATTGTGTACGCTGCCCTTGCCGGTGAAGAACAAGGCTTGTTTGGTGGTGAGATTTTGGCCCGACAAGCACTTGAGGAAGGCTGGCGCTTACATGCGGTATTAAACAACGACATGATCGGTAACATCGCGGGAATTAATGGCGTGATCGACAATACCACCGCCCGGGTGTTTGCTGAAGGCACGCGCATGAACGAGACTGAAGAAGATGCTCGCCGCCGCCGTTTTACTGGTGGTGAAGTCGACTCGCCTAGCCGTAACTTAGCTCGTTATATATCTTGGATGGCTGACCGTTATATCCCGAATTTGGATGTCATGGTTGTTTATCGTTTAGACCGATTTGGTCGTGGCGGGCATCATCGTCCGTTTAATGATGTCGGCTTTCCGGGTGTACGTATTATGGAAACCAACGAGCACTATGACCGCCAGCATCAAGACTTACGCAACGAAGACGGACGCCATTTCGGCGATACTATTGAATATGTCGACTTCGACTATGCCGCCAAACTCACGGCGTTAAATGCAGTGACGCTAGCGAGCATGGCATGGGCACCAGCGCCACCGAGTAACGTTGAAATTCGCGGTGCAGTACAACCTCACACGACACTTAGTTGGGCGCCTGCCAGCGAGGAAGATGCAGACAATGTTGCTGGCTACCGCATTTATTGGCGCTATACCGATGCGCCGAACTGGCAATTTAGTCGCGACGTGGGTAATGTAACTGAGTTTACTTTACGGAACGTCGTGATCGACAATTACTTCTTCGGATTTGCCAGTGTTA
>ERZ869909.2406-NODE-2406-length-12478-cov-11.508911_pt1 | contig 12478 bp, 8 predicted proteins | sample MGYA00520892_ERZ869909 | MGnify/ENA primary metagenome ERZ869909 (study PRJEB32215, sample SAMEA104723947) | bioreactor metagenome | biome: bioreactor; feature: anaerobic bioreactor; material: water | place: China | collected 2015-03-12 ... | reverse complement strand
ATGCGCAGCGAACTCAGCGATGCCGGTGAACAAAGCTACCAACGCAACCGTGGTGAAGTATTCCGTCAGTTTGTGAACTTGTGCATTACCAAACTGCCTCTCGATATCAAACGCGAGCACGCGACCGAACTGAAAGAGCACACCAGTAGCTACCGTTTCGCCAAAGAACTGATTGCCGATTTAGATCTGTTGCAAGACGCCTTAGTCGCCTATGGCGCGAAGGCAGTTGCCCAGCACGACGTCAACCGCGCCTTGCGTATTGTCGAAACCTTCGGTTTTCACCTCGCCAAGCTGGATATCCGCCAAAACAGCAGTTTTCACGATAAGGCCGTGGCGCAACTACTCAAAAGTGCGGGCGAAGACGGCGACCAATTTTTGACGTGGAACGAAGCAGAACGACTGGCATTTCTCAATAATGAACTAAAGAAAAACCGGCCCTTTACCCACTTGAAAACACCTTTGCCCAGCGAAGCCAATGCTGTAGTCTCTGCATTACGCGTGGTCGCCGACCATGTCGAAAAATATGGCACCGAAGCAATCGGCTCTATCATTGTCAGCATGACCCGCGACGTCTCCGACCTTCTAGCGGTTTATTTGTTAGCACGTGAAGCCGGACTTACTGAAAATACTGCAGACGGTTTGCGCTGCAAGATTCCAGTCGTGCCTCTCTTCGAAACCATTGACGACCTTCAAAACAGCGCACAGATTATGGCGGGCTTTCTTGCCCACCCCATGACCGAACGCAGCTTGACTTATCATCAAGCGCTCAATCATGACAAAATGCCTATACAGCAAGTCATGGTTGGCTACAGCGATAGCAATAAAGACGGTGGTATTTTGGCGAGCCAGTGGAGTCTTTACAAAGCACAGGAACAGCTCGTGCGATTCGGTAACGCCAAAGGCATTAAAATTCGTTTTTTCCACGGTAAAGGGGGAACGATCAGCCGCGGCGCTGGGCCAACGAACTGGTTTATTCAAGCGCTGCCGCCCTGCTCGGTCAGTGGTGACTTACGCCTGACTGAGCAAGGGGAAACGATTTCGCAAAAATATGCTAACCAACGCAACGCCAGCTCTAATATTGAAATGCTCATGGCTAGTGCGACAGCGGCGACAATTCTCGATTCGTGCAGTAGCCCATGCGCAGCACATAAACAGGAAAAAACCTGGGCCTTCCTCGCCGAAAAGAGCAAAGCGTTTTATCAGAAACTGATTCAAAATCCGTATTTTCTTGGCTATTTCGGCGAAGCAACACCGATTGATGCGATTGAAAGTAGCCGCATCGGCTCGCGTCCGGCGCGTCGTACCGGAACGCGCACACTTGATGATCTGCGAGCAATTCCATGGGTATTCAGCTGGTCGCAATCGCGCGCCAACATTACCAGTTGGTACGGTGTCGGCTACACCTTCACGTTACTGAAAACCGAGGATCCCGAAGCATTTGCCGCCCTCAAAGCATCATTCGCGACCGACCCTCTGCTTAAATATGTGCTAACGAACGTCGACACCGCCCTTGCTGCCTCGAACCTAACGGTCATGGAATCGTACGCAAACTTGGTGACGGACCCTACAACTCGAGCGAATATTTACCCGCTGCTCCGCGAGGAGTTGCAGCGCACGCGGCAAATTATCGACGAGTTTTTCGGCAAGCCCTTTCCTGAACGCCGGCCTAACCATTACTACTCCAACGTGTTGCGGGAAGAAGCGCTACAATCACTGCACCGTACTCAACTGAATTTATTAGCGCAATGGCGCCAGCAGAAGAAAACTGGCAGCAGTGAAGAAGAGCAAGAGCAAACCTTACTGACCTTATTAATGACCATTAATGGTGTTGCGGGAGCCCTGCGCAACACGGGCTAGCAATTACGGATGAACAGTAACGGTTTAAGCGTCCGCAAAAACAAGCAAGCCGCAGAATCTGCGGCTTGTATGTCAAAGTTTGTCTCAGGTAAATCCTAGAATGGGATATCGTCATCCAAGTCGTCAGTGAACGGCTTAGGTTGCGCCGGCTGTTGGCTTTGCTGCGGTGCATTGTCCCACTGACCTTGTTGCTGATTAGCTTGTGGCGCAGCTTGCTGGCGACCACCTTGGCTCTGGTTATTTTGCCAGTCAGGGTTGCCACCACCGCCGCCACCAGAGCGACCATCTAACATTTGCATTTCGTTGGCGACGATTTCCGTGGTGTAACGGTCTTGACCGTCCTGACCTTGCCACTTGCGTGTTTGCAGACGACCCTCAATATAAACCTTTGAACCTTTTTTCAAGTATTCGCCGGCGATTTCAGCCAAACGACGGTAACAAACAACGCGGTGCCATTCGGTTAACTCTTTTTGTTCACCGGTCTGCTTGTCCTTCCATGTTTCGCTGGTTGCCAAGTTCAAATTTGCGATAGCCACGCTACTTTGGGTGTAGCGTACTTCTGGATCTGCCCCTAAATTACCAATCAAAATTACTTTATTTACGCCACGACTGGCCATGTTTCTCTCCTAAAACTGTTACGAGTAACGCGCCAGCAGTCCCTGAATCGCTTGCGCGTCATATTGATCACGTTGAACTTTTAAATAAACCGCACCTTCGTCGGCTATCACAATCGCTTCTTCAATCCCACTCAATGCGGTTAAATCCGAACTTAAACTGGCTGCTTGCCGTTCGTTTAAACCGTCAACTTGGAATGTCATGCGAGTGGTCGCAAGAACTTGTTGCAGCCCGACACTAACGAGTAACCAACATACTAGCAGCGCTATGCACAAAATGATAACCCCTGATGGGCCAAATTTTTGTAAGCTATAGCCGCCAATCACACCACCTAAGAAAGCGCCAAAAAACTGCCAAGTCGTGTAGATTCCACTAGCACTGCCTTTACTTCCAGCCGGTGCATGTTGCGTCAACATCGCCGGCAAACTCGCTTCTAAGTAATTAAAGCCAATAAAAAATATCCAAACACCGAGGACAAGCCCGAGCAGCGCATCAGCAAAGACTAAAATTGCTAACAGAGAAATGATCAACATGAGCATTGACAGGCGCATGCCGAGTAATTGCTGTTTGCGACGCACCAAAATAATCATCATGGGCACCATCACCGCAAATGACAGTAGCAAAGTCGGTAAGTAAAGCCAGCTATGGTTCTGAGCCGACAAGCCAGCGTCGACGAGTTGTAATGGCAGGGTGACAAACCAAGCCGTTAGCACTAAGTGCAGGACAAAAACACCAAAATTCAGCCGCATCAGCTGACCATGTTTAAGCAAACGTTTCAGCTCTTTCGGCACCGGTAAGACATCGCGGCTTGGTACTTGTTGATGGGTAACCGGCATGCCTCGCCAGAGCAAAAGTATGCCCCCTACGGCTAGGGCTGCGGTCATCCAGAAAAGGCCTGACATACCAATGACGCCACCGAGTACTGGGGCAATAATCAAGGCGAGAACAAACGAAAGACCAATACCCATGCCGATCACTGCCATGACTTTCGGTCGCTGTTCTTCACGTGCTGAGTCAGCCGCTAACGCTAAAACCGCACCGGCAATTGCTCCGGCGCCTTGCAGAACACGACCGATAATCACGCCAGTCATGGTGTCGGCGAGTGCCGCCACGACACTACCGAAGGCAAATATCGCCAACCCGCCCAAGATCACTGGCCGCCGGCCAATACGATCAGACAACCAGCCCATTGGAATTTGCAGCATGGCTTGGGTTAAACCATAAGCTCCGATCGCGATCCCAACCAAAAAAGGTGTGTAATCCGGATAGCTTTGACCATAAATTGCCAGTACCGGCATGATTAAAAACAGGCCCAGCATGCGCAAGCCAAAAATCGACGCAAGCGTAACCGCTGCTCGTTTCTCTGTCCGGTTTAATCCTGTCGCACTCATGGTCGCTCAACTACTCACACGATAAAAATTGCAGGCAAGTCTAGCAGAAATCGGATCCAGTGTAAGCATTGCATCCGTATTGTCTGCGAGGTGAACTTCAAGCTTCCCCTACTTTTGTGTCATAATGGGCGATTGATTTTTGCGCCAGTGATTGCAGCGCGTTAGAAAACGCTCCGAAACTCATCTTTGCTCCAAGTCGTAAAGGACATTATGGATAAAATCGAAGTACGCGGTGCCCGCACCCACAATTTGAAAAATATTAATCTGGAAATTCCGCGTGACAAGTTAGTCGTTATTACTGGCTTATCCGGCTCAGGTAAGTCCTCGCTAGCATTTGATACGCTATACGCGGAAGGACAACGGCGGTACGTCGAGTCTTTATCTGCTTACGCTCGTCAGTTTTTGAGTCTCATGGAAAAACCAGACGTCGACTCTATCGAAGGTCTGTCTCCCGCCATTTCCATCGAACAAAAATCGACCTCGCATAACCCGCGTTCAACGGTCGGTACCATTACTGAAATTTATGACTATTTGCGTCTTATGTTTGCCCGCATTGGCGAACCGCGTTGCCCTGAGCACCAAGTCACGCTTGCCGCGCAAACCATTTCGCAAATGGTCGATCAAGTCGTCGCCTTGCCTGAAGGCAGCAAAGTCATGTTACTCGCGCCGGTGGTCAAAGGCCGCAAGGGTGAGCATCAGAAAATTCTCGAAAACTTGAGTCGCCAAGGCTATCTGCGCGCTCGGATTGACGGCGAAATATGCGATTTAAGCGATCCGCCGACCCTCGAATTGCAGAAAAAACATGATATCGAAGTGGTCGTTGACCGTTTAAAAGTGCGTGAAGGCCTCGAGCAACGTTTGGCCGAGTCATTTGAAACTGCGCTCGAACTTTCGCAAGGAACCGCGTTAGTGGTAGCCATGGACAGCGACAGCGAGCTTGAGCCCATGCTGTTCTCGGCAAACTTTGCTTGTCCACATTGTGGCTACAGCATGCAAGAGCTTGAGCCGCGCCTGTTTTCGTTTAATAACCCAGCCGGCGCTTGTACCAGCTGTGACGGATTAGGTGTTGAACAATATTTTGATGCCGAAAAATTAGTTGGTAACCCTGAGCTCAGTCTCACCGGCGGAGCAATTCGCGGATGGGATAAACGCAATTTTTATTACTACCAAATGCTGCGCTCGTTAGCGAAGCAGTTTGAGTTCGACCTCAATGCGCCGTTTGAAGAGCTGCCAGAGGATGTTCGTGAGCTCATTCTGCATGGCTCAGGCCATCAAGAAGTACGTTTTACCTATGTCAACGATCGTGGCGACACGGTTGTGCGCAAACATCCGTTCGAAGGCATCATTCCGAACATGCAACGGCGCTATCGGGAAACCGACTCGCAAGCAGTGCGCGAAGACTTAGCCAAGTATTTGGCAACCAAGCCATGCCGCAGCTGTGGCGGTGCGCGCTTACGCACAGAAGCACGCCATGTGTATGTAAATGACATCACGTTGCCGGAGATTGTCGAGCTTTCCATCGGCGACGCGCTTAATTTCTTTCAGACCATTGAGCTGGCTGGCCAGCGGGCGAAAATCGCTGAGAAGATTTTAAAGGAAATAAATGACCGACTCAGCTTCTTGGTCAACGTCGGCTTAAATTACCTCAATTTGTCCCGCAGTGCGGAAACTTTGTCGGGCGGTGAAGCACAACGGATTCGCCTAGCGAGCCAGATTGGTGCTGGTTTAGTCGGTGTTATGTACGTGCTTGATGAGCCTTCCATTGGTCTCCACCAACGCGACAACGAGCGTCTACTGAAAACGCTTCGCGATTTGCGCGACCTCGGTAACACTGTATTGGTTGTGGAGCACGACGAAGACGCCATCCGCTCAGCGGACCATGTCATTGATATCGGCCCTGGTGCTGGTGTTCATGGGGGCCAAATTATCGCTCAAGGCACCTACGACGACATTATTAAATGTGAGGACTCACTTACTGCGGATTACCTGTCTGGAAGGAAAGCGATTGCGATTCCGAAGAAGCGGAATAAACCGGGCAAACACTGGCTTGAATTGAAAGGGGCGACCGGAAATAACCTGAAAACCGTCGATATGCGGGTTCCGATTGGTTTAATGACCTGCGTCACGGGTGTTTCCGGGTCTGGTAAATCAACCTTGGTGAATGACACCCTCTTTCCACTTGCACACCGCGAATTGAACGGCGCGACCACGACGACTGTGGCTCCGTATCAAAGCATTGACGGTTTGCAGCATCTCGATAAAGTCGTTGATATCGATCAGAGCCCCATTGGTCGCACGCCTCGCTCAAACCCGGCCACGTACACAGGAATTTTTACACCGATTCGTGAGCTTTTTGCTGGTGTGCCCGAATCACGAGCGCGCGGCTACAAGGTCGGTCGCTTTAGTTTCAACGTCAAAGGTGGTCGTTGTGAAGCCTGTCAGGGTGACGGTGTCATTAAAGTCGAAATGCACTTTTTGCCTGACGTCTATGTGCCTTGTGACATGTGTAAAGGCAAGCGCTATAACCGCGAGACCCTAGAAATTCAATATAAAGGCAAGTCGATCCACGAAGTCTTGGACCTCACTGTCGAAGATGCGCGGGAGTTCTTTGATGCCGTGCCCGCAATCGCCCGCAAGCTACAAACCCTGATTGATGTTGGTCTGTCTTACATTCGTCTTGGCCAATCGGCGACCACCTTGTCTGGAGGCGAAGCGCAGCGCGTGAAACTAGCGCGGGAACTGTCCAAGCGTGACACGGGCAAGACCTTGTATATCTTAGATGAGCCAACTACGGGCTTACATTTTCATGATATTCAACAGCTCTTGACGGTTCTGCATCGTTTGCGTGACCATGGCAACACCGTGGTCATTATTGAGCACAACCTCGATGTCATTAAAACCGCAGACTGGATCGTTGATTTAGGCCCAGAAGGTGGCAGTGGTGGCGGTGAGATTTTGTTCGCAGGAACACCAGAAGCCTTGTGTGATTATGAGCCATCGCATACCGGTCGTTTTTTACGGCCCATGTTGAAAGCCAAAACCTAACGATAACGAGAGCGCTGCATGGAAGGTACCCCGAAGCAACCAAAAAACTGCTCTTCGCTGCTCGAAGAACTTGTCGAGGAAGCCCGCCAAGCGCCAATTGGTGGACAGGTAGCAGACTACATTCCGGCCCTGGCTGAGGTTGATCCTTCATGCCTCGGCATTGCCGTGGTAGAGCTCGACGGTAGTGTTCACACTGCTGGCGATGCGACAGTGCCTTTCTCAATTCAAAGCATCTCGAAAATATTTGGTTTGGCTCTCGCTATGGCCCGCACTGATGACACGCTTTGGGAGCGTGTGCGCATGGAACCTTCGGGGCAAGCGTTCAACTCCATCGTCCAATTGGAGTGGGAGCACGGCATTCCGCGCAACCCTTTCATTAATGCCGGCGCATTGGTCATCGCTGACGTTCTGACCAGCCGCTATTCATCCAGTAAAACGGCATTTGTTCAGTATGTACGACATCTCGCCGGCAAAGAATCTATCAGTGCGGATCACCGCGTTTGGGAGTCGGAAAAGCAACACGGCAACCGCAATGCAGCGCTCGCTTACTTGATGAAAAGTTTTGGCAATATCGAGTCCGAAGTGCCGGAAGTGCTCGACCACTATTTCTTTCAATGTGCTGTGAGTATGAGCTGTGTCGATCTCGCCAAAAGCTTGGGCTTCCTCGCCAATAAAGGCGTGCAACCGGGCACTGACGAGCGCATCTGTGATGCGCGCTCAGCACATCGGCTCAATGCGTTACTGTCAACCAGCGGGATGTATGATCAATCCGGTGAATTCGCTTTTACCGTCGGCTTACCCGCTAAAAGTGGCGTTGGCGGAGGGATCGTCGCCGTGGTTCCAGATTATGGCGTGATTTGCGCGTGGAGCCCGCCGCTCAATCGCTTTGGCAACCCCGCCCGCGCGGTCAACATGATAACCGAGTTCGCCCAACGTTTAGGTCTATCGGTCTACCACTGATGAAAACGACGTAAGTTGCAATTGATAGCGTTTAACTTGTGCTTTGATTTCAGCCTGCGTAGCGAGCTGTTCGAGATAACGGAAAAGTTGGCGCTGGTCTAACGCACTATAATTCGAGAGAATAATTTGCGTTTCGTACCCTTCTTGGTGGTCGGGCGAAGCATATAGCCCCACAACAGTTTCCGGCGCTTCAGCAGCCAGCCAATTGACGAACTCCTCACTTAACATGGCAAACTGAATCCGACCATGACGTAACATATTTAACAGCGTCAACTGATTATTCGCACGATACATCTTGTGCTCGGTTTCCGAATACACAATATCGGTGTTCATGTTTGTAAGCTGATAATGATAGCCAACCACGCCACCAATCCTGTCTGTCTCTTTCGGCTCCCAATAGTCGTTCTGCATTGAATACAAACGATCGCATCCTTTCAATATCCCGGGCGACGCTGCATAGCTGTAACCCGAAGTTTTCCAACCCCAATTCTCCGACTCAAAAAACATGAGATCACAGCATCCATCGGGACCTAGGGCTGCATAGCGGTCATGCGGCCTAACTTCGCGAATTTCAAAACGATAACGCGTTTGCAGCGCATTCAGGTTAGTTACTAATGTACCAAGGAAGTGATCGTCACTACCGGAGATGAAATAGGGAGCGTAATCATACGCGGCAATAAGAATTAGTTGTCGGTCGGAGTCAGCTAGGATGTCGGAATCGCCAGCCTGCGATTCCGAACTAAAAGACGCAAATAGAACACTGAAAACACACACGACTATGAGCGTTGCTTGTAAACAGCGCTGACACCGCGCAGGTGCAGTGTCAGCATCTTGGTTTATCAGACGATATAAACGCATTCGCTTGATTCAGCTTCTCATTTAAGTGAATACTACGCGTTTCCCTGCGAATTCAGTTTGGTTTTAGCCGAGCTGATAATACGTAGCAGCTCCCGGCCCAACCGGTAATCCGGCTGCAAATACCCAAATATAGAATAGGGTAACCCAGCCCACGAAGAAGACAATAGTGTATGGCAACATGACGGATATAAGCGTGCCAATTCCGATATCCTTTTTATACCTCGCGGCGACTGCCAAAATCAATCCAAAGTAACTCATCATTGGTGTAATGATATTGGTCACCGAGTCACCAATCCGGTAGGCTGCTTGAACTAATTCTGGCGCGTAGCCAATCAACATCAGCATGGGTACGAAGATTGGTGCAGTAATTGCCCATTGCGCCGACGCTGAACCTAGCATCAAATTGACAAACGCACACATCATAATGAAAAACACGAAGACCATCGGACCGGTTAGGTTAATCGCTTCTAAGAACGCCGCACCTTTCACCGCCATAATGGTACCGAAATTTGTCCAGCCGAAGAAAGCAACAAACTGCGCAGCAAAGAAAACGAGAACAATATATAGCCCCATGCTGCTCATAGTTTTCGACATTGCATGAATAACATCAACATCGCTGCGCATCGTCCGCGTCACGTAACCATAGACGTAGCCAGGAATTGCGAACGTAATAAAGATATAAACGACAATACCGTTCAGGAATGGCGAGCGCGCAACTCCACCGGTTTCTTGATTACGAAGAATGCCCCACTCTGGAACAATCGTTAATGCCAATAGCGCTGCTAAACTCAGAAAGGTCAGACCAGCAAGCTTCAAACCGAGTTTTTCCTGTGGGTTGAGCTTCTCCATCTTCACGTTGCCGTCGTCTTCGTAATCAGGGTCCGCTTCCGACGGATTGTATTTACCTAACTTAGGCTCAACAATTTTTTCGGTAACAAATGCACCTAACGCAGCTATCAAGAACGTGCTGACAAACATGAAGAACCAGTTTGCTTCGGGACCGACAACATAATCCGAATCCAACAATTGCGCCGCTTCCGTGGTAAAGCCAGCCAACAGCGGATCGACCGTACCGATAAATAAGTTCGCACTGTAACCGGCCGATACCCCAGCAAATGCCGCTGCTAAACCCGCTAGGGGGTGGCGGCCAAGGGAATGGAAGATCATCGCAGCGAGTGGCACTAAAACCACGTAGCCGAGCTCTGACGCCGTATTCGAGATAACCCCAGCAAAGACCACAACAATGGTCACCATGCGCGGAGACGCACCCATGACCATGCCACGCATCAACGCCGACAACATCCCAGAACGCTCAGCCACACCAACACCCAGAATCGCAACTAAAACCGTTCCAAGCGGTGCAAAGCCAGTAAAGTTCGTCACCAAGTTCGAGACCATCCAGCGGATACCGTCTCCACTGAGTAGGCTATTCACCGTAATGATCACGCCTTCTTGGCCAGGACGTGGGTCAGCTGCACTGACCCCAAAAAATGCCGCAACGCCACTAGCAATTACAACGAAAAGCGCAAAGAGTGCGAATAAAGTAACCGGGTGCGGCAATAAATTACCAAGCCATTCGACCGTGTCGAGAAAACGGGTAAACCAACCGCGCTTATTTACATTGTTCGAAGAATTATTATTTTGATTCTGAGCAGCGGCCATGCCGTTCTCCCTCGTTCGTCGCGACGGCCGGCACTGCGCCCGTCATATTCATATTTACAGCGCTAACCACTGCATATTAAATGTCACATGAGTCAGCAACAAGAATGCCGCGTATTGTACGGTAATCAGCGCCGTACAACAAATCCACCCTGCTGGAAAATGCGGACTAACAGCAACACACCACTTAAAACAAACCACAAGCACAGAAGACCAATCGTGCTAATTAACACGTTATTGAAATTACGTGCACCACTGTAGTCCATGAAATGAAGTCGATACATCCAGTCTGCGATGATCCACGGGTCATTACGGTGCCCGATAATGTCTCCACTAGCCTCGTTGATATAGACCCGCGTATTCAGCTCGTCGCGAAAATTCACCCGGAAACTTCGCCCCTGATAGCCCACCAGTTCGTTAGGCTGAATAACTTGTTCAATACCACCAAATAAACCAGGTCCCGCATAAGACTGTACCGCCAATCGCTGCGCAGTGACCGTTGAAGTAAACCATGGCCGGCCGCTGGTCGCATCAAACCATAAATGCGCTCGATGTGCGTGACCTGCGCCATGTGGCACATCGTGCTCAACTCTAAATTGTCCAAGCCCATCGACAGCGCGTAACTCAATTGAGCGGACGGACTGCAACCGTTCAAGACGGTCGAGTGGCAGCTGCACCGCTTTCTGCGGAAGCGTTTCAGCTGGAATAGATTGTTGATACTGCGCAGCCGACAAGACCTCTCGGCCTTGCCAACTGAAATAGAACCCAGAGACAACCCAAATCAGCAACTGAATACATAGAATCAAAGCTAACGAGCGATGAAGCCGAACTAGGATTGACGTTTTTACGCGAAGTGGACGATGTAATCCCTTCATTTGCTTACGTAAACGCCGTTGCGCTTGTTTCTTTCCTTGGCCAGCTGCATTCGACTTTTGCTTCGCAACGTCCGGAGTTGATGAAGTTACTGCTTCCATCGCATTCTCCATTTTCGAATTAAGTAATGTCGAATTAATAAGTAACCACCACTCAGAACAATCAAAAACGTTGTCACCGTAAAAAATAAAATCCAAGGTGTGCTGATGTTCTCACGTTCTTGATAATCCATAATGTGCAGCATCCAAGCAACATCAAACCAACGCCACGCACGATGACGTTTAGTGACCAACTCACCCGTCTTGGCACTCAGGTACAACGAAGTCTGACGCCGATCACCAAAGTCCACTCGCCAGACCGGCAAGTGTCGAGGGTTCAATTCCGCAGGCGCGTCTTGCGTTAACCGGTCAACCGCCTGCAAGTGCGGCTCTTGACCTGCAATTGGTCGGTAGTAAAGGCGGGCGAGCGCTTGAATATCCATTTCATTCAGCTCGATCGGCAATAAACTGTCCGGGTCGAGCAAAAACTTGTCGTTTTCGGTCGTCACCTGAAAGACATGCTGAAAGCGATCTTGAATAAAACGATTGACCAGCAAGACATTCGTCGCCGTTGGATAGGTTGCAACAACTGCTTGAAAGCGAGCAGCCACTGCCAAATCCTCAAGTGGTCGATCAGCTTCTTGAACTAAGTGATTACCATGAATATACGGCAATTGCATTAACACCATAAATGCGCCGGTCACCGCCCAAATAATGAGCTGTATACCGAACAAAAGTGTTAACCAACGATGTAATTTTCGAATATTCCAAGACTTTTTGCGCATTTTTATTATTATTCGACTGCCAAAGAGCATCCTTTTTAGCACGCCTAGCCTGCAGCAGCAAGCGCTGCCGTGGGAACTGGCTTCCGAGGGTTCGGGAATATCGCGCGAGCGATGAGCCGTGGCACGCCTGAGGAATGTCGTCGCCATGGATGGCGACGCCATAGCGATACACGGACGTACTTGAGCGTTCCTCAGGCGTGTCACGGCTTAGCGCGGAAGCGATATTCAGACCCCCTCCGGCTTGGCGGCGGAAGCGACATCAGCGCCCGGCCATAACTTGGCGAACGGGCACAAAAAAGGCTCCCGCAGGAGCCTTTTGCTGTGAAGCGTATCTAATTACTTGATGATTTTAGATACTACGCCTGCACCTACGGTACGGCCACCTTCACGGATTGCG
>ERZ869909.2405-NODE-2405-length-12479-cov-4.943477_pt1 | contig 12479 bp, 12 predicted proteins | sample MGYA00520892_ERZ869909 | MGnify/ENA primary metagenome ERZ869909 (study PRJEB32215, sample SAMEA104723947) | bioreactor metagenome | biome: bioreactor; feature: anaerobic bioreactor; material: water | place: China | collected 2015-03-12 ... | reverse complement strand
CCTGAGAATCAATTTCATCTGGAGACGGCAATGATCAAGACAGCCAGCTTTGGTGTCATGCACATCACGGTCGCTTTCCTTGTGGTGTGGGCCATGACAGGCGACTGGATGATTGGCGGGGCAGTGGCCCTGGTGGAGCCATTGGTGAATACCGTGGCCTATCACTTCCATGAAAAGGTCTGGTTGCGCATCCGCCACCGCAAGGGCGGCGGTGGCGATGCCGCTGGTGGAGGTGGGGCGGCGCTGGCCGCCTGACCCGGGTTCAATTGCCGCTGAAATCGACTTCGATGGTTTCGCCAGCGGTGACGGTGACATTGGTGCGGCCAGAGAAGGTGACGCCGTCGTCGCGCGCATTGGGTCGATCATCAAGTGCTCTGCAGGTGAAAGCGATTGTGTAACTACCCTCAGGGATAAATCCGAACTGATATTCATGCTGCCCGTTGTTTAATCGCACATTGGCAGTCGTGATCGGGTTCCGGCGGGGACTGGTAACGGGCTGCCCGTTGGCTCCAACGTTAATGTCACCGGGGTTGGTGATTGAACCCTGATAGAGATAAACAGCGTTACCGGCCAGTTCGTCGCCGATGGTCTCACTGGTGCAGTTGCTGTTCTGGATGAGGCTGTCGGCGACCGTCCCCTCAATCACACCGGCGTCATTGTTGCGCACCAGTCGCAGGGTCGGGCGCAGCAGATAGAAGTTCTCGCCAGTGGGACGGATCAGGCCACGGCGCAGGTCCACATCCAGGGTAAAGCGGTTTTCGCGGTTGGCATTGATCCGGAAGGGCGTATCCCGTTGCAGGAAGCGCGTGCTGTTGCCCGGGGCGCTGGTGCCGAGACGTAGCGGGAAAGTGCCGCCACTGCCGATCTGCTCCTGTACCTCACTGTCACCGTTTTGTTCGGAAATCAGCAGGCGGATCCATTCGTAATCCCCCGAGCGCACGTCATCCAGAGGGAACAGCGTTTGCGACTGGGTGCCCTGCAGGTCCAGCAGGTTGTCGATGACCACCGGCGGGTCCAGCGTCAGACGCACCGTGTCGCCGCTTTCGTGGCCCAGGTGAATGGCGGTCACGGTCAGGCGCACCTGATCCACATCATCGGCCGGGGCGTCAGTGATGGCGAAGCTGGCCTCGCCCTGGCCGCGACTGCCCACTTCCAGACGGCAGCCGTCTGTGACGACGGCACCGGCAATCGAGATCAGGATAACGGACAGAAAATGCAGTGGCATGGTGATTTCTCCCTGAGCTGTACCGCAGTGTAGCGAATCGCCGGGTCGGTTCGTAGTGCGGAAAAAAGGGGATAAACTCTGTGTTTACTGCGCCGACGGGGTTGGTTAAGCTTTGACCCACTGACGGCGGCAGTGCACAGGACCATGGACTTCAAGGCCAAGCAAGATCTGAACGCGATTCGCGAAGTGGTGAATCAGGTACTGGATACCTATCAGGGACAGGACAGGAGCCTCCAGCGTTCCCAGGCCCGGGCCGAAATCCTGATTCACTCCATGGGGGTGTTTGCCCAGCGCGGCCTGCACCGGACCACCGTGCAGCACTTGCTGGATGCCGCCAATATCTCGCGCCGGACCTTCTACAAGTATTTCCGCAACAAGCTGGATGTGCTGGAAAACATCTACCGCATTTTTGTGGAGAACATGATCCTGCGCTTTCAGCAGCAGGTGAACCGTTCCAACACGGTGAAGGACATCATCCGCAACACCACCGACATTTACTTTGAGTACCACGTCAGTATGGGGCCGGTGATTCGCCTGATGATGGAAGAGGCGCGCCGTTCAGGTTCGGCGCTGGCGCCGTATCGCGAGAACGGCCAGAACCTGGCGGTGGAGATCCTGGCCCGCGAAATCCATCGGCTGATCGGCCGGCAATTTGATCCGCTGGTGCTGCGCACCCTGCTGTGGAGCCTGGAAAACTACTCAATCTACCTGCTGACCGATGACCGCCTGACCGATGCCGAAGTCCGGCGCTGCAAGCGCGTGATGACCGGCATTTCCGAGGCGGTGATTCTGGGCGAGGCGGAGCCTGAGCTGCTCGGGCCCGAAGCGGAGGCGTAAACTACCGCTCCAGAGAGGGCAAGGGCTCGCGCATGCCCGCCACCAGTACGCGCATGTAGTTGACCGCCTGCTGCTCCAGGTCGCCCTGGCCGGTCAGCGACCAGGTGTAGGCGCTGCCGAAGATCAGGTCCATCATCATCTGCATGGTCTCCCTGGGCGACAGGGCCACGAAATAACCGTCCTTGCGCAGCTCGCCAAAGAAGACTTCCGCCACCGGCATGTTCTGCTCCAGCAACGTCAGGTGGCGGCGCTGTATCTCGCCGGCAAATTCGCCGGCCTCCTGCACCAGTACCCGGGTAAACGCCTGATTGGCACCGATGAAGCGGGCCACGGCGCGGCAGGCGTTTTCCAGGCGTTGCAGCGGCTGGCCTTCGCTGAGCAGGTGGCGCAGGGCGAGATCGCGGACCTGATTCAGGTTCTCCTCGACGATCACCATCAGCAACTGCTCCTTGGATTCAAAGAAGCGATAGATGGTGGCCTTGCCGACGCCGGCAGTGCGGGCAATGGTGGTGACTTCAGCCGCCCGGAAGCCTTCGCGGGCGAAGACTTCTCGGGCGGCCGCCAGTATCCGTTCGCGGCGAGGGTCCTGATCCGGGCTCATGCGGTGACTCCTTCCATATCCATGTCACAGATACTTGATCTTTTCCACCTGCTCCTCAAGGCGAGCCAGCGCGGAGCGCAGCTCCGTGGCCTTGGCGCGTTCCTTGTCGACCACTGCAGCCGGCGCCTTGTCGACGAACGCCGGATTTTTCAGCTTGCCCTCGGCGCGGGTCACGTCGGCGCGCAGCTTGTCGACCTCGCGGCCGAGGCGGGCCAGTTCCTGCTCCTTGTCGATCAGGCCTGCCATGGGCACCAGCAACTCCATCCGACCCACCAGCTGGGTCGCCGACGGCGGTGCGGAATCTTCCGGCTTCAGCAGGGTAATGGATGACAGGCGCGCCAGCTTGCTCAGGAAGCCGCGATTCTCTTCCAGGCGCTGCTTGTCGGCGTCGTCGCCATTGTGCAGGAACACATCCAGCGGTTTGCCGGGCGGAATGTTCATTTCGCCGCGAATATTGCGCACAGCGGTGATGATCGCCTTGATCCAGGCAATATCTGTTTCGGCGGCGCTGTCCAGACGCTGCTCGTCCGCCTCCGGGTAGGGTTGCAGCATGATGCTGCTGTCCGCCGTCAGTCCTTCCACACCGGCCAGAGGCGCGATGCGCTGCCAGATTTCCTCGGTGATGAACGGCATGAACGGGTGCGCCATGCGCAACAGGGCTTCCAGAACCCGCAGCAAGGTACGGCGCGTGCCGCGTTTGCGCGCCTCACTGTAATCGTCGCCATACAGCACCGGCTTGGACAGCTCCAGATACCAGTCGCAGTACTCGTTCCAGATAAACTCGTAGGCTGCGTGGGACGCCTGGTCGAAGCGGAAATTGTCCAGTGCGTCGCGCACCTCGGTTTCGCAGCGCTGCAGGGCGGAAATAATCCAGCGATCGGCCAGGCCCAGTTCAACCTCGCCGTCCAGCCCGCAGTCCTGATCCTCGGTGTTCATGACCACATAGCGGGCAGCGTTCCATATCTTGTTGCAGAAATTACGGAAGCCTTCGATACGTCCCATGTCCCACTTGATATCGCGGCCGGTGGCGGCCAGCGACAGGAAGGTGAAACGCAGGGCATCGGTGCCGTAGGCGGCAATGCCGTCCGGAAATTCCTTGCGGGTCTGTTTCTCGATCCGCGCCGCCATCTGCGGCTGCATCAGACCGCCGGTGCGTTTGGCCACCAGATCATCCAGGCTGATCCCGTCGATCAGGTCCAGCGGGTCCAGCACATTGCCCTTGGACTTGGACATCTTGTGGCCTTCGGCATCACGCACCAGACCGTGCACATAGACGGTCCTGAAAGGCACTTCACCCCGGAACTTCAGTGTCATCATGATCATCCGGGCAACCCAGAAGAAAATGATGTCGAAGCCGGTGACCAGCACGTTGCTGGGATGGAAGGTCTTCAGCTCCGGTGTGTCGTCCGGCCAGCCCAGCGTCGAGAAGGTCCACAGGGCAGAGCTGAACCAGGTGTCGAGCACATCGTTGTCCTGGGTCAGCGGCGTGTCGCCCAGAGCATGTTTGTCACGCACTTCGGCTTCGCTGCGGCCCACGTAGATGTTGCCTGCCTCGTCGTACCAGGCCGGGATGCGGTGACCCCACCACAGCTGTCGGGAAATACACCAGTCCTGCAGATCACGCATCCACGAGAAATACATGTTCTCGTATTGTTTCGGCACGAACTGGATGCTGCCGTTTTCCACCGCCTCGATGGCCGGTTTCGCCAGGCTCTCGACGGCGACGAACCATTGATCGGTCAGGTAGGGCTCGATCACCACGCCGGAGCGGTCGCCACGGGGCACCATCAGCTTGTGATCGTTGACCTTTTCCAGCAGTCCGAGGGCGTCCAGGTCGCTGACGATCTGCTTGCGGGCGGCATAGCGATCCATGCCGCGATAGGCCTCGGGTGCTTCGTCATTGATACTGGCGTCGATGGTCAGGATATTGATCATCGGCAGGTTATGGCGTTTGCCGACCTCGTAGTCATTGAAGTCATGCGCCGGGGTGATCTTGACGCAGCCGGAGCCGAAGTCCGGGTCCACGTAATCGTCGGCAATAATCGGGATATCCCGCTCCGCCAGCGGCAGGCGCACGGTCTTGCCGATCATGTCCTTGTAGCGCGGATCTTCCGGGTGCACCGCCACGGCCGTGTCGCCGAGCATGGTTTCCGGTCGCGTGGTGGCGACCACGAGGTGCTCGGAGCCGTCGGTAAGCGGGTAGCGGAAGTGCCACATGTGGCCCTGTTCTTCGTGGTTCTCCACTTCCAGATCAGAGATCGCGGTGTGCAGGGTCGGATCCCAGTTCACCAGACGTTTGCCGCGATAGATCAGGCCCTCTTCGTGCAGGCGCACGAAGGCTTCCTGAACAGCGCGCGACAGGCCTTCGTCCATGGTGAAGCGCTCGCGTGACCAGTCCAGCGATGAGCCCAGGCGGCGCAGCTGGCCGGTAATGGTGCCACCTGATTCGGCTTTCCATTCCCAGATGCGTTCGATAAAAGCGTCGCGGCCCAGGTCGTGGCGGCTGCTGCCTTCTGCGGCGAGTTTGCGCTCCACCACCATCTGTGTGGCGATCCCCGCGTGATCGGTGCCCGGTTGCCACAGGGTGTTGCGGCCCTGCATGCGCCGATAGCGAATCAGCGTGTCCATCACCGCGTTGTTGAAGCCGTGCCCCATGTGCAGGGAGCCGGTGACGTTCGGCGGCGGGATCATGATGCTGTAGGGCTCGCCTTCGCCGCGCGGGGCGAAGTGGCCAGCGTCTTCCCAGCGCTGATACCAGCGGGTCTCGATAGCGTCGGGTTGGTAGGTTTTATCCATGGTGTGAGGCGTGCCAGCTTTGCTCAACGGAAGCCGGCGATTATACAGGGATACGCCTCAGGCGTCGTCCTTGCCCCGTGTGCCCTTGCCCTGTAGCTGGCGTGTCAGGTGATCGCGCAATTCGCGTTCGATACGCGGCAGCCAGACAGCCAGTATCTCGTCCACCGCTGCGCGCACGTCGCTGTCCGACGGCGTTGCCGGTGAGGCCGGTGGCGGCACAGGTGGGCGCAGGCTTTCCGGCGTGTGGGCGCGGTGTTGGGCCAGACGCTCCATGGTCTGGCGGGGCAGGAAGGGGTTTTCCCGCTCGACCAGCGCCTGATGCACGGGAGCGGGTGCCGGGCGCTCGGCGACAGCAGTTCGGCCGGTGCTGATCGGCGGTCGTGCCGGAGTGGTCGGCCGGGCTTTTGTGGAGGATGGAGCAGGGGTGTCCATCGGCTCCGGCTCGAGCAAGGGGATATCCAGCCCGTCGCCGAGCAGGGACCGAATATCGTCCAGCTCGTCCAGCAACGGCAGATCCGAGGGTGGAAAGCGGTTTTCCCTGCTCATGTGATGACCTGTATTGGTGGATGCCCCGACGATATTGTGTGCAGGAAGGTGGCGGCGCGGCAAGCTGGCCCCTTTCACGCCGCCAAGCAGGTCACATTTTCGCCATCGCCTTACAAGCGATGATCCGTCACCGGATAGCCTCGGTCGCGGTAGAAGGCCCAGCGCGCGCGGCCCTGCTGGCGCAGTTGCGGGTCGCCGCAGATCATCTCGGCGACGCGGCTGAAACGGGCATAGAAATCCGGCACCTCGCCAGCCAGATTGATCAGCACGTCATGGTGGTCACCCGGGTTATCGCCATGACCCAGCACGACCGGGCTGGCGCTGGCGGCGGCAGTGCCCAGCAGGGCGTGGGGCAGGAAACTCGCCGCCGGTTCGGCCCAGAAGTGCGCGTCCAGGGCCTCGGCCTCCGAGGCCGAGGCGGTATGGATATACACCTGACGCTGCTGCCGCCAGGCCTTCTCGGCAATGCGCCAGGCCAGGCTGGCGCGCACCCCGGGGGTCTCGGTGATATAGAACAGGACTTCGGTCACTGGCCCGCCAGGTTCATCAGGTAGCGGGTCAGCATCGGTACCGGACGGCCCGTAGCCCCTTTCTGCTTGCCGCCGCTGATCCAGGCGGTCCCGGCGATGTCCAGGTGAGCCCAGCGGACGTCGCGGGTGAAGCGGGACAGGAAGCAGGCCGCAGTGATTGATCCGGCCTTGGGTCCGCCGATGTTGGCCATGTCGGCAAACGGGCTGTCCAGCTGTTCCTGATAGTCATCCCACAGCGGCATCGGCCAGCCCCGGTCGCCGCACTCGTCGCCCGCCACCAGCAGTGCCTGTGCCAGTTCGGCATCGTTCGCATACACCGCCTGGGCGTGAGCACCCAGCGCCACCACGCACGCGCCGGTCAGGGTGGCGATATCCACCACCGCGCTGGGCTGGTACTTCTGTTGCACGTAAGTCAGGGCATCGCACAGCACCAGGCGTCCTTCGGCATCGGTGTTGAGAATTTCCACGGTCTGGCCAGACAGGGTGCGTACGATGTCCCCGGGGCGCGACGCGCGGCCGTCCGGCATGTTTTCCGCCGCCACGACCACGGCCACCAGGTGAATGGGCAGGCCCAGCTCGCACACGGCCTTGACGGTGCCGAACACGCTGGCAGCGCCGCACATGTCGTATTTCATTTCATCCATGCTGGCGCCGGGCTTCAGGGAAATGCCGCCGGTATCGAAGGTGATGCCCTTGCCCACCAGGGCCACAGGGTCATCCTTGCTGCCCTGGTACTCGAAGATCATGATCTGGCCGTCGCGCTCACTGCCGCGGGCCACGGAGCAGAAGGCGCCCATGCCCAGCTTCTCGGCCTGCTTTTCGCTGATGGTTTTCAGTTTCAGGGCCGGGTATGCCGCCGCCAGGGCCTTGGCCTGCTCCACCAGATAATCCGGATGGCAGACGTTGGGCGGGCAGTTGCCCAGATCCTTGGCCAGCGCCATGCCAGCGGCAATAGCAGTACCGGCGGCCACGGCCTTCTTCGCCTGCGCAGCAGGCACGTCGCTCAGAAAAGTGAAGCGCTTCAGTGACGGCGCCGGGCCCGCCTCGCTGCGATAGCTGTCGTAGCGATACGCGGCGTCGGCTACCCCGCGCGCAGCCTCACGCAGCACGGCGCTGCCGTCCTGATCCTTCACTTCAATATTCCCCAGCAGCCAGGCGGCGCTCCGGGCGCCGGTGGCGGCCACGCCCTTGGCGGCGGCGCTGGCCAGTTGCAGAAAGGCCACCACACTCAGCGGGGCGTCGCTGCCTGTGCCCACCAGCAGCAGGCGGCGTGCCGCCAGCCCGGCCGGCTTGTGCAACAGCAGAGTCTGGTGCTTGCTGCCCTTGAAGTCGCCGTCCTTGACGCAGTCGCTGATCAGGGCACGGGTTTCCTCGGGCAGCGCTGCGGGCAGGGTGTCGGCGCCCTTGTTCAGGGTAACCACCAGGCAGTCCACTTTCAGTTGTGCGGGCTGTTTGCTGCTGACCGTGTAGTCCATGGATGCTCCGTATGTAAACAGGCGGGAAGGAATGCCGTCGATCCTAGCAGATCGCACTGACAACGGCATGTGCCTGAGGCGCCGGACAAGGTTACAATGCGCGCTGGCATGATTTCAGGACGCCCCTTGATTCTTTATCGCTACATCAACAGGCAGTTGTTCATGACCACCGTGGTCGTCACCTTTGTGCTGGTGATGGTGCTGGTGAGCGGCCGCTTCATTCGCTACCTGGCGTCGGCGGCGGTGGGCGATATTGATGTGAACGCGCTGTTCCTGGTGATGGCGTTCCGGCTGCCGGAATTCATGCAGATGATCCTGCCGCTGTCGCTGTTTATCGGCGTGCTGCTGGTGCTGGGCCGCATGTATGCCGAAAACGAAATGGTTGTACTGCGGGCCTGCGGCGTCAGCCAGCAACGGCTGATCCGGGCCATGGCGGCGCCGCTGGCCGTCACCACCCTGGTGATCGGTTTCTTCTCGCTCTACGTGACCCCCATGGCCGACGGCGAAGTCACCCGCATTTTTGAAGAGCAGCGCGGCCGCTCGGTACTGGAGCTGCTGACGCCGGGGCGCTTTCATGTGCGCGGCTCCGGCAATACCTATCAGGCCACTTACGCCGAGGGCATGGACCGTGACGAAGGGGTGCTGGAGCGGGTGTTCATCTCTGACTTCCGCACCGCTGATGACGATGGCCAGAGCGAGATGCTGACGGTCTGGGCGGAAACCGGTCGCCTGATCCAGTACGAGGGCATGACCTACCTTGAACTGCTGGAGGGGCATCAGTACAGCGGCCAGCCGGGTGACGGCGATTTTCGCCGGGTGCTGTTCGAACGTGCCCTGGTGCGGGTGGGTGAGGAACGCAGCATGCCGCGCCCGCCGGCGATCCGTGCCCAGAGCACCGATGCCTTGCTGGCGCGCATCGATGAGCCTGAAGCCTATGCCGAACTGCAATGGCGCATCGCGCTGGTGTTGCTGGTGCCGGTGATGACCATTGCGGCGATTCCGCTGGCGCGCGTCAATCCGCGCCAGGGGCGGTTCGGCAAGCTGATTCCGGCGGTGCTGGTCTACCTGTTCTATGTCGGCCTGATTATGGTGGTGCGTGGCTGGGTGGAGGACACTCCGACCGCCGAGCGGCCCTTCTGGTACCACACCGGCTGGGTGCATCTGATGGCCATCCTGCTGGTCGCCAGCCTGTACCTGTGGCCGGTTATGCGGGCGCGCGCGAAGGGGGTTTCCAGCGGATGAAACTGGTTCGACGCTACCTCTGGAATGCGGTGATGCTGCCATCACTGGCGGTGCTGGGTATCCTGCTGGCGCTGGATGGCCTGTTTGGCTTTATCGACGAACTGGGCAGTCTGCGCGCGGACTACCAGGTGATGCAGGCGCTGCAATATGTCGTCACCACCATGCCCGGTACGGCCCACGAATTTCTGCCGATGGCGGTTCTGCTGGGCACGCTGCTGGGCCTGGGGGTGCTGGCCAGCAGTGGTGAGTTGACCATTGTGCGCGGGGCGGGCCTGTCGCCCCGGCGGATCAGCTGGCTGGTGATACGACCGGCCATCCTGCTGCTGATGATCGGCATGCTGGTGGGTGAATACGTGGTGCCCTGGACCGAGCGCGTGGCAGAGAGCCGGCGCGCGATTGCCGAACGCGGCGAGGACATTACCTTCCGGTCACGGTCCGGTTTCTGGCACCGGGAAGGCAGTGAATTCATTCATATCAGCGCCGTGCAGTCGAACGTGCTGCACGGGGTGACCCGCTACCGGTTTGACGATGACCGGGCGCTGGCGGAAACCCAGTTTATTCGCCGTGGCGAATACCGCGATGGGCGCTGGCACACGCAGGATGTCGTGGGCACGCGCCTTTACGACGAGCGTACCGAGCCCTATGCCCGCGACGAGGATGTGTGGGAGTCGGAACTGACTCCGGACCTGCTGTCCATTATCGTCCTGGACCCGGACAGCCTGGCGCTGGTGAAAATCTGGGAATACGCCAGCTATTTGCGCCGCCAGGGTCTGGAGGCGGGTGAATATCTGCTGTCGTTCTGGCAGAAGCTGCTTATGCCGTTTGCCACCCTGGGCATGATCCTGATCGCCGTATCCTTCATCTTTGGCCCGCTGCGTGAAGTGAGCATGGGCCTGCGCCTGACCACCGGCATCATCGCTGGCATGGTGTTCCATTATGGCCAGCAATTCATTGGCCATGTCTCGTTGATCTTCAATATGCCGCCGTTGCTGGCGGCGCTGGTGCCAGCGGCGGTCTGCCTGTTCACCGGCATCTGGTTGCTGGGCCGGATCCGCTAGATGCCTGCACTGCGTGTCTTACTTGCGCGCTTTGGGCGGTTTCGGCAGCGTCAGGGTGCAGGTGCCGGACAACCGGTCGTGCAGTGTCTGGCGGGGTGGGAACAGGGCCAGCAGGTAACCGGCGCCCAGGATGATCCAGGTCAGCAGGCCCGCAGAAAATCGTAACAGGGTGTGTTTCAGACGCAGCGATTCGCCGCCCACAGCCTGCACCTGAATACGCCAGGCGCGCATCCCCAGGGTCTGCCCCCCGTGCAGCCAGAACCAGGCATAGAAGGCCCAGATCTCCAGCAGCAGTATCGGTAGCAGTATCCCTTGCAGGACCCATTGCGGCGGCCGCTCGATGCCGCCGCGGTCCTCCATCGGCAGGCCCAGTGTGTTGTACAGCGTGATCAGCAGCCCGGTAGTGATCATGACCAGGGCGATCAGCAGTAGCAGGTCATAGCCCAGTGCCGCGAAACGGCGCCACAACGGGGCGGGGGGTAGCGGTGTCATGGAACCTCACCGTTTGTCAAATGAGCCAAATGGGCGGGCAGTCTCCCGTGTTTTGCGCCGATTGACAATATGCGGCATGCTTGGGTCCACGTTCTGACTGTCAGGTCAACATGCTGAAGCGCTACCCCTTCGATCCGACAGCGTGAAGATTGCGCGGCCCCGTTGGCTGCGATAACAACAACCGAATACGGGACATGTTTGATGGATGTGCTGCAGCTTCTGGTCAGCGGCATCGCTAACGGCTGTATCTACGGTCTGCTGGCGTTGGGATTTGTGCTGATCTACAAGGCATCGGAAGCGGTCAACTTCGCCCAGGGCGACATGCTCATGCTCGGGGCGTTCCTCGGAATCACCTTTATCAACACCGGTTATGCGGACATGCCATTCCTGCTGGGGCTGGTGTGTGCGGCGCTGGTGCTCGGTGTGTTCGGCTACCTGCTGGAGCGCTTCGTCCTGCGCGGTATCTTCGGCCAGCCCCAGTTCGCCATGGTGATCCTGACCATCGCGCTCGGCTTCCTGATGCGTTTCTTCGCCGGTACCGTCTGGGGCCACAATCCGATGTCGCTGGAGACCCCCTTCACGGGGCAGGTCCTGCGATTCGGTGGCCTGATCATTCCGATGGTTGATGCGGTCATCATTGGCGCCACGGTGCTGCTGACCACGGTGTTGTACTTCTTCTTCGCCCGCACCCGGTTGGGCGTGGCCATGCAGGCCAGCAGCCAGAACCAGATGGCGGCCTACTACATGGGCATTCCGGTGAAGCGGGTCAACGCCATTGTCTGGGCGCTGGCCGGGGTGGTGGCCGCCATTGCCGGGGTGCTGTTCGCGGCCAAGGGGGCGGTTGAGCCCTCGGTGGGGCTGCTGTTCGGTATCAAGGCCTTCGCAGCGGCGGTGATCGGCGGGCTGGGCTCCTTGCCTGGTGCCCTGGTGGGCGGCCTCCTGGTGGGCATCGTCGAGCCCTTCGCCGGGCGTTATCTGCCCAGCGGCTTCGGGCAGGTGGCGCCTTATGTATTGATGCTGGCGGTGCTGATCTTGCGTCCGGGCGGTCTGTTCGCCCAGGTCAGCCAGAAGAAAGTTTAAGGCGGGGGCGCGATCAATGAGAGTGCAGTTCAAGAGCAGTTACGACGACGATATCAATCTGTTTCAGGATAATCGCCACCGCATTCAGTACGGCATTCTGGTGCTGTTGGTCCTGGCCGCTCCGTTTGTGCTGCCGGAGTATTTTGTCGGTGAGTTGACCCAGATCGCGATCTGGTCCCTGGCCGGTCTGGGGCTCATGCTGCTGATCGGCCATACCGGCCAGGTCAGCCTGGGGCATGCCGCCTTCATGGCCATCGGCGCCTTTGCCAACATTGCCCTGATGACCCGGGGCTGGCCGTTCATTCCGGCTTTGCTGGCCAGTGCTGTGATTACCGGCGTGGCCGGGGCCTTGCTGGCCCGCCCGTTACTGCGCATGACCGGTATCTACCTGGCCATCGCAACACTGGCGCTGAGCGTGATCATCGAAGACATCGCCATTATTGCCGAGCCGGTTACCGGCGGCGTAAGCGGGGTGTTCGCGCCGATCATCGAGCTGTTCGGCTACGAGATCGATCGTTACGGCACCCCCACGGCGTTCTACTACCTGTGCCTGGCGGTGCTGCTGCTGGTGACCCTGATGTACGCCAATCTGCTGCG
>ERZ869909.2404-NODE-2404-length-12480-cov-2.758849_pt1 | contig 12480 bp, 8 predicted proteins | sample MGYA00520892_ERZ869909 | MGnify/ENA primary metagenome ERZ869909 (study PRJEB32215, sample SAMEA104723947) | bioreactor metagenome | biome: bioreactor; feature: anaerobic bioreactor; material: water | place: China | collected 2015-03-12 ... | reverse complement strand
TGAGAGAGACATGAACTTGGATGACCGTTCCATCATCGACCGTATATCAGCCAGATCATTGATGTAGGACTGCGAGTCTTTCTGGTTTTTCTTCATTTCGTCTTATTACAGTTGATTTACCTGGTTGTTTTTGATGTACAAGCATAATTGAGATCAATCCGAATCAAAATGAGGTGCTATATCATCATTTGGAATCGATGTGATGTTCGTCCAGAATTCCGCCGTAATGATGACATTCACTTTGCCGGCTTTTGATTGAAAATCAAATATTATACACTACTGTGCATTCAAACAAGGTATCAACTTTGTAATTCAAAGTGAAATATGAATTACTTAATCTCTTCGAAAAGTTTATAGTGCGTTTCCGACATACCCAACTTCGTATACGTACGCTGAGCAATAGCATTATCTCGTTCAACATAAAGTCGAAATCCACACACAGCCGATTCACTTGAGGCTAATTCCTTGATGACCAGATACATCGACCGGTAGACACCTTTACGTCGGAATTCTGGACGAACATACACACTTTGAATCCACCAAAACACCCCATTGCGCCAATCGCTCCACTCGTAAGTAATCATAAGCGAGCCGATTATCTGTCCTTCAAATTCGGCCACCATATAAAATCCATATTCGGAATGGTTGAAAAGTCCGTGAACCCCAGATTCTATTTCGGTTCTTTTCAGGACCTTACCCTCAGTCTCAAGCGCCATCGCAATATTGAAATCTATTATATCATGCGCGTCTGATATAGTTGCTCTACGAATGTTCATATTATATTGATTATTTTACGTTTTTGGGATATACATTTGGATAGAGCCGCTCACCGCTCTCCTCTTTCTGCTCCCCGCTCTCCGCTCTCCGCTTTCTGCTCCCCGCTTCAACATTATCTCCATCACTTCATCTATTGGTAATGCCTGCTGTACACGTCCTCCCTCACCAGACATTGTTTCGGCCATAAACAATGAATTTAGGATCGCCTCTTCTGTAGCCTCCAACGCAGCCAGAAAAAGTGGAGTCATAGCATCATTGTCAAGTTCCAGTACAGTTCTTACTGGATCTCGATCATCCAAATTTCGTCTGACCCCTTCATGTGTAGAAAATGCGATCACATAATCACCACTTCCATTCGATGCAAATCCACCTACTTTTACAACACCCATAAAGGCGCGTTTTGCGAGTCGTTCCAGATTTCGAGAAGTAATTGGTGCGTCAGTTGCCACAATAATCATAATAGATCCATCCACATCAAAATCATATCCATCCTCACCCCGCACACTCTCCTGCGCCCGCATCCCCACACCTTCCCGTACACCACTCCCCATGGATCGATGCGCCACCAAAGCTTCCATTCCGGAATCCTTACCCGACGAGACCCGATAATGATTCCCCAATTCTTCCCCAACAGGGACACCATCCACAGTCAGAACACCTCCAAAATTTGATTGGACAAGCACCCCAACCGTATAACCACCTCTGTTTTCAGGTAAAGTACGTGAAGAAGTACCAATCCCTCCTTTGAATCCGAGCGCCCTGGTACCCGTACCTGCACCAACATTCCCTTCCACCACCGGACCCGCACTCGCATTTTCAATGGCGGCATACACGTCCTCCGACCCCAGCACCCTGGCTCGGATCGTGTTCAACCATCCATCATTTGTCTCTCCAACTACCGGATTCACCGAACGAACCTGCTCATTACCGGGTAATCCGAGCACATAATCGGCCAGACCATGAGCAACTTGAAAAATACTCAACGTATTGGTCAAGGCGATCGGTGTTTCAATTTCTCCAAGCTCCTGTACTTGTGTAAATCCAAGTGCTTTGCCAAAACCATTTCCCACATAAACCGCCGCTGGTACCCTCTCCCTGAACGGATTTCCATCGTGTGGCATAATGACCGTAACACCGGTCCGAATGGAATCGCCTTCGATGCGTGTGTGGTGTCCAATTTTTACACCAACTACATCAGTAATGGCGTTCAATGGACCCGGTTGCATGATTCCGGGTGTAATGCCAAGATCCCGAATACGTGATCTTTTGGAGATCAATATTGTATCTCGTTCAAGGGTATTAATTTTGGATTCAGTAACCCCATCCTCATATCCATCCGGTGATGTAAGTCCGTAGTAAAGTTGAAACTGTGCCCCCCCAACTTCATACACATCGTGGTGATGTTCGAACTGTGACTCCCCATTCTCATACCCATCCATCGTTGAAAATCCATGGTAAAGTTGGTGCTGTGGCCCGCCTACTTCATATGATTTATTCTGGTTTTGTGCTATACCACTGGCCTGAATTCTATCCTGAGTTTCTGCTCCGATGGCAATCAATCCAAGTAGCAGCGAACCTATTGTAATGAGTTTGTACATCATCTGTTGACTGTTCCTGTTTTAAACGAAATCCTAAAGTAGAAATTCCAATCGTAGGATTCTACCCCAGATTTATTACCAAATATTAATGGTCACCAGCTACTTTAGTTTCGTATTTTTATGCACTTATATTTCAAGTTCAATGATCACAATGACAAGTACCTCTGTGAAAGTAACCAAAAAGAAACATATTGGTCTTAGGATCATTAAGTACCTGTTCGTCACCATTATTTTGGTTATTGTCCTGTTCTTGGGACTTCTTTTATCACTTCGAACTGTTAACCCTCCATTTACGAGTTTCACCGTCCGTGAGGATTGGTCAGCGCTTGAGAAGTCATCCTACAATCTGCGTGAATATTGGGTCAATTATGACAATATTCCTGATCATATGAAGTGGGCCGTAATCGCCGCCGAGGACCAACTATTTTGGACACATAAAGGTTTTGATGTCAAATCTATTCAAGAAGCATGGGACGATCATCAGGCTGGAAGAAGAACCCGCGGGGCAAGCACTATTTCGCAACAAGTATCAAAAAATCTGTTTCTTTCGGGGTCGCAATCTTTCACAAGAAAGGGTATTGAAGCTGGTATTACGATACTGATCGAGTTTTTTTGGTCCAAAGAACGAATTCTTGAGGTGTATCTTAACATTGCTGAGTTTGGTCCCGGGATTTTCGGGGTCGGAAAAGCTGCCGATACATATTGGAATATTGATCCTTCGAAAATCACACCAGATCAGGCGGCACGATTGGCTTCCGTATTGCCGAGCCCTAAGCGGATGCGCGTCGAACCTCCATCTCCATATGCATATCAGAGAAGTCGGTGGATTCTTCGGCAGATGCGCCAACTTACCGGAGTGTCGTTTGGTACCACTCAACCACTACCAGATTCTGCAAAATCCGCGCCTGATTCTGCGACTCTATTTTCAGATTCTGATCTATTTGATATCACCGACGACTTTGATGATCTGATTGATTTGCCCGATACCACCGGTGATCTGCCACGTATTGATCCTATTGAGTTAGATAATTCAAACGCAGATACACAAATCGATCCAATTGAGTCGGATAATTCAAACGCAGATACACAAATCGATCTTATCGAAGCGGATCATTCAAACGCAGATACACTTTTTGACATGTGATTTTTTGCAACCGTCGATTTAAGTGTCTAATTTCGCCAGACACCCACCTCATTGTAAACGTCAGTCAGATATAGAGTATGAGAACTTCAAAATTGCGTATCGTTTGGTTCATGATTTGGTTCATGACCGCATTTGCTTCCGTCACTGTAGCACAGGAATTTACCAGAAATTTACCGTTGGACCGAACTACGGTCACCGAGTCTACCGTTACCGTTAAGGGTCAACGCATTCCCTATTCTGCAACTACTGGAACGTTGCCAGTATATAATGCAGAGAACAAACCCGTAGCATCTCTGTTTTTTGTGTATTACCAACGAACCGATGTCCGTGATAAGTCCACACGACCCATCGTTTTTTCTTTCAATGGTGGACCCGGATCAGCATCGGTATGGATGCACATTGGTTATACCGGTCCGCGTTTTCTGAATATCGATGCAGAAGGAAATCCAGTTCAGCCATACGGCGTTGTTGAAAATCCTCATTCTATTCTGGATGTGGCCGATATCGTCTACATCGACCCTGTGAATACCGGATTCTCCAGACTTTTGAGTGAGGATGCCAAACGTACCGATTTTTTCGGTGTAAATGCCGATATACGGTATCTCGCCGACTGGATCAATACGTTCGTAAATCGATACAACCGCTGGACATCTCCTAAGTTCCTGAAGGGGGAAAGTTATGGTACTACCAGAGTGGCCGGACTTGCCCGACAATTACAAAATTCACATTGGATGTTCTTTAATGGCGTAATTTTGGTATCTCCAACCGGGCTTGGAATAGAGCGTGGGGGTCCGGTATCACGTGCAAATTATCTGCCATATTACGCCGCTACGGCCTGGTATCATAAAGTATTGAGCCCTGAGTTACAGCAACGCGAATTAGAGGATCTGCTTTCTGAGGTTGAAGACTACACCATCAACTCACTTTTGCCTGCCATGGCAATGGGTGGCTTCATTGATCCAGACCGCCGAGATAAAATTGCCTCCCAAATGGCCTACTACTCTGGTATGGATAAGAATGTAATTCTTCAGCACAATCTTGCGGTACCAACATCCTTTTTCTGGAAAGAACTACTGCGCGACCAGAGTCTGACTGTAGGTCGCTTAGACTCCAGATATCGCGGGATCGATCGTCAGGATGCGGGCGACCGGTACGATCATGATCCGGCATTGACGGCCTGGAACCATGCGTTCGCTCCCGCCATCAACTATTACTTACGCGAAGTTCTTGGTTATAAAACAGACCTGCAGTACAACCTATTTGGACCAGTACATCCGTGGGATCGCACCGGAGATACTACCGGTGAGGATTTAAGATCGGCTATGGCTCAGAATCCCTTTTTGCATACCATGATTCAGGCTGGATATTTTGATGGCGGAACTGATTATTTCAATGCCAAATACACAATGTGGCATATGGATCCAAGTGGTAAACTAAAAGACCGTATGCGATTTGAAGGGTACCACAGTGGTCATATGATGTACTTGCGTCAAGAAGATTTAGCCACTTCAAATGAACACATTCGCGAGTTTATCCGCCAGTCGATACCACCTCCGGGGACACCGGCAAAATATTGATTTCACAATCTAAACTGAGCTTGGTTGGCCGTTATTGGTATCTTCAACAGATCATCGAACAAATTTTACATCACTCGGTAGTAAACAAACCAAAGTACGCTGTAAAGATATATCGTGTGCCCCAGTACAGATGGCCATAGTGAGGCACTTTTAAACCGGATAATACCGAAACTCCAGTACACTATTAACATACTTGGAATCCATAGAGCTAGTACATCAGCACCGAATCCGTCGTACACTATTTGAGCAATGAATGTATGGAACCCGGCCTGTAGGAATGCAGCGTTACTACCCGATACTTTGTCAGAAATTGAACGCTGTATGTAGCCTCGATATAGTATCTCCATAGCCAATGGAAGTACCACAATCGGCGGTAATATCAAAATCCAGAATTTTGTGTCCGTATGAAGGTCCGACGGGACCACACCCAGTTGCCAATCCAAGTTTCTGCCTATTTGTACGAGCCATCTCGCATCGCTGAGACCGAGTATAAACCATGCCAATGTGATCACTAATACGGCCGTTGTTACCCCAACAATTGGCCCGACCAGCCACCAGGACCAATGCACAGGCAATCTGATCCCGATCTCTTTTCTGCCTTCTTTTGAGCTGAAAACCAGCGGATAAATCCAAATCAGCAACATTGAACCCATCACCCAATCAGTGTCTATCCATCCTGATATAGCAAATATGATATGCAGAGCAAACAGACCCGTTACGACTTGTAACGGATTTGAAACAAATTTCTGGATGTAGTCTCTGTAAAAGTTCATCTTATTTTATCTCAAAGATTACATGAAAATGCACCTTGAGTTCCACCCTGCTGGGGTTTGATCAAAACGACCGAGCTGTGAGGGGGTACAAAAATTCCTTGTCCACCGACTGTGAGGGTGTGCATTCGTTGATCAGCACCATTGCTTAAAACCGGGTGTATCTTATATTCCGAAAGGTCGGCACGATATTCAAATTCCGTATTCTTTGCATTGAATATGACCAGAATGCCATCCAGATCCGGGTCCAGATCATTTCCGGCACATGACCCATCTGAAATACTCATCACTATGATTCCAGGCTCTTGTTCACTTCCGGAATTGTGAAATACCACACGTTTATGAACATCTTCTGCAGTTGCAAGCCGAAACAGCCGTGAACTATATCTTATGCGAAGCTGATCCATGAATACTTCATGAGCCCAACTCATGTGTTCTATTTCGACATTGATCTCAGGATTGGTCAAATGTCGCCGTTGTTCGTCCCACAAACGGCGATTATCCCATGCTGGTGGAAGACCTTTCCCCCAATTATGGGTACCCATTGAGAAATCAACCCGATTAAACCAGTCACCACTATCGTAGCTGTTACGATCCATCGACTTTGATCTCAATATGTCGGTTCCCATCTGATGAAATGGAATTCCCTGACTGTAATTGATGATGGCCTGACTCAGGGTGTGAACATATACCCGGTCCCAGATTGTCATATCCATTGGGAGTTTTGGCTGGGTATTGTCCCACAAGGTTTCGTTATCGTGTTTATCAATATAGTTTACGTTTTCTTGAGGCAGTAACGTGTATCCGATTCCCTCATTACCGCCTATCACACGATTCCCGAATCGGTTTACAAAGGGATATGTTTTCAAGTTTCCTGCCAGACCGACCCGGATTCTATCCGTGTAATCCAGAAGTCGTGCTCGTTGATCATCAGCTGATAATTCCACATCTTCGTTCGGGAACAGGAATTGTCCGCTTGTGAATCCTTGGTTTCTGCCCCAATCGGCAAACATTCCACCCCGAATTGCATCTCTGTTTCTATCATTAAAATTCCCAATTCCGGTTCCGGCCGTGTTAAATTGAGTTGCGTTAACAAAGATTCTATCATCGGCCACCTCACCGAAATTCCATCCTTCTCCATAGAGATAAATGTTTTTCCCATCTACTCCATCACGTTCAGGAGTCAATTGTGCCAAGGCTTTCAATATATTCTCCATTACATATACCGGATGATGTCCCATGAGGTCGAATCGGAATGAATCGATTTTATACGCTCTGGCCCAAAGAACAATAGAATCGATCATAAGTTTTTCCATCATGCGAAACTCAGCTGCTGTATTTTGACAGCACGTGGAGGTCTCAACATTTCCGGATACCGGTTCTCTGCGCATATAGTACCCCGGAACAAGACGATCGAGTATAGAACGTTGGGCAAGTCCGGCGGCTGATGTGTGGTTGTAGACGACATCCACAACGGTGAGTAAACCGATCTCATGGAGAGATTTGACCATTTCGCGAAGTTCGAGTATGCGAGTGACCCCTTCAGGATTTGTTGAATAACTACCTTCGGGTGCATTGAAATGATATGGATCATATCCCCAGTTGAATCCATCATAGCTCGCCAGTCCATCTGACCTGTTCTGAGATTCATGATGACCTATTCTGAGGTAGGGTTGCTGAATAGCTTCGGTGGCCGGATTCTGGGCAGCAAGTTGCTCGAAGACATCACGGATTGGCTGTTGTCCATATGTTGCACAATCTTCATCAAACCTCGGGTGATCTATGACTTCACAAATCCTATCGAAGGGATCATGCAGATCGATGCGTCGATTCACATCCTCCTGAATGGTCGTGATGTCGTTCACGGGAAGCAAGTGTAGGTGCGTGAGTCCCGCATCCGACAATCTTTGCAAATGAGCCATTCCACCACTCAGATTTTTGCCATGTTTGCCATTGTGCGTAAATGCCATGTAGGTACCTCGATGTGCTTCTGGTACCGAAAAATCCCATATGCTGAAGTCTCTAAGATGCGCCTCGTACAACGAAATATCGGTGGCATTGGGTAGCGTTTTGATCATGTCATCCCATCCAGCCGGTTTGAGGTCATCATCAGTCAAATTCACAAATTGTGAATATTCTGAGTTTGTCGACAGACTGACAGAATAGGGATCTGTTACTTCATATTCATGGATTCTGTTGTCCGCATGATGATAGACACGTACAATAAACCGGTAATAGAACCGATCAAAGTGTGGATCTATTTTAAATTCGAATACGCCGTTGGTGCGTGGGTCTACCACTGGATCCTGGATGCCAACAGGTCGTTTATTCTCATCGAACAACCTCAAACGGATGTGTTGTGCAGTTGGCGCCCACACTTTCACCGATATTTCGTTGTCACTGTATATGGGTCCAAGTTCGCCATCATAAGTAAACAGGGCATCGATTACCCCGGGGGTTTGTAAATGGGTGATCTGCAATAAACGTCCATCATCATCGTAGGCTGCTGCGAGGACTTGTGATCTAAGAATTTCTCTGACTTGATCGCGTCCTGCCATGAGAATGAGTTGTGGCCAGTGACGTATGTGCCTGAACACATCTCGTGTATCTGTCCAGGCTTGATCTTCTGATTGCACCAACACCAGTTCCTGTCCACCCATGATACGATCACCTTGAAGTCGTAATTGTGCGTCGGGACTGTAATGTAACTTGAAAATACTTGCACCTTCGGGATACTCCCATAGCATTCGGTTGATGTCGACCCAATGCACTCTTGCACCATCAATCCGTATTTCCAATGGAGATTTAAGACGGATTTGAGTAACCGTTTCAAGGGTATCTTTTGCTGATAGAGGGTGGTGGATGGGTTGTAACACCATGGCCATGTAGACCAACATGACACTTCGAAACGTGTATCGTGACAACATGAGGATTCCCTGTAAGTAAGTATGGTTCAGTCAAGGGCTCGGTCAGAGCATGCTGATAGTATACTTACAATAGGTCAATCCCGCAAGGAAAAGCGTAGCATGTTGGCGTTTGACAGGTGATGAGTGACGAGTGATGAGTGACGAGTGGCAGGTGGCAGGTGGCAGGTGGCAGGTGACAGGTGACAGGTGACAGGTGACAGGTGACAGGTGACAGGTGACAGGTGACAGGTGACAGGTGACAGGTGACAGGTGAGTTTCGTCAATACAAACTTAGTTGTCAATGACATATTCTCGGATCAGTATCCAATCTTCGAATGCGGACTCATCTCCATTTGCGGCATTTCCGGCCAGATGAAAATAGATGGAAGATCTGATATCAGATGGAGCTTTCCAGGTGAAAGTCCACTTTTTTGTGTCGCCATCGGGGCGAATGTTTCGAATGGCATGTTGCAGGTATTGAACTTCATCACTGCTCATAGGGGTAAGTCCTACTTCTGCATTCAGCAAGAAAGTACCGGCTTGAATTCCGTCTTCAAAGCGCGAAGTTAGCTGAAATCCAGCGGCTCCGAGTTCAGGTCGTCGAATCTCGACGGTAAGTTCATACTCGTTCGATGGTACTATAGTCTGTGGTAGTCCGACAAGCCTCAGTAATCCGTCTTCCATATTCAAATCGTAGTCGAAGTGACAAGAATGGCAAGTCTGTTCACCAAAACCACCTGTAAATGCCCCGGCAAGATGCTCCGGAAATACCACCCATCCATGATACTCGTGTTTCCCAATAAACTGTTCTGATTGAATCGGATGAGTATCGGTAGCTGCAGATTGAATTTCCGAGCGGATCAATAAAAGATTTGGCGATTCTGAATCTGAAAACAGTAGCTCATTGTATTGAGTACTACCTAAAAAAAGGATCCCCACCAGATATACCGGCAGGAATCCTCCGATCAACAAAAATCTTTTTTTAATGATCACCGTAGTGTAGCTCTACCAATGTAGTTGGTGTCTGTTCCGAACCAGAATGATTTTGTTGCTTCATCGTATACCATGTGACGGACAGTACCACCTCCGCTTGGGATTTCCTGGGATGAGAAAAATGTTTCGGTTGCCGGATCAAATCCAACAAATCGATTGGGCTGTATTCCACTTGCCACCATCCATAACCTCCCCAAATGGTCTTTGGCCATGGCATATGGACGAGCATCTCGTCCTTCTGGCATCTCCCACTCTTTAATTGAACCATCGGCCGGGTTGTACACTCCGATGTAGCCACGGGCATAATCACCATACCAAACTCGTCCGTCGTTGGTCACTTCCAATCGCCTTGGACGGGTTTCTTCTCTGGGAAGATCGATTTCCGTCTTCTGCATCGTGACAGGATCTACAGTTGCAAGACGGTTGGTTCCGAAAAGTACATACCATGGACGTTCCATATCTGGAGCCATTACCACACCGTAGGGTCGTGAACGTGGTCGTTCGACGGGCATGATGGTCGGTTGACCTGTAGTGACATTGAAAAATCCTATGCTGTTTGCACCCTGACTACTGAACCAAATGTTTCCGTCTTTATTGAACACCAGCGTATGTGGATCACGAGCACTGTTGTCGTCCGGCATCATGAATTTTGTGATTTCACCGGTTGATGGATCCAGTTTACCGATATGGTTGGCCAGATTTCCAGCATACCAAGGTGTGCCATCCGAGGCAACGATCACATTATGTGGACCAGCCCCATCTTCGAGATCCATTCTTTTGAATTCAGCTGACTCAATGTCGAAATGCCCAACATAGTGCAAACGTTGTCCCACAAAGTAAATATTCCCATCTGGAGCAACATAAGGGTCACGTGGACGACCCTCCCAGGGTACAAGCCACTCAGTGATGTGAAGTTGGCCGATTCCTGTGGCCGATTCCAATTTCTTTGGTTTCTCGACAGTTTGTGCCTCTGCAGTGATTATAAAAACCATCAGCAATGCCGAAACAGATAATAACATTTTTTTCATTACAACACCTTTATTTGGGGGATTTACGGTTAACGCTTGTATGGATAATAGGCAACGGTATTTGTCTAAATATAATTTAATCAACGTAATTTCTCGCATGGTCTTGCGTAAGAAGTTTTTAAAAAGTGTAATGCGTATGTGAGTTCGACGATGGTTTTCAGGCCGTTTTTTCGTAAGTTCGGAGCATGTCAGAAACCTATCGTGCTTTAACCCGAAAATATCGTCCGCGGTCATTTGATGATGTTGTCTCACAAGAGCATATCATCAATACATTGCGTAACGCCATTGAACAGAACCGCATCTCCCACGCGTATCTGTTCTGTGGACCACGTGGGGTGGGTAAGACTACTATGGCACGGGTCGTTGCCAGGTTGATCAATGATGTCAGCTTGGATATTGACGGCGAAGAATTAGGCAGAACACTCGATATCATTGAAATTGACGCCGCATCAAATAGTGGTGTTGATGATGTTCGAGGTCTAAGAGAGGGTGTGCGTGTTCCGCCTCAGGTTGGAAAGTACAAAGTGTACATCATCGATGAGGTCCACATGCTCTCCAAACCGGCATTCAATGCGTTGTTAAAAACGCTGGAAGAACCACCGGAGCATGTAAAATTTATTTTTGCGACGACCGAACCTCACAAAGTACTTCCCACGGTGATGTCCCGCGTACAGCGTTTCGATTTTCGTCGAATCAAAGTTGGTGAGATTGTTGATCGACTCCGATACATATGTGAACAGGAGAAGATCAAGATCGATGATGCTTCATTGCATCTTATTGGCCGAAAAGCGGATGGGGCTTTACGTGATGCGTTGAGCATATTGGATCAGGTTATTGCGTTTTGTGGCGATGATATAAAATACGATGCCGTACTGCATGCGTTAAATGCTATCAACAATGACCGATTATTCGAACTGATGGAATGTGCAGTACACAAAGATGCCGCCAGTGCCATGCGTATTGTACATGATTTGTTGTTACAGGGACATGATATTCAGGAGTTTCTTGTCGCGCTTACTGAACATCTCAGAAACATGTATTTTTCTCGGTTCACATCGACCGAGGGAACATTATTGGAGGTTCCGGAAGAGGAAAAAGATCGGCTTCGATCGTCAACAACTCCATTTACTGAGCAGGATTTGCTGAGGATGCTACATTTGACCAGCGAGGCGCAGGTTAAGATCAGGGATTCTCAACAACCCAGGGTGCTATTGGAAATCACGATCCTTAAGCTGGTCACGATGGACCGCTCTGAGGGACTCTCTACTTTACTCGCTGAACTCCGCGAGCTTAAAAAAAAAACTGATGTAACCGGATCCGTCGCGCCAGATAACACCAAGTCGGAGTCAAGAACTTCACATAATGTGAACAAAACCGTAAAAGGTGAAGAGCCACAACCAACGGTACTTGAAGATGTAAAACCTAAACTGGATAGCCTGTTTGGGGCGCCGGCAATTAAAAAAAGTAACGGGGCAAAAACAACCGCACATACCGTATCTAGTTCCGCAGCAAAAGCCAAAGTTTCAGTTCACCCTAAAGGTGATACCATTTCCACCCAGAGCGATATCATCCCTTCTCAAGGTAATTCCATCCCCTCACAAGGTAATTCCATCCCCTCTCTGGGTAATTCCACCCCCTCTCTGAACAACACCAACACCTCTCAGGGTAACTCCATCCTTTCTAAGGA
>ERZ869909.2403-NODE-2403-length-12483-cov-3.975415_pt1 | contig 12483 bp, 14 predicted proteins | sample MGYA00520892_ERZ869909 | MGnify/ENA primary metagenome ERZ869909 (study PRJEB32215, sample SAMEA104723947) | bioreactor metagenome | biome: bioreactor; feature: anaerobic bioreactor; material: water | place: China | collected 2015-03-12 ... | reverse complement strand
GCGCGAAGCCGAAGCGCATCACGTCCGGCTCCCGGAAATCCCCGATGACGCCTTCAGCAATCATCGCCTGCACAACCGCGTAGCCGTCCTCATGGACGAGGCTGACATGGCCAGCGCGCTGCGCTGAAGGCGGCGAGATCGTCTCAAGGCCGAGCGGCGCGATGGCCGCCAGAAAGGTGTCGCCCAGCGCGCGGGCCTTTGCTTCCACCTTGGCCATGTCCGCGCCCTCAAAGGCACTCAGCGCCCCGTGGAGCGCGCTCATGGAGAGGATGGCGGGCGTACCTGCAGCAAAGCGCGAAACGCCTGTGGCGGGCTTGTAGCCATCCTTGAAGGCAAAGGGCGTGGCATGCCCCATCCAGCCCGATAGCGGCTGGGCAAAGCCCTCCACCACATCGCGGTGGCAGTAAATGAAAGCGGGCGCGCCCGGCCCCCCATTGAGATATTTATAGCCGCAGCCCACCGCGTATTTCGCGCCATCGCGTTCCAACTTTAGGTCGATCAGCCCCGCCGCGTGCGACAGATCCCAGATGATCGTCTTGCCGAGCCGGGCGGCCTCGCGCTCCTCCGCCGCGATATCGACCTTGGCGGCTGTCTTGTAATGCACAGCGCTCCTGACCAGCACGTCGTGTCCGTCCGGCAGGCCCGCAACGCCCGCACCCGGCTCGATCAGGGTGAAGGGTGTGCCCGACAGGCGTGCCAGCCCCTCCATCACATAGCCATCGGTCGGGAAGTCCCCGCGCTCCACCGCCACGCCGCGTGCTCCGCCCATGACGAGACCGGCTGCCAGCTTGAAGAGATTGACCGAGACAGAGTCGCCCGCGATCACGCTTGTCTCATCGACGCCGATGAGGCGGGCAATGCGTGCGCCGGTGCGAAGCGGCAGCCCCATCCAGTCAGCGCTGTTCCACGAGGCGATGAGGTCATGGCCCCACTCTGCTTGCGCCGCTTTTGTCAGCGCGTCGAGCGCCGGACGCGGGGGCGGGCCCAGCGAATTGCCATCGAGATAGATCACGCCCTGCGGCAGATCGAACAGCCTGGCCGTATCGGCAAACGGGTCATTCCCGTCCAGCGCGCGCGCATCATCCAGTTGCATCAGCTTAAATCTCGCAAGATCGCCCTCACCGGCGCAGCATCCACCCCGGCGAGCTTCAACGGCAGGGCTATCAGCTCGTAGCGTCCCTCGGCGACATCATCCAGCACCAACCCTTCAAGAATGCGCATGTCATGCGCGGCCACGCGCTTGTGCGCATCCATGGTCTTGGAGGTTTCGGGATCGACCGAGGGTGTATCCACCCCGATCAGCGCCACGCCGCGCGAGGAGAGATAATCGATGGCATCAGGCGAGATGGCCGTGAACTCGCTCTCCCATTCATCGCGCGGTGCCTGCCGCCAGGTGCGGATCAGGACGCGCGCAGGCACATCGTCGCCACACACCGCATCCAGCCGCGCGGCCAACATGTCCGCGCTCACCTGCCTGCCCGCCTCAAGGCAATGAACCACCACGCACGGGCCGATGAACACGTCAAGCGCCATCGCAGCCGCATCCTCGCCCTTCGCATCATAGTGCAGCGGGGCATCGGCATGCGCGCCGGTATGGGTGGAGATGGTCAGCTTCGAGACATTGACCGGCGAGCCCTGCCCCATGTCCCAGGTCCGCTCGAACTGAACCGGCGTATCGCCCGGCCAGACCGGCAGGCCGGGACGGATGGCAGGGGAGATGTCGATGATGCGGGTCATGAAAGCTCACCATATGTGAACTCCCGGCCGAACGTCAGTGAGAGCCGGGATCTCGGGCAGGAGAAGCGGGACCAGACCCCGGATACCGCTGCGCGGTTCCGGGGTTTCAGGGCAAGGCCATGATAGCAGCCTATAACGGCCCCCGCGCCATGATGCCGCCATCGATGACAAGGCACTGGCCGGTCATGTAGCTGGAGGCGTCGCTGGCGAGGAAATGGATGGCCGAGGCCATGTCTTCAGGCTGGCCGACACGCTGGAGCGAGAAATTGCGCTTCATCATGTCATCAAGGCCGGGATTGGAGGTCAGGGCGCTGGCAAGCTTGGTCTCGGTGAGGCCCGGGCAGAGCGCGTTGACGCGCACCTTGTGACCGCCTGCTTCCTGCGCCAGCACCTGCGTCATCGAGATCACCGAGGCCTTGGTGATGGAATACACCCCCTGAAAGAAGCCGGGGCGCAGACCATTGACCGAAGCGACATTGACGATCGAGCCGCCGCCCGTCTCCTTCATCATGTGGATCGCACCGGTCGAGAGGAAGAACGGCCCCTTCACATTGACGTCGAACGTCTTGTCGAACGCGTCTTCGGGCGTGTCTTCGACGGGTCCGAAATAAGGGCTGGTCGCGCCATTATTGACCAGAATATCGAGCCGGCCCTCTTCCTTGCGGATGGCTTCCAGCGCCGCGTCACGGTCCTGCGCGCTGCCCAGATGCAGCGTCATGGCGCGCGCCTTGCCGCCTGCCTCGCGGATTTCAGAGGCCACGCGCTCGCAGTCTTCAATCTTGCGGCTGGCCGCGATCACGATGGCGCCATTGCGCGCCAGACGCTTGGCCGCCGCCTCGCCAATACCCCGGCTGGCACCCGCAATCAGCGCCACCTTGCCGTCCACGCGCAAATCCGTCTCGGTCATGTTCCGGTCCCCTTATGATTATGAAAATGCCTGCCACCGCCCGTTCGGAGACGCGCGGCGGCAGGAAACATTGGCGGCTCTACTAGTCAGCAGCCAGAAGCGCGTCGTAGTCGAGCTCCGAAGACGGGATTTCCCCGCCCGGCCCCTGCAGATAGTGGCGCATCCAGCCCATCAGGCGGTGGGCATAGTCAAACTGCGCCGCCGCATTGCGCAGGCCATGGCCCTCGCCCGGATAGGTGACCAGACGCACCGGCGCCTCGCCCGCCAGCTTGAGATAACGGTAGAGGATATAGCCCTGCGACGGGGCCACGCGCGTATCAACCTCGCCATGCATGACCAGGGTCGGCGTGGTCGAGCCGTGCGCATGCATGATCGGGGAATGCTCGAAATACCACTCCCAGTTCTCCCACGGATAATGGATGAAGTGGACATCGACCATTTCGACCGGGATGTCGGTATTGCCCATGAAGGAAACGAGATCGGTCAGCGCCACGAACGGAACCGAAGCGGCGAAATGCTCGCTGGCGACGGTTGCGCCCCAGGCGGACGCAAACCCGCCATAGGAGCCGCCGGTAATGCCGACGCGCGCCGGATCGATCACGCCCTGATTGGCGAGATAGCCGACGCCGTCAACAATATCCTCGAACTCCTCGCCGGGAGGGTTGAGGTGATCAAGCTCGATAAAGGCAAAGCCGCGCCCGGTGGAGCCGCGATAATTGGGATAGAAGACGGCGAAGCCTTCGCCCGCCCCGATCTGGCCGGGCCGTGAATAGCCGGTCAGCCAGCCATTATGGTCGTGCGCTTCCGGCCCGCCATGAACGACCGCGATCATCGGCCAGCCATTTTCAGGGGTCTCGCCTCGCGGGGTGATGAGCACGCCTTCCACCTCGACGCCGTCACGCGCCGTCCAGCGCACCACGCGCTGCTCGCCGAGTGTGCGGTTTGCCAGCCACGGGTTGAGATCGGCCCAGCGCGCCGGGGCTTCACCCGGGCGGGCCACATACACGTCACGCGGATGGGAGGGGCTATCGGCCACGAAGGCGATTTGCCCGCTATCACCATCAAGGCTGAGCGAGTGGGCGACATAGCCGCCATGAGCTTCGCGTGACACTTCCTCGCCTTCGGGCGTGTACACAACCCAGGCACTGTCCTGACGCACATGGGCCAGGGCGAGGATCTGCCCGTCATGCCATTCAAAGGTGCGGATATGCTGTTCGGCGTCAGGGGCGATCTGGATGTATTCGCCGCTCTGCACGTCCGCGACATGGATTGTGCCGGCCGTTGAGTCAGAGCGGTTGATCGCCGCCAGGAAGGCAAACTGCGATCCGTCCGGCGAGAAGCGGCCGGTATCGATCTTGCCCGGCGTTTCAACCGTGCTGATCACATCTCCGCTGTGTGTGTCCACGAATGACCAGCGCTGTTCCATCATGGAATCGTCCACTGATGGCGTAGGGGCGAGCGTCACCGCAAGGGTTGATCCGTCTGCGCTCAGCTGAATGGCCGACGCATGGCCGGCCAGAGCCAGCGGCTCGGCCGCGCGCTCATTATCGCCCAGCCCTGCCCGCCAGACGTAGGAAAATGGCTGGTTTTCCTCGTAGACATTCGCCCGGAAACCGCGCTCGCGCAGCGCGCTGGTGTCCGGCAGGTTCGGGTCGCGGCCAATGAAATAGACCCAGCGACCGTCCGCCGACAGAAGATAGCCCTGCACGCCCGTATCCGGGTGATAGAGGCGCTCCGGCGCTCCGCCCGACAACGCGACCCGGTAGAGCGCAGGGCGCTCATCGCCCTCGCGGCGCGCCAGAAAAGTGACGCTCTCGCCATCGGGATGCAGCGCTACAGCGCTGATCGTATTGTCTCCGGAAACCAGCGCGCGCAGTGCGCCGGGTGCATCGGCGGCATAAAGATGCAGGGACGGGGCGCCATCACTGTCGCCGGCGCGAATATCGCGCGGCACCGACACGGTGAAGGCAAGCTGTCCGGTGGCGGGGGCGATCAGCACCTGCCCCGCCTGACGCAGCTGGAACAGATCGTTGATGGAAACGCTTCTGGCCTCGGCCTGTTCCTGGGCCAGCGCTGGCGCCATAACAGCCGGTACAGCAATAAACGCGCTGGCGAGCATGGCCGCCGCCAGCCGGTGTCTGAGACGCAAAGTCATCGGGTTAGCCTCCCTGCAATCTTGTCGTTGCAGGAAAGCTAAAGCGGCAAAGCTCTTACGTCGAGCTTCAGGCCGCAGAAGGCATCAGGCAATAATGTCGGGATTGAGCTGATCTTCCAGCGCAAAGATCATGTCCTTGAGCATCAGCTTGCGGCGCTTCAGCCGGACCAGCTTGAGCTGGTCAACAACGCCGCAATCCTGTGCTGCGCGCACCTCTGCGTCCAGCGCGCGGTGTTCACGGCGCAGCTCGGCCAGCTTGGCAATCAGCGCATCTTCGTCCAGATCACCGAACATTCTCAGCCAGACACCTGTCATTGGTTGCAACCGGCCAGCCCGGCCGGGCAGGCTGTGATTGCAAATACTTGGATATGACCCACGCCCGTCCGGCATGGCCTCCGGAGCACGAGGCGCGGACATTACCCTTTTTCGAGCGCGGAGAAAACGGCTTCTTTGAAGCGCGCGGCGGGCGCGTTGACGCCTTTGTATGCGGCATATTGCTCCAGAGCCGCCAGCGCCCTCCCCGACCATCCCTGTGACGCGGCCAGCTCTGGTGCCTCAACGCGCTCCAGCATGGTCTGGGCGATGTGTTCTGCGGCCAGCTCTGCGCCGAGAACCGATTGACGCAAAGCCTGTGCAGCCTCTGCCGGGACCGGCGGACGCGGCGCCTTGAGCCCATCACGCACGCCGCGCAAGGGCCCGACCGCCAGCGCGTGCCAGTCACCGGCAATGCGCACCGCCTCAGCCAGCGAGGGAACCGGGTCACGCCCCCGCCCGGTGTTCCAGACAAGCCAGAAGGCAATATTCACATCCAGCCCCGCATCCTGCAGGGCTAGGGCCGCGCGCTTCACAGGCTCGTGCGCGTAGAGCGCTACGGAGAAATCCCACAAGTTTTGCCCGTGCGTGCCGTGCATCAGTTCTTGCCCTTGCGGGCTGCGCCGGGCCGCTTGCCCTCCTTGAGATCCTCGCCCCAGCGCCGGGTCGGTGTCCAGTCGAGCCCGAACAGGTCCAGCGCCCGGCCCACTGACTGGTCCACCATGTCATCAAGGGTTTCCGGCTTCGCGTAGAAGGCTGGCAGGGGCGGCATGATGATCGCGCCCATCTCGGTCAGCTGCGTCATGGTGCGCAGATGGCCCAGATGAAAAGGCGTCTCACGCACCATCAGCACCAGACGGCGGCGCTCTTTGAGCACCACATCGGCGGCACGGGTCAGCAGGCTGGACGTCACGCCGGTGGCGATCTCGCTCATCGTCCTGACAGAACAGGGCGCGATCAGCATGCCAAGCGTCTGGAAGGAACCTGAAGCGATCGGCGCGCCAATATCGGGAAACGCGTAGGTGTGGTCTGCCCGCGCTTTGATGTCGGCAGCCTTCAGGCCCATCTCATAGCCCAGCGTCATCTCGGCGGCCTTGCTGGCCACGACATGGGATTCCACGCCCAGATCACGCAAGGCTTCGAGCGCGCGCATGCCGTAGACAACACCGGACGCACCCGACAGCCCGACAATCATCCGCTGCGGCAAGGACTTGGGTTCAGACATGGGAAACCCTTCCGCAACACGGACAGTTTTCACCATTGCTAGAGGGGGGTGTTTGATGTTTCACTTGTCATCCTTGATCCAGCGAAGGAGGCTAAACATGCCAGCTGAAGCGCGTATCCGTGAGCTTGACCAACGTCACACGCAACTGGAAAATCGCATTGAGCAGGAGCTCAAACATGCTTCCGCAGATACGCTGCAACTCGCAGACCTCAAGAAACAGAAATTGCGCCTGAAAGAGGAAATTGAAAGCCTCCGGCGCCGACATTGACGCATTTTGCGGCAATTCACCACATGACCGAAGGGCGGACCATTCATGGTCCGCCCTTTTTCGTGATGCTGGCAGGGCCACCCGCTGGCATACCCGATTGAACGCAGAGGAAGCAGAGATGACCCACCGCACGGCCTCATGCAGTTGCGGGCAATTGCAGGTGCAGTGCGCGAGCGAGCCGGTACGCGTAGCCATCTGCCACTGCCTTGAGTGCCAGAAGCGCACCGGCAGCGTCTACGCCGTGCAGGCCCGCTTCCATCGCGAACACCTGACGCTAAGTGGCGAGACGCGCCAATGGAGCCGTCGGGGCGATAGCGGCCAGTCAACGCGCTTTCATTCCTGCCCGGTGTGTGCATCCACCGTCTTCTGGGAGCTCGCCGGTGCGCCGGATTTTATCGCTGTCGCCGCAGGCATGTTTGCTGATCCCGGCTTCCCGCCCCCCGTCCTGTCGGTATATGAAGAGCGCAAGCATTCATGGGTGTTCAACGCGGGCGCCCTGCCCATGGAGCATATGGACTGATGGCATCTCCTGCCCGCACCAATGGACCGGGCCGGGCTCGCATGCCTATCATGCCAGGCTCAGACACCAGAATTTGCCGGGATGCCCCGCCATGCTGAACCTATGCCGCGCATTTTGCCTGATCGCCCTCATGGCTCTGGCTGGCCACGCCCATGGCCAGCCCGCACCTGCCGGCCAGCAAGGCTCCAACCCCTGCCCTGACGCCAACGAGGCCATGGCCTCCGGCGACGCGGAGGCCGCTGTAGCGGCGCTGCGCGCATGCCTGTCAGCCCGGCTTCACCCCTGGCAGACCGAGGCCGAGCTGCGTGTGCGCCTGGGGGCAAGCCAGCTAGCGCTTGGCGAGAGCGAAGCTGCACTGTTCACCTATAATCAGGTGATCGCACTTCTGCGCGACAATGGCGGCAATACCGATATTCCCATCGTGCGGCGCAATCGCGCCGTCGCCCTGCTGCAGCTCGACCGCGCGCAGGAAGCACTGGAAGACCTGCTGATTGCGGAGCGCGGCATGCCGCAGGACGATTTCGTCCACATCCTTCTGGGCGGCACCTATATGGAGCTGGACCGCGGCACCGAAGCGATAGCCGCCTATGACAATGCGATACGTCTGGCCCCGGACTCGCCCGGCGGCTGGATCGGCCGCTCTGCCGCCTTTATCGAGCTGGAACTCATGGACCGGGCGGTGGAAGACGGACGCGAAGCGGTAGCGATTGCCCCCGATGACGGATCGGCGCTCAACGCACTGTGCTGGGCGCTGGTAAAGGCCGAACGGGCAAGCGAAGGCATGGACATATGCTATGCCGCCGTCGAGGCTGAACCGGACTCTGGCGCCATCATCCACTCCCTCGCCGCAGCCCTTGAGCAGATCGGTGAGGATGAGGAGGCCTATCCCCTGTTTGCCCGCGCTTACGAGCTGGAGCCGGACAACACCACGATTGCCGGCGATTATGCCCGCGTGAGCGCCGCACGCGGCGAGTAGCGCACCTCACCTATCCTGATACGGGGAGTACACCGCATGGCCGGTTCGGAACGCGTTGCCATCATTACCGGGGGAGCGACCGGCATTGGCGCTGCCTGCGCACGCCGGCTGGCCGACGAAGGCGTAAGGGTGGTTATCGCCGACACCGACAAGGCCTCCGGCGAGGCGCTCGCCAATGACCTTGCCGCAGCCAAGGGCCGCGCCCTGTTTGTGAGCTGTGACGTTTCCGACAAGCTGTCCGTCGCCAACCTGATGGCCGAGACCCTGTCGGCCTTCGGCCAGCTGGACATTCTCGTCAACAATGCCGCCATACTCGCCAGAGGAGACATACTCTCGCTGGAGCTGGCCGATTTCGACAAGGTTCTGGGTGTCAATCTGCGCGGCGCCTTCCTGGTGGCGCGCTCTGCTGCACGCCAGATGACCCGCCAGATCGACGAGGAGGACACGCGCGCCGAGGATGCCCGGCGCCGCTATGCGATCGTGAATATGAGTTCGATCAACGCGGTCGTCTCGATTGCCGACCAGCTTGCCTATTCCACATCAAAGGGCGCACTGAACCAGATGACCAAGGCCATGGCGCTGTCGCTGGCACCCTATGGCATCCGCGTGAACGCCATCGGCCCCGGTTCGGTCAATACCGACATGCTCAAATCGGTAAATGAGGACAAGGCGGCCATGGACATGGTGCTGTCGCGCACCCCGCTTGCCCGGATCGCCGATCCGGACGAGATAGCCTCGATCGCGTGGTTTCTGGCCTCGAAAGAGTCCAGCTATATCACCGGCACCTGCATCTATGCCGACGGGGGCCGCCTCGCGCTCAACTATGTAATGAAGCGCGAGGATTACGAGGACTAGGCTGCACCGGCAATCAGGTTTCGGGCGTGACGCATAGCGGATTTGGTTCCTGGCAAGGAGAGAGGTCCGCCGTGGAGCTTCCCTCCACAAGGACGGCTCGACGCTGTCAGGGGGAAAATCCGCCGCGCCTCGAAGAGGTATGGCGAAAATCGCCCACTATTACGTCGCAGTCCCTCGAAAGGGGCCTACCCTTCCGTCGGGCCTGCTCCTGACAGTGAACAATTTTCGCCCATATCGCGCTCCAAAACGGAACGCCGGTACAGCCTAATCCTCGTCGTCATCCTGAGGGGCGCTCTTGCCGAAGAGCTCGTCGAGCGTGGTCGGGCCTGTGGACGCGGGTGCCGTTTCCTCGGCGGGTTTCAGCACATCTTCCTCGACCTTCACCGTGCCGGCCTCTTCCATCTCCTTGCGGCGCTTGGACGCCTTGCGCACCTGCTCGTCGAGATCGATCTGGCTGCAAAGGCCCAGCGAAACCGGGTCGGTCGGCTTGATATTGGCCGAGTTCCAGTGCGTGCGCTCGCGCACGGCCTCGATCGTCGTCTTGGTCGTGCCAACCAGCTTGGAGATCTGGCCGTCGGTCAGTTCCGGGTGATTGCGCACCAGCCAGGCGATGGCGTCAGGACGGTTCTGACGGCGTGACAGCGGGGTATAGCGCGGACCCTTCTTGCGCGCGGTCTCCTGAAGCTCGGCGTATTTCGGGCGCGTCGCCTGCATCCGGTAGGCGGGATCGCTTTCAGCCTTGGCAATTTCTTCCGAGGTCAGCTGGCCACCCGCTATCGGGTCCGACCCGCGTACACCAGCGGCCACGTCACCATCGGCGATACCCTTCACCTCCAGACGGTGCAGACCGCAAAAATCAGCAATCTGCTCAAAGGACAGGCTGGTATTGTCGACGAGCCAGACGGCGGTCGCCTTGGGCATGAGAATGTCGGACATGGCAATAGGCTCCTTGTCGAGGGGGATGCGCCGGAGACAAAAGAAAACCCGGCGCGGTCCGCCGGGTTTCGGTCGATCCGACCCGCCAAGGCTGGTGTCGATAACACCTGATATCAATGACGGGATTTGACCCGCTTATAACGCGTGTGCGCCCGCCTTGAAAGAGGGTTTTCCTGACAGCTGCGCGCCTTATGGCACGAGCAATATCTTGCCCGCATGCGCCATGGAATCCATGCGCTCATGGGCCTTTGCCACCTCCGCCAGCGGATAGGTGGAATCAATGAGCGGGCGCACCTTGCCCGCCTCCACCCACGGCCAGACATGGGTGCGTACCGCCTGTGCCAGTGCGGCCTTCTCTTCATGGGAGCGCGCACGCAAGGTCGAGCCGGTGAGGGTCTGGCGTTTCAGCATCAGCCCCATCAGATCCACCTCCACCCGTGAACCTTTCAGGAAGGCGATCTGCACCAGCCGGCCAAAGCGGTTCAGCACGGCCAGATTCTTCGCCACATAATCCCCGCCCACCATGTCCAGGATCACGTCCGCGCCACCGGACACCTTCACGCCCTCCACCCAGTCGTCTTCGCGGTAGTTGAAGACATGGTCCGCGCCGAGCCTGCGGCAGGCCTCGCACTTGTCCGGCGTTCCCGCCGTCGCGATGACAACAGCACCATGGGCCTTGGCCATCTGGATTGCGGTGGTGCCTATGCCGCTCGAGCCGCCATGCACCAGAAAGCGCTCGCCGGGTTTGAGTGCGCCAGCCTCGAACACATTGGTCCACACGGTGAAGACGGTTTCCGGCAGGCCCGCCGCCGCGACGGAATCAACGCCTTCAGGCACGGGCAGGACGGAGCCAGCGGGCGCACGCGCTATGTCGGCATAGCCGCCACCGGCCACCAGAGCGCACACCTGCTGGCCAATATCAAACCCGTTCACCCCCTCACCCAGCGCCAGCACCGCACCGGACACTTCCAGCCCCAGCCCTTTCGGTGCGCCCGGCGGTGGCGGGTAGAAACCCATCCGCTCGATGACGTCGGGCCGGTTCACGCCCGCAGCCACCACACGGATCAGGATTTCACCGCGTGCCGGCGGATCCAGCGTGATCTCCTCCACGCTCAAGGCCTGCGGCCCTCCGGGCTGCGGCGCGGTAACGATGCGGGTCGTGAAAGCTTCATTCATGGCCGATTATCCGTATCCGCACACAAACGGGGGCGCATGCTGTCCCGGTTTGCGCTATTGTGCCGTCCATAGTGACGGTAAGACGCTGCGTTGTGCAGCCCCGGACGACAGGGAGGTGATCGCCCATGTTTGACGAAGAACTGCCACGTGCCAAGCGCCCGGCCATTACACCCGGCGAAGATATTTCAGCCCTCTCGGTTGCCGATCTGCACGCGCGCATCGAGACGCTGAAAAGCGAGATCACCCGCGCTGAAGCCATGATTGGCCACAAGCAGGACAAGCTGGGGGCCGCCGAAGCCTTCTTCAAAAAGGCCTGATTATTTCGGCAACTGGCCCCGGCCTTGCTAGTATCGGGGACAAGCAGGCATGCTGCGTCCCGATATGGGCAAGGCATAAGCTGCACAGATTAACGCCGCGCCGGGTATGGGCGGGGCATATGCGTGAGGGATGACGGCGTAATGGAAACGGAAACCGGCAAGTCCGGCGCGAACGGCGCGGCGAGCGAAGCGGCCATCCGGGTGGCCGATTTCGCGGCCTCCGAGCATTTCAGCCGCCTGTTCCGCGAGGGCATGGACCTTGTCGAGGAAACCGCCAGCTATCTGGACGGTCCGGGCCGGGATGACGCCAAGCGGCTGGGCCGCGCGGGCGCGCTGGCCTATGCGGCTGAATCCATGACGCTGACGACCCAGCTCATGCATCAGGATCCGACCAATCCGATGAGCTCGGACCAGTTCACCCAGCAACTGGTGCAGATGTCCGGCGTCGAGCAGTCGATCCAGACCAACCGCTATATGGAGCTACTGCTAACCTCGAACGCGATCCAGAATGCCGGACAGGCAGTCTCGCTGCTCGGCAAGGAGGTTACGGGCTCCGGCACCGGCGCGCTGCTGCAGGGTGGCGCGGCAAGCTGGAACTTCGCCACGGCCGCCGACGCGCCGGACACGATGCTCCAGGTCATCAATTCAGATGGCGCGACCGTCTACACCACCCGGATGGACGCCGCCAAGGGCGACCACAAGTTCGAGTGGGACGGCAAGGACAGCAATGGCAACCCGCTGGCCGACGGCACTTACTTCCTGAAGGTTACGGCCAATGCGGCCAATGGCGCCCCTGTGGCAGTCGATACGCGCACGACCGGCATCGTCACCGCCATCGACATGACTTCGACTGATCCACTCCTGACCATTAACGGAGCGCAAATCCGTTATTCCCAGATCACCGCGGTAAAGCAGCCGGAAACTGCCTCGTGACAATCCGATCCGTCCCGCAATGACACGCCTAAGCCTTTGATTTTGGGCAAATTTTACCAAGGCACTTAGCCGTTTTTTAAAAGGCGTCCGTCTATGCTCTCACCACGCGATGAGTACGGAGAACAAAGTTCGATGAGTGAGCACCAGACCGCGAAGGTCAACTACG
>ERZ869909.2402-NODE-2402-length-12489-cov-4.415243_pt1 | contig 12489 bp, 11 predicted proteins | sample MGYA00520892_ERZ869909 | MGnify/ENA primary metagenome ERZ869909 (study PRJEB32215, sample SAMEA104723947) | bioreactor metagenome | biome: bioreactor; feature: anaerobic bioreactor; material: water | place: China | collected 2015-03-12 ... | reverse complement strand
GCTGAGGGCTAGCCCGCAGTCTCCGCCTGCCAGAGGCGCACCTGCTCCAGCAGGAACTCCCGGAAGGCCGCGATGCGGCGCGAACCTTTGAGCTCTTCAGGATAGACCAGATAGACCTCGAAGGCCGGGCCGTCGATCTCTGGCAGCACACGCACCAGCGCCGGGTTTTCCCGTGCGACATAGTCTGGCAGGCCGCACAGGCCAAATCCGGCCTCGGTCGCGCGCATCATGGCCTTGATCGTGTTGGCCTCGATTATCGGGGTGCGCGGCGATGTGCCGCTCTCCCGCCCTATGGTCAGTTGCCAGTTCAGGTTCGGGATCGGTGCCAGATGCTTTGGCCCGTAGGCGATGAAGTGATGCCCGCGATCGAGATCGGCCAGCGTCTGCGGCGTGCCGTGCTGGTTGAGATACTCGGGCGCGGCATAGAGGTGCTGGCGCACCTCCATCAGACGGCGCTGCACCAGATCATTCTGTGTGGAGGGCCAGGGGCGTATGGCGATATCGGCCTCCAGACCTGCCAGATCCAGCTCATGGTCTGCCAGCAGCAGGCGCAGGCGGATTTTCGGATACTGTGCGTAAAAGCCCTTCAGGCGCGGTACGAGCCATATCGAACCAAACGCGGTCGGCGCGGTGATGCGTAGCGATCCGGTTGGCTTGTCGCGGCTGTCCTGCACACGCGATTCGGCGACCGCGACGCGGTTGGAAATTTCCTTGGCCGCCTCGAATAATAGCCGCCCGGGCTCGGTCAGCAGAAGGCCGCGCGCATGGCGATGGAAGAGCTTGATATCGAGATCGGTTTCCAGCGCCGTGATCTGCCGGCTGACGGCCGCCTGGGTCACGCCCAGTTCCTCGGCCGCAAGCGTGAAGCCGCCAAGCCGTGCCGCCGCCTCGAACGTGGCAAGCGCGCTGATCGAGGATATCGAGCGGCGCAGCGTGGTCATCGTGCCCCTTCCCTCTCAGGCGTGCCGTGCAATCGGCGTCCAGCATAAGCACAGATCATGGGAAGGCACCACTTTTCTCGGGTTGCGCCGGCGCCCGTCCTGCCGGATCGTGGGGTCAAGCCAACCTGACCCGATCCGAGGCCCGCCATGTCCACCGACCCGCTGTTGCAGCCCTATCGCCTCAAGCACCTGACGCTGCGCAACCGAATCTTCATTTCGTCCCATGAGCCGGCCTATGCCGAGGACGGGCTGCCCAAGGAGCGCTACCGTGCCTATCACGCGGAACGGGCGCGGGCGGGGGTGGCGCTGACCATGACTGCGGGTTCGGCCAGCGTCTCGCGCGACAGCCCGCCGGTGTTCAACAACATCCTGGCCTATCAGGATGAAGTGGTGCCGTGGATGCGTGAGCTCACCGACGCCTGCCACGAGCACGGCACCGCGGTGATGATCCAATTGACCCACCTGGGCCGACGCACCCGCTGGGACAAGGGCGACTGGCTGCCGGCAGTGTCACCCTCCCACCGCCGCGAGGCGTCCCACCGCGCCTTTCCCAAGCAGGTCGAGGAGTGGGATATCGAGCGCCTGATCCGCGACTACGCCGATGCCGCCGAACGTATGCACGCCGCCGGCCTCGACGGCATCGAGCTGCAGGCCTATGGCCACCTGATGGATCAATTCTGGTCGCCGCTGACCAATACCCTCGAGGCACCCTACGGGGGCGATCTCGACAACCGGCTGCGCTTCACCTTCGACGTGCTGCGCGCCATTCGCCAGCGGGTCGGCGAGGCGTTCATCGTCGGCGTGCGCTATACGGGCGACGAGATGCTGGCGGGCGGGCTGACGGCTAGCGACGGCATGGAGATCTCCCGGCGCCTGAAGGAGAGCGGCCTGGTCGACTTCCTCAACGTGGTCCGCGGCCACATCGACACCGACGCGGGGCTCACCGACGTGATCCCCATCCAGGGCATGCCCAGCGCCCCTCACCTGGCTTTCGCCGGGGAGATCAAGCGCGAGGTGGACTTCCCCACCTTCCATGGTGCCAAGATCCAGGATGTCGCCACCGCCCGTTATGCCATCGCCTCGGGCAAGGTCGACATGATCGGCATGACCCGCGCCCACATGGCCGACCCGCACATCGTGCGCAAGATCATGGAAGGCCGCGAGGAAGAGATCCGCCCCTGCGTCGGGGCCAACTACTGCCTCGATCGCATCTATCAGGGTGGCGCCGCCTACTGTATCCACAACGCTGCCACCGGGCGGGAAACCACCATGCCCCACACCATCCCCAAGGCAGCGCAGAAGCGTCGGGTGGTGATCATCGGTGCCGGTCCTGCGGGGTTGGAGGCCGCCCGGGTCGCCGGCGAGCGGGGCCATGAGGTTGTGGTGCTGGAAGCCGCCAGCGATGCCGGCGGGCAGGTGCGACTCACGGCGCAGAGCGAGCGTCGCCGAGAAATGCTGGGCATCATCGACTGGCGCCTGGCACGCTGCGAGGCGCTCGGCGTCGAGATTCGCTACAACGTCTGGGCCGAGCTCGAGGATGTGCTCGCCGAAAAGCCGGACGTGGTGATCGTGGCCACCGGCGGCTACCCCATGGAAGACCAGCCCGCGGTCGGCAGCGATCTGGTGGTCAACACCTGGGACATCCTGTCGGGCCACGTGGCGCCGGGCAAACGGGTGCTGCTGTTCGACGATGCCGGCGATCACGCCGCCATGCAGGCGGCGGAGATCATCGCCGCCACCGGGGCCGAACTCGAGATCATGACGCCCGACCGCACCTTCTCGGCAGAGATCATGGCCATGAACCTGGTGCCCTACATGCGCGCTCTGCAGCGACCAAACGTCACCTTCACGCCCACCTATCGGCTGAAGTCCGTAGAGCGCGAGGGCAGCGAACTGCTCGCCAGGATCACCAGCGACTATGTCATTCATGGCAAGCCGGACCTGGATCATGAGCGACACATCGACCAGGTGGTGGTCAACTACGGCATCACGCCGATGGCCGATATCTACTTCGAGCTGAAGCCGCACTCCAGCAACCACGGCGAGGTAGACTACGACGACCTGATTGCCGGCCGGCCCCAGGCGGTCGTGCGCAACCCGGAAGGCAGCTTCCAGCTGTTCCGCATCGGCGATGCCATCGAGTCGCGGAACACCCACGCGGCGATCTACGATGCCCTGCGGCTGGTCAAGGACATATAGCCACTTTCTAAAACTGCTGCGCTTGGCCATATGGGGATGAAAATATACTCTCGTGTACATTCATCCGTCCCGAACCAGGAAAACCACCTCGATGCCAACCGGTAATGGCCGCAACACCAAGTGGAAAGGCTCCCGCGATGCCTGGCTCGATGCCGCCTTCGAACTCCTGCTCGAGTCCGGAGTGGATAGCGTGCGGATTCTGCCATTGGCCAAGCGGCTCAACGTCTCGCGCACCAGCTTCTACTGGTTTTTCAAGGATCGCGAGGCGCTGCTGGACGCCCTGGTCGAGCGCTGGCGGGAGAAGAATACCCAGGGCCTGGTGCGACAGACCAAGGCCTACGCCGAGAGCATTACCGAGGCGATCCTCAACGTCTTCGACTGCTGGCTCGATCCCGGGATCTTCGACTCTCCGCTCGAATTTGCCATGCGCAGCTGGGCGCTGCAGTCAGAGGAAGTATCAAGAGAGATCGATGCCGCGGACGAGACCCGTATCGAGGCGCTGACGCACATGTTCGAGCGCTATGGCTTTGAACCGCTGGCGGCTAGCGTTCGCGGCCGCACCATCTATCTCACCCAGATCGGCTATATCTCGATGAAGACCCAGGAAGCGCTCGAGGTACGCATGCGGCGCATCCCCGCCTACGTCGAGATCTTCACCGGGCAGGCGCCGCAGCCCCGCGAGCTGCAGCGCTTCCAGGCCCGGCATGGTCACATTTCCTAAGCCGTCACCTGGTCAATTCGCCTTGGTAAACAGCTGGTGCTCAAGAAACATGAATGCCAGCGCCTGCATATGAGCCCGCTGGCGGTTGTCGGCGGCACCACCGTGGCCGCCCTCGACGTTCTCGTAGTAGATCACCGAATGCCCCTGCTCGTGCATGCGCGCCATCATCTTGCGCGCATGGCCCGGATGGACCCGATCGTCGCGGGTGCTGGTCATCAGCAGCATGGGGGGATAGTCGGCCGCCGGGTCGAGGTTGTGATAGGGCGAGACGTCACGAAGGAAGGCATTCCAGTCGTCGCCGTCGGGATCACCGTACTCCGCCATCCACGAGGCACCGGCGAGCAATTGGTGGTAACGCCGCATGTCGAGCAGCGGCACCTGGCACACCACGGCGCCAAGTAGCTGCGGGTAGCGAGTGAGCATGTTGCCCACCAGCAGGCCGCCGTTGGAGCCGCCCTGGACGCCCAGCCGGCGGGGCGAGGTGACGCCGCGCTCGATCAGATCTTCTGCCACCGCGGCGAAGTCCTCGAAGGCCTTGTGGCGCTTCTCGCGCAGTGCCGCCTGGTGCCAGCGTGGCCCATACTCACCGCCGCCACGGATGTTGGCCACCACGTAGACGCCGCCCTGGGCGAGCCAGGCGCGCCCCACACCGGGGCTGTAGCCGGGAAGCAGCGGCACTTCGAAGCCACCGTAGCCGTAGAGCAGGGTAGGATGCTCGCCGCTCGGCTCCAGGTCACGCCGCGCCACCTGGAAGTACGGGATAGGCGTGCCGTCGAGACTGGTGGCGAAGTGCTGGGCGACCTCGAGGCCTTCGGCGTCAAACAGCGCCGGTGCCTGCTTGAGGGTTTCCAGTGCCTCGCCGACCCGGCCATGCAGCAGCGTGGTGGGTGTCAGGTAGTCGCTGACGATGACGAACACCTCGTCGCTCTCCTCGTCGTCCACCGCGCTGATGCTGACGCTACCCAGCTTTGGCACGCCAGGCAGCGGCTCGGGCTGCCACTGGTGTGCTTCGGGAGTCAGCACGTAGAGCCGATGCTTTACGTCGTCGAGCACGTTTAGGATCAGGTGGTGACGGGTCCAGGTGACGTCGGAGAGCGAGGTGCGCTCGGTGGGCGTGAAGAGCACGCGGAAGTCGCGGCTGCCAGCCATGAAGGCGTCGAAGTCGGCGATCAGCAGCGCGCCTGCGGGGTGGGTGGTGCCATCGAGCTCCCAGGGTTCGCGCAGTTCCACGATCAGCCACTCGCGGTGAACGTGCTTGTGGGCCGAGTTGGGCACCTCGACGCGGCGCAGGCTACCGTCGGCCTCGCGCAGACAGAGTTCATTGTCGTAGAAGGCCCGAGCGCGACTGACGAAATCGCGCTCGAAGCCGGGGGTGGAGTCGTGAGCGGCACCCACGGCCATGTCGTCGGGTTCGGCCTCGAAAATCGTCTCAGCGTCGGCCATCGGTGTGCCGCGTCGCCACTGCTTGACGATGCGCGGGTAGCCGGAGCGGGTCATCGAACCCTCGCCGAAGTCGGTGTAGACGTAGACCCTGTCGCGGTCGATCCAGCCCAGGCTGCCCTTGGCCTCCGGTCGGAAGTAGCCATTTTCGACCCAGCGCTTCTCTACCAGGTCGAACTCGCGGGTAACGTCGGCGTCGGCGCCGCCGCGGGAGAGCGACACCAGGCAGTGGCGCCAGGGCTCCTCGGGCGACGCAGGGCGCAGGCAGTGAGCGCCGTGCCACACCCAGTTCTCCCCCTCCTTGGCGTTGAGCGCATCGAGATCGATCAACACCTCCCATTCGGGCCGCGCCTGGCGGTACTCCTCCGGCGCAGTGCGCCGCCATAGCCCCCGGGGGTGGTCGCGGTCCTGCCAGAAGTTGTAGAAGTACTCGCCGCGCTTGACCACGAAGGGGATGCGATCGTCAGCCTCAAGGATTGCCTGCAGGTCGTCGCGCAGCGCTACGAAGCCCGGCGCCTCGGCCAACTGAGCCTGACTCTCGCGATTGCGCTCCTTCACCCAGGCCAGGGCACGTTCACCCTCGACCTCTTCCAACCAGAGGTGGGGGTCGGGCGGTTCGCCATAGGGCGTTGCGGGGGGGTGGCCGGGCATGGCGCATCTCCTTCCAAGGTTAGATGACTAACCTAGCCGCAGATGGCCGTGGGCTCAACGGAAACCCGACCGAACATAGGCGCTTTCAGCCTCCGGTCATGTTCATGAAGCGAACGACCTGTACATCACCGTCGGTGGTGAAGTGATGCCGCTCGGGTTTCTTCTGCATGGCGCCAACGATGGCGGCCTTGAGCCGTTCGAGATCGCCGGGGTGGCGGCGCATCACCGCGCGCAGGTCCACCGAGTGCTCGTTGCCCAGGCACAGCAGCAGACGACCCTCGGCGGTGACCCGAACCCGGTTACAGGCGGCGCAGAAGTTATGGCTGTGAGGCGAGATAAAGCCGATGCGCGAGTCGCTGTCGGCCATGCGGAAGTAGCGCGACGGCCCCAGGGTGGTCTCGGTAGTGGGCACCAGGGCATGGCGCGTCTCGATGGTTGCGCGCACTTCGTCACTGGAACAGAAGGTCTCGGCACGGTCGTGGCCGATGCTCTGGCCCAGGGGCATCTCCTCGATAAAGCTGATGTCCACCTTCTCCTCTCTGGCAAACTCCACCAGGTCGAGCACCTCGTCGTCGTTGCGCCCCTTGAGGACCACGGCGTTGAGCTTGATGCGTTCGAAACCGGCATCGCGCGCGGCACGAATGCCATCGATGACCTTGTCCAGGCTACCGGTGCGGGTCAGCTCGCGGAAGCGGTCGGGATCCAGGGTGTCCAGGCTGATATTGAGCCGTTTCAGGCCACCCTCGCGCAGCGTCCGGGCGTGCTTGGCGAGTCCCGAGCCGTTGGTGGTCATGGCGAAGTCACGCAGTCCGTCGAGGCCACCGATCTCAGCCACCAGGCCTTCTATGCCGCGGCGCACCAGCGGCTCGCCGCCGGTCAGGCGTATCTTCTCCACGCCCAGCTCGACGAAAGCCCGGGATAGCGTGGCCATCTCCTCCAGGGTGAGCACCTGAGCCCGAGGCAGAAAGGTCATCTCCTCGGCCATGCAGTAGACGCAGCGGAAGTCGCAGCGGTCCGTGACCGACAGGCGAACGTAGCGGACGGTGCGGCCGAAGCCGTCGACCAGGCTCATGGGTTCTCCTCGGCTCTTGCTTCGACATGGGCAGTGGCGTCCATGGGCAGCCGGGCGATCAGTTCGCCCACCTGATCGGCCACGGCAGTGACCTCGCCTTCGCCGTAGGTCTGGCCGCGTCGCTTGCGAAAGCCCTGCTCATAGAGCCGGACATGCTCGGTGGGGGCGACGTCGGCATTGGCCAGGCAGTGGGTCACGCAGTGCATCTGGCAGCCATCGATCGCGACGATGGGCCGCCCCGAGCGGGCAATCTTCACCAGTCCGGGCACGCCACCGCCGACGCCGGCGATGCAGGACATCTCCGCCACTCCGGTGTGATCGAGCGCCAGGGCCACATCGTTGGCCAGTTGGGCCACATCGGAGCAGCCGGAGCAGGAGTACACCAGAGTCCGGGGCTTGTTAGAGGTTCGGGACATATGGCCTCCCAGGCTGGAAAGTGTCTGCACTCGGCCATACGGCGTTAAACCGCTCGACGACATTCCGGTGTCATGCCAGTGGGCAAGCTAATCATTCGCCAGCATGGCGTCGCGCAGCTTCTGCTCATCGAGCACCACCAGACGCTGACGGTCGATGCTGATGACGCCGCCGTCGCGCAGCTTGGCCAACAGCCGCGACAGGGTCTCCGGCGTCATGGCGAGCTGTGCGGCCAGCCAGCGCTTGGGAATGGAGAGACGCACCACCCGCGGGGTTTTCGAGCGACCGGCGGGCAGCTGGCGCAGAATGTAGCTGACCAGCCGCGACATGGCATCGGCCTGGGTCAGCAGGGCCAGATCCTCGAGGCGCTCGGTCAGCTCCAGTGCCAGACGGCTCATGAATTCGGCGCGGCAGGCGGGCTGGCGATCCATTATCTCGCGACAGCGCTGGGCAGGTATGGCCAATACATGGGTGCGACGCAGCGCTTCCGCCGAGTAGAGGTAGACGCCGGCGCTGGAGACCATGCTCAGCTCGCCGAGGGTGCCACCGCGCTCCACACAGCGAATGGTGGCCAGGCGACCGTCGCCAGCGGAGCGCGCCAGGCGCACGGCGCCGTTGATGACGATATAGAGCCAGTGGGCCGGGGCGTCCTGGCGGAACAGCCACTCGCGGGTCTTCAGCGCTCGCAGCTCTGAATCCTCCAGCAGCGACGTCACCTCGTCATCGTCGAGCTCACCCAACCAGGGAACGCCGTGCACCAGCTCGCGAAGTTGCTTGGGCTTGAACAGCAGGTCAGTCGACGAACTGTCCGGCGGGCAGATAGGGGTATTCATGACCTTCCTCCACGTCGGTATCGGCGGCCATCATCAGATAGCCGTGTGCCTGGCTGGCTGCCCGCAGCATGTGCGACCCCTGCCCGCCAGCAAGAAAGGCTACCGGAAGGCCACCTTGCCAGTCGAGCACTACGCGCAGCAGCTCACGCCGGCCATGGTTGCCGCGCCGCGAAAAGCCGGCACGCACATTGAATTGCTGTAGTGGCCCGACGGTGCGCCCCTGGCACCCCTGAACGAAGGGCCTGGCCAAGAGCTGCCACCCTACCAGCGACGCCACCGGATTTCCCGGCAGCGCGATGAGCGGTACTCCCGACAGCGACCCATCGTCGAGGAAACCGAAGGCAACGGGCTTCCCGGGCTTTATCGCCACCCCGTGGAACACCAGCCCGCCCAGCGACTCGAGTACCGGGCGGACATGATCCTCCTCCCCCACCGACACGCCGCCGGTGCAAATCACAAGGTCGGCGCTGTCGCGACTTATCACGAAGGCGTCGTGCAGCGCCTCCGCCGTATCGGCGATGATGCCCAGGTCGAGTACATCGCAGCCCTGCTGCTCGAGCAACGCCTGGAGCATCACCCGGTTGCTATTGTAGACCTGCCCCGGCGAAGCGGGCTCGCCGGGCTCGATCAGCTCGTCGCCGGTGGAGAGCAATGCCACCGTCAGGCGCGGCAATACCGGTACCTCGACAACCCCCTGGCTCGCCAGCATGGCCAGGGCCGCTGCATTGAGGGTTGCGCCCGACGGCAGCAGGGCATCGCCGGCACGATACTCCTCGCCACGCCGGCGGATGTTGGCCCCCGGCTTCGCCTCGCCGCTGACGTGCATGCGGCCCTCGTCGTCCAGCGTGACCCGCTCCTGGGGAATCACGCAGTCGGCACCTTCCGGCACCGGCGCGCCGGTGAAGATGCGCACGCAACCGCCTTCCGGCAGCTTGGATACCGCCGCCCCCGCCGCCACCCGCAGGACCACCGGCAGGCCCCGGCCGTCGAGTTCCGCCAGGCGCAGGGCATAGCCGTCCATCGCGCTGTTGTCGATGCTCGGCATGTCCAGGCGGGCAACCAGGTCGCATGCCAACACCCTGCCTGCCGCCTGGTCGAGCGATACCCGTACTTCACCCCGGATCGGCTCGGCCGCAGCGATCATACGCGCCCTGGCGACCTCAAGGTCGAGCAGGCCTTTGGCAAGGTTGGCACAGCTCATGCGTGTGCTCCTTGACCATGGTCAGGCGTTTCATCGGCGCTGCGCGTGGCACAGCGCCTCTGTTCGGGCAGCACCATGGCCACGAAGTTGCACGGCCGGGTACGGGCATCGAGCTGGGCGAGCAGAATGCCGTCCCAGGCGGTGGCACAGGCCTTCGGCGAGCCGGGCATGGCGAAGATCAGCGTGCCGTTGGCGACCCCAGCCACGGCACGTGACTGGATGGTGGAGGTACCGATCGTCTCGTAGGAGAGCTGGCGAAACAGTTCGCCATAGCCGTCGATCGACCTGTCGAAAAGCGGTGTCAGCGCTTCCGGGGTGGTATCCCGGGCGGTGAAGCCCGTGCCCCCGTTGACCAGAACCACCTGGATATCCTCGCGTACCACCCACTTCGAGACGACTGCACGGATGCGATAGATATCGTCGGGCACGATACGGCGCTCGACCAGCGCATGCCCCGCCTCGGACAGGCGCTCGCTGAGCAGGTCGCCGCTGCCGTCGCGGTCGAAGCCACGCGTATCGGAGACGGTCAGCACGGCGATGCCGAGCGGCACGAAGGGGGTATCGGCGTGAACATGAGCCATAAAGCCTCCTATTGCATCAGGCTGCCGGCGGCATCATCGTCGAGCGTAATCCCCTCGACCCCCACCTCGGCTTCCAGCGCCAGCAGATAGTGGCGCAAAGCGCGTCGAGTCGCCTGCTCACGCAGGCTGTGACGCACACGGTCGACGACCTGATCGAAGGGCAGCGGCCGGCCCTCGACGCGCTCGTCGATCAGGATCACGTGCCAGCCATAGCGCGAGGCCAGCGGCCGCTCGTGCAGCCCCTCGGGAAGGTGCTGCAGGGCGCGGTCCAGTTCACCGACGGTCTGTCCCGGTGCCAGCCAGCCCAGCTCGCCGCCTACTTCCTTCGACGGGCACGCCGAGTGACGCATGGCAAATTCGGTGAAGCGCTCGGGAATGGTCGCAAGCTCGGCGATCAGCGACTCGCCCAGGCGGTACTGGGCGTCGCGGGCCGGCGCATCGTCCGGCGCCGCGGCCAGCAGGATGTGGCGAACGGCCAGTTGGGTCGGCTCGCTGAAGCGCTCCGGGGCGGCATCGAAAAAGCGCCGGCAGTCGGCCTCCGAAGGTTCCGGCACCTCCAGCTCCTGCTCCAGCAGGCTGGCGATGGCGGCATCGTTGTCGCCTTCCTCGGTCTCGTCGGCTGCCACCAGGCCCAGCTCGGCGGCACGCAGCAGAAGCAGCTCGCGTACCACCAGGGCGCGGGCGGCCTGCAGTTGAGCCTCACCGGCATTGGCCGCGGGGTGGTACTGCATCTCCCGGGCGATGCTCTCCTCGTCGATGGCCTTGCCGCCGACCCGAACGGGCGGAGGAGTGACGCGACCCGGTAGCTGTTCGATCTCGATCATTTGCATGGTGCTAATCCTCAAAACTCGTTGGGCTGCTCCGTCGACAGGCCTGCGAGGAGGCGCTGTGAACCCCTCCCTGGGCGCTACATTTGCCATCCATGGCAAATGACCTCCTCTTCGGCCTGCCCCCGGCGCCCTCAGGTGGTGCCATTGTTCGCGAAGCTGAGCGAGCGCAGCCAGCTTGTGCTTAACCCCGGCGGCGGACCAGCTGGTAGCGCCGCGTGATGTAGCCGAATGGTACGCTCCACACGTGAACCAGCCGCGAGAAGGGGAACAGCAGGATGATGGTCAGGCCCACGAAGATATGCAGCTTGTAGATCCAGGAGACCTCTTCCATGTAGTAGGCAGCGCCGCCGCCGAAGAAGACGATCGCCTGGGCCCAACTGGCCAGGGTCACCATCATCTCGCCATCCATATGGCCCAGGGAGAAGAGGATGGTGACCATCCCCAGCGCCGCCTGGAACACGATCAGGCCGAGGATGGCGGTATCCATGATGCTCGATGACGCCTTGACCCGAGCATTGGTGAGGCGGCGATGCAGCAGCATGGCGCCACCCACCACGCACATGGCACCGGCAATACCGCCCACCACGATGGCGAGAAGCTGCTTGGTGCTGGGGTCCAGGAAGCGGTCGTACATCCAGTGCGGGGTCAGCATGCCGAACAGATGGCCGAAGAAGATCACGATGATGCCGACATGGAACAGGTTGCTGGCCAGGCGCATGTTCTTCGACGACAGCATCTGGCTGGAACCGGTCTTCCAGGTGAACTGGCCATGGTCGTAGCGCATCAGGCTGCCGATCAGGAAGACGGTACCGACCAGGTACGGGTAGTAGCCGTAGATCAGGTGATTGAGATAGGTGGAAATGGCGTCAAACATGACAGTTCTCCTGTTAACGACCGCTCACGCGAGGCGCATCCGCCCCGGGTGACATGATCCGTACCGGCTGGCTCTGGGTCTCGCGCTTGCGCTCGGCCAGACGACGCCCCTCGGCGGACTGCAGCGCGCAGTCCTCATCGGACTTGGCGGAAAAGCGCACCGCCTCCTCTTCCCATACCGCATCCAGCGCCTCGGCGGTGTCGTCACGGCTCTCTCCCACCACGACCTCGCGCTGGGCTTCCACCTCCTCCTCGGCGCCGATCATCGCCAGCAGGGCGCGCATCACCAGGGCGTGGTCGGCGCCGCGTCCTTCAAGACGCGCCGCCAGCAGCGCCAGGATGTGGCGGATCTCGCCCAGCCAGCGGCCGATCTCGGCCTCGCTGCGGGTGGAGAGATACTCCAGGAACAGCGGCAGGTAGTCCGGCAGTTCCCGGGCATCCAACTCGAAGCCGGCTTCCTGATACTCGTTCATTAGGTCGACCATGGCCTGGCCCCGGTCGCGGGATTCGCCATGGACGTGCTCGAACAGCAGCAGCGAGTGGGCGCGGCCCTTGTCGAACAGCGCCACGTACTCGGACTGGAGTTCCAGCAGGTCGCCCTCACTGATGCGCTGGCACCAGCTCATCAGATCGGCCCGCAGCGGTGTCGGCAGCCGGCCCTCGACATAGAGCGCCTCGATCAGCTCATCCACGGCGCCCTGGAGCGCCTCGGTGGGGTAGTCCAGCAGGCGGG
>ERZ869909.2401-NODE-2401-length-12497-cov-5.002093_pt1 | contig 12497 bp, 7 predicted proteins | sample MGYA00520892_ERZ869909 | MGnify/ENA primary metagenome ERZ869909 (study PRJEB32215, sample SAMEA104723947) | bioreactor metagenome | biome: bioreactor; feature: anaerobic bioreactor; material: water | place: China | collected 2015-03-12 ... | reverse complement strand
CGATCTCGCACAGTTGCGGCCGTCTGATGGTTTTCCTGATGGTGCTGCTGGCTTCTCGGTCCAAGACATTCGCTCATGTGTCACTTTGTCAGGCAATAGGAAGCAATAATCTCAGACAGATGAAAGCGTTGATCTTAGACGATCGGACGGGAGCGGATTGTAGCGACAAAATAGGAGGATCGGTCACGTCCTTTTGAATGCGGACGGTGGCACAAGAATTTCGATGAGGTCGCCGCGCGGAGTGCGGACAAGAGGTTCGAGAATGAAGTCGAACCACCAGGTTCATATCTCCCGCTACCCTTTTCATTGTGAAGTTGCTCTTAAAGACGCATACGGATATGGGCATCCAATCACGGAATAAGTTTGGCCCTACCTTCCGCGACATAGAAAATATCGAGAAGGATGGGTGCCTTGTGTTCACGCAATCGGTTCGTCGCGCCGTTGGTGGCTGCGGTCGCAGTTGGGAACCACGTCGGACGGGCGCGAGGGCTTCCAGACCATTTTCCTGCGTCGTGGCTTCCCCGTCTATCTGGTCGACCAGCCGCGTCGTGGCCGTGCCGGCAACAGCACCGTGGCGGCGACGATCGAACCGACGCCCTTCGACCAGCTCTTCTTCGACCAGTTCCGGATCGGCAAGTGGCCGGACTATTTCGAGAACGTGCAGTTCGATCGCTCGTCCGAGACGCTGGACCAGTTCCTTCGGTCGGTCACGCCGAATACCGGCCCCTACGATGCCGGTGTGATCTCGGATGCAATGGCCGCGCTGTTCGAGAAGACGGGTCCGGCCGTCCTCTTCAATCATTCGCAGGCCGGTGGGCCAGGCTGGCTGACGGCGATCAAGAGCGAGAACGTCAAGGGCATTGTCGCGCTCGAGCCGGGCAGCGGGTTCATCTTCCCCGAAGGCGAACTGCCCGAAGCGATGCCGAGCGCGGCCGGCACGTTGACGCCGGAAGCGGTGCCATTGGCGGACTTCGAGAAGCTGACTCGCGTCCCGATCATCATCTATTACGGCGACAACTTCCCGATCGAGCCGATGACGGAGCGCGGACAAGATAACTGGCGTGTGCGTCTCGCCATGGCAAAGCTGTGGGTCGAGGGCGAGCATCACGCCGACATTACGATAGCGGCCGCCGATTTCAGGCTGGCGCCGCCGCACGGTCTCGGCGAGGATGGTGGCGCTAGCGTGAGGCCGAAGGTAAGGCTGGAAAGAAGAATGAGGAGCAGCAGACGCGGGACGACGAAAGACGCTGGACCCGGCATGGCATGGTCCAGACGTCTGCCGCAGGCGCTCAACCTCCGGCAACGGGCCCGCTCGTGTTCAGTGCGATTCCCGACGCCACCAGGCGAATGTCCGGACCAGTACCGGGTCGACATCGTCGCGCGGAGGCGCAACGAAGCAGCCTGTTCGCCACCACCCCTCCGCTTCCCGGCAGCGGCCGCGCCATCGCCGACTCCAGTCGCAGAACGAAATCCCCATAGTATAAAGATGTGGCCCGCGGGTTCCTGCATGAGAGGCTTTCGTACGCCTGCCGGCACCCGAAACCCTTCACCAAAGCAGACATCGCCGACGAAAGTGCAGCGACGAGCTTGCGCCCCGAGTTGGTGAGCCGATTGCCAAGTCGACTGGTAGACGCATAGGTGATTGCCCACCATAGCTTGTGAAGGTTCCCCCCAACCGCGCGAGGGGGGCGAAGCCGAACGGTCGAGACCCTCATGGAGCCCGGTTCACGAGAATCCGGTTGGCGGCACCAACCGCCATACCGCACACTATGTAAAAGTGCTCAAACGCTGCATCTCAGCGTTTTCAGTGGAGGTAAGTCTTGCCGCTGTTTAATCTGCGGACATGATTCCACTCTATTTGCCTCGGCGGCTGGTTCACGGGGAAAACCGGATAAGCCAGACCGCGTTGCCGCGGCTTGGTCCGGTCGTCCTTGTTCTTGCAGAACCAGGTGCTGGGAGGTTCGCATTACTCGCGGACCTCGCCCGGTCACTGGACGCACAGCCGCGCAGCGCCAATCGCTTTCGGCATCAGACGCTTGCGCGAGCGTTGCGGTTGGACTGCGTTTTCTGAACGGCTATAGTCCAGGCGCTCTGGATCGCGGGCTGGAACCTGTTGCGGTTGGACTGCGTTTTCTGAACGGCTATAGTAAGACATAGGCGTTTGCGCGACTGCGCCAGGTTGCGGTTGGACTGCGTTTTCTGAACGGCTATAGTGGCCCCGCGCAACAATCGGTGCAATAGATCGTTGCGGTTGGACTGCGTTTTCTGAACGGCTATAGTTCCAGCTCATCACCAGAAATCCTCGGCGCTGTTGCGGTTGGACTGCGTTTTCTGAACGGCTATAGTCGGCCACGACCTGAGCGTGTCGCTTCAGGAGTTGCGGTTGGACCGCGTTTTCTGAACGGCTATAGTGGCTGTTCGACGGTACGGAATGGGCCGACAGTTGCGGTTGGACCGCGTTTTCTGAACGGCTATAGTGGCTGTTCGACGGTACGGAATGGGCCGACAGTTGCGGTTGGACCGCGTTTTCTGAACGGCTATAGTCCCGGCTGGGCAACGGCCGCGGCGCGCACGGTTGCGGTTGGACCGCGTTTTCTGAACGGCTATAGTCCGCACCCAATCCAAGCGCCGCCATTCGAGGTTGCGGTTGGACCGCGTTTTCTGAACGGCTATAGTCGAGAAATAGTTCGGGCAAAGCCGTTCGCGTTGCGGTTGGACCGCGTTTTCTGAACGGCTATAGTCGTCGTCGCCTTGCCTAATCACCGGCGACGGTTGCGGTTGGACCGCGTTTTCTGAACGGCTATAGTCACCCGTAACCACTTCGGCGATCGGCCCGAGTTGCGGTTGGACCGCGTTTTCTGAACGGCTATAGTTTCGCGACGCGACGCGAAGCGATCGATCGCCGCGAAGTTGCGGTTGGACCGCGTTTTCTGAACGGCTATAGTTCCTTCAGCGCCCAAGCTTCTGATTTCAAAAGAGGTTTTGGCGCTGGAGACTGGCTCGTAATATCGTGCATCCTTAAAATAGTGCCAGTTGTTCGGGGTTTTTCTGACGCCTCCGCCGCGACTGGTCTGAGAATCGAACAATGTTCTCATATTGCCGGTCGGTGAACTGAAACACGAACACGTCGCCGCGGGCTGGCAAATTGCTCTCGATCTTCCGCACATAGGAATCGAACTGTTCCTTTCCGTTGCAGAAGCGAAGATAGTTGGAAAGCTGGCTCATTTCAAAGCCGAGATCCAACAGATATACGCGAAAGTCATGCGCGGCCTTGCGTTGCTTTTTGGTCTCCACAGGCAGATCGAACGTCACCAGCAACCACATCAGCCTATAGGCGGACAAATGCGTCGGTCCGCCTTCCCCTGTTTGCGTCAAAAGCGTGGTCATTCGCTTTCTCGTCCCAGCATGGCCAGCGCCAGCTGCGACGGGGCGCGTGGCAGATCGAGCGCGATCCTGCCCGTCTCGAAGGCGCTCGCCACCGAATGCACAAAGCGGCCTGTCTGGACGGAAAGCGGGCTTGTTCCATCGGGCGTTTCAAGATCGAGCGTCGAGATGCGAGCCAGTTGCCGCTTCGTGTCCGGATTGACGGTGACAGCACCCGCTTCGGCCAGATTGCGTACCATCCGGTCGACGAGGGGTCGATAGGGCTCCATGAGATCGTCCGCCAATGCGAAGGCATTGCCGCGATTGCTGTGGTGAATACCGAGGGTCGGATGCAGGCCGGCGGCGCAGATGGCACGCGACAAGACAGCGCGCAGCACCGTGTAGCCATAATTCAGCAGCGCATTGATGCCGTCGCCATCCGCATCGCGGCGAAAGTCCGGTCCCATCATTGCTTGCCAGTAGCGCCGTGCCGCCTGCGCCTCGAGATTGTCAGGGTCGCCCGAGCGCACCTTGCGCGCCAGCAGCGCGAAGGCGCCGGCCTCCGCCCCCGTGGAACCCAGGACGACGCCTTGCATGGCTATCTTGGAGGCCACGATCCGTTGCCAGAGCCGTTTGGCCAGCGGCCTGGCGACGCCGGCCTGCGCCCTCATCCGCGCGCCTTGCAGATGATGCCCGGCAAGCGGCCACAGGCAGGTTACGGGAGCATGGTTCGGCGCGCAGATGATGACCGGCACGCTTCGCTCCGCAAGCCTGACGAACAGGTTGTTCGACCATGTCAACCCATGCGCATGGGCAATGACCGCGCCGACATCGTCCAGCGCGATGCGCCCTTTCTCCTCATGGCCTTCGCTCACGGTCAGGAAGCCGCGATGCACCGCCAGATGCAGGCCATCGGTGGAAATATCGACGATGCGGTCCATGTATCAAGGATTGCACAGCTTTAGCATGCAATCCTCAAAAACATTCACCTTTGGTTAACCACGCGGCCCGGGGTCGAATACTTGGCCGATCTCGTCGACGCGCACCTGTCGGGTGTTGATCGCTCTCAGGGCATTGGGGGTCTTGCTGAAATTCCGGAATGGATCGTCGGCATCGGCATGGCGTTCGTCCAGCTTTCCGGCTTCGTTGTGCGCGTCGAGATAGATCTGCTTGTTGCGCTGATCGAACTTGCGGACGCGGGCGATGACCCGCTCGCCGGATTTGGGATCGTCATACGCCACCATATCGCCGATCATCAGGCTGAGCATCTTCCTGGGATTGTGGTGAACCGCCCGCATCTTCGACACATAGCCCGGCTGATGCGCCTCGAACGTGGAAATCACGTCGGCGTCCCACCTGCCGTCCGGCAGTTGCCAGACATCGTAACGGTAGTTGCCGCCCGGCAGGTAGGCCTTGAACGTCTTGCCCTGTTTGTCCTTCACCGGCACCAGCATGGTCTGGGTTTCCAGCACACGGACGCGCCTCAGGCCCTTGAAGGGGTTGGGCTTGCCGGCAAGGAACTCCTGCCTGGCGAAAGCATGGACCGCGCTCTCGAAATCGCGGCCGTTCAGGCCATAGGTCGTCGCCAGCAGCGCTTCGCGCAGTAGGTCGTCGCGAATTGCTTCGATGTCCTTGAGCGACTTCATGTCGGTGATGGCTCGCCGCCGCACCACGCGGTCATTGCCCTCCTTATCCTTCGTCACCCCATAGGCGGTGTCGTTGTGCAGCCTGCCGGCGGTCTGTCCCTTGCCCGTGTCATAGCCGGCGCGCGATACCGTGCCGTGGTCGGGCCGGTGGCTGACCACGGCCGCGTTCACCTTGGCGCGCAATTCCTCGCGGAAGCCCGACCAGGGGTCGGAGAGCTTCGCCACCACCCGCTCGGCTCCCTCGCGCTCCAGCGCGGCCGACGCCGTGGCGATCTTCTGGATCAGGGAGCGGCTGGTGCAGGCGATCACGAAGGCGTCGATCGCGTGGTGGCGATGATCCTTGCGGTTCTTCTCCTTCGCCGTGTCGCCGCCGGCGATGTTGTGGTCCGGCAAGAGGTCGTTGAGCCCCCACCTTCGCCGCAGCATCTCGGTCATCCGCCCGGGAAGGGCGCGCACGCGGCTGTGCCGGCGCAAGACGCCCTCGGCGTCCGCTTCCTCCGTCGGATAGAGCGAGGCGAGATAGGTCAGCGCCATGCGCGCGCCATATTGCATGTCGGTCAGTTGCCGGGCGAGGAAGCCTTCCTCGTCGGCGAATTTCTCCATTGCGTCGCGTGCAAAACGCCAGCTTTTGTTTCGGGGCAGCACGCCGGCACGGGCAAGCACGTCGTCATAGCGGCCAGCCCATTCCACGACCTCGGCGGGGGCACGGTTGCGCTTCTGGCGGTTGGCTCGGGTCAGGCACAGGAGCTTGTTCGCCTCGCTGTCGTCGAGGGTCTTCGAATAGGGCAGGATGTGGTCGACGTCGACCTCCGGCGTGAACAGCATCGAGGCCGTGATGGGCTCTCCCGAATAGACGCAGACCCGGTTGAGCGGCTGGTCCCTGTTCAACTCCTCCCACAGTTTCAGCCGCAACCGGTTGTAGCCCGTGTCCGCCTGGCCAAGCTCGGCGAGCTTCTTCGAGCGTTCCTCCGCCGCGCGCGTGTTCTTCCTGATGGTATCGTCGATCCTCTTCTTCTCCTTGTCCGATAGCTTCAACGCGCGTCCGAGCTCGATGGCGATGCGGTCGGGCTTGCCGTGCCGGCGGATCAGCGCGTTGACGACGCGGCGAAGCTGGTTCAGCGCGATATGCACCGACGGGTTGGTGATGCGGCCCTTGAAGACGTCGTAGACATCGTCCGGGTCGCCGGTTCCGGGAGGGATGTGGCGCTCCAGCACCTCCTGATAGTTCGGCAGGAATTCATGACCGGGAAAGTTCCGGTCGCTCTTGTCGGAATGGTTGTAGCCGCAGCGGCGGGCCGCTTCCGCCTCGGTGATGACGGTGCCGTCGTCATAAGTTTCGTGCTTCAGCGCATCGGTCAACCCCTCGAGCGCGGTCCGACCCAGCCGCCCGAATCCTTCCGGCAGTTGTACCTTGGCGGCAGCCTCGGCCTGCTCGTCGTTCAGCCTGCAATTTTCGAGCAGCCATTCGTGGAGCGTGAACGGGTCTTCCTCCTCGCGCAGCCTGGAGAGGATCTCCCATTGTCTGTCCGTATCAAAATCCGCCCAGCGGTTGCCGAAGCATTTCTGATCGCTCATCGAGACGTGGATCTCGTCGCCGAGAAGACCGGTGCGGGTTTCGCTTTCCTTGTTGAAGCGGAATTCCCGCCCGAGCTTGAGCGTCCGGCGCAGGCTGGGGAAGGTAACGGTCTTCGCCGAGCGCAGCTTGCGGATCAGGGCGTCGCGCTGGTCGACGGAAAGCTTGCGCGCCCGCTGGTCCTCTCCCACCAATGCCAGTTCGTTGACCTCCTTGTAGAGGCGGAAGGCTTGAAACAGCGGATGCGCCTTCGGCAGGCGCGTTTCGTGCTGGTTGTAGCTGCACCGTCCGGCGACGACCGGCTTCAGCGGCCGCTGATAGAAGATGATCGAGCGCAGATATGCGACGCGCTCGTCGCTCAGGAGATCTGGATGGTGAGCGGCCTGCGCTTCGCAGATCAGATCGAACTCGCGCTCCAGCTCGGCGCGCGAGGGATAGAAGTCATAGCCGTCGCCTTTCGCGTCTGCCCCGGCTTCCGGCCGCAGGCGGGTCCGCACCGAATGGCCCTTCAGTCGTCGGCCATGGAGAAACTGGCCGAGGGTCGTCGCTCCCGCCTCGCGCATCGCGTCACCAAGTCGGTTGACGCCGATCTCGATCTTGCCCTGGTCGTTGTCGCGCCGGTCCGTCTTGCGGTTCGACTTGAAGCCTCGCCTCTGATTGAGGTTGAAGAGCACGCGGCCGATCTGGTGCGGCGTCAGCCTCTCCGTCAGCGCGCACGCCCGCAAGCCGTGCACGCTGGTCGAAATGTCGCCGGGCTTGCCGGGCGCCTTGGGCCCGCCATCCTTGCTCTTGCCGTCGCTCGTTTCCCTCACCAGTTGCCGGCGCGCGTCTTCATCCGCGGGCATCAGCCCATAATCGGTCAAGACCCTCAGCAGCGCCGCCCGGCGCGAAAGATAGCGGTCGCGCCGCCGCCGCATGGCACGCGCCGCCCGCCGGTCGACTGCCAGCGAGGCGCCCGATTTCGGCTCGCGCCCGTCCCCGAAGATGCGGGCGCCGATAGCAATGATGGAGCCTTCGTTCGACGCCAGCGGTTCGCCCACGGTGTCGATCAGGCACCAGCCGAGCGAAGCCGTGCCGAGGTCTATGCCTAATGTTCTCATGCTTCTCCCCCTCTGCCATTTGTGCCCGTCGAATACTTTGACATCCGGCAAGCTTTTGTGCCATAAGTGCATGGTTCAGAAAACGTAGTCCAGCCGTTAACAAGCAAATGTCTAACGACTGGCGCAACAAATAAGGCCCACGCTCCGGCGTGGGCTTTTTGTTTGGCGTGAAACATAGGTGCGATTTCCCGCATGCCCGCTTGGCTGCGCAAAGGCAGGCTTGCATGCCGGCATTTCTGCTGTTGTCACAAGGCGGTTTGAAATCTCAGCCTACCGGCTTGAACGTCTGCGTTATATCACGGTTACTACGCCCAACCAGATTGCAACTTTCACTTTCCCGATAAAGTGGCGATAGTGCGTGGCGGGAGGGGCGTCATGACACCGGAAGCTCAGCAACATATCGCGATTGATACGACGGCGATCGAGAAGCCGCAGTCACCGAAGATCTTCGCTGATATTGCATCCAGCTTCACCTATGCTTCCTACCAGAACGCCATCCTCGTCCTTCGGGGCATAGGCATCGAAAACCGGTCGGACCGTCAGGTCGAATCGCTCCGACTGGAGCTTTCGTCCACTCCCGCTTTCGTGCGCCCCAAGACGTGGACGATTGACCGCGTCGTTCCAGGCGACCGTCTTCCACTCGGCGATCGGAAGGTCGAACTCGATGCCGGCTATCTGGCCGGACTCAACGAGGCCGAGCGAGGCGAAATCACGCTTCGCCTTGTCGCCGGTTCCGAGATCCTGGACGAGCACCGTCACGCAGTTCGGCTTCTTGCCCGGGACGAATGGGGTAGTGTTGCCGATATGGCGCAATTGCTGTCCGTGCTGACGCGGCTCGCTTTCGCCCGCTTGCTGGCGAAGGACGGGCGCCCGGCGCCGGTGATCCTTGATGATGCACTTGTCTACTCCGATGACGACAGGATCGAGAAGATGTTCGACGCGCTTCACCGCCAGGCGCGTGAGCAGCAGATCATCGTCTTCTCCTGCCGCCAGCGTGCGTTCCAGAAACTGGGGGGGAGGAACGTGCTGCAGATGTTAGACTGGACGCCTGACGAGTAAGTTTCGAGGATTGCTAAAACTTCCAACCGAGGAAAATCGGTACTGGCGGTTTGTCGCATCCTCGCATCATAGCGCCTAAATGGCCGTTATCGCGGATCAATGATTTCAATAGCCATTCATGTTGACGGCACATCCGACGGTATAGGAGATTTCAGAAGAGTTTTTATTAAGCAAAATCAATAGACTAGAGTTCAAATTAATAATGGAGTGGGAGTAGGGGGCTTGCCGTGGTAAGCGGCTTCGACATGGAGACCGCCGGCATGACGCCCACCGACGACGCAACAGAATCGCTGCCCGCCAGCATTCATCCCGCCCTCGCATCGGCCCTGAAGGCGAAGGGCTACGACCGGCTGACGCCGGTGCAGATGGAGATGGCGGACGAAAGCCGCGGCGATGCCGATCTGCTGGTCTCGGCGCAGACCGGCTCGGGAAAGACGGTCGCCTTCGGCATCGCCATCGCCTCGACGCTGCTCGGCGACGCGGACCGCTTCGAGCCGGCCGGCCGGCCGCTCGGCCTGGTCATCGCGCCGACGCGCGAACTCGCGATCCAGGTGCGGCGCGAGCTCGGCTGGCTCTACGCCGAAACGCGGATCGAGACCGCGACCTGCGTCGGCGGCATGGACATGCGCACCGAGCGCCGCGCGCTGGAGCGCGGCGCGCATCTCGTCGTCGGCACGCCGGGACGCCTGCGCGACCACATCGCCAGGGGCGCGCTGGACCTGGGCGCGCTGCGCGCGGTCGTGCTCGACGAGGCCGACGAGATGCTGGACCTCGGCTTCCGCGACGACCTCGAATTCATCCTCGGCGCCGCGCCCGAGGGGCGGCGCACGCTGCTGTTCTCGGCCACGGTGCCGCGCGGCATCGCCGAGCTCGCCGGGAGCTTCCAGAAGGACGCGGTGCGCATCGCGGCGAGCGCCTCGACCGAGCAGCACGCCGACATCGAATACCAGCTCGTGCTGGTGCGCCGCGACGAGCGCGAGCATGCCGTCATCAACACGCTGCTCGATTCCGACAGCGCCGGCGCGCTGGTGTTCTGCCACACGCGCGAGGCGGTGCGCCACCTGACGGCGCGGCTGGCCAATCGCGGCTTCTCGGTGGTGTCGCTGTCGGGCGAGATGGCGCAGTCGGAGCGCTCGAGCGCGCTTCAGGCGATGCGCGACGGGCGGGCGCATGTCTGCGTGGCGACCGACGTCGCGGCGCGCGGTATCGACCTGCCGAATCTCGACCTCGTCATCCACGCCGACGTGCCGAGCAACCCCGCGACCCTGCTCCACCGCTCCGGCAGGACAGGGCGGGCAGGGCGCAAGGGCGTGTGCGTGCTCATCGTGCCCGAAAACAGGCGCGGCGCGGCGCAGCGCGTTCTGGCGCTGGCGAGGCTGACGGCCACGACGCGCGCCGCATCCGGCATCGTCGAGATCGAGGCGCGCTACCGCAGGGAAATCCTGGACACGGCGATCTCCGCCACCGGGCCGGACGAGGCGGAGGCGGCCTTCGTGGCCGAGCTGCTCGCCAAGGCTGGGCCGGAACGCATCGCCGCCGCCTTCCTGCGCCGGCAACTCGCGGCGCGGCCCGTGCCGGAGGACCTTTCCCCGCTGCCGGTCGCCGACATGCAGGCGAGAAGGCCTCGGCGCGACGCAGGCAACCGGGACGAGAGCGACCCGGTCCCGGCGCGCGAGCCGCGCAAGCCGGACATGGAGGGCGGTGTCTGGTTCACGCTGTCGCTCGGCCGCAAGCAGCGGGCCGACCCGAAATGGCTGCTGCCGATGATCTGCAAGGCCGGCGGCGTGTCGAAGCGCGACGTCGGCTCGATCCGGATCGACGACACCGAGACCCGCTTCGAGATCGCCGCCGACAAGGCGACCGGCTTCGCCGAGCGGATAGGCCGGCCGGGCGGGGTCGAAAGAGGGATCGTCATCGCGCCGGCGCGGCCGGCGAAGCCGAAATCCGCCAAGGCCGGAAAGCCGGCAAAAAAGCCGGCGCATCGCGGCAAGGCCGAACCTGCGGACCGCGCCCATGCCCGCAAGCAAAAGGGCAAGCCGAAGCGCCCCGGCTGAAGCGTTCAGCCGCGCCTATGCCTGCCCCGCCGCGCGGCCGGTGAAGCCTGGCGTCAGGCCTGGATGACCACGACGTTGGCGCCGACCGGCACCCGGTTGTAGAGGTCGATGATGTCGTGGTTGAGCATGCGGATGCAGCCGCTCGACATGGCCTGGCCGATGGAGTTCGGCTGGTTGGTGCCGTGGATGCGGAACATGGTGTCGCGGCCGCCGCGGTAGAGATAGAGCGCGCGCGCGCCGAGCGGGTTGTTGAGGCCGCCCGGCATGCCGCCGGCGAAGCGCCGGTTGCGCGGGTCGCGGTTCATCATGTTCTGCGTCGGGGTCCAGCTCGGCCATTCCGCCTTGCGGCCGACGGTGGCGTTGCCGCGCAGCGTCAGGCCCTGGCGCCCGACGCCGATGCCGTAGCGCATCGCCTTGCCGCCGCCCAGCACGTAATAGAGCCGGCGCGCCGGCGTATCGACCACGACGGTTCCTGCCCTGTGATTGCCGTCGTAGCTGACCTCGCGGCGGCGCAATTCGGGCTTGATCTGCTCGGGCGACAGGGCTTTCAGCGGAAAGCGCGGATGCGGAACCGCGGCATAGTTCTGGTAATCGCTCCTGAAGTCGCCGGTCGTGCATGCCGCGAGCACCAGCGGCAGCCCGATTACAAAGCCTCTGCGCGAGATCGTCATACGGTCCCCATCCCTCGATTCGTCGTTTCCCAAAGCAGTATGGGGCTTATGGTTAACGAAATCCTGCCATGGCGGGAAGTCAGGAAGACGTTACCGCCGGCCGAAAGCAAACGGGCGCGGATTTCTCCGCGCCCGTTTACCGGATGTCGGTTGGTCAAGGCCGCTCAGGCAAGGTCGAACCTGTCGGCGTTCATCACCTTGTTCCAGGCCGCCACGAAGTCGTCGACGAACTTCGCGCCGGCGTCGTTCTGGGCGTAGACTTCCGCCAGGGCGCGAAGCTGCGAGTTGGAGCCGAAGACGAGGTCGACGCGGGTTCCGGTCCAGCGCGGCTCGCCGGTCGCGCGGTCGCGGCCCTCGAACAGCTCCTCCGTCTCGGACGTGGGCTTCCACGCGGTCGCCATGTCGAGCAGGTTGACGAAGAAGTCGTTGCTCAACTGGCCCGGACGGTCGGTGAAGACGCCGTGCTGCATGCCGCCATGGTTGGCGCCCAGCACGCGCAGGCCGCCGACCAGCACCGTCATTTCCGGCGCGGTCAGCGTCAGGAGCTGCGCCTTGTCGACCAGCAGCTCCTCGGCGGTGACGCGCATCGGCTTCTTCAGGTAGTTGCGGAAGCCGTCGGCGACGGGTTCGAGCACGGCGAAGGAATCGACGTCCGTCTGCTCCTGGCCGGCGTCGGTGCGGCCGGGCGTGAACGGCACCGTCACCGCATGGCCGGCCGCCTTGGCGGCCTCCTCGATCGCCGCCGCGCCGCCGAGCACGATCAGGTCGGCGAGCGACACCTTCTTGCCGCCTTCCTGCGCCTCGTTGAAGGTGGCGCGGATGCCTTCGAGCGTGTCCAGGACCCTGGCGAGCTGCGCCGGCTGGTTCACATCCCAGTCCTTCTGGGGCGCCAGGCGGATGCGCGCGCCGTTTGCGCCGCCGCGCTTGTCGGAACCGCGGAAGGTCGAGGCCGAGGCCCACGCGGTCGAGACCAGTTCGGGGATCGTCAGGCCGGAAGCGAGGATCCTCGCCTTCAGCGCGGCGATGTCGCT